>Ga0137371_10003034_pt1 | contig 13336 bp, 10 predicted proteins | sample SagtaG_7_FD_104919 | JGI IMG/M metagenome (GOLD analysis project Ga0137371, IMG submission 104919) | Vadose zone soil microbial communities from Sagehorn Ranch, Mendocino, California, USA - Sage1_R_40_16 metaG | ecosystem: Environmental > Terrestrial > Soil > Vadose zone | place: USA... | reverse complement strand
CTCGTGACACAAGGATCGGGAGCCGCCTCCATCGGTGGATTTGCGGTTGTGGGTACTGTCGACATGGCATTTGGCCATGTCGTAAGTGGTATCGCAGCCGTGTGCGTCATGACCTTCTTCGTCATGGTGCCGGTGTTCTATAGCGTCACTTTTAGCAGACTACTCCTGGTAGGTGGTATCGACCAGCGCTTGCCGATGAGAATAGCGAGGCTTAATAAGAATCGCGCACCTGCTGGTGCTATCATTTTCCAGGCTGTGATTGCCATCACTTTTACCTCCATGGCTTTCCTGGTGGTCCCCTATGTGGGATCATTCGGCATTAAGCCTGCCGACCTTAGCATTGATGTCTACAACATATCTCAGGCAACGGCCACGCTGGTCTGGGCAATCTCCTCGGCTTTCTTTTTCGTAGATATGGTGGCATTTTACCGGCACGACAAAAAGGCCTTCCGGAGACAGAGGGTTCTGCCCATGCCAATCCTGTGGCTGTGCGTGCTGGTGGGCCCACTGGCCTGCCTGTTAGCTATCATTGACACCATTCGCAATAGCTGGATACCTCAGATTCCAAATGGGCAGTGGTCATGGATTATCTCCATTATCACCGTTATTATGATCGCCGTTGCAGGTCTGGGAAGCATGGTCGCCAGCAGTGAAGCAAGCTGGCAGACGACAAGTCAAGTGTAAAGAGAGAGAGAACTGCTCCAGTTGCTTGCTGTTATAGTGCATAGAAGCCATAGGTAGTGATGAGCTTGCGCGTTTCTTGATGCACAAAGTTCTCACGGCGCTGTTGATTACGTTCATGCACCCGCGCGACCAACTTGCGCTGCTTCGCTCGCTGCCTGCTACCCTTCTGTGTCTTCGAGAGGTTGCGTTGGGCTTTTGCCAGCTGCTTCTCCTCTTCCCGAAAAAAGCGCGGATTCTCAATGGTGGTGCCATCGGAGAGATAGGTAAACAGGAATGGCCAGACCGTTTAGAGGTCTGGCCATACTTTTTCTTGAGTTCTGTATTGACCATTACGGCATCGCTTGATTGTCACGCCAGCTTGGTCGAAGTCGAAACATCTGAACTTCCTCTGATTCCACAGTCGTGGAAGGAATTTATGTAGCGGTACCGGTGGTCTGCTCGCCAATTACCTGAGCGATGACCTCCTCATCACTCACATTGGTCTTGATCGTCGCCTGACCGATGAAGAAGATAACGACACCCACGAGCAATGAAAGAACGGCGATCCCGCCAATCCATAGATCCCACTGCGTCGTGTTCATCAACGCAGGAATCCAGGGTGAGATAAAGATCACAGCAACACCAACTGCACTCGCGATAAGGCCCAATGCTGAACACAGGTAGAACACCCAGTCCGGAGCAAGTCGAGCACGAGTAAAGGCCTCATGATACCTGTAGCGAATGATGATCACATCCACAAACAGAATCACCATCGAGATGCACCAGATCACCGTCACGGCCGCTTGCAGAATGTTATACACCACCGTTGACAGATCGGTCGAGCTTAATCCCGTCTTCACGGTATACGGCAAAATGATGAATGCCAGGGCGGCAAAGAAAGCTGAGATGATGCTCTGCACCAGTACCGCCACATAGGGCACCTTGTTGGCATTGACTTTGCTCATAAACGTTGGCAGGCGCCGATCCAGGCCTGAGACAAAGAGCAGTCGGCCAAACGAGTATTTTTAGACCGCTGTGTTAAAGAGGAAAAAGCCGATGAAGATGATGGTGACAATCGTTCCGACCGCCGTGCCCGCCGCACCAAAGCCGTTCTGCACTGCTAGTGCCACGGCTGCTGGACTGCCTTGACTACTGGTCGGTGCCGCCATCATCACGCCAAACGTGCCGATGAGATAGGCGACAATGACGACGGTGGAACCCCACAACAGATAGCGGGTAATGGCGCGGGGATTACTGATCTCCACCCCCATATTCAGCGGCACTTCGATGCCCAACAAAGCCAGGATGACCAGTCCATAGAAGGTATAGTTGTTCTTCGTCAACGCCCAGCTTGACGCCGAGAAGTTGGCCTGGGGCGCATGGCCGCCGAAGAGCCAGAGCAGTCCGGCCAGCCCAATCAGCAAAATCGCACCACCATAGGCGACGAAGACGATGTTGACATAGTTCTGCGTGGCACGGAAGCGCAAGACGGACAGGATCAAGGAGAAGGCAATCACCGCGATGATCATGAGTCCCTGCTGCCAGGGTTGCGTCAGAAGGTTGCTATTGAGTTGTTGGATGAGCGCCACCACCGCGGCACCGGTGGCAATCATGACCAGGATACCGGGCCACCAGGCGCAGAAGCCTGCAAAAAAGCCCAGGAAAGCGCCAAAGGCTTTGTTGGTCCACACATAGATCGAGCCTTCACCTGGGAACATCAGGCCAAGTTGTCCGGTCACGATCGCGCCAGGGATGAGGAAGGTGAGGAACCCCAGGATCCAATAGATAAAGGCAGCGGCGCCTGCACCAGGAATAACACCCGCATTACTGATAAAGAGGACGATTGCAACGAAGATAGCGATCATATCAAAGGTATTCAGAACTTTGGGGAGAATGCCTCCCGCGATCCGTTCGGAACGCAGGACTTCGCCGCCACTACTTTCAGCAGTAGTTGCCATTGAGCTAAACCTCCTAAAATAGTGTTAAACACACGCTCAGGCTTTCTGCCTGGAGCGTTCTCATACACACCTCTCACAACCAGAGAGATTGACATGGGTCTTTACTTCTGTAATTCTAACGAAATTGATACGCATAGATAACAACTCACTTAAGTTACTGTACATTGGGTATTATAACTTATATGCTATGCTATGCCAACGTCACGTATCACGTTCCTCGAATGGCGCTATTAATATTTGTAGAAGTGCTGGCGAGCCTCCTCTTCCGGGGTTTTCTCCTTGAAGAACGCTGCTTCGTTGCGTTTGACCGTGACATATGATGTAGCCAGGAGGGGACCAAGCGCTTCCTTCAACACCTCATCATGTTCCAGTTCGTCCAGGGCCTCATCGAGTGAAGTTGGCAGACGACGGATGCCTCGTCTCATGCGTTCTTCGTCGCTGTAGTTCCCCGGATCAATTTCTTGCGGCTCACCCGGATCGATGCTGTGTTCAATGCCATCCAGGCCTGCGGCAAGCAATGCTCCAATCGCCAGATACGGGTTACCACTATGATCAGATGGTTTGAGTTCCAGGTTGATGGAATCGGATTCGCGGCCCCAAAACATCGATGGGACTCGAATGGCGCCTTCGCGATTGTCGAAGCCGTAGGCTTCATAGGCAGAACTCCAGAAGTGCGGGAGCAAGCGCCGATATGAGTTGGGGCTACCACAGGTAATAGCTACCAGGGCACGAATATGGCGCAATACCCCACCAATGAAGAAGCGGCCAGATTGGCTAAGCCCACCACGTTGCGTAGCATCGTAGAAGAGGTTTTTGCCCGCGTGTTCGCTGCCACCAGTACCCCACAAACTCACATGAATATGTGCGCCACTGCCAGCTTGATCCAGGAATGGCTTAGGAGCAAAAGATGCAAGCAAATCAAAGGTACGCGCGACACTTCGCACAGTCTCACGAACCAGACAAACGTTATCTGCAGCTCGTAGGACATCGGCATGGTGAATAGAGAGTTCCTGCTGTGCCGGGCCAAGCTCAGCGTGGAAGAGTTCGATAGAGATACCCTGGGCTTCTAAAGCTTCCAGGATGGCATCGATGACTTCGGCCTGCTCGTCCAGGCCGATACTGCTGTAACACAGGCTCTGGTCTGCAGGAATGTAGCGTCCCTGCTCCTCACGAGCAAGATAAAATTCGTGCTCGATCGCTGCTTCGGCACGCATACCATGCTCTGCCAGGCGCGTGACCATGCGTTTGAGGAAGGTGCGCGGGCAGGCTTGCCAGGGACTGCCATCCTGGAGGATCATATCGCACATCATGCTTCCACTATTTGGAGCATAAGGAAGAATAACAAATGTATTGGGATCAGGGATCAGGCGGAATTCACCGACCGGTCCCATGCCCTCGACAGAGGCTAGGGTTTCGACTCCAGTAAAGGCTTGCATGGCCAGCGTCTGGCCGATCCCTTCGTGGATACGTGTGTCAAGTTTACTGGCATGAGTAGTCTTTCCCCGAATGATACCGCCATTATCACAATACAAATATCGCACGAGTCTCAGATTTGCTTCACGTGCCTGGCGTACGACATCCTGTGCATTCATGAATGTTTCTTACCTCTTTCAACATATTTTGATCATACCAACTGGATTCTTTAAGAGTATACCTTATGCGGCATAAATTTGAAACGTCTAAAGGTGTTTACACCAATATTTACTAAGATATGTTCCAAAATCACTTGACACTTTAATGCTTATCTCCTGCAAACATTGTCAAATTGCACCTTGCCTACATATGAACTCTTATCAGCTTGAGATAAGTCAACCCAAAAGTGCAATTAGTAAGAATGATTGACGAAAACAGACAATACCCTTACAATCAAAGCGGTCTGAATGAAGTGAGGCAAAGCACATCATGCGGGCAAAGGAGATTTTCTGTATGCTTGATGGCTCGAAAAAGACTGATACGGCTCAAGATACACCCTATACTCTTATCGAAACAGATGTATTGGGTGTATTGAGTAGTACACAACGGGTAGTAGAGCACACCAGGCATGCCTGGATCAATGAAGATCAGGTGGGTCATCTTAGCGCTCAATTGCTTGCGAGATACACTCCCACAACCGAACCCGTGTGGTATGATCGCTTTCATTTTCATGATGGAACCTGGCGCACTGTCAACTGGCTGCTGGTACTCGATGCTCTGAACTTCTGCTTCTGGGCAGAAAAAGGTCAGCCGCGCTGGCGTATCAACTACCACGGCGAAATCCTGGACGGCTACTGGGCAGAAGCGGCCTCGCTGACACGAGCTGTTGAAGAGGGTATTGCACTATGGGACGCTGAATATCTCAGCACGATGAGCCGGGAAGACCTGGCGTATGTTTTTCGTAGTGTACAGGCAGCGGATGGCTCGATTGGGGAGATGATTCCCCTCTTTGATGCACGTTTAGCACATGTTCATGAAGTAGGACGTGTGCTGTTAGAGCGTTATCATGGGCAGTTCGTATACGCAATTGAGAAGGCAGGAGGAAGCGCGGTCAATCTGGCATTGCTGCTGGCACAAGAATTCACTTCATTCCGCGATGTCGCTATCTATCGTGATCAGGAAATACGCTTCTTCAAGCGTGCTCAAATATGTGTCGCCGATCTCTATGGCGCATTTGGCGGCAAGCGCTGGGGCGCCTTTACCGATCTTGATAAGCTCACTATCTTTGCCGATTATAAGCTGCCACAAGTATTGCGTCATTATGGCGTGCTGGAATATGATCACTGGCTGGCAGAGCGCGTTGATAAACAGGAGCTTCTGCCAGCCGGTGGAGAAGAAGAGGTGGAGTTGCGAGCTGCGACAATGTGGGCATGCGAACTGCTGCGGCGTGAGATGTCACGCGCATACGGCAGAGCCATTACGGCAGTTGAGGTCGATCAACTCTTGTGGTTCCTTGGACAAAACTCCTCGGAAATGCGCCCATACCACCGTACAAGAACCATCTATTATTAATAACCTATGCAATTACATACCCTACTTGAATCATTAGAATATCCCCCGATAGCAATTCATAATGCTCGCGAACAATATGAGCATATCGAGATCGCTGCGTTGTCATATGATTCACGACAAGTTACGCCCGGCGGGCTTTTCATTGCGGTACCAGGGACACATACAGATGGGCGCCGTTTTCTGGGCGACACGATACAGAGGGGAGCAGTTGCTGCACTCGGTCCGCACATTGACACGTTTGACCTGCCGCTACCGTACATAGAAGTAGACGATGTGCGCATTGCACTGGCGAATCTTGCCTGCACCTTTTACGGATATCCGGCGCATCAACTTTGTACGATTGGGGTTACCGGCACCGATGGTAAGACCACGACAAGCAATATCATCAGCGCGCTTCTGGATGGTGCCGGAAAGCGGAGTGGTCTAATGACCACAGCCAACTTTAAACTATGTGGGCAAGAATGGGAAAACACCACGCGGCAGAGCACACTAGAGGCGCTCGAGATCCAGCAGTTCCTTCGACGCATGGTGGATGCTGATGTGAGATTTGCAGTAATCGAAGCGACCTCGCATGGGCTGGCCTTACAGCGTGTGCGCGGCTGCGCTTTTGACGTTGGCGTCATTACTAACATTACACACGAACATCTGGACTTCCATGGAACGATCGAGAACTATCGACAAGCGAAAGCGCAACTCTTTGAAATGCTTAACCCGGCAGGTGAGAAGAGCCTGGGAATCCAACCAATTGCTATTCTTAATCGAGATGATGTATCGTATGAGGTATTAAAGCCGTACTGTGCGGTTCCCATTCTTGACTATGGCTTCAACCAGGCAGCCGCAGTACGAGCGGTCGATGTACAGCTCGAGGCGAATTGCACACGTTTCCATGCTCTCCTGCCTGGTGCTGAAATTGATATCGAAACTCAGTTAGTAGGTCGTTTCAACATAAGTAATTGCCTTGCAGCGATTGCGACTACCTATAGCCTGGGCGTGAAACCCACTGATATAGAATGTGGACTTTCAGGCATTTCAGGTGTAACCGGTCGTATGGAGCGTATCGACGAGGGACAACCATTTATGGTCATCGTTGATTACGCGCACACCCCCGATAGCCTGGAAAAGGTTCTCAGCATTCTGCGACCGCTTACCACTGGCAAATTACTGGCGGTTTTCGGCTCAGCCGGAGAACGAGATGTACAAAAACGTCCTATTATGGGCCAAATTGCCGCCCAGATGTCAGATTTTTTCGTTATTACAGATGAGGACCCTCGCGAAGAAGATCGTGAACAGATATTACACGAGATCGCCAGGGGCGCAGAGTCGGCCGGGAAACACGAGGGACGGGACTTCCTCTGCATCGCGGATCGGACGCAAGCAATCGCTTTGGCCTTTGCACATGCGCAAGCGGGCGACACTGTCTTATTGGCCGGGAAGGGTCACGAGCAAAGTATTATTATAGGTAGAGAGAAAATACCATGGGATGATCGCCGGGTAGCACGCGAGCAGCTACGCCTGCGATTGTAATGAACGTTGCCGTTAATAGATGGTTGACGTTTCAACATATGATGCGTGGGTAGGAGGTTCTCTGCATCTCCTTACTCCACAAAGGATAACCCTTATAGGGAGTTGTTATGGATCCAGTCTGGTTTTTGTTAGTTTTCATCACATGTGCATTGATAAGCCTTCTGCTGTCCTGGACAGCGAAGTTATTCTTTCCAAAGTTTCGCAGTGGTGAATTTAAACCTGGACCGCATCGCTCAGATATGCCCGAGCTTCCCGCAAGTGGAAGAGAAATTAAAACAATAGAATTGCCCCTGGTTGGAGGCCCTGCACTTACTGTTGCTATAGTTATCACAGGAATTTGGGCAGGGTACCTCTTTCACTTTCATGACGAGCAGTGGAGACTCCTCTTGATTGGCCTTGGGGCGACTGTCGGCTATATGCTTGTTGGCTTTATAGACGACTGGCACAAAGTACATAGCAATGAAGGTCTTTCAGAACGAGCAAAACTTACTAGTGTGCTCTCTGTCTCGATGGCGGCAGCTTTCTTCTATTACGTGCTCCTCCCGGCCGGGAGAGAGCCTTATTCTCCCTACTCAGATATAATGGGAGCATTATTCAAGAATTTGCCTTTCACCTGGCTAATCTTCTTGATGCTCATGACAGGACTGATAGGTAGTGTTACTTCGCTCTCAGTCGATTTCAGTGACGGCCTTGATGGCCTGGCAGGTGGGTTAGTTTTTAGCGCAGCCCTGGCATTTGGTATTATCGTTACTGGTTTTATCGATCCAAAACATCCACAGGGGATCGTTCTAGAGATTTTATCGCTACTGTGTGCTAGCGCTGTGCTGGGATTCCTGCCATTGAACTGGCCTTCTTCGTGGGCAGCGCGAGCACGTCGTGGCGGCGCCCGCCGGCGCGCAAAAATTTATATGGGAGATAGCGGAGCTTTGGCTCTCGGCGGTATCCTCTCCATGATTGCCATATTTTCACGTCAGGAAATACTGCTACTGATGATCGGTATGGCATTTGTGCTCGAGGGACTCTCGGCGCTTATTTCGGCGCGAGTATTAACTCGCTTCTTTCGCAAACAACTCCATGTTTTGAGTTTTGCCAGCAGCCATGAGTATGTACCACACACCGAATTTCCACTGCCTTTCCTGGCGACACCATTGCACCATCATTTCGACCTGCTCGGGTGGGATCGTCGTCGCCTGGTCTATGGCGCCTGGGCCTTAGGAGCAGGATTCGCCATATTAGGCGTGGCAAGCGTATTCGCAACAGAGACCTGGGAACGCTATCTTTGCCGAATCCTGATAGTTATTTTTGCAGCTATCATCTGGTCAAGTGGCTCATGGTCACGTAAATATTTTGTTGGCAAACATCCTGCCGGGCGCACGCACCGGCGCAGGTTGGCTCTTTACTACGGGTACCCCTATCGCCTGATGGGATTACGACTGTATCATCTTGTAGAGATCAGCGATGCTAACGAGGATGTAATTGAAACTCCCGCAGAAGAACTTGCCCTCTGGCACCGCATGAGCATTTACGATGCTCGCTCAATGCTTGGCTTATATTGTTATCGCGCAGGGTACTATCCGGCAGCGTTGGCCCAATGGACGCGCATTCCAGAAAACAATCGCAAATTACGTCCAAGTATACAGCATTTGCTGGAAGAGCTGAACAGTCGCCTCGCTTTAGAAGAACAAGAGACACAACCCATGCGACGCATTCAGAATCCACGTCAGGAGCCAGTGATTACAGGGAATCTGCCGCCAGCCGATTTGCCCAATCCCCATGAGCCTGTAAGCAGCGAGGAAACTCGTGACGGGCGCGCTGGGAGTTGGACTGACGCACATCAACAAACAGCACGGTCGCAAGGCTTATCCATACCCTCTTCGAAAAGCGATGGAATATTTTCGCAACAACATGCACCCCTGGACCAGCTAACAGGACTGGCCAGTGGGCAGAATGGACACCTGAGCACTCTTGAATCAGAAGAAGAGTCGCCCCAAAAAGTTGCGCAACCCAAGGGAAAACAGCATTGGCTGGCACGTATGCTGCGTATAACTCCGATCAAAAGTCGCTAATTAAAGCACCCTCCAAATGCCCAGATAAACTTTTATACCTCTTCCTAATTATTTGCAAGTATGCTATAGTTCGCTTAATATCCTTTAATATCAGCTAATATTAATTATCAGCCAATATCAGCAATTTCACACTGTCTCAGTGAGCCAATAAACAGCCCAACAGCTTGAAAACTGATACACTTAAGGCAACGGGATAAACCCAAACTATATTTCATACCAGTTCTACCTGGAATTACGGACGAGGTTGAGATGCGTTTTTGCTTTATTGTTGAAGAGCAATATCGAAATGATCCTATGCCAATGGTCATCGCTGACCAACTTCTCCTATGGGGTCACGAGGTTGATTTGTTGGAGCCACAAACAGCAGTCACCTGTTTGTCTGATCTGGCAGAACAAGGGTACGATGCCTATGTCCTGAAATCATTGGCCGATGGCCCTGGCCTCAGCATTCTAGAGGCAGCAGAAGCAGTAGGGATTCCAACGATCAACAATTCACGTTCTATTCGCCTGGTGCGAGATAAAGCGGTGGCAGCCGCATTTGCGCGCGCTAACGGTTTACCCATACCTCCCACCTACTTTGTTGCTCACCCGCGCCTGCTCAGGCAGATACCCATTGAGGATTACCCGATAGTCGTCAAACCCAGCAATGGAAGTTCCTGTAAAGGCGTGTATCTGCTGAATAGTCCAGCAGATGTGACCCCTTTAGAGATAGCTGAAGCCAATGACAGTTTCTTTCTTGCGCAACGCTACGCAGAAAATACCGGCTTCGATATGAAGGTCTATGTGACAGGACGGGAAGTTTACGCAGCCGTCGCCAAAAAATCACCCTTGCATCCCGACATGGGAGAGCATTTCGTACCACTCACCCCACAGATTCGCAAACTGGCTTTACAAGTCGGCAAGCTTTTTGGATTGGATATCTACGGGCTGGATATTGTCGAAACACCCCAAGGGCCTGCGATCGTAGATATCAACGACTTTCCCAGTTTTGGGGGCGTGCCCAGGGCAGTCGTGCGGGTCTCAGAGTACGTGCTGCACGCAGCAAAACGTGCTGAAATGCAACGATCAGCACGCGCAGAGCGTGCGCAACGTCGACGACAGGCACCAGAAGCGAAAAAAATACAGGAAACAATACTAGAAAAAGCATAATGATTGCAGACAACGAAAAGGTTCAGGGCAACCTGGCAGACTGCAATCCGTCAAGCAGATAAGGAGTTAATTTGCACATGGATATCTGCCTTATAATGGATAACCCAGAAACGCCACATCACCCCGTTATAGCAGTTGCACTACAACAATTAAATGCTACACATAACATCAGGCTGTTAGATGTACGCCCACTTACAGGGGACGAAGCTATTGCAGAAGAGGAGAAACACCCGTTGGCAGACCTCTACTTGCTGAAATCGCATGCGCCTCAGGCATTAGCAGTTGCTCACGTTCTGGAACAGAAGGGCGCACTGGTTATAAACAGTTGGGCCTCATCTGTCGCATGCCAGGATCGGGTGTTGATGGCACAACGTATGCGTGATGCAAATCTGCCCTGGCCTCAAACCCGTAGTTTTTCTACACTGGGAAGATTGCTCGCAGACCGCGAAATGCTGGCAAGCCTACCTTTTCCGCAGATTATTAAAAGCTACTATAGTCACCGGGGTGATCTTGTAGGTAAAGTAGATAACATTGAACAATTAGAGGCGCTAGGGGCGGAATGGAGTCAAGAGCCAATCGTCTTGCAAGAGTTCGCTGCTGGTGACGGATGGGATATCAAGATGTGGGTGATCAATCAACACATCTATGCTGCACGCCGTCGCACACCACTGGAGTCAAACGCCTCTAAGGAAGACTTTCCGATTCCTCCAGAGGAGTTACCTGGTGAATGGGAGCATATAGCACGGGAGATTGGACGTGTTTTCAATATGAGGCTCTACGGCATCGATTTATTGATTACTGAGCATGGACCCATGATTGTAGATGTTAATGGGTTTCCGGGCTTTCGTGGGGTCCCGGGAGCCGACAGCGCCCTGGTCGCCCTGGTGGAACAGATAGCGCAGGAAAGAAAGGCTGGAGCATGAGCGTGGACGCTTCTGATGTAAATACTAATTTATCCATAGTAGACCTTCCGAACATCGTTACACTGCTGTACCAACGCGCGAATCGATCATTGTTGCCAGATGCAGAAAAAACGCCCGGGTTGTTTGTGCGCTACTTGAGGCGAAAACCTGCACGAGGCCTGGCAGTCATTTACCATGTTGATGAGTTAGGACGTGCAAATAAAACGCACTCCAATGATCCTGAGCGCTCAGTCAGTCTGACACTTGATGAGTCAGCACTCGACGGCGCTCACATCCGTTTCACCAAAACCCAGGCGCAAGAAGCTCCGCTTGAAGTGCAAGAGACGGGTGTGCTACGCGCTAAGGATATTGGTCTCTCTGTCCAGGCCTTTCCTGCAGATAGCAGCCTAGCCGCCCTGGCAGCAAGCTGCGATACTACTCCACATAGCGAATTGTTTGAGGCTTTGCAATCTGCTGCCTGCATCCAACTCGGTGATGATACCTGGCAGCTTGTTTCTGCAAGTGCGGTTCCCGTACGTTACAAACCTGCTAATCGCTGTGTCATTCGCTATCATCTTGCCCTGGAGCATGGTAAGGAAGATGGAGCAACGCTCAGAAACCTCACGCTTTTCGGGAAGGTCTATTCAGACCCCGAACAAGCACGCAGTGTACAGGCTTTGCAACAGCGACTCTATGATGAGCAGGCCAGCAGAACCAACGTGGCAAAGGATACGACGAGCGATGAGGCAACACTTGTCATAGCACATGGTGGAAGTTCACCTCTCCTCCCACGTCCACTTGGTATGATTGAATCGCTCGGACTGACTTTTAATGCGGCCGTGCAACCATCGAATTATCATGAGCAATTGCTGACGGGTACTCGCGCTCTGCAACCCAGGATGGAGAAAGGAAAAGGAGGCGAGATTACGGACCTGGTGATACCGACTGAGGAACTTTGGCTTACAGCCATAGCCCTGGCGCGATTGCATACCAGCACAGTTCGTCCCGACGAGAAATCGCCACGTACAGGAGCAAAAGAGGCAAAACGAGCTCGCGAACGCGCATCCCTCATCGCGGGCCATAATCCAGCACAGGCAGAAGAGGTACTGAGACTGGCAGAGCAGCTCGCAACTCGCTTGGAGACACTTCAACCCGATCTCTACCGTCCAGCGCATGGTGGCTTTAAGGCCAGCCAATTACTTTTCCATAGTCACAAGGTGTTCGTCGTTGATTTTGATGGTTTTTGTTTGGCAGATTCAGCGCTTGATGTCGGCTACTTTCTGGCCTATCTGCGCCCAAGCGGACTCTGGTATCATCGTCCCGGTATGATGCCATGGTTCAAGGCCGCAGCAGAAGTGTTCACTACTACCTATCGCCAGGTTATGCTTGAACTTGGCGTTTCGGCAGAAGAAATCGACGGCATCTTGCAGCGTTCAAAACTTTATGAAGCTGCACTCTTATTCAAAATTGCTACTCGACGGGTCAATCGTCTCAATAGCCCCCGACCCAAAGAGCTGGCTGCTATGCTAGAGGAGGTTGCTGCATGCTTATCAAGCTAAGTCCGGGAGGGTGTAATGTTCAAATTTCTATTCCGTAATTTAAAAGGATATCGCTGGCTTGTCGTAATTGCCATAATAGTCACGTTCTTAGCGGTTGGCTGTGAGATCGTCGCTGCTTATCCACTCAAGTGGATTCCAAGTAAGGTCGGTAATGGTGGGAACGATCCATCCTGCAATTACCAATTCCTGAATCCTATTCTCGACAAATTCGATATTCCCCTTTTTGATCCATCGCTGCAATTAGACAAAACACAACCACCTGTGCAGCCAGGTATCACGCAATGCCCGATCTCGCCAGGCGACCCAAACCCGCAACTGGTCATAAGTCACCATAGCACCAATGGTGTGATCATCTTTTCAGTGCTGGTGCTAATTATCTTTGGCACATTAGCCGCATTACTGGCCTACGTGGATCTCTATCTTGCCGCTTATATTGGGCAAAACCTCACGGCAAGATTACGGAATCAACTGTTTGAGCACCTGCAGCGCCTATCGCTCGATTGGCACGGAAAGCAGAAGAAAGGGGACCT
>Ga0137371_10003028_pt1 | contig 13349 bp, 10 predicted proteins | sample SagtaG_7_FD_104919 | JGI IMG/M metagenome (GOLD analysis project Ga0137371, IMG submission 104919) | Vadose zone soil microbial communities from Sagehorn Ranch, Mendocino, California, USA - Sage1_R_40_16 metaG | ecosystem: Environmental > Terrestrial > Soil > Vadose zone | place: USA... | reverse complement strand
TCGGTGAACTTGGCGACCACGCCGGCGGCGCGGGCACGGGGCCCGTAGGGAATGCCGAAGCGCAGGACCGTGGACTCGAGGTCGAACAGCTCCGCGTAGCCGGCGCAGTAGGTCTCGCCCGCCAGCTTGGTCGCGGTGTAGAGGTGGCGGGGTGCCGGGATCGGCGTCTCCTCGCTGACCGCCTGCTCGACGCAGTCGCTGTAGACCCAGGTGGTCGAGCCGTAGACGACTCGCCCCACCTCGGTGCGGCAGGCCGCCTCCAACACGTTGAGGGTGCCGCGCGTGTTGACCTCCTCGGCGAGGACCGGATCGGCGTGGACGTGGGCGACGTCGGCAACCGCGGCGAGGTGGATCGCGGCGTCGCAGTCGCGCATCGCCAGGTCGAGGTTGGCGGGGTCGGTGATGCTGCCGGTGAAGGTCTCGACCTCGAGCGGCGAGTGATAGGGGGAGGCGCTGAGGTCGAAGATCCGGGGGGTGATGCCACGCTCGATCAGCCGATCGACCACGTGCGAGCCGATGAAGCCGCCGCCGCCTGTCACCAGGACCCTCACGACGACGCGTCGTCCTTCCCCAGCGCCGCCTCGCGGCTCTGCGGGCGGTAGTAGAGCGGCACGCACCAGTGGTTCTCGGCCACCCAGTCGGTGTTGGGCAGCTCGTCCGGGCGACCCATGATGCGGTGGCAGGGCTGCTCGTAGACGCGGCCGGTCGACTTATCTATCTGCTCGAAGACGACGTACTTGTAGAGGCCGGAGGTCATTCCCTCCGGCAGCTCGAGCCGGGCGGGATGCAGCGGGTCGAGGTGCTCGCGGGCGTACTCGTTCTTCCAGGCGACGATCTGCTCCATCCGCTCCGCCTGAACCAGCCCCAGCGCCGCGGTGAACTCGCTCATCCGGAAGTTGAGGCCATCGACCTTAGGGTCTATCTTGTGCTCGAGCTTGCCGTAGTTGCGGAACCTGCGGGCGAACTCGAGCAGCTCCTCGCTGGCGGAGACGAGCACGCCGCCCTCGCCGGTCGAGACAGTCTTGGTCGCGTAGAGCGAGTAGACGCCGGCGTCGCCGAAGCCGCCCGGCTTGCGACCGTTCCAATCGGCCCCGTGCGCGTGGGCGCAGTCCTCGAGCAGGAAGATCCCCTGCTCGTGGCAGTAGGCGGCGATGCGCTCGGCGTCGAAGGCGATGTGGCCGCCGATGTGGACGAGGATCGCCGCCCTCGGCCGGTGCCGCTCGGCCTTGCGCTCGAAGTCCTCGAACGACATGCAGAGGTCGCTGCGGTTGCAGTCGACGAACTCGACCTCAGCGCCCGCCTTGATCGCGGCCAGCGGCGTGGCCATGAAGGTGTTTGAGGGACAGAGCACGGTCTCGCCGCGCACCCCGGCGAACTCCAGCGCCGCCAGCGCGCCGCCCGTCCAGCTCGAAAGACCGAGCGCAGGAAGGCCGTTCCACTCGGCCCAGCGCCGCTCGAAGGCGTCGAGCATCGGCCCCTCCGACCACTGCTCGGAGTCGAGCACCTCGCTCCAGAGCTCGAACAGCCTGGCGCGGTCGCGGTGGTCGAACCCGATCGCGAAGGCACTCGCGTCGAGCCGGGTTGTCTCTGCGGACCCTAGTGCCATGTCACGCAACGTATGACCGGAAATGACGGCCCCAGATCGTCGCCATACGGCGTCCTCAGTCGCCCGAATAGCGCTGCTATTCGGGCTTCCTGCGTCCTTGTCTGGCGACGCCTGGACCTCGTCATTTCTCGGCCAACGTTACGAGACAAGGCACTGATGGCTCCTTGGTGTCTGGCTTAGGTGGTCTGCCTTTGCGGGACGAAACCCAAGGCGCAAAAGGCGCCGCAAGGCTACCAGTGGCGACAGACCTGATCAGGTCTGCTCTCGTGCGGTGTCGATGACGGCGCCAACTGCGCGGGAGCCGGCAAGGAGGACGGTTCCGGCGACGGCGATCGCCATGAAAGCGACGAGCGCCACCCCGCCGAGTGGCGTCGCCCCCCACGACTCGCCGAAGATCAGCGGGGCGAGCAGCACCGGGACGAGCACCTGGACGGCGAACATCGTCGGGGCGACGTGGGTCGCAGGACGGCGCTGAAGCGCGCTCATCTCGCTGAGCAGGCCGAGACCCTCGGACAGCGCCGCGGTGGTGAGCCAGGCAACCGCGACGATGAGCGTGCCGGCCGCGAGCTCGTCCGTGAGCAGCTTGCTGGCGATCGCCGTCCAGGCATAGCCGCAGCCGGCGCTGACAACAGCCAAGGTGGCGATCGCGTTTGCCCATCCGACTTTGACCCCCTCCTGGTGTGGTGAATGTCGGAAGCGCGTGCGCATCACGTAGGGAGCGGCAATTGGAATGGCCACGAGCCCCAGAGCCACCGCGATCGCCCCAGCGCCCGCATGGTCGGTACTCCGATCCGGCGCCGTCAGCGCAACCCCGGCCACGCCGACGACGATCGCCGCAACGGCCACTGCCTCCCGCCTGCCCGGCGACTCCCCCAACCGCCTTGCGCCCAGCCAGAGCAGCAGGACTAGGCCGCTAGTCAGGCACGGCTGCACCACGGTCAGCGGCGCCAGCAGCAGCGCCGCGATCTCCAGCGGCCACCCGACCAGCCCCAGCACCGTGGCCCCAAGCCATCGCCGGTTCCGCACCAGCCTCCCCAGCAGCGACGGCCGCAGCGAATGCTCGTGCGCCACCCCCCGCACCTCCAGCGCCTGCAGCGCGATCGAGGTGTTGTAGAGCATCGAAGCTCCCACCGCCGCAACTATCCCCAGGGCTACCACGAGGCGACCCTACCCGGCGACCCCGGGGGCGGGGCGGGCCACCCTCCGACGGGCGGATACTCAAAATGCCGGGCTAATTAGCCCGGCATTTGTCCGGCGGAGGGTGGCCCGCCCCGCCCCCGCTCAGGTCTCCTGGTACAGGGGCCCGTCGCCGCCCTCGGGGAGGGTCAGCCGGCCGCCCTTGGCGGTGATCGCGCCGCACTGGACGCAGTTGGAGGCGGTGACGTGGACGTTGACCGTGGCGGCGCCGTTCTCGAGTTGCTCGTCGGGGATCTCGTAGACTTGGGCCGGGCACATCGATACCCACGTCTGGGCGATCTCGCGCGGTACCTTGGTCTGGACGCGGACGTGGTTGGGGGCGTCGTCGCGGGTCGCGTTGCCGGAGAGGAAGACCGAGTCGAGCTTGTTGAAGGTCAGCTCGTTGTCGGGCTTTGGATACATGTCGGCGGCGCTGTCGATCTCAACCGGCACCTCGGCGTCGTGCTCCTGCTCCCAGTGGCCGCCGGGGAAGGCGCCTTTGGTGATCGTCATCGCAGAGGCGAAGATGCCGCCCGCGATCAAGCCCTTGGAGAGGGGCTGGCGCATGTTGCGCGAGCGGTAGAGGTCCTTCTCGATCGCCGAGTCGTGGACCTTCTCGTCGTAGGCCCCGAAGTTGACCGAGTCCTGCTTCAGCGCTTCGACGATCGCTTCCGCCGCGTACATCCCGGCGTGCATCGCGTAGTGGATGCCCTTCAGCTCGGCGATGTTGACCATCCCGGCGGCGTCGCCGGCGACCACCATGCCCGGCACCGAGAGCCGTTTCGGCATCGACCAGTAGCCGCCGGAGGGGATCGTCTTCGCCCCCCAGGCGACCCGCTTGCCGCCCTCGATGATCTTCTTGATGAAGGGGTGGGTCTTGAACAGCTGGAGGGCATCATGGACGCTGAGGGTGGCGTCGGTGTAGTCGAGGCCGACGACGAGCCCGAGGCAGACCTTGTCCTCCCCCATCGGGTAGATGAAGCTGCCGCCCGCCTCTTGGTGCTTGGCGCTCCAGCGCAGCGGCCAGCCGAGGGTGTGGATCACCCGGTCGAGCGGCTTCGGCACCTCCCAGACCTCCTTCACCCCCAGCTCCCAGCGCTGCGGGTCGACGCCGTGGATGTCGAAGTAGTCGAGCGCCGCGTAGGTGAGGTGCCCGAGCGTTCCCTCCGCCAGCACGGTCGCCTTCGCGACCACGTCGGAGCCGGGCTCGAAGTTGGCCAGCTCCTCGCCGTCCCTGCCGCGCCCGCGGTCGCCGGAGCGCACCCCCTTCACCACCCTGTCCTCGACCAGCAGCTTGGTCGCGGCGGTCTCGGAGAGGATGTAGACGTCGGCCTCCTCCGCTTTCTCGGCGAGGAAGCGGCCGAGCTTGGAGACCGAGGTGACGTAGTTGCCGTGGTTGCGGAAGCCGGGCGGCATCGGCTTCACCGGCAGCGCCGCCTTCGAGGTGAGGAAGTACATCGCGTCCTTCGTCACCTTCTGGTAGACCGGCCAATCGGAGGGGTCGAGGCCGGGGAACAGCTCTTCCATCGCCGAGGGGCGCATGTTCGCCCCGGAGAGCAGGTGCGCCCCCGCTACCTTGCCCTTCTCGATCACCGCGACCGGGACTTCGCCCAGCTTCTCGGTCAGCTCCGGCTCGTCCTCGAGCAGCTGCATCAGCTTGATCGCGCAGGCGAGCCCGGCGGGCCCGCCGCCGACGATCGCGACGCCGACCTCGATCCGGTCGTCCTCGGGATCGGTCGGCGGCCCGATCACGTCGGCCGGGTCGAAGGGCGGCGGGAACTCGCTTGGCGCTACTGCTGGCATCTCGACTCCTCCAGAGGCTGAGCCGCGGCTCAGCCTCCCTTCCTCGTCTTGATCGCCTCGGTCAGCTTGGGGACGATCTTGTGCAGGTCACCGACCACGCCGAGGTCCGAGAACTCGAAGATCGGCGCGTTCGGGTCCTTGTTGATCGCGAGGATGTTCTCCGAGCTCTGCATCCCGACCTTGTGCTGGATCGCGCCGGAGATGCCGGCGGCGAGGTAGAGCTTCGGCGCGACCGTCTTGCCGGTCTGGCCGATCTGGGCGGCGTAGGGGTACCAGCCCGCGTCGACCACGGCGCGGGTCGCCGCGACGGCGCCCCCCATCGACTCGGCCAGCTCCTCGCAGAGCTTGAAGCCGTCGGCGGCGCCGAGGCCGCGGCCGCCGCCGACGAGGATGTCGGCGTCCTCGATGTTGACGTCGGCGCCGCGTTGCTCGCCGCGCTGGACCATCTTCGCCTTGGTCGACCAGGGCGAGAGCTCGACCTCGACGTCGACCACCTCGGCCGTGCCGCCGCTCTCGCTGGCGTCGAAGGCGTTGAGGCGGCCGATGATGATCCCCGGCTCGCCGACGTAGCCGACGTCGGCGATTTCGGAGTCCTGGAGGATCGGGCGCTCGGCGACCAGCTTGCCGTCCTGCACCTTCACCTGGGTGACCTCCATCGTCACTCCGGCGTTCAGCCGCGCGGTCAGCCCGGCGCCGATCTCGAAGCCGAGCAGGCCGCCGCCGAAGAGGGCGTAGCCGAAGTCCTCGTCACCGATCACCTTCGCCATCGCGTCGACGATCGGCTGGGCGAGGCCCTCGGGGACCCCCTTGGCACGGTAGACCTTCGCCGCGCCCCAGTTGCCGAGCGAGGCGCAAGCGTCGTCGGCCACCTCGCCGACCACCAGCGCAGCGGCCTCGCCGCCCAGCTCGCCGGCCAGCTTCGCCGCCTCGGAGATCGCCCCGAGCGAGTTCTTGTTGAAGTTGCCCTCGTCGTCGTGGAGGGCGTAAACCAGGATGCCTGCCATCTAGATCAGCTTCCTCTCGTCGAGCCAGGCGACGATCTTCTCGACCGTCTCGTTTGTGTCCTCATCCTCGATGATCTCGCCGGCCTCCTTGGCGGGCGGCGGGTTGAGCGCGAGGACCGATGTCTTGGAGCCGGACTCGCCGACCATGCCGCCGTCGATGCCGACGTCGCCGGTCGCCTTCGCGTCCAGCGGTTTCTTCTTCGCCCCCATGATCGCTTTCAGGCTGGGGTAGCGCGGCTCGTTGATCGCGTCGCCGACGCTGATCACGGCGGGCAGCTCGACCTCGACCGTGTCGTAGCCGTACTCGGCCTGGCGCTCGCAGCGCAGCTTGCCGTCGGCGACGTCGATCTTGATCACCTGGGTCAGCGAGGGCATCTTCAGGTGGTCGGCGACGACGGCACCGATCGTGTAGCACTCGCCGTCGTCGGACTGCTGGCCGAGCAGGACCAGGTCGGGGCTCTCGGACTCGAGCACCTTGGCCAGCGAGTAGCCGGTCGCGCAGACGTCGGAGCCGGCCAGCGCCTCGTCGGAGAGGTGCACCGAGCGGTCGGCGCCGAGCGCGACGGCCTTGTGCAGGGCGCGGACGGCGGAGTCGGGACCCATCGTCACTGCGACGACCTCCTCGACCGGGATCGCGCCGCCCTCCTTGATCTGCATTGCGGCCTCGATTGCGTGGGTGTCGAAGGGGTTGAGGTTCTTCTCGCCGCCGCGGTCCAGCCGCATCGTGTTGGGGTCGATGCGCTTCTGGACGGCGGCGTCCGGAACCTCCTTGACCAGGACGCAGATCTTCAAGGTTGAAGCCTCCTTGGGCTGGTTGATTGACCAGTCAATCAGTCTATATATTCGCTCGGCCGCCTGCTATTGGCCGTGCTCTTCGTCACGCTCGTGGCGCTTTTCGGCGCCCTCGCGAATGAACTCGACGATGTCGTCGGTACCCGATCCCGGCGTGAACACGCCGGCGACCCCCAGCTTCTCCAGCTCCGGGATGTCGTCGGCGGGGATCGTGCCCCCCACCGTGACCAGGACGTCGTCGATCCCCTGCTCGGAGAGCAGCTCGACCACTCGCGGCACCAGCGTCATATGGGCGCCGGAGAGGATCGAGAGGCCGACCGCGTCGGCGTCCTCCTGGATCACCGTCTCCGCAATCTGCTCCGGCGTCTGGTGCAAGCCGGTGTAGATCACCTCCATGCCGGCGTCGCGCAGCGCGCGGGCGATGATCTTGGCGCCGCGATCGTGCCCGTCGAGGCCGGGCTTGGCGACGACGACGCGGATCTTGCGGGCGGTTGCGGCCTCCATCGGCGGCGGGAACCCTAGAACACCGGCGACTCTGTGTAGGTCCCGAAGACCTCCTGCAGCGCCGCGATCATCTCGCCCTCGGTGGCGCGAGCGCGGGCCGCCGAGACGATCGGCGGCATCAGGTTCTCCTCCGTTGCGGCGGCGCGCTTCAGCTCGGCAAGCGCCGCCTCGACGGCGCTGCCGTCCCGCCGCGCCCGCGTCGCCCCGAGGCGATCGACCTGCTTGCGCTCCAGCGCCGGGTCGATGCGCAGGATCGGCGTCGGCTCCTCGTCCTCCTGGGTGAGGTCGTTGACGCCGACGACGATGCGACGGCGCTCGTTCAGCTCCTGCTGGAAGCGGAAGGAGGCGTCGGCGATCTCGCGCTGGGGAAGGTTCTGGCGGATCGCCTCGACCATCCCCCCCAGCTCGTCGATGCGGGCGAAGTACTCGTAGGCGGCACGCTCCATCTCGTCGGTCAGCTTCTCGACGAACCAGGAGCCGCCGAGCGGGTCGGGCGTGTTGGCGACGCCGGACTCCAGGGCGATGATCTGCTGCGTGCGCAGGGCGACGCGGGCCGCCTCCTCGGTGGGCAGCGCCAGCGCCTCGTCGAAGGAGTTGGTGTGCAGGGACTGGGTGCCGCCGAGCACCGCAGCGAGCGCCTCCAGCGAAGTCCGCACGACGTTGTTGAGCGGCTGCTGCGCGGTCAGCGAGACGCCGGCGGTCTGGGCGTGGAAGCGCAGCCGCATCGACTCCTCGCGCTTGGCACCGTAGGTCTCGCGCATCTCGCGCGCCCAGATCCGCCGCGCCGCCCGGTACTTGGCGATCTCCTCGAAGAAGTCGACGTGCGCGTTGAAGAAGAAGGAGAGGCGTGGGGCGAACTCGTCGACATCGAGGCCGCGCTCGAGCGCCCGCTCGACGTAGGTGAAGCCGTCCTTCAGCGTGAAGGCCAGCTCCTGCTGGGCGGTCGAGCCGGCCTCGCGGATGTGGTAGCCGGAGATCGAGACCGGATGCCAGCGGGGCATGTTCTGCGAGCACCACTCGATCATGTCGGTGACCAGGCGCAGCGCCGGCTCGATCGGGAAGCACCACTCCTTCTGGGCGATGTACTCCTTGAGGATGTCGGTCTGGATCGTGCCGGCGAGCTGCTCGGCCGGGACACCCTGCTGCTCGCCGACGAGGACGTAGAAGGCGAGCAGGATCGCCGCCGGCGCGTTGATCGTCATCGAGGTGCTGACCCCCGCCAGCGGGATCCCGGCGAAGAGCTGTTCCATGTCGTCGAGGCTGTCGACGGCGACGCCCTCGCGACCGACCTCGCCGAGGCTGCGGGCGTGGTCGGAGTCGTACCCCATCAGGGTCGGCATGTCGAAGGCGACCGAGAGCCCGGTCTGACCGTGGTCGAGCAGGTAGTGGAAGCGCTCGTTGGTCTCCTCGACGGTGCCGAAGCCGGCGAACTGGCGCATCGTCCAGAGCCGCCCCCGGTACATCGACTCGTACGGCCCCCGTGTGAACGGGTACTCCCCGGGGCGGCCGATTGAGGCGTCGGGGTCGGCGGGGGCGTCCTCTGCCGTGTAGAGGGGCTCGATCGGCTGGCCGGAGATCGTCGAGAGCTCGGCCTCCCGCTCTCCCAGCTCGCGACGTTCCGTGCCTGGCTGGCTGGCCATGCCGTTCAGTCTAGATGCGGCTTTGCTCGGACTCTCTACGGCGGTGCAACGCGTTGTCCGTGGCGATAGGCGGAGAAAACGTTGCACCGCCTAGCGACGCACGGCGAAGCGCCGGGGCGGCGCTTTGCGCCGCGCCGCGATGCGCGAGCCGCCGAAGCCGGCGACCGTCGCCAGCAGGGTGACGACGACTGCGACGAGACGGCGGCCGAGTCGCTCGAAGCGCATCGTCTGCCAGCCCTCCTGCTTGGCGATCTCGGCCAGCTGCGGGTCGGGGTTGACCGCGACCGGGTTGCCGACCGTGCGCAGCATCGGCAGGTCGGAGAGCGAGTCGGAGTAGGCGTAGGAGGAGGCAAGGTCGATGTCGTGAGCGGCGGCGAAGGCCGCCATCGCCTCGACCTTGCCCTGGCCGTAGACGAACGGCCCGTCGAAGCCTCCCGTGAAGGTGCCCTCGGCATCGACCTCGTAGCGGGTGCCGATCCCGCCCTCCATCCCCAGCACCCGGGCGAGCGACTCGACGGCGCCGTTGCCGGCGGCGCTGACGATGAAGGTGGCGCGGCCGGCGTCCTGGTGGGCGTAGACCTCGTCCAGCATCTGCGGGTAGACGCGGGGCAGGATCGCCGCCATCACCTCGGGTCCCATCCGGTCGATCGTCACCTCCGGCACACCCTTGATCAGCTCGCGCGCGACGCGCAGCACCTCAGCCGTGCGTTCGTCTGTCGTGCCGCGCAGGCGGTAGCGCAGGTGCTCGATCGCCCAGCTCGCAAGCTGCCGCTGGCTGACGATCCCCTGCCGCGCCGCGACGCGGGCGAACTGCATCCCCGACGACCCCGCCATAAGTGTCTTGTCGAGGTCGAAGAAAGCGGCTGCGCGATTCATACTTATCTCGTCTTCGAACGGCCGTGAAAACCAAGCAGGTCGGGGGACGCAGGGAGCGAGGTGAGGGGAGCGCACTGTTTGGTGCGCGACCCGATCCGAGCGACCGAGGACCCCGAGATGCGCCGGTTTGCAGCGGCCGCGTTACTGCGAGGCCACCTCCAGCACGATCGCATCTCCCTGTCCCCCACCGGAACAGATGGCGGCCACGCCCAAACCACCACCTCTGCGGCCGAGCTCATGAACCAAAGCGCCGACGATGCGGGCGCCTGAGGCGCCGATCGGGTGGCCGAGGGCGATCGCGCCGCCGTTGACGTTGACCTTGTCCTCCTCGACGCCGAGCATCCGCATCGAGTTGAGGGCGACCGAGGCGAAGGCCTCGTTGATCTCCCAGAGGTCGACGTCCTCGGGGCCCTTGCCGATCCTCTCCAGCGCCTGCTTGGCCGCGTTGGCGGGAGTTCTCGCCAGGTAGGGGAAGTCGTCCGCGACCGTGCCGTAGGAGAGGACGCGGGCCAGCGGCGTGCGGCCCTCCTTCTCCGCCCACTCCTCCGAGGCGACGACCACCGCGCCGGCGCCGTCGTTGACGCCAGGCGCGTTGCCGGCTGTGTGAGTCGCGTCGTCGTCGCCGATCGCCTTCAGCTTGGCGAGCGTCTCCAGGTTCGTGTCGGCGCGGATCGCCTCGTCGGCCTCGACCGTGCTCTCGCCCTTGCGCGACTTGACGGTGACGCCGGCGATCTCCTCGGCGAGGCGGCCGGCGTCGGTGGCCTCGGCGGCGAGCCGGTGAGAGCGCTCCGCGAAGCGGTCCATGTCGACGCGGGTGATCTCCAGCTCGTTGGAGACCTCGCTCGCCTCGTTGATCATCTGCTTCTCGGTGAAGGGGTTGGTGAGGCCGTCGTGGGTCATCGCGTCGATCGCCTTGACGTCCCCCATGCGGAAGCCGAAGCGGGCGCCCGGCAGCAGGTAGGGCGCCTGGCTCATCGACTCCATGCCACCGGTGACCGCGACCTCGGTGTCGCCGGCGCGGATCGCCAGGTCGGCGATGCCGATCGTCCGCATGCCCGAAGCGCAGACCTTGTTGACCGTCTCCGAAGGGACCTCCTTCGGGATGCCGCCCTTGATCTGCGCCTGCCGCGAGGGAATCTGGCCCTGCCCAGCCTGCAGGACCTGGCCGAAGACCACCTGCTGCACCTGCTCGGGCGAGACCCCGGAGCGCTCGAGTGCCGCCCCGATCACGTGGCCGCCGAGGTCGGTCGCGTCGAGCGAGGACAGGCCCCCACCCATCTTGCCGAATGGAGTGCGCGCGGTTCCAAGGATGACTGTGCTGGGCATCTACTGCCTTTCTCTCGTCGCGATCGTGCGGTCTTGTGGAGGGCCTGGCCCGGACGGACGATACCGGGAGGCTCTGCCGAGCTGCGTGCGCAAGCGCATAGACTCGGCGGCCGATGAGCGCGGAACGAGCGAACGTGCGCCTCCGGTTCTTCCCGCGGCCAGCGGAGCGCGAGGTTTTACGATGAAGGTCGAGGTTCGCCAGATCGAGATCCCGGAGGTCGACACCGATCTGCTCGCGGTCGGCCTCTACGAGGATGAGGAGCTGCCAGCCGAGCTGGTCGAGACGGAGGGAGCAGACGATGCCAAGGGCGGCTTCAAGAAGCTGACGTTGCTGCGCCCGGAGCAGCCGGGTCGCGTCCTCGTCGTCGGCCTGGGCAAGCGCGAGGAGATGGAGGCAGAGCGCGCCCGTGTCGCGGCGGCCCTGGCGACGAAAGAGGCGGCCAAGTTCGAGGCCGTCTCGCTTTCCTGGCTGCTGCCCGAGTCCTCCGACGACACCGCCATCGCCGAAGGACTGGTGACCGGCTCCATCCTCGGCACATACAGCTTCGACCGCTTCCGCGGCAGGGACCCCGACGATCCCGCGCCGCCCGAGATCGAGGCGCTGACCCTGCGCGCGGACGGGAGCCTCGCCGCCACCGTCGAGATGGCGAGAGTCTGCGCCGAGGCGCAGAACCGGGTCCGCGACCTGCAGCGCCTGCCGTCCAACGTCGCCACGCCCACCTACCTCGCCGAACGCGCCGGGGAGATCGCCGCCGCGCACGACAACGTCAGCGCCGAGGTGCTCGGCCGCGAGCAGATCGTGGAGAAAAGGATGGGTGGGCTGGTCGCGGTGAGCCAGGGAACGGCGGAGGAGCCGAAGCTGATCGTCTTGCGCTACGCGGGTGGAGGCTCCGGCCCCACGCTCGGCCTGGTCGGCAAGGGTGTCACCTTCGACACCGGCGGCATCTCGCTGAAGTCGTCGAGCGGGATGCAGGAGATGAAGATGGACATGTCGGGCGCGGCCGCGGTGTTGGAGGCGATGGCCGCGATCGCCGAGCTCGGCCTCCCGCTCGATGCGATCGCCGTCGTCCCCTCAACCGAGAACATGCCCTCCGGCACGGCGATCAAGCCCGGCGACATCGTCACCCAGTACAACGGCAAGACGGTCGAGGTCAACAACACCGATGCCGAGGGCCGCCTGATCCTCGCCGACGCCCTCGCCTACGCGGTCGAGCTGGGAGCGGAGCGGGTCGTCGACATCGCCACCCTGACCGGCGCCGTGGTGATGGCCCTGGGCTCGACCTACGCAGCGCTGATCTCCAACGACGACGAGCTCGCCGGCGAGGTCGAGCGGGCCGGCCGCGAGACGGGCGAGCTGGTCTGGCGGCTTCCCCTCCACGCCGAGTACAAGGAGCTGACCAAGGGCACGGTCGCCGACCTCACCAACGCCTCCGGCAAGCGCAAGGCCTCGACGATCTACGCCGCCTCCTTTCTCGAGGAGTTCGTCGGCGACACGCCGTGGGCCCACCTCGACATCGCCGGCACCGCCTGGGACGTCGGCCGCGAGTACACCGGCAGCGAAGGGAGCGGCTTCGGCGCCCGCCTCCTGATCGAGCTGGCCCGCGAGCTATCGGCGTAGCCTGCAACGACGAGGACAACCACAGGAGGAAGGCATGGCGACCACGGCAGAGCTTCAGGTGCGAGACAGGATCTTCATCGGCGGCGAGTGGGTGGAGCCGGAGGGCTCGGAGACGATCGACGTCGTCAACTCGACCACCGAGGAGGTGATGGGGACGATCCCCGCCTGCACGCCCGGCGACGCCGATCGCGCCGTGGGCGCCGCCCGCGACGCCTTCGAGTCGTGGTCGCAGGCCGGCCGTGAGGAGCGCGCCGGCTACCTGACCGCGATCGCGACCGGCCTCGGCGAGCGCTCCGAGGAGATCGCCGCGACGATCGCCCAGGAGCTGGGCATGCCGCTGAAGCTGAGCCAGATCATCCAGGCCGGGCTGCCGACCGGCCAGTTCGCCGCGATGCCGCAGCTGATGGAGGAAGTCGCCTGGGAGGAGGAGATCGGCAACTCGCGCGTGCTGCGCGAGCCGGTTGGCGTGCTCGGCGCGATCACCCCCTGGAACTACCCGCTGAACCAGATCGCCGCCAAGGTGGCGCCGGCCCTCGCCGCCGGCTGCACGGTCGTGCTGAAGCCGAGCGAGGTGGTGCCGCTCAACGCCTTCATCCTCGCCGAGGTGATCGAGGCCGCCGGCCTTCCCGCCGGTGTCTTCAACCTCGTCACCGGCACCGGCCCGGTCGTCGGCGAGGCGATCGCCGGGCATCCCGGCGTCGACATGGTCTCCTTCACCGGCTCGACCCGGGCCGGGCGGCGGGTCTCCGAGCTGGCCTCCTCGACGGTGAAGCCGGTGGCGATGGAGCTGGGCGGCAAGTCGCCGAACGTGATCCTCGACGACGCCGACCTCTCCAAGGCGGTCCCCGACGGCGTCGCCAAGTGCTATCTCAACTCGGGCCAGACGTGCAGCGCCCTTACCCGGATGCTGGTCCCGCGCGAGAAGCTTGCGGAGGCCGAGGAGATCGCGGCACAGGCCGCCGAGGCCTTCACCCCGGGCGACCCATTCGAGGCGTCGACCCGGC
>Ga0137371_10003019_pt1 | contig 13380 bp, 13 predicted proteins | sample SagtaG_7_FD_104919 | JGI IMG/M metagenome (GOLD analysis project Ga0137371, IMG submission 104919) | Vadose zone soil microbial communities from Sagehorn Ranch, Mendocino, California, USA - Sage1_R_40_16 metaG | ecosystem: Environmental > Terrestrial > Soil > Vadose zone | place: USA... | reverse complement strand
TAAGTCGGTGACGTTCATGCCGAAGCCGATCTTCGGCGACAACGGCTCTGGCATGCACACGCATCAGTCCCTCTGGAAGGAGGGCACGCCGCTGATGGCGGACAAGTCGGGCTATGCCGGCCTGTCGCAGCTGGCGCGCGCGTACGTCGGCGGCCTGCTAGCGCACGCACCGGCTTTGCTCGCGTTCTGCGCGCCGACGACCAACTCGTACCGCCGACTGGTGCCGGGTTACGAGGCTCCGGTCAACCTCGTGTACTCGATGCGGAACCGCAGTGCTTGCATCCGGATCCCGATGTACTCCGACTCGCCGAAGGCGAAGCGCATCGAGTTCCGGTGTCCCGATGCCGCCGCGAACCCGTACCTCGCGTTCTCGGCGATGCTGATGGCGGGCCTCGACGGGATCCAGAAGGGGCTCGACGCCGGCGAGCCTGCCGACTGGGATCTGTTCGAAGAGGACCGCGGGGTCGCGCAGGTGCCGGGCTCGCTCGCCGAAGCGCTCGACGCCCTGGAGCGGGACCACGAGTTCCTGACCGCGGGCGGCGTGTTCAGCGAGGAACTGATTCGCACCTGGATCGACTACAAGCGCGAGAACGAGGCCGACGTGGTGCGGTTGCGGCCGCATCCGGCGGAGTTCTCCCTCTACTACGACTGCTGAAAGGAGGCGGACGTGTTGGAGCTCGGCATACGGCCAAACGACACGCTTGCTGATCCGCCGTCCGTCGAGCTCCGGCACCTCGAGCCGGACGACTGGCCGGCTATTGCGGAGATCTACTGGGACGGAATGCGCGACGGCCTCGCGACCTTCGAGACGGAGGTTCCGTCCTGGGAGGCCTGGAACGCGGCACATCTATGGGGCCACCGTCTCGTTGCCGAACTGCTCGGGGAAGTGGTGGGGTGGGCGGCGCTGTCGCCCGCATCGACGCGGAGGTGTTACCTCGGCGTCGTCGCGGACAGCGTCTACATCGGTCGTGAGGCGCGAGGTCTTGGCATCGGCCGGACTCTGCTGCAGGAATTGATCGCAGGGGCGGAAGCGACGGGCATCTGGACGATCCAGACGTCGATCTTCCCGGAGAACCGCGCTTCGCTGGCTCTGCACCAGCGCTGCGGCTTCCGCGTCGTTGGCACACGCGAGCGCGTGGCGAAGCGCGACGGAATCTGGCGAGACACCGTGTTCCTCGAGCGGCGAAGCGAGGTAGTGACATGACCAAGGTCGAAGCTGTGGTGATCCGCGAGCGCGTCGAGACGGTGATCGACGCGGTCGAGCACGCAACAGGCCACATCGGCGTCACGGTGATCGAGGCCATCGGCCACGGGCGCCAGCGCGGCGTCACGCATGAGTACCGCGGACGCATCTTCGAGTCGCGGTTCCTCCCGAAGGCCTACCTCACGTTCATCGTCGAGGACGAGCTCGCCGACGCCGTCGTCGAGGCGATTGTCGATTCGGCGCGCAGCGGCAACGAATCCGGCGACGGCCTCGTCTGGACGTCGGCCATCGAAAACGTCACGCACAACCGAACGGGCGCGAAGCTCGAGAAGGAGGTGGAAGCGTAGATGGGTACCAAAGATCTTCTGATCGCGGCGAACACGATCTGGGTCGTCATCGCGGCGATTCTCGTCATGTTCATGCAGGCGGGCTTCGCCTTCCTCGAGGCGGGGTTGACGCGGATGAAGAACGCGGCGCACATCGCCGGCAAGAACGTGCTCATCTTCGCCGTCTGCTCGATCGTCTATTGGGCCGTCGGCTTCGGGATCGCTTTCGGGGACGGCAACGCGATCGTCGGCACGAGCGGTTTCTTCCCGTCCAGCGACCAGCTGCTGGCGATCGGCCAGGCGCCCTATTCGTTCTTCACGGGGATTCCCGCGGCGAGCGGCTACCTCTTCGAGGTCGTCTTCGCGGGAGTCTCGCTCGCGATCGTGTGGGGGGCGATGGCCGAGCGGGCGAAGCTCTGGGTCTACCCCGCCTTCGGAGTCGTCTTCACGCTCATCTACTCGGTCACGTCGCATTGGATCTGGCACGCCGGCGGCTGGCTCTTCGGCAAGGGCATGCAGGACTTCGCCGGTTCTACGGTCGTGCACTACCAGGGGGCGCTCGCCGCGCTCGCGGGTGCGCTGCTGCTCGGGCCGCGCATCGGGAAGTTCGGCCGTGACGGACGGGCGAATCCGATCCCGGGTCACAACATGCCGTACGCCGTGCTCGGGACGATCATCCTCTGGTTCGGCTGGTTCGGATTCAATCCCGGCTCGACGCTCGGCGTCGTCACCGGCGACCGCATCGGTTACTTCGGCTACGTCGCACTGACGACGAACATCGCGGCGGCGGCCGGCGCCGTCGGCGGTCTCGCGAGCGCCTGGTGGATCCTGCGCAAGCCCGACATATCCATGATGCTGAACGGCGTTCTCGCGGCGCTCGTCGCGATCACCGCCGCCTCGGGATTCGTCGCTCCGTGGGCTGCGATCGTCATCGGACTTGTCTCTGGATGGATCGCCGTTGCAGGCGTTCTCTTCGTCGAGCGGATCGGCATCGACGACCCGATCGGAGCCGTCGCCGTGCACGGGATGTCGGGTGTGTGGGGAACGCTCGCGACCGGCCTGTTCGCCGTGCCGGCCCTCGCCTCGAATCTCGCGACCGGGACGGGCGGGCTGGTCTACACCGGCTCGTTTCATCAGCTCGGCGTCCAGGCGCTCGGTCTCGTCGCCGTTGGTGGATTCACATTCTCCGCCTCGTTCGGATCGCTCTGGGTGATGAAGCGGGTGTGGGGAATTCGGGTCGAGCCGGAGACGGAAACGGCCGGTCTCGACGTCTCGGAACACGGCATGTGGGGCTACCCCGAGTTCTACATCCCGGTCCCCGGTGGGTACGGCACGGAATCGCACGGGCATCTCGGCCTTTCCCACGGCCACGCGCGCCCGGCGCCTGCTCCCACCGTGCCAAACGCCGCGCCCGAGCCGGCGCCCGGCTAGCGCCGGCAGCTTCGAGGGCGTCGCTATGCAGCGGCGCCCTCGAGCCTCCGGGTAAAGATGCGGGTGGATGAAGTACCAGTTCGTCGACTGCCGCTGGGAGCTCGGGAAGCCGGAGCGCGGCCGCGGGCTGTACGTCGACGGTCACATCCCCGGTGCGACCTTTCTGGACGTCGACACCGATCTCTCGTCACCGCCGGGCCCTCACGGCAGACATCCGCTGCCCGATCCAGAACAGTTCGCGCGCGCCGCGGCGCGCGCAGGTATCGGGGACGAGGTCTTCGTCGTTGCTTACGGGAACATGGGCGGCGCCGAACGGCTGTGGTGGCTGTTGCGCCACTTCGGTCACCGCGAGTGTGCGGTGATCGACCTCGAGTGCTGGCGCGGCCCGGTTGTCTCCGGTGTGGAAGAAGCCGATCCGGCTGAGTTGACGTTGCGACCGCGTGACGACGACACGATCGAGGCCGCTGAGCTCGACCGCCGCCGGAACGAGCTAGTCGTCGTGGATGCACGCCTTGCACCCCGCTGGCGCGGCGAGCCCGGTCCGATCGACAAGGTGCCCGGCCGGATCCCGGGTGCGCTCAACGCGCCGTGGAACGAACCGCTGCCCGAGCTACCGGCGGGCGAGCTCGTCGCCTATTGCGGCTCGGGCGTGACCGCGACCGTGCCGTTGCACCGACTCCACCTCGCCGGGCGCGACGGCAAGCTCTACCCAGGCTCGTGGAGCGAGTGGGAGCAGCTCGACCTACCGGTCGAGCGAGACCCGAACAACTAGGCCGTGGAGGTTGCCGTTCCGCCGCCGAAATGCGCGAGGTACGGCTGCCAGCCGTTCGGGATCTTCGGCGCCGCGAGTCGAATGAAGAGAACGGGCGCGGGAGCCTTCGGCGGATGGACGAGCTCCATCCGCGCCTCCTCCAGCGTGCGGTTGCCCTTGTGATGGTTGCAGGACGCGCACGCGGTCACGACGTTCTCCCAGATCGATTCCCCACCGCGCGATCTCGGGATCACATGGTCGAGTGTCAGCCGACCAGCTGTCGTCCCGCAATAGACACAGCGCCAGCCGTCGCGTGCGAAGAGGGCTCGGCGCGAGATCTTCCGCTGAACGGCGCGTGGTACGCGCACGTACGCGACGAGCCTGATCACGTGCGGCCATGGATACGTGTCGGTCGCGGAATGCAGGGGCTGGTCGAGTTCCTCGATTACTTCGGCCTTTCCCTTGTAAACAAGCACGTGGGCACGCCGCACGGTGGTGACATTCAGCGGCTCGTAACTTGCGTTCAAGACCAGAACCTGCTGCATCTGGGCGGAAATGTAGCTGAGCGACCGCGGCTCAACCGGCCATAGCCCGTTCCACCGCCTCTTCCTCCTCGGGAGAAAGGGCTACGGACGGGCGGCCGTGGTCGAGCTCCTTGACGTAGATCCTGGCGTAATCCCGGCCCTGGATCGCCGTCACGATGACGCCGCTACGGCCGGCGTCGAGCAGAGCGATCGAGGCCGACTGCTGGCCGCCGGCGCCCTCGTAGGCGTCGTACCGAACGAGCGAGGTCTTGGAGACCGTGGTGTCGACTCGGCGATCGACCCGCGAAAGACCGGCCGCGATCTCGTCGACGGCTCGATGCAGATCGTCGATCCGCCCCTGGAGGGAGACGGCGAAGTCGACCAGATCCTGCTTCCCGCCGCCGAGCAGGACGAGCTGCGATGTGCGAACGGCGTGGAGCTTCCACCAGGCGAGACCGGCCACGAGCAGCGCGGCTCCCGCAGCGATGCAGGCCCCGACCGCGATCCACTCCGCGGTCGAGAGCGACACCTACTTCTTAGCCTCCGAGGGAGAAGATGACCTTGTAGTCGGCCGAGTTGTTCGACGTCGTCTTCTCTCCCGCCACCGGCTCGACGGCGACCTTGACCGTGGTCGGCAGCCCGAACAGCCCGCTGATGTCGATGTTCGTGAAGGTCACGGTCTTCGACTCGCCGGCGTTGATCACGGGGATCTTCTTCCGCAGTACGATCGGCTTCGGTGACTTCTGGATTGTCAGCGTCACGCCGATGTTGAACTCCTGGAAGTCACCCGAGTCGGACACGACGACCTTGAACGCGAGGTCCGTCGAGGCGGTGATCTGATTGTCGGTCGCCGCACCGGTCGCGCTGAGCCTCTTGCCGTCCGGAAGTGCCGTGACGGAGACGAGGGCGCTGCCGTGGTTTCCGGTTGTCGTAGAGCCGCCCGTCGCGGCGCCGTGCACGCGCATCCAGACCTGCGTCATCGCCTGGGTGCTCGCGAGCTCCGGGTTGGGGATGATGCTGGAGTCGGGCACGCCGCCGATGTCGCTGATGCCCTGCTTCTGCAGCTCGAGCTTCGTGGGCTCCTTGAAGTAGAAGTCCCAGTTGACGTCGCTCGCAACCAAGAGACGAGCCTGGTCGGCGATCAGCCTTCCGGAGGTCGCCGAGGTGCTGGCTTTCGCCGTCGCAGTCTGGCGGAAGGCATCGGCAAGGCGGCTGAGGCCGCTCGCGCGCAACTTGAGGACCTCGATCAGATGGTCGTGCTCGACGCGGAGGGGTCCGGGCGGGTTGATCTGGACTGCCTGCGCTACCTCCTGCTGCTCCTGTGCGGCGAGGCTGCTGATCTTTGCCTCGAGATCGCTCTCCTTGATTCCCGTCGCGCTCAGGGCCGCGTTGAGATCCTTGCCGATCTGACCGGACCGCTTCGCGATGCCGCGAACGTCCTGGATGTATCCCTGGTACTTCGCGTGCTTCCCGCTGGACGCACAGCCGCGCAGCCCGACGACGAGCAGGACGATCGCGAGAATGAGAAAGGCGATCAGCCCGGCCAGACGGAGCATCGGGATGAGGCCCGGGGGTCGGACCGGCCGGCGCGGGCCACCCGGTGGGCGCCGGGGGCTCCGCACGCGCTGAGACGCCTCTTCGGTCTCGGGCTCGTCGAAGAAGTCGAATTCGATGTCTGAGTCGCGCTCGGTCATGGTGGAGAGCGTGGCCGGGCGAGTCCCAGCCGAGGGGCCGTTCACTCTAACCCGTACTTCGCCCGATCCCGACAGGTGAAGGAGTTGTTCTTGCCCCCGCCAACCCTGGAGAGCCGGTGTCCAACGCTGCCCCAGCCCTTGTCCAGAGCGAGCTCGTCCTAGGACGCTACCGCCCGCTTCGGCCGCTCGGGAGCGGAGGTTCCGGCTCTGTCTGGCTCGCCAGGGATGAGCAGAACGGACTCGACGTCGCTCTCAAGATCGTGCCCCGTGAGGGGAAGGCGGCATCCCGTGCCGAGCGGGAGGCCGAGGCCGCGGCCCGTCTGCGCCACCCGTCCTGTCAGCGCGCCTACGGATTCGGCCGCGACTCTCAACACGTCTACATCGCGTACGAGTACGTGCCGGGCCGGACCTTTCGTGAGGCGCTCCGAAGCGGCGAGCTGGACGACAGCTCCGCGATCGAAGCCTGCGCCCAGGTGCTCGAGGCACTCGCGCACGCGCACGCGCGCGGGATCGTTCATCGCGACGTCAAGCCGGCAAACGTCCTGCTCGCCGAGGGAAGAGGCGTTTCGGTGCGCGTGCTCGATTTCGGCCTGGCGCAGATCCAGCAGGCCGAGACCCTCACAGCGCAAGGCGACGTCCCGGGGACGCTCGCCTACATCGCCCCTGAGCGCCTGGCCGGGGCGCTGACGACCGAAGCGGCCGACGTGTGGGGAGTCGGATTGATGTTGTGGGAGGCGCTGGCCGGGCGTCACCCGTTCTGGCGCAGCTCGCTCCTCGACACAGCCCGCGCGATCGAGTCGGGAGCGCCGCCCCTGGAGACGGTGCGCCCTGATCTGCCGAAGCCGCTGCTCGCCGCCGTGAACCGTGCCCTGGATCTCGACCCCGCGCGTCGTCCGGGTGCCGCGGCGCTGGCGGGAGCGTTGCGGCTCGCCCGGCGCAAGCGACGTGGCCGCAAGGGCGGGGGTCAGACCCTGGCCGTTCCGGCCGTGGTGCCGCGAATCGTCGCTCCAGCGCTCGCGGCGGCGGTGGCAGGGTGGACTTCCTGGGCGATCCCGTTCTTCCCGGCCGGCTGGCCGTTCGGGCTCGCCGCTCTCGCCGCTGCGGGCTCGGTCGTCGATGCCCGCCTCGGTCTCGCGTTCGCACTGGCGGTGCCTGTCTTGCCGCTCGGAAACATCGCCCTCGGCGCGGCCGTCCTCTATGCCGTGATCGCGCTCGGGCTCCTGGCCACTATGTGGCGTGAGCCCGAACGAGGACTTCTCTTCTCGCTCGGGGCATTCCTGGCGCCGATCGCCGGGCTCGGCCTCTTTCCACTGGCCGCGCTGGCCGTACGCTCCCCGGTGCGAAGGGCGGTCCAGGCGACGGCGGCAGTGCTCACTGCCGGAGTCGTCGCCGGAATCCGCGGCTCGCCTCTGCCGTTCGACGGCGCCTCTCCCCCCGACCTCGGAATCGCTGCGAGCGGCGACCCGTTCACCGTCGTCTCCGCGCTCTGGGGGGCGCTGCTCTCGAGGCCCGCTCTTGCCGTGGAGACAGTCGTCCTCGCGACGGTGGCGGTCCTGTTGCCCCTGGCCCGGACGCGTGGCCTCTGGGCAATCGCCGGACTCGGGGCCGGGTTCCTGGCCGCGGCGCTGCTCCTGGCACCGGGAGTGGCTGCCGCCTCGCTCGTAGTGGCCGTGTGGGCCACCTGTCTGGCAGTAGCGGTGCGTTAGCATCGCTTGCCGGGTATTCCCGGCACATGGTCCTCCGCGCAATCGAACAAAAAATCGAGTCCCTCTTCGAGGGGATTTTCGGGCGCGCGTTTCGGACGAACGTCCAGCCGGTCGAGCTTGCGCGCAAGCTCGCGAAGGAGATGGACGATCATCGAACGATCTCGGTCTCGCGCGTCTACGTGCCGAACGAGTACACGGTGTACTTGTCGCCGGACGATCGCGAGCAGTTTTCGAGCTACGAGGACAACCTGAAGGGCGAGCTGCAGGAGTACCTCTCCGAGCACTCGCGCCGCGAGGAGTACGCGCTCCTCTCGCCGGTTCGCGTCCTCATGGAGACGGACGCCGATCTCGACGTCGGCGAATTCGGTATCGCGACCCGGATGGTGCAGCCAGACCGGGGCCGGCGCGGCGCCGAAGGAGAGCCTGCAGAAGAGATCGCACCCGGCTCGACCATGATCTACAAGCCGCAGACTCCGGTTCCCACGCAGGCGGTCAGCCCCGAGGAGCTCGGCATGGAGCCGGAGCTGGTGACGCTGACCTTCGACGGAACGCGCTTCGAGGTGAAGCAGCGCCGCGTCGTCATCGGACGCTCCCGCGAATGCGACATCCAGCTCTCCGACACGAACGTCTCGCGGCGCCACGCCGAGCTGCGCCAGGAGGGATCGTCCTACTGGATCGTCGATCTCGGCTCGACGAACGGGCTCGAAGTCAACGGCAAGCGCGTGAAGCGGGCCAAGCTGAACGACGGCGACACGATCACGGTCGGCTCGACCGAGGTGAGGTTCAGCCAGGAGCAACCATGATCGCTCGCCTGCGGCTCGCTCCTGTGAGGGAAACCATGTTTCCCTCACGAGCTCCCTTCTTCAGGTGTCGCCTCAGCCCCCGCGCCGCTGAGATCGCCGCGTGGGCCGAGGAGAACAAGAGGGGAAACCTCCCGGTTTCCCCTTACGCCCCTTCCCCACATCGGCCGAGGTGCGGCCGATGATCTTCGGCTCGGCCGCGGTCGACGAGGTTCTGCTCGTCCTCAAGATCGCGTTCCTCGTTCTGCTCTACGCGTTCATCTGGCGCATCGTGCGAACGGCGAGCCGTGACCTCCGCGTCCCGCAAGAGAGCTTCGTGCTCGCTCCGTCTGCCGCCGCCGGCGTGCAGGCCTCCCGGCCTGGACCGCACACCGGCCGCCTCGTGGTCGTGAAGAGCGCGGACCTCGAGAGAGGCGAGGATTTCGAGCTGAACTCCGTTCAGCTGACGATCGGGCGGGGGAGCCAGAACGACATCGCGATCGCCACGGACGAGTACGCCTCCGCGCGTCACGCGCGCTTCGAGCCCCGTCAGGATGGCGTCTGGGTCCAGGACCTGGGCTCGACGAACGGCACCTATCTCAACGGAACACGGCTCGACCGGCCGCGCCGGCTCGCCCGTGGTGACATCGTCCGAGTCGGCGAGACGGACCTGAGGTACGAGCAGTGACGGGACTCGGGCACGTCGGAGTCATCACCGACACCGGCCGCAAGCGCCGGCGGAACGAGGACGCCTACGTCTGCGAGCCGCCGCTCTTCGCCATCGCCGACGGCATGGGCGGCGCCCAGGCGGGGGAGGTCGCGTCACGCCTGGCAGCGGCGGCGCTCAAGGAAAGCGGCGCCAAGACTCTCGGCGGCGAGCAGCGCATCTCCGACCTCATCCAGGAGGCGAACCGGCGTGTGTACGACCGCTCGAGCACGGATCCGAATACCTCCGGGATGGGAACGACGATCACGGTCGCCCTCGTGGAGAACGGCAACGTCGCGTTCGGGCACGTCGGGGACTCGCGCGCCTACCTGATCCGTGATGGGAGGATGGAGCAGGTCACCGAGGACCACTCGCTGGTCAATGAGTTGCTGAAGAGCGGCAAGCTCTCGCCCGAGGAGGCCGAGACCCATCCGCAGCGCTCCGTCATCACGCGCGCCCTCGGCACGGATCCCGACGTCGACGTCGACACGTTCACGATCGCTGCCGAGGCCGGTGACGTCTTCCTCCTCTGCTCGGACGGGCTCACCGACATGGTCGGAGAGCGCGAGATTCTCGAGCTCGTCGAACGGAATCGTGCGGACATCGACGTCGCCCTGAAGTCGCTGGTGAGGGCCGCGAACCGAAGCGGCGGCGAGGACAACATCACGGTCGTTGCGTTCGAGATCGCGGAAAGTCCGACGCTGGTCCATGACGGCGAGACGCGTGAGAACGTCCTTGCACCGCCCCCACGTGACGACGACGTCACGCTCACCGAGGCGGATGGCGTGCCGGTTGTCGACACTGCAGTGGTCTCCACCGCGGAGATCCAGGCGGAGGTCGAAGCGAAGGAGCGGCAGGATCGCGCAACGAGACGCCGCCGGCTTCGCCGCCGCGTCGTCGCCTGGCTCGTTCTGATCGCCATCGCCGCCGGCATCGCACTCGCCCTGTACCTGAGGTTCTTGCGCTGACACTCAGCCCCAGGAATCGTGAGCTCGCGTTCCTGATCGTCGTCGGGGTCCTGACTGCCGTCGGGTTCGCGAGCGTCTACATCGCCCGCCAGGACGTGGTGTCGACGGCCTCGCTCACCTACGCGGGCTTCTTCTTCGCCCTCTACCTCGCCGCACACCTCGCCACGCGGTATGCCGTTCCGTTTGCCGACCCGTATCTGCTTCCGATCGCCGGCCTGTTGACAGCGATCGGCCTCACGGAGATCTACCGGCTCAATCCCACGGACGCGTTCCGGCAAGGGATCTGGATCGTCGTCGCGGTTGCTCTCTTCGCCGCCACGCTCTTCTTGCTCAGGCACGACTACCGTCGCCTCGAGACCTACAAGTACCTCTTCGGTCTCTCGGCGATCGCGCTGCTGTTGCTGCCGATCCTGCCGGTGCTCGGACTGACTGTGAACGGCGCGCGTCTCTGGGTGCATGTCGGCTCGCTGAGGTTCCAGCCCGGTGAGCTGGCGAAGATCATGCTGATCGTCTTCCTCGCCGGGTACATGCGCGAGAAACGCGAGGTCCTTGCGCAGGGCCGCCTGAAGGACTGGGGGCCGCTGCTCGTCATCTGGGTGCTGGCGATCCTCGTCCTGCTCGAGACGAGAGACCTCGGCGGCGGTCTCCTCTACTTCGGGATCTTCCTCGCGATGCTCTACGTGGCGACCGCGCGCATCGCCTACGTCGCGGTTGGGCTCGGGCTGTTTCTCGTCGGCGCCGTCGGCGTGTGGAAGGTCACGCCGCACGTGCAGGACCGCGTGACGATCTGGCTGCATCCATGGACCACGAACAAGGTCTACTGCCCGATCTCGGGGCGCCTGGACCTGCGTCAGGACTGCCAGAGCTACCAGCTCGTGAAGTCGCTCTACTCCATCGGCTACGGGGGCTACGGAGGCACCGGGCTCGGCAAGGGGACGGTCGAGAACCTCAACGGCAAGCAGATCATTCCCGACCTGAACACCGACTTCATCTACTCCGCGCTCGCTCAGGAGCTCGGGCTGATCGGTGCGGCTGCGCTTCTGCTCGTCTACATGATCTTCGTGTTGCGCGGCATGCGGATCGCACTGCTGGCGGAGGACGGTTTCTCGAAGCTCGCCGCAGCCGGTCTGACGTTCGGCTTTGCGTTGCAGACATTCATCATCGTCGGCGGCATCCTGCGTTTGATTCCGCTGACAGGGATAACGCTGCCCTTCGTCTCGTACGGCGGATCGAGCGTCGTCGCGAACTTCCTCCTCTTAGCCGGGCTGCTGCTCGTCTCGAACCGTGCGAATAGAGAGATGCTCCGGTGAACAAGCAGGTCTCTCACGTCGGGATCGCCGCGCTCGTCCTGCTCGTCGCGCTCATCGTCGGAACGACCTACTGGCAGACGTGGGCGAACGCGGGGCTGGCCGACCGGCAGGACAACGAGATCCAGCTGGTCGCACAGTTCTCGATCAATCGCGGGAAGATCTACGCGTCCGACGGTCGCACGGTTCTGGCGACGAACGTGAGCAAGAAGCGCGCCGGAACAACGCTCTACTTCCGACGCTACCCGACCGGGCCGATCTTCTCCGACGTCGTCGGCTACTCGACCCAGACGCGCAACCGGACGGGGCTCGAGCTGTCGTACAACGATTACCTCACTGGCTCGAACGCCAACCTCGACAGTGTCGTTCGCTCGGCAATCGACAAGCTGAAGGGGACGACGGTCACCGGAAACGATCTCGTGCTGACGATCCGGCCCGCCGCTCAGGCGCTGGCGCTGCGGCTGCTGCGCGGGAAGTGTGGCGCCGTTGTCGCCCTCGATCCGTCGACGGGACGCGTCCTCGTGATGGCGACCAACCCGACCTACAACGCGAACCTGATCGAGAATCGCTTCGGCGTCGCGACGCGAACGGGTCTCCCGTGCGGCGCGCCGCTCCTCAATCGCGCAACCGTCGGGAAGTACCCGCCGGGCTCGACCTTCAAGATGGTCACTGCCGCTGCAGCGCTCGACACCGGACGCTTCACACCGGACTCGCCGTTTTACGACCCGGGCTACTGCGAGGAGTACGGCAAACAGGTCCGCAACGCCGGCAATCCCGAGGCGCCGGAGACGTTCGGACACGTCAACCTGTCGACCGGCTTCGAGCTTTCGATCAACTCGGTCTTCTGCAACGTCGGCAAGGCGCTCGGCGCCGGCGTCGTGCTCGACTACGCGAAGCGCTTCGGCTTCTACTCGCTGCCGCCACTCGAGCTGCCGGAAAGCGAGCGCGTCGCGAGTGGCCTGTACGACCACGGCCGCCTCTTCGATCCGAAGCATCCCGACACCCAGGTCGATCCCGGCCGCCTTGCGTTCGGTCAGGAGCGGCTCGCCGTGACCCCGCTGCAGATGGCCATGGTGGCGGCAGCGATCGGGAACCACGGAGCCGAGATGCGGCCGCAGATCGTCGAGCGCATCCTCGCCCCGGGCGGGAAGACGATCTCGCACCTGCAGCCCGATCAGCTCGGCCGGCCGATCAAGCGGCAGACCGCCGACGAGTTGACGCACATGATGGAGCTCGTGGTCACCGGCGGGACGGGAACTGCCGCGGCCATCCCCGGGATCAAAGTCGCCGGCAAGACCGGAACGGCAGAGGTGGGGCAGGGCAACATCCACACGACCTGGTTTGCGGCTTTCGCGCCAGCCGATGCCCCGCGCGTCGCCATCGCAGTGGTCGTCGAGCACCAGTTGAACGGCTTCGGCGGCACGATCTCCGCTCCGATCGCGAAGCAAGTAATGGAGGCGCTACTGCGGTAGGGGCGAATCCCTACTCTGACAAGGCCCATGGCGGTTTCCGACACCCTGATCAACACGCTCTTCGACGGGCGTTATCGCATCCTCCGGAAGCTCGGCACAGGGGGCATGGCGAACGTCTACCTCGCCGAGGACGAGGTGCTCGGCCGGCGCGTCGCGATCAAGATCCTCAACGACCGGCACGCGGGCGACGATCAGTTCGTCGAGCGCTTCCGCCGCGAGGCGAAGAACGCGGCAAGCCTCTCTCATCCCAACATCGTCTCGATCTACGACCGCGGCGAGGCGGAGGGCACGTACTACATCGCGATGGAGTACCTCGACGGCCGCTCGTTGAAGGAGCTCATCGTCGCGCGCGGTCCCGCGCCGATCCATCTCGCCGTCGACTATGCGCGACAGATCCTCGCTGCGATCCGCTTCGCCCACCGCCACGGCATCGTTCACCGCGACATCAAGCCGCACAACGTGCTCGTCGACGGCGAGGGGCGACTGAAGGTGACGGACTTCGGGATCGCACG
>Ga0137371_10003004_pt1 | contig 13413 bp, 10 predicted proteins | sample SagtaG_7_FD_104919 | JGI IMG/M metagenome (GOLD analysis project Ga0137371, IMG submission 104919) | Vadose zone soil microbial communities from Sagehorn Ranch, Mendocino, California, USA - Sage1_R_40_16 metaG | ecosystem: Environmental > Terrestrial > Soil > Vadose zone | place: USA... | reverse complement strand
TGACAACACCGAGCTCGGGAGCATCGGGCTCCTGAAGCTCGGGATCGAGCCGTCAACGTCATCGCCGGACGACTGGACCCAAGCTGCCGCGGTGCTGCAGAAGCAGAAGGACGACGGGATCCCACGCGGCTACTTCGACCAGGGGTACATCAACCAGCTCGAGAACGGGAACACGTGGATCACCCAGGCATGGTCGGGCGACGTGTTCATCGCCCAGCAGTCCGGGTACCCGGAGCTGAAGTTCATCGTCCCGAACGAAGGCGTGATGTTCTGGCACGACAACATGATGATCCCGGTGGGGGCGGCGAACCCCCTGGACGCGCTCACCTACATGAACTACGCCTACGACCCACACGTCGCCGCGCTGATGGCCAACTACATCTGGTACATCACGCCGGTTCCCGCGGCGAAGCCGATCGTCGACGGACTCCCTGGTGGGAAGGCCGTCGCCTCGAGCCCGCTCGTGTTCCCCGATCAGGCCATGTTGGACAAGACGCACCAGTACTACGTCTACAAGGGCACCAGCGACCTCGACCAGTGGAACAACACCTTCGATCCGATCATCACGGGCTGACGAGGAACAAGGCCCGCGGCAGGAAGCGTCTGGCGCCGTACGGGCTGACGGCTCCCGGCGTCCTGTGGCTCGCGATCTTCTTCCTCGTCCCCATGGGAGCGATGCTCGTCCTCTCGCTGGAGACGAGGATCCCCACGCTGGGCTTCAAGAACTCCGGGTATCAGTTCACGTGGCACATCGGCGAGTACAGCGCCGCGTGGGCGCAAGCCCACACCCAGTTCGTCCGCTCACTCTGGTATGGAGCGGTCGTCACGATCGTGACGCTCGTCGCCGGCTACCCGGCCGCCTACTGGATCGCCTTCAAGGGCGGGCACCATAAGACCACCTACCTGTTCTTGATGCTGTTGCCGTTCTTCGTGTCGTTCGTGATCCGGTCGCTCGCGTGGCAGTTCATCCTGTCGGACGACGGCATCGTGATCTCGAACCTCGAGCGGTGGCACCTGTTGCCGCAGGGGTTCCACATCCTGTCGACCTCGATCGCCGTGATCGCCGGGATCGCCTACAACTCGTTGCCATTCATGGTGCTGCCGCTCTACGTCTCGCTCGAGAAGATCGACCGCAACGTGGTCGAGGCGGCTCGCGACCTCTACTCGACCCCCCGTCAGGTCTTCCGCAAGGTCATCCTGCCGCTGTCCATCCCCGGCATCTTCGCCGGGTTCCTCCTGACCTTCATCCCGGCGGTCGGCGACTACGTCAACAACGACATCCTCGGCGGGCCCAACACGACGATGATCGGCAACGTGATCCAGCGAGCGTTCCTGAACGACCAGAACTACCCGCTCGCCTCGACGCTGTCGTTCATCCTGATGGTCGGGCTCCTGATCGGGATCCTGATCTACGCACGCGTGCTGGGGACCCGCCAGATCGAGGAGTACATCTGATGGCGACCGTCGCGGCCCCGGAGCGGATCGAAGCGCTCGAGGCACCGATCCGCCGGACCCCCAAGCGGTCCTGGAAGAACCTCATCCTTCCGATCTACACGAAGCTGATCATCGCCTACCTGCTGGTCCCGATCGCGGTGATGATCCTGTACAGCTTCAACGCGAACACCGCTGCGAACGCGACCGCACCCAAGGTGTCCTTCCGCTGGCAGGGCTTCACGTTGGATTGGTGGAGGCAGTGGAACGGCGTCCCGGACCTGACCTCCGCGCTCTGGAACTCGCTCCTGATCGCCGTGCTCAGCACGATCGTCGCCACGATCTTCGGCACGATGATCGCGCTCGCGCTCGTCCGCTACCGGTTCCGTGGCTCGGGCACGCTCGAGGTCGTGATGTTCCTCAACATCGCCGCGCCCGAGATCGTGCTGGGGGCCGCACTGCTCTCGTTCTTCGTGCTGATCAACTTCCAGCAGGGGCTGCTCAGCATCTTCGTCGCCCACGTGATGTTCAACATCGCGTTCGTGGCCATCGTCGTCCGAGCCCGATTGTCGGGCTTCAACCGTGAGATCGAGGAGGCGGCGCAGGACCTCTACGCCGATGCCGTCCAGACGTTCATCAAGGTCACGCTCCCACTGATCTGGCCCGGCATCCTGGCGGGTGCGTTGCTCGCGTTCGCGCTGTCGATCGACGACTTCGTCACGACGAACTTCGTCGCAGGACAGACGGTCACGTTCCCGCTGTGGGTCTATGGAGCGGTGAAGGTGGGGATCCCGCCGCAGGTCTTCGTCATGGGGACGGCCATCTTCCTCGCGGGGGTCGTGATCGCGATCGCGAACGTCGCCTCCTCGCGTCGGAGGGGGCGGGCGATGATCCGAGCCGAGACCGAGGACACCGCCTGACGGCTCAGGTCAGGGTCCGAACGCCACGCTTGCGCAGCTGATCCGCGACGATGTTGCGCTGGATCTCCGAGGTCCCTTCCCAGATCCGGTCCACCCGCAGCTCGCGGTGGAAGCGTTCCGCGACGTTCTCGCGCATGTAGCCACGCCCGCCGAAGATCTGCACGGCACGGTCGGACACCCGACCCGCCATCTCGCTCGCGAAGAGCTTGGCCATCGAGCACTGCGCGTGTTGGATCTTCACATCGATGCCTGCGTCGATGTCCTCCGCCACCCGATACGTCATGAGGCGTGCGGCCCAGAGCTCCGTGAGGGAGTCGGCGAGCATGTGCCCGATCGCCTGATGCTCCACGATCGGCACGCCGAACTGGATCCGCTCCTTCGCGAACGCCGTCGCCTCCTCGATCAGTCGTTCGGCTGCGCCGCAGCACCGGGCCGCGATCATCAGGCGCTCGTAGCGGAACCATGCGTACGTGAACATCATCCCATCGCCTTCGGCCCCGATCAGCTGCGTCGCTGGGACCCGCACGTCGTCGAAGGCGACGATCGCGTGGGTGTCGGCGTAGGTGTGCGAGTAGCGAGGTTCGCGGACGAGCCGAACGCCGGCCGTGTCCTTTTCGACGACGAACATCGCGTGCTCGCCGTCGTGATCGCCTCCGGCGAGCTTCGCTTGGAAGAAGATGTGGTCCGCGTTGTTGTATGACGTCACGTGCATCTTCTCGCCGCGCAAGATGTACTCGGCGCCATCGCGTCGCGCCGTCGACGTGATGGCGTCGACGTCGGAGCCCGCGCCCTCCTCGGTGATCGCGTAGCACTCGCGCCGCTCGCCGCGGATCGCGGGTTTGAGCCATCGGTCGATCTGCTCGTCGGTCATGACCTCGGGAGCCCACCCCGCCGGGGTGTGGACGCACCACCCGAGTGCGTTCGTCACCCGGCCGAGCTGCTCGGAGACGAGCGTCTGCTGCAGGACGGTGTAGCCACTCCCGCCGAGCTCCTTGGGGAGGTTCATCCCGTAGAACCCGAGGTCGATCGCTAGCTCGTGATGCCGACGGAGATCCTCGTCGGGGATCCGGCCCTCGTGCTCCTCCGCGTGTTGCTCCCACGGGATCAGCTCGTCGTCGACGAAGGTGCGGGCCCGGTCCTGGATCGCTCGGTCCTCGGCGGACAGTGGGTAGGTCATGCGCGTGACGCTACCGCAGCGCGGGTCGCGACCGTCAGCGGCGCTTGGGTGCCCTTACGAGAGGAACTCGAGGCGATCGCGATGCTCTTCGAGCATCGCGATCGTCGCATCGTCCAGCCGGTGCTCCCGAACCGGTTCTTCGGCGACCGGCCGGTCGCCGAAGAGCTCCCCCGAGAGGTAGCGCTGCCCGGTGTCCGGGATCACCGTGACCAACCGGGTCAGCTCCGGGTGCTTGTCCGCGACCTTCAACGCCGCGACCACGTTGATCCCCGACGAGGGACCGCAGAGCATCCCTTCGTCGCGTGCCAGCCGGCGGGCCATCTCCAGCGCGTCGTCGGTGCTCACGACGACGATGCCGTCCATCAGCGCGAGGTCCAGGTTCGGCGGGACGATCCCGTCGCCGATCCCCGGCACGCCGTGCGTCCCCCACCGCTGCTCGCTGATCAGCGGGCACTCAGCCGGCTCGACGCCGAACGCCAGCACGGAGGGGTCGTGGGCCTTCAGCGCACGGGCCGCGCCCGTGATCCAGCCGCCGGTCCCCTGCGCGGCGACGACCGCCTGGACGTCGCCGTCCGTCTGCTCCCAGATCTCCTCACCGGACATGGCCTGGGCCGAAGGGTTGTCCGGGTTCTCGAACTCGCCGGGGAAGAAGTAGCGGCCAGGATCGCTCGCCACGATCTCGCGCATCTTCTCGAGCGCCAGATCGATGTCGGTCCCGGCTCCGGGGGTGAGGACGAGCTCGGCGCCATAGGTCTCGATCATCCGCTTCCGTTCGGCACTCATCCCCTCGGGCATCACGATCACACACGGGTACCCCTTGATCGCCGCCACCGCTGCACACGCGATCCCTGCGTTGCCGGTGGTGCACTCGATCACGCTCATGCCGGGGGCGAGCTCGCCCCGGCGTTCGGCCTCCGTCAGCATCTGCGAGTAGATCCGGTCCTTCACGGACCCGGTCGGCCCGTACCACTCGACCTTCGCGTAGAGCTCGACGTCGGGCGCGACGCGTGCGAGACGGACGAGCGGCGTCCGTCCGACGGCATCAAGGAGCGAATCAGCCGGTCCTCGGTAGCGCCCCCAGTCCGTCGTCATGCCTCGCCCTTCATCCGGCGGTGCGGGTCCGCTCCACGTACCCGAGACGGTGGGAGATCGCGTCGGCCGACTCCATCGCGAAGTGGGCCATCCGCGGCAGATCGATCCCTCGCATCCGGAAGGCTGGGCCGCTCACCGACAACGCGGCGACCACCCGCCCGTCCGCCTGGCGCACCGCCGCCGCGACGGCGTTCAGCCCCTCCTCCAGCTCCTCGATCGTCTGTGCGTACCCGATCCTGACGACCTCGTCGAGCTGGGTCCGAAGCAGCGCAGGATCCACGATCGTCCGCTTGGCCAGCCGCTCGAGCGGCTCGCCGAGGTGGCGCTCACGATCCTCACGCGGCTCGTACGCGAGCAGCACCTTCCCGTTCGAGGTGCAGTGCAGCGGCGTCCTGCGTCCGATCCAGCTCACGGCGACCACAGAACGGGTACCCGTGACCTGGTCGATGTACACGACCGAGTCGCCGGAGATGACCCCGAGGTTGACCGTCTCACGCGTCCGCTCGGCGAGGCCTTCCAGGATCGGGTGGGCTTCGCGCACCAGGTCGAGCCCGGCCATCGCAGCCCCCGCCAGCCGGACCAGACCGAAGCCCAACCGGTACTTCTCGTTCACCGGATCTCGTTCCAACAGGCCACGCTCGGCGAGCGTCGAGACCAGCCGTGACGCCGTTGCCTTGTGCACGTCGAGCCGTCGACCCAGCTCGGAGACCCCCAGCTCACCGGCCTCGGCGATCAGCTCGAGCGCTGTCACGGCGCGGCGGACCGATCGAAGGTTGCCCCCGTCTTCGTCGCGCACCGTGCAACTCCCGAGGTGAGGCGCAACCCTCGACGCTAGGGCTGCGACGCATCGGCTGTCAAGCCGACTTCGCGGAGGGAGAAGGGCGGGGGCCCGGGACGGCCGGGAAACCGGGACACCCTGAAGGTGGAGTTCGAGGGCGGACGGAGGACGGCAGGACTAGGGATCAGCGGGAGGGGACATGCTCGGCGGGCTCAACTCACGACGCCAAGGACGGCCGCGATCGGGCTCGAACCCGGGACGGTGAGCGTCCGCACCGTCCGCGGAAAGGACGACGGACTCGCTCTGTGCGTGTGTGCATCTCTAACGAGCGGATCAAAGTGGCTTCGTCTTCGTCAGCGAGCGAATCGGGCCACGAGACCCTCCGCAAAGCGTATTGCTTCGTCGAGGGTCTCGTAGACGCGCTGACCATCGTCGAAACAGACGGTCGGATGCAGTTCGCCATGCCACTCGATGCGCGCACCGGGACCCTGCTCAGCGAGGTGGATCGTGAAGGCGACCTCGCCCAGGCGCAGAGGTGCCTTTCGCCAACTGATTCCGGCGAACTTGGCATCGTGAACCTCGATGTCCTCGGGAGTCGTTGCCTTCACGGCGGCCAGGGCAAAGAACCCGGGAGCCAAGAGCCGGTGCTTGTCGGTGTTCCACAGACGTTCGAGGACGGCAAGCGGATGCTGCCTCACGGCCTGGTAGGAGCTCGCTCGCGAACATGCGAGCTCGGGCGAATGACCCCGCACGCACTACTGAGGCGAAGGCGAAGATGGGGAGAGCTAATGCATTGCGGGTAGCTGAAGCCCGCGATTGGGAACGGACCCATGAACGTCCAGATCAGTCCGAGTGGGAAGCGATCTTCGTGGGATTGGCGGGGGTCTCGGTGCGCGCGATCGAACGGGCAACCGGACTGTCGCCCGCCACCTGCTGGCGGATCAAGCGAGGCGAGAGGCGACCGCATGCACGGCGCTGGGCGGCTCTCAGATTGCTTGGCAAAACAGAGAACTGAGCGAGTGTTTTGGTCGTTACGCGCTGCGCAAGCAGGATGGGGTAGCCCTGATGATCAGGAGGAGTCGGCGATCGGCATTGGGGCAACGGTCCGCGATCGCGTGCGGCGTCGCTTGAACAGGCGGGCGCCATCCCGCGCGTGAAGCTGTTCGATGATCGCTAGCCTCAACTCGTCTGCGTGGTCGTGCTCCGCGAGCGCCTTCGGGAGAGACGTCTCGGTTATGTCCGCGTAACGGAGCATGTCGCTAACCAGCCAGCGGAGGGAGACAACCGCGTTGAACATCGCGACCTCGAGTCCGTCGGCTCGGGAGCGAATCGTCGGGTCAGGATGACCGGCGCCCAACACGCTCACCTCGCGACGTACAAGGGCGCCACGATCGCTAAGTGCACTGACCTCCTCGGTGACGGTCTCGCGGTTCATGTTCATGGTGACGCGGTGCGGCTGCGAGTCCGTAAGGAGCTGCTTGACGTCGGCGAGAGCCTCAGACGCCCTATCCGACCAGCGCTCCCGTCGAGAGATCGACTGCCCGGCACGTTGGAAGAAATAGCCGAGCACGGCGCCGACAACGACCCCCAGAAGCGGCAACATGGACCCGACCCTACCCCGCGTCCACGCGCGAATGGATCAGGCCGGGTGATCGAAGGGTGCCGGACCGGTTATTCGAGGGTCTGCGCCGGTCTTGCGTTTGAGGAGTATTTGGACAGAGGCCCCTGAAGTCGACCTTCCACCGACGAAATCGGACGGAAATTCGGCGACGGGTTATCGGGGGGGTGAAGGGTCGGTCTTGCGTTTGAGGGGTTAGGCCATAGGCCGCTCAGGAATCGGAGTTCGTGTCCCAGCCTTGGCTCCGTATCCGGAGCTCGCGTCCCAAGGTCTCCGCGAAGAAGTCGTGGGCGAAGATGCATGCGGCTGATTGCGTAGGAAACCGAGCAACGCTTCAGAGCTGGCGGTTGACCCAAACGCCGCCCGGTCCCGTCCAACTGAACCCCTCACCCCAGGCGGCAATCGCCTTGCCCGCGCTCGTGATGCAGATCTCGCCGTAGTCGCCGTACACCTCGTCAAAGCCGTCGACCGACTTGTAGCCCGCCCCCGAGGTGGCGTCGGAGAGATTGACCGGCGTGCTCCACGTGGTTCCGCCGTCCTTCGAGCTCCGGTACCAGACGTTCCACGTGTCGGGCGCATCACCGTTGCCGGTCTGCATGTACCACGCCCGCGCGTCGCCGTTCCCGATCTGTTCCACAGCCGGGGTCGTGGCGTTCTCGCCGGCGACCGACATGGCGGTTCGCGCGCTCCATGTCGCGCCCTCGTTCGAAGAGGTCTTGGCGAAGATCCTCTGCGGCCCGAATTCGGTCGTCGCCCCGTCGTAGAGGTAGACCAGGTTCCCGTTGTCGTCGGCCGACATGGCTTCGTGGCCGATGTAGAAGTCGGGTCCGCATCCCGCCGATGTGCACGGTTCCCCCACGTCGACCGTGTCGACCACGACCTGTGTCCAGCTCTTGCCGAGGTCGTGCGAGATGAAGGCGACGTGCTTCACGATGCCTACGGGCGACGTAGCCGGTCCCGAATAGTCGATGCTGCTCTCGGCGAACACGACGGTCCCGTCGTGCAGCACGTCGGCGTCGAACGCGAAGTAGTACCGCTTGGAGTCGACGAGCTTCGTCTGCGTCCAGGTCTTACCGAAGTCATGGGACTGCGCGACGTATGGGTCGCCCACCGTGGGACCGTTGAAGGAGATGTAGACGTCGCGGCCGTCGTCGCTCATGGCGAGCGCCGGCTTGTCGGTCCACGAGACGTTGCCGTAGGTCTTGACTGGAGGGCTCCACGTCCGCCCGTGGTCGCTGGATTTCAAGAAGACGGTGTTGAAGCCGTTCAGGTAGGCGGCGTAGACGTCACCGGTGTCTGGCACGACCTCGATCATCGGGTCGTACTGCCAGGAGCCCTTGCACGCGCACAGGGGCGTGGCCGCGCTCCATTTCCTACCTCCATCGGTCGAGCGCTCGAGCGCCATGTATGCCGATGGGCAGTTGCCGGGGCAGGGCTTCGGTTGCCCGATCCGCGTGACCAAGAGGTAGACGTAGGGGGCGTTGGGATCAGCCGCGAGGGCCGGCTCCCAGTCATCCGTCGTCGGGTCGACCACGCCCTCGCCAGTCCATCCCGCCGCGGCGTGGTTCGTGATCTTCTCCGAGACACCCGCAGTGCCGTTGGCCTTCGCCTGGGCGAACGCATCCAGGCGCTCTTGCAGGGCGTCCTTCTCCTCCTGTAGGTCTCCGTTCCCGCCCGGCTGCTGCTCCGAACCGCCGCGCCCTTCCGATCCTCGTCGATCGGACGCGGTGCCGGTTCGGCTGCCGGTGCAAGCCACGGAAACGAGAGCGATCAACGCGAAGAGAACCGCACACCTACGGCGGAGATCCGTGACGAGCTCCTTCAGCGTCGGATCGGTGTCTGGTCGGAACGCTATCCGCCCGCTTTAGGACCAGTCAAGATGGGCGGGTGTGGTTCCGGCGGCGAGACCGTGCAGCGACACCGAGCGTTCCTGACAAGGAGAGCACTCGCTTCCCGATGCGGCATCGCGGTACTTGGGGTTGCTTCAAGCATCCTCGAACCAAAACGATGCCAAGTTCCTCCCGCGTCCGTCTCGTCCAAACATCGTTGGGGATACAGCCGGCATTCATCGGGCTCGGGCTCCGCGGTTTCGCGCGAATCCCGCGTGTTGCTGGAGACGGAACGACGCCAAGTTTGCCGAGAAGCGCCGTTCCGGGCGGATGTAGAAGATGGTTCGACGCGGCTCCCTTGTGCTGAGCCTCGCACTCTTCGTCGCCGTGGCCTGCGGGCGGTCTGCGGAAGTTGGCAGGCAGGGAAGCGAGGAGATGGGACTTCACCTAGCCGATTCTGGGCAAAGCGTCACGCTGCACGTGGGTGATCGTCTGAACCTGAGCCTCGGCTCCTCGTCTCACGGGCACTGGGTGATCACCGCCTTTCCACGGTCGCTCCTCTTTGCTAGCGCCCCCGCGGGGGAAGGTGACTTCACGTTTACTGCTCTGGCTCCTGGACGCGGCCGCGTGGTCGTGGTCAACACGTTCGCGTGCCCGCCCGCGACTCTCCATGGATGCTCCATCCCGGAGCCTGGAGACGGTTCGAGTAGCTCGGGCGTGGTGCCGCCAGGGCGTCCGATCTTCACCGTCACCCTTCGTGTGGTTTAGACACGACGTTTGAGCCGAACCGTAAGGGGCACCGCGCGGTCGTCAGGGACCGCGCGGTGCCCGTACCTGCTACGGACAGGGGTTCGAGATCATGTTGGCGAAGTTGTGATAGCGCCGGTCGAACCCGTAGTCGGTGAGCTCGAGCGGGCCCCACGCAGCCTTCTCCCCACCGAAGTTGCTGATCTGGTTCGGCAGGTCGTTGCTCATCGCCCACGCACACCTGCCGCCGACAGCCGCCAGGTGGTACCAGGGGTAGAACGCGGCTCCTGGCGGCGGGTTCGTGCACCCTTGACCGGTGTGGTGATCGCAAACACCACCGGAGTTGGGCTCCTCGATCCTCGGCAGGTCGGTCTCGAAGCGGACCGTGCTGTAGGAGCTGGTGAACCCGCTACCGGTCCGAGCTGACGACAGGAAGAACGGCGTCGGGAAGCTGTTGGACCCATCCGGCCAGTCGGCTTGGTAGGAGTTCCCGTCGAAGTCGCTGTCCCCGTTCCCGAACATCAGGCACCCGGGGATCCTCGGCCCCCCGAAGCAGTTCGCATCGTCGCCATCCCCGTCCTTCGGCTCGAAGTGACCGATCTCGCTCGAGAAGGACAGGTTGTCGGTGTGCGCGCTCCACACGGACCAGGCCGTGGGTTGACCGCTCGCGGTCGGAGGGGCGGCCGAGGAGTACATGGGGTGGAACGCGTAGGGTGCGCCCTGGCAGGTGAAGTTCACAGGATCCCAAAGGATGTGCCTGAATCCGTTGGCCTCGCTCGCGACCATCTGCCCTGTCTGGCCGGTCGTGGTGTCCGTGATCTGGCTGCGGATGCCGGCCGCCGTGTCCCGAAGGCTCACCGCGAGTTTGTCCCCTTGGTTCATGAGGAGAGCATCGCGGTTGGGCGTGAAGGTCGCGGGAGTCGCCGTGTCGGGCCCCGGCGGCGCGAGTGGGTTGCCGCTCAAGGTGAGGAACGCGAAGTTGGCGGGCTCGATGCAGTTCCCGTTCGCGAGGGCTCCGGGAGGACTACCGGGCCCGTGTAGCGCACCGTACTCGGCCTGGAGGCTGAAGATCGCGACCGCCGCGCACCAGTGGGTGAAGTCGCAAGAGACCTTCTGGATGAACGGCGGGTATCCGGGCGGATAGAGCTGGAGTTCGAGGAACGCCGCGCCCGCATGGTCGGGTTGTGGTGGGACCTGGATGTTGGCGTCGGTCGTTGTGCAGACCGGGTTCCCCTCGGGGTAGCTCTGATTGTCGCAGAGCGACATGCCGAACCACGGAGCGACTCGGTTCTGGAAGTCGGCGACCGGTCCGTTGAACGAAGAGCTCGGCGATCCCGCCGGGTCGACCGGCAGGGTGACCTTCCAGCGGGCCTTGGTCGAGGATCCTGGTCGGGTCGAGAACCAGCCGATGTCGGCTTCGTCGTGGCCCACGTACCGACCGTTGTCCTCGAACCCGTCGTCCTCGTTCGCGGCGATCTCCGCGCACTGCAGATGCTTCGCCAGGTGTTGGATAGGGCTGTAGCCATTGCAGTCGAGCAGCCCAGTGGCGTTGGGTCGCCAAGCTGGTGCCGCCAACCCTCGAGGCGTGGTTCCTACGACGCTTATCGCAAGCGTGAACCCCGCGAGGATCGCCAAGGACCTGCGCATAGGCCTACCCCTCCCGCCGTGGCCCTTGGCTCCCCGCTGTCCCAGTCCGGGGCCACGCAAGACGGACAGGGCGGGGGACCGCTGCCTCTTGCCAGAATCCTCGCAAGGAGGGTCGCGTAGCGCAAGGGCCACGAAACGCCTACGTCGCTTGAAATACGCTGATGGGTCGTGATTGACTTCCGGGAATTGCTCCCGACCCGTAACCGCGAGGCCCGCGACACGCTCCGCCGTGTCCTGATCCGCGACCAGGCCGACCGCGATGCGATCTCATCTCGCCTGATGCGCTACCGCGACCAGAACGGGCAGGACTGGGCCGACATCTTCGACTTGCTGACGATGCATCCGAAAGAGCGGCGCAATGTGGTCAGGTTCTCGGCGAGATCGAGGCCGTCGAGCAACGTTAGGAGGGCGAGCCGGGCGGGCGCACGGAGAGGAACTGATTCGTCCGTGGTTCGCGCCCCCGAGCCCGAGGGCGCTCAGACCCGCCGTCAGCCAGGAGCGTACGACCGAGTGCCCGGCGCTCTTCTACGCTGCATCCGCCCAGTGCGCTCACCTTGAGGATCAGCTTCCACCGCCGCGGAGGTGTCGTCTTCCGGAGTCGGTCGCTTCACAGCCAATCCGGGAGGGACGTTTCGCCTACCCCCTCGACCGGAAGCGATTCGATCCCCGTGCCGTCTGCCCGCATCACGTACAGCCCCGGGGCGCAGAAGACGATGTGGCTCCCGTCCGGTGACCAGGCGGGTGTGTACGCGCTCGCATCGGTTAGGCGCCTCACACCCGATCCGTCCGGACGCATCACATACACGTCCGTGTAGTTGTCCGGATGGTCTCGGTGGGAGGTGAACAAGATGGACGCACCATCGGGTGACCAATCGACCTGCCAGCCCTCCCCCACACTCGAGAGATCCACGAGCCCCGAGCCATCGACGTTGACGATGTACATCACGTGATCACCGGAGAGGTTGGAGTTGAAGGCGATCCGCTTCCCATCCGGTGACCACGACGGGTACTCACCACCATCGGTGTTCGGCACGCGCTGTTGTCCTGATCCGTCCGCGTTCATGACCGAGATTCCGCTCAACGGAGGGTTCGGATCATGTCCGGGGCTCGCATAGGCGATGGACGAGCCGTCCGGAGACCACGCCGGCGATAGACCCGCGGTCAGCCGGCGCTGACCCGTGCCGTCGGCGTTCATGACCCAGATCTCCGACTCGTCGCCTCGATCGGATCGATACGCGATTTGCGTGCCCTCGGGCGACCACGACGGGTCGAACTCGAATGCGGGGGAATGCGTGAGCCGGGTCAGGTCCGTGCCGTCCGCGTTGATCGTCCACACGTCCCGGTGGTTGTCGAAGACGATGCGGCCGGAAAGAGGCGAGAGGGTCGAGGGCTCGCCGGTTGGAGCGGAACGGGTTGCGGTGGAGGTCGGCGCCGAGAGAGAACCGCTCGGCGCCGAGCCGCCTGAGCAGGCCACGAGAAGCATGAGCAATGCGACCGAGAGTCGTCGACGCGTGTTCATCTACTCCTCTTTACGCTTTGGGGCTCCGAGTCGGTTCCTCACGGGTGCTCGTCCCCGCCGCGGCGTAGGCTCCCTCCCGCCGCGGCGTTCCCAGCTCTCCTCCGACGAGAGCGCGGGCGGCGCGGATTCACGGTCGGTCAGGCCGCGTGGCGTCTCGACGTGAAGCCGCAGGAGTATCGCAAGCTCGAGGCCAGGCGAGCGCTCCCCGAGTTTCGAGACGTGGGACCGGACCTGCAAGCTCCACGGCTGGCCGCGGATGTTCGTCCCACAGACAGATCTTGACCGAGTGTCCCCCAGACGACGCATTGTGTTCGCATCTGGCCGAGGCCTACGTTGAGCAGAGCGAGTGCGAGGAGGCCACTCATGGCACACCCCAACGAGGAGCTTTTCCAGCAGAGCTTCGACGCGTTTTCCAAGGGCGACATGGAAGCTTTCGCCGTGTTACTGGCGGACGACGTTGTCTTCCACTTCCCGGGCCGGGGGCCGCTCGCGGGCGACCATCGGGGCAAGGATCAGGTCCTGGCCATCCTCGCGAGGCAGGCCGAGCTGACCGGAGGGACCTTCCGCGTGGAGCGCCACGACATCCTGGCGAACGACGAACACGTTGTGGCGCTGATCGTGGCGAGTGGGGAGCGCGGAGACAAGACCTGGAAGG
>Ga0137371_10003002_pt1 | contig 13417 bp, 13 predicted proteins | sample SagtaG_7_FD_104919 | JGI IMG/M metagenome (GOLD analysis project Ga0137371, IMG submission 104919) | Vadose zone soil microbial communities from Sagehorn Ranch, Mendocino, California, USA - Sage1_R_40_16 metaG | ecosystem: Environmental > Terrestrial > Soil > Vadose zone | place: USA... | reverse complement strand
GAGGCGCGGAGCTCCTGGCGTGCGCGCTCTCCCCAGGGACCGGCGCCGAGAGCATCGAATGCCTCGCGCGCGGCGCGTAACGGGACACGCGAATCGGCGACTCGCCGACGGCGCCGAAGCCAGGCACCGTAGGCCTTGCAGATACGGAAACCCGGTGTCGGCTGCTACCCGCTCGAGCTCCACGACCAGAACCCGCGCTTCGTCTTGCTGCCCGCTGTGCGCGGCGGCCTCGGCGAGTTCGCCGATCAGCAAGCAGCGGATGAGGGGGTGGTAAGCGACATCGGCCGGATCGAAGACGCGCCGAAGCTGCCCGTAGGCGTCGGCGTGGCGTCCCCCCGCCAGGTCGGCGACGCCACGCGCTTGCTGAACGAGCGCCAGCATCGGCGTCATGCCGAGCTGCACGAGGACCGCTTCGGCCTTCGCCGCAAACGCTTCGGCCGATTCCTCCTTCCCACGCACCGCGTCAAGCGTTGCCCGTGAAAAATCCGCCGAGATTCCCCAACCCGCCAGCCTGGTCTCCCGCGCCAGCCGGGAGGCTTCATCGGCCGCAGTGCAACCGTCCTGCCAGCGCCCAAGATAGAACGCGTTGAATGCAGAGATCGTGAGCACGCGGGTCAGCAGTCCCAACTGGCCCTGGGCTCGCAGCCCCGCCGCGGCGGCGGAAACGCATGCCTGCGAACGTCGAGGTCGCCGACGGCTGACGCTGCCTCGCCGATCAGAAGGGTCGCTCCCGGATCGCCTGCTTCCAGGGGGAACCGCTGGATGCGCTCGAGGACGGCCGTCGCCCTCTCCGCTGGTGCCGCGAGCGCGAGGATCGCGGTCAGCTCGGGGCTGTCCTCTGCGACCGGGATTTGCTCGGCTGCAGCGACGACAAGCTCTCGGGTTCCATCATCCGGGTTCGCCCAGTAACACGTCAGCGCGATTATCAGGAGCAGCTTCAGAGCGAGGTCCGCTCGCCCGTCCAGTGTCATTTGCTCAGCGGTTTCGATGTGCGACGCGACTTTCTCGGGCACCGACCAGCGGCCCGACTCGAAGGTGCCACGGAGCCACGACAGCCGCATCCGGTCCTCGGTCGCTACTAGCGGCTCGGCCACCCCGATGAGGCGGAGCGCAAGGTCGGGGCGACCGAGATCGGATGCCAATTCCGCGGCGCGCACGAGCCGTCTTCCACGACAAGGCGGGCGTTCGCTGAGCTCCGCTGCGCGGTCCAGGGCAGCGATCGCGATGGCAACCGCTCCGCGGCAGCGGGCGCGGTCAGCGGCCTCCTCCAGCTCGGCCGCGACCTCCTCGTCCGGCCCGAGAGTCGCCGCAGCACGATGCCAGACCTGGCGATCGGGCTGACCGACGAACACGGTCGACAGCGCCGCCTGGGCCGCTTGGCGTTGCGACACGCTCGCCGCCTGATAGATCGAAGAGCGCACCAGGGGATGGCGAAAGCGGAGCGCCGTCCCTTCGATCTCGATGAGCTGCGCATCGACGGCCGGCGTCACGGCGTCGACCGTCAGTCCTGCACCTTCGAGAAGGCGAGTGGCGCTCAGCACTTCATCGAGAAGGCCGCCTTCATCGGCAGCGGCGACCAGCAGCAACGTTCGAGTAGCGGGCGGCAGTTCAGAGGCCTGCGTCGCAAACGCCCATTCCAGGCGGGCGGTCAACGGCAGCTGTGATCGAAGCAGGGCTCGCTCGCCGAGCTCCTCGAGCGGCAAGCCGACCGGCAGCTCGACCAGTGCGAGCGGATTGCCCGCCGCCTCCGCAAGAATTCGCTCCGGCAGGTCTGAATCGAGACGGGGTGCATGGTCATCGAGGAGCGCACCCGCGGCGGTCGGGTCGAGTCCTGCAGCCGCAACTCGGGCACTCCGGCATCGTCAAACGAGGTCTCATATCCGTCCCGGATCGCGATCAGCATCACGGCCTGCTCCGCCTCGACCCGGCGAGCGACGAACCCCAGCACGGCGCAACTGGGATCGTCGAGCCACTGGGCATCTTCGACGAGAACCAGAACCGGCGAGCTTGCAGAGGCGTCCCCGATCAACTCGAGCGCCGCGAGCCCGATCAGGAACAGCTCAGGGGCGCTCTCCTTCAGACATGCCGAATACAGCCAGCAACGCATCGCGCTGACGAGCAGGCAGCCCTTTGGCCAGTCCGAGGATCGGTCGCAGAAGCTGATGCAGACCGCCAAACGGAAGCTGTGCTTCCGACTGCACCCCGACTGTGGACAGCACCTGGATCCCGTGATCCGTCGCCTGCGCGGCGGCCGCAGCAAGCACGGCGGACTTGCCGATTCCTGGCTCGCCACGCACGAGCAAGACGTCGCCGCGGTTCCGGATTCCTTCGACGAGACCCGCGACCTCGCCGAGCTCGGACTCACGCCCATACAAGACACGTACCGGCGCGTCGCTCGATCCGGGCTTCGCGGATTGCAAAGCACCTTCGTTCGATCGGCCCTCATCCTGACTAAACCAACGTCGAGGTCGCGTCGCTATGCCCGGGCGATCATGAGACCGGCCAAATGACCGATGCGATGCGATCGCCCTGCGCGTAGCGTCGCAGTCGTCTAATGAGCCTTGCGCTTCGCAAAGAGAATCTCCTGGTCGACGAGCTTGCCGAACTGGCTCGCGCGTATGCCGAGTCGCAAGCCTTCGTCTCGGTGCTTGCACACGAGCTGCGGACGCGGCTTAAGGTCACCGAACGGGCGCTCGCGAGCGAAGCCGGCCGCGAAACCGCACTCGAGAACACGCGGTCGGTGCAGGGGCTCCTCGAGACCATGCTCGAGCTCGCCCGCGGCCGAGCCGGTAAGCCAGCGGACACAGCCGCGGCGGTCGGCCGCGTGCTCGAGGACCTTCGCGACCACATTGAGCTCCAGGGAACCAAGATCGTCACCGGACCTCCCGCTCGTCGCCCTCCCGCAAGGCCTGCTCGAGACCGTCCTCCACAACCTCCTTGCGAACGCGCTCGAAGCCGGCGCCTCGAGGGTCGAGATCTCCGGGCATGCCGACGGCACGATCTGCGTCAGCGACGACGGAACGAGCGTGCCACCCGAGAAGGCGACCAGGATCTTCGGCGTCTACTCCGACAAGTTCGGCGGCGCCGGCCTCGGACTGACGCTATGCCGCGAGATCCTGCGCCGCCGCGGCGGCGACATCTGGCTCGAGCTCCCCTCGACCTTCGTCTTCCGCGCTCGATGATCCGCGTCTCGTCACCGACGACCACGCGGTCCTTCGGACGGGCGTCGCCGCGCTGCTCGACGGTGAGGACGACATGAGCGCGGTCGGTGGAGCGGCGACCGCCGAACAGGCTGTGAGCAAGGCTCGTGTCCTGCAGCCGGACGTGCTCCTGCTCGACGTCGTCATGCCGCGCAAGAGCGGGTTCGACGCGCTGCCGGAGTTACAGAAGGTCGCGCCCGAAACACGGGTGATCATGCCTTCGATGCAGACGAGCCCGAGCTCGATCAGACAGGCGCTGATCGCTGGGGCGGCCGGCTACGTCTCCAAGCACGCCTCCAAGACCGACCTGCTCGCTGCCATCCGCCGGGTCGCGGCAGGCTCGCGCTACGTCGATCCAGAGCTTGGCGGCGATCTCGTCGTCTCCGACGCGGCGGCGCTGACTCAGCCAATCTCTGAACGCGAGCGAGACGTCCTCTTCCTGCTCGCATTCGGTTACACGAACCAGCAGATCGCCGCGATGCTCTTCATCTCGCCCCGGACGGTGGACACGCACCGCGCCCACATCATGCAGAAGCTGAAGCTGAAAACGCGCGCCGAGCTCGTCCTCTACGCGCTCGCCAACGGCCTGATCGGCCCCAACTGATGCAGATGTACGGCCCGCGTCCGGGCTACATCGGTGCGCTCCTGAGGCACTTCGGCGACCTCCGCGACGGCACTCATGCCGGCGCGAGCTCGCGAGCGGACAAGGAACGCCTCTTCGCCGCAGCCGTCGCCCTGCTCGACCCACGAGTCCGGCGAGTACTCGACGAGGTCAACGCGTATCTCCTGCTCGACGACGGCGAGGTGGCTGCGACGGGCGTTTACGGCCGCGAAGGCGGCACCGAGGCCGTTTGGTCACTCTCCTGGCCGGAACAGCAGGCCGCCGGCATCAACCCGATCGTCATTCGCGCCTACTTCGGCGCCGGATTCCTCCACCCGCACCTTCAGAGCGGCACCGCCGGCGATTGGCCGCTAAACGTGTTCGACGAGGAGCAGGCGAACGCGGAGTTGCCCACCCTGCGCGCAATGGCCGCAGCCGACCTCCACAACCTGGTCTTTCAGCTGGGCGGGGACATTCGGATCATTCCAGCCGTTTCGAATAGCACTCGCTGATGGAGATCATCCAGAGCTCGGACGAGATTTTGGCCGAGCGATCTAGTCAGCGGCAGGTCATTAATCGTGCTCAGCTCAGCCGGCTGGCCGAGGAGCAGGTGGCGTTACGGCGGGTGGCGGCGCGTGTCGCGGGGGGCGCAACCCCCGCCGAGGTATTCGAGGTCGTCAGCGCCGAGGTCGGCCGTTTGATTTCAGCCGATGCCGCAGGTCTCAGCCGTTACGAGACCGACGGCATGATCGCCTCACTCGGCAGCTGGAGTAAGACCGGACGCGACTTCGCGGCTGGGATACGATTTCCGCTCATGCGCGGTACGGTGGCCTGGCTGGTCTTCGAGAAGGGCCGGCCCGGACGGATCGAAAACTACGAGAGCGTGCGGGGTTCAGCGCCCGCCGCCGCTCGTGAGACGGGCTGGCGCTCCTCGGTGGGGACGCCGATCATCATCGAGGGACGCCTCTGGGGCGTGCTGGCCGTCGGCTCCAAGACCGAGCGGCCGCTGCCCCTCGATACGGAGCCTCGCCTCGCCGAGTTCGCGGAGCTTGTGACCACCGCGATCGCGAGTGCCGAGACCCGCGCCGAGCTCGACGCCTCGCGCGCGCGGATAGTCGCCACAGCCGATGCGACGCGGCAGCGGATCGAGCGAGACCTGCACGACGGCGCCCAGCAGCAGCTGATCTCGCTCGCGCTCGCGCTCGAGCTGCGGGCGGCGCAGGCGGCGGCGCCTCCCGAGCTCCGCGAGCACCGGGCCGACCTCTCCCGCGTCGTCGAGGACTAACGAATGTGGCGAAAGGGTTGCGCGAGACCGCACTCGGGATCCACCCGACGGGGCTGGCAGAGGGCGGACTGGAGCCGGCGCTGAAGACGCTTGCGCGCCGCTCCCCGCTCCCGGTCGAGCTCGAAGTGCGTGTGACCCGGCGGCTGCCCGAGCCGATCGAGGTGGCGGCCTACTACGTCGTCTCGGAGGCGCAGACGAACGCGGCAAAGCATGCGCGTGCCTCGTTCGTCAGGGTGATCCTCGAGGCTCGAGGCCGGGTCCTTCAAGTCGCCGTGCAAGACGACGGCATGGGCGGCGCCGACGCGGCCTTCGGCTCCGGCTTGCTCGGCCTCAAAGACCGCGCCGAGGCGATCGGCGGCACGATCGCCCTCCACAGCCCACGCGGTGCGGGGACATCGCTACGCGTCGAGCTCCCAATCGGCGACCACAACGACGAGAGCCGTCCAGCCGTGTGATCCCGGGGCGCCATGGCTAACCGAGACCTGACAAGTAAAGCCATCAACCACCACGGAAGCGGAACCAAACCGCAGCGAAAGGAACACCTTCTCGCGACTACGCGACGAGTTCGAGCAACTCCACAAGGCAGGCGGAACCCGAATACCGCGGCCAGGTTCCGCTGGCGCGGAACCGGAACGTACAGCCGAGGTCGCGGGCCTCGCCGATCGTGGTGTCTGCGAACCGGCGACCGCATGGTTGCGGCCGCCGCTTGGAGGTCGCGAGTCAGCTCATCGGCGAGCCTCGGCTAGCGGTGACGAGCCGGCGGCTCGACCTACGCTTGTTCCGTCGTGCGCAGCTTCGACTCGACGAGCGTCACGAACGCACCTACGTTCATTACATTCGCGAGCTCCGAGCTCTCGAAGCGAACGCCGAACTCGCGTTCGCTGGCCAGGATCAGCAAAATTTGTGCGACCGAATCCCAACCCTCGAGGTCAGCGGCAGTTGTCGCGTCCGTGAGCTCGACCGGCCGCCCGAACACTTGCTCGAACACGCGGGCCAGCGAAGCCATGATGCGTTCACGATTCAAGCTGGAGAGCGGCTCGCTCGATCGGAGCGTCGGATGGGACATGCTCGGAAACATCCAGCTCCCAGGTCGTGCTCCCGTCCGGAAGCTCCTCGGCCAATCGAAATCCAAGCTTCTCGTAGTGCTTCGATACGAGGCTGTTTTTCGGCGTCGGGACGTACCGGCCCCGAATCTGTGCGATTCCTGAGTCCCTCGCGACTGCGACGATTTGGTCGAGCGCAAACTCCTCTAGGCGTCGCGATATGACGCGGCAACTCATCAGCCACGACACGATCTCAAGTCGCGTCTCGTCACGTTTGCCGATGATGACGGAAATGAGGCCGTTGTCGCCGAAGCGGTCTGTCAGAGTCAGGTAGAACGGAAAATACGTCGGGTCCTCGGCGAACTGCCGCAAATCTTCCGCGGAGTGGCGGATGGTGGTGAGATTGAACTGGTTCGTCCGTTGAACGAGCTGCGCGATCCGGGGCAGGTGGTACTCGTCGAACCGCTCGAATACCGCGGTTGAGCTCAGACTAATGAGGTACTCGCCAACCGTGGTGAATTTTCGCTGCTCGCCCTCACGCAGGGCGTTTGCGCGGTAGAAACCGGCCCGCTTTCGATCCTCGTCGCTGAACTGTGCCGTCTCGAAAAGATTTAGGGATTCCAGATAAGGAATGAAATCGGCCGGATCGACTGGCAGTTCAGGGACGCAGGCCTCCGGCACTAGGTCGCGCACGAGGTTCCGTTCGAACGCAGAGTCGTCGAGAAAGACGATCGAGTCCAATCCGATGTTAAGACGCCTCGCGATTTCGCGGAGGTTTTCGGCCTTGTCGCCCCAGTTCGCGATGAAGCAGCTGATGTCCGGTTCCTTGAGGACCATGTCCCGGTGTCGGCGAAACGGCTCCCGTGCCTTTTCCTCGTCGTTCTTGCTACACACCGCGAGGATGATGCCGCGCGCGCGGAGCTCTTTCAGCCATAGCTGAAACTGAACGTACGCCTCCCCCTCCCCATCTCCCAGCTCCCCAAGTCGGATTCCTTTGATGCCGTCGTCGCCGATCGTGCCGCCCCAAAGCACGTTGTCCAAGTCGAGCGCGATGCACTTGCAGCCCTTGCCCTTTACGGCCCGAAAGATGTCGATTGCCTGGCCGGCCACGTACGGAAGCGCCTGGGGATGACAGAAGCTCTTGCTATAGAACCAGAGACGCTCGTCGAACCAAGCGCGCTTGCCCTCCCAGGACGCGATGTAGTCGCAATCGACCGTATAGACGTTGGCGGCCTCAGCGGCTGCCTCCCGTAACCGGTCGTTGATCGCGCGAACCACGCGCGCGACCGAAGCGTCGACGCGCGCACTGAAATTCCCCCATGGCCGTTCGTATGGCACCACGAATTCGTTGATCACGACAGTCACGCTCGGAATCTGGGACACGATCCGCACCAACGACAAGAGCTGGTCGGCTTCGCGCTCGCCGACGCGTCCTCGGTCGGACTGATCGGCCGCGAGAAGAACGTTTCGAAGGCGCTGGACAGCCGTCAGGAACACCACGAAATCCGGCCTGAAGGAATAAAGGGGTGAATGCTCGTCGAGAACGGTCTGATGAACGGTGTCGTACTCTGGTTCATAAGTGGCCAGCGGGAAAGCGGCGGCGCTGCCGAGCCCGCGGAGGACGGCAGCGTAGTACTGCGTCGTAGCGAACCCGAGCACGGCGACGCGGGCAGCGCCGCCCGCCGCGGCGGGCGCGGCACCGAGCCGCATCAGGTTGATGTAGTCGAATTCGCCTGGCAAATACATAGCGTCTTGAGGTCGATTGTTCGGCGTCGCTCTAGCCGGCTTCGGCCGTAGAGGCTAAACAACCGAACTGTTCGGAGGACGCCTGAAAGTTGGAGCAAACCCGATAACCAGGCTTCGGCCTAACACCGGTCGTTGGTTCGGACCCCGTAGCGACGATCAGCTGTAGCACACATTGTTCCAGCCCCGTCGATGGGCTGTCAACGCGCGCAGTGTTTCGACGAACCCTGCTGGCTGCTGGGACGACGAGCCCTACAACCGGCGAGGAGGAATCGGCCAGTACTCGCTGTCCATCCGAGTGAACACGCTGCGCCGCGAGAACGCCGCGGCGAGGATCTCGTGGTTCTTCGAGTGGATGCCTGCAGCGGCAGTGTGTCTCAATATGCATCGACGCCGCGCGAGCGGCGCCAGCAGCCTTGGCTCGATCCGGCCCTCTAGGGCGGCCGTACCCCCCGTCTCCGCGTCGTAAAACAGATGGTCGACGACCAAGCCGATGTCTTGTTCGTTCCCCATGATCTGCAGCACCCGCGAGATGCCGCCCGGCTTGAGGAAGTAGACGTACCAACCGAGTACCCGCTCGCCGTCACAGACCAGCCGCCCCACAAGCGTGCCGCGACGTCGCGGCGTCGCGAGCTCCGCGAGCAGCCACGCCAGGTAGCGCTCATCGTAATCGGGATACAAGCGCATCGCGGCCGTCAGTCGAGGCAGCTTCGCGGCCATCACCTTTGGGTCCAGCGGCCGCGCAGTCGTCGGCGGGGAGGAGGGCCTGAGCAGGTTTGGCCAGACGGTCCTGGCGGCGGCATCGAAGGATGCAAACACTGGCGATAGGACGAAGGTCGCGGCGCGCAGCCGGCGAGGGTGCACGAATCGGGCGTACGCAAGTCGGAGCGGTCGGAAGACGCGTACCCAGCTGACAGCCCCGAGCCAGGCGGTGTCGCCCCCAAGGGCCTCCCACATCGCGCGTGACGGCTCTCCGAGCGTATCGACGAACGTCACGTCTTGCGGTCCGTTGAAGTGCTCACGCAGGAGTAGCGCCCCAGGCGCGACTGCGGGCGCCTCCGGATCCGCTACGAGATTGCCTGGGCAGGCGGCGCGGACGCTGTCGCCGTCGAGCCGCATCCGCGTCACGTACGAGCCGACGAATCCAGCAATCGTCCCCCGGTCGTCGACGAACACGAGCGAGGGGATGTCCGGATCAGCCCATGGATGGTCGAGCGTCGTTCTCTCGAAGTACGCTGCCGTCTCGGCCACCGAATCCCCCGCACCGGGCCGAACGACGCGCAGGAACAGGGCCGCCACCTGCTCAAGATCGCCTCGCTCTAGCGGGCGCAACGATTTCAACGGGCAGCGGCTCCGCTCACGCGCCCGGCGACTCCGATCATTCGCCGCTTGGCCTCTTGAAGAAGCAGGCCGCCGCGCGCACCGGCCGGACGGGCGCGTGAGGTCATGCCAGCCGGGGCAACTTCCAGCTTGTACTCCAGCTCAGATTCATGCACGCGATGATTGCAAGGCTGGCCCAGTATGACTTGATCGGCTGTGTAGGTTGCGCTGATGGACGATGCGAGGGGCCCGCTTTCCCCGACCGGGAATAACGCGGCGATGACTCAAGCGCTTTGCCTGACGGAAGAGCACGTTCGGCGGTTTGCCGACGCGAGCGGCGATCGGAACCCGCTGCACGTGGACGAGTCGTTCGCGCGGAGAACGCCGTACGGCCGGCGCATTGCGCACGGAGGGCTTGTCACCGTTGCTGCGCTCGGCCTCGTCGACGCCGATGCGCTTCGCCACGTCGACGAGTTGGACCTCCAGTTCAAGCAACCGGTGTTCCTCGACGAGGCGTATGCCGTTTCGCGTACGCACAGCGATGACGAGAAGACGCGGATCGAGGTCTCGACGGCGGAACAGCTCACCGCCGCCGTCACGGTCATCGCCGATCGCTCCCGGCCGGCGCTGCCTCGTCCACCGAGGCAGGAGTTTCGCGGAACCCCACGCGCCCCGCGACGGTACAGCATCGAGCAGCTTCTGAAGGGCGTCTCGATCGCCGAAGCGTACGCCTGCCACGTCGACGCGCTCGCCGCGCTCGCCACCGATGTCGGCGCCCGCGACATCCCCGACACCGTCCTGACCTGGCTCGGGGCCGCGAGCTATGCCGTAGGCATGTTGGTCCCCGGGCGCGACGGGGTGTTCATCAGTGCACGAATTCGGCGTTCCTCTGCAGACGCGTCTGGCACCCTCTCTGCGTCGGTCACCACGGCCGACGACCGGACGGGTCTGGTGGTGGTCGAAGCCGCCCTCGCTCAGGGTCGAGTCTCTGCGCGGATGACGCTCCATGCCTTCGCTCGGCCGGCCACTCCAATTCCAGACCGATCGTCAATCGCCCAGTACCTGCCCCCCTCGACCGACCTGGCCAAGAAGCAGATTCTCGTCGTGGGGGCGAGTAGGGGTCTGGGTGCCGCTGTGTGCGGCGCCCTCGCGACTCAAGGCGCGACGGTGTGGGCTGCATTCGCGTCAAGCGCCGAACACGCCGAGGGCCTGCGCCGGGAGTTCGGCGCGGACAGAATCCGGCTGCTTCAGTTCGATGCCGCAGATATCGCCCAGTCGAGGCGGTCATTCGCGACCCTTCGCGCCGAGGCAGGTGCGCTCGACGGCGCAATCCTCTGTGCGGCGCCTCCACTCTATGAGACGGCCCTCCACCCCGACGCCTCGGAGCGCACGCTCCGGTTCGTCGAGTCGAGCATCGCATTGACGCTCGTCCCGCTCTCGGAAGCCGTTCAGTTGCTCGCGCCGCAGGGCCAACTCGTGGTGATGTCATCATCGGCGCTCAACGACATCCCGGAACCGTGGCCGCAGTACGTTGTCGCGAAGGCTGCTCTAGAGGGAGTAGCCGCCTACTGCGCACGACACACGCCCGCGCGGGTGCTCGTCGTGCGTCCACCGAAGATGTGGACCGACAGCACCAACACACTGCTGGGCAGGATCGGTGCCGCACGGCCCGAGCAAGTCGCAGCGGGGATCGTGAAGTGGATGACGGCGGAGCAGCCGGCGAGCGGGGAATGGCTCCTCACACCGGAGGAGCTCCTCTGACCCGAGCTCCTCTAACCATCGCTTCGTTGGCGCCGGCCGTAGAAGCCCGACTGCATGCCGGCTACGCGATCGCCGACTGCGAGCCACCGCACCTGTTGCTCGACCGTAGAACCGCGCGAGCCGGGGTCGACCTGCCGGCACGGATGGGCCAACTCGTGATCGGTAGACGCCCCGGAACTCATCGATCGCTACGAGACGCCCCGGATTACAGCGGACCCTCTTTGCGGCAGACGGGCCTGGAAACTAAGAGCGTCGGCCGTGGTCGAGGTAGCCCGCGTTGCTGGATCGAGTCAACTCGGATCTCGGGGCAGAAAGTTCCGGTTGACCTTTCGTAGACGGCCCAGAACTCTGCCGCCTGCTCCATCGCCTCCTGATAGCAGTGAGGCGCGCGAAGCAGACGGTTAACACGGAACTCGGCCTCGTAACGCCCGGCGGAGATCAAGGCGACACCCGCACCCAGTCCACGAGCATTGACTGCGGCAGTGTCGCATTGTCAACCGTGCCGCCCCAGGAGCCGACTTGGAGATCGAGGATCAACTGCTCGGGGTTGGCGTCGAAGGGCCACGTTTGGCCCGAGGAGAGGTTCGCAGACGTGACCGTGTGGACGACGTTGCCGTCGATCAGAAAGTCGATCTTTCCCTGCCGCCAGTCAGTGCCGTAGACGTGATAGTCGTTGCATAGAGGGCTAGAGGCGACATTCGCGTAGTTGAGCTGCCAGGCGCCGCCTGCCGTCGTCGGGCCGTGGATCGTCTGCTGCGCGTTCAGCCCCGCGCCGCCGTCCTTCATTACCTCGAGATTGTCGATCTCGCCGCCGTTTGGCCAGGGCAGGCTCGCGGTCGAACCGCTCTGCCACCAGGCCGGCCACAGCCCCGCTCCCGACTGACACGGCACCTTGATCCGCGCCTCGGCCTTGCCGAACTTGTAGTTGAAGAATGTCGTCCCCAGCGCCCCGGTGTGTATCCCGCCCGACTCGTACAATGCGGAGCCGTTCGTGCACGGAACACCGCCGTGATTGTAGGTCGCGGTCAGAACGAGGTTGCCGATCCCGTCCTGGGCGATGTGGTTGGCATCGTTGACGAAGCACTCCAGGCCCCAGCGAGGAGGCTGCGAGCCGCCGTAGATCTGCCACTTGCTCGTATCCGGCATTGCCCCTGCGGCACCGTTGAACTCGTCGTCGAACAGGTAGTTCGGAGGCGGAGGCGGAGACGGCGGAGGTGTGGAAGGAGGCGGGGGAGGAGGCGGAGGCGGCAGAAGCGGAGTGGGGATCGGAGATACCAGAGCTGGCGAGAAGAAGGCATTCCGCATCGAGGTCGCGCTCGCCGCACTGCCCAGGTAGTTGGTCGTCCCGAGCAGCTCCTCCGTCGTTCGCAGCAGCGAGTAGTGGGTGAAGCTGGTCGCCGACGTGGTACCGGCCGGTGTGTACGGGCTGGCGACAATCGCCGGCACCTTGTTGCCGGCCGAGCCGTCGTTCTCGTCCCAGGTGATGAAGAGGGCGAGCTGGCCGGCCTGGTAGGCGGGGCTGGCGATGATCTTCGGCACCCACGACTTCAGCCACGCGTCTCCTGTCGCGATGCCGCAGTCGTGCATGTCGTTGCACATGTTCGGCGTCACGAAGCTGAACGCGGGCAGAGTGTTGTTCGTCAGGTCGTTCAGGAACGCGCCTGAGCTTGTTGAACCCATCGGCACGTCGTTCGCGTTGCAGTCCGTTCGGATCGCCGTGTAATAGGCCTCCGGATTGTGCTTGACCGCGTAGTTGCCCGAGGTCGTCAGCGCGCAGTTCGAGGGCATCGACTCCTCGTAGCTTTTGCTCTGAACCTGGCCGAAGATGCTGGCGACGCCGAGCGGGTGACTCGAGGGCGGGTTGTCGTCGGTGATCCCCTGGGTCGAGCCGGAGGTGGCGGCGATGTAGTTCGGCAGCGAGGGATGGGCGACCCCCGCGTAGTTGGTGGCAAGCCCGCACTGGCCTGCGAGCTGGTTCAGGTAGGGCGCCGCGCTCGTGTTCCCGATGACGCTGCTGTACGTCTCGTTCTCCATCCAGATCCAGACCACGTGTTGAAGCGTCGCCGGGGTCGACGCGGCCGCGCTACCGCAGGGACCAGAGGCGACGCAGGTGTACGTCGCGGCGGTGACGGTCGTCGTCGACGAAAGGTTTCCGGCAGCGTCGTAGGCCGCGACTCCAAGCGTGTAGGTCGTTCCGCAGCTCAGCCCCTGGAACGTGTAGGTCGTCTGAGCGGTCGTGCCGACCTTCGTCCCGTTCAGATAGAGGGCGTAGCCGGTGACACCGATGTTGTCGGTCGAGGGGTTCCAAGCGACCGAGATGCCGCTCTGGGTCGTGGCTTTGACGCTGAGACTTCCTGCCGCCGTCGGGGCCGTTTTGTCCAGGCAGGCGCTGGCCGCAGCAACCGTGCTCGCAGTCGACGAGAGGTTTCCGCCTCCGTCGTAGGCCGCGACCCCGAGCGTGTAG
>Ga0137371_10002997_pt1 | contig 13425 bp, 8 predicted proteins | sample SagtaG_7_FD_104919 | JGI IMG/M metagenome (GOLD analysis project Ga0137371, IMG submission 104919) | Vadose zone soil microbial communities from Sagehorn Ranch, Mendocino, California, USA - Sage1_R_40_16 metaG | ecosystem: Environmental > Terrestrial > Soil > Vadose zone | place: USA: California... | reverse complement strand
AGCCAGTCCGATCGCGAAGAATGGCGTGAGACTCACAAAGCGTCGCATGCCGAAGGCGAAGCCGCCAAACCAGTCAGGTGCCGCGCCGCCTAGAGCCAGCTCGAGCAGAAACGCATACGCAAAACCAAGCTGCAGCCGGCGGTCAGGCACGAGCGCGAATCCAGCGACGGCGAGCAGCAGGATCGGGCTCCAGCTGAAGAGTCCATGGAAGCTCGAGAACAGAACATCGACATAGTGGCCGGGGAAGAACTGGAGATCCTGGCCGGCCGGTCTGGCCGGGAGCAGGCTTCCAAACAGCACCTGATCGACCGGCAGTTGGGGCGCGAAAGCCACCACGACGCCGGCGAAGAACGGCAACAGATGCCACCAGCGGCGCGGCTTGTCGAGGAGTCCGATCAGCAGTAGCGGACCGTCCTGGGAACGGATCAGGCCCATCAGCCCGCCCAGCAACCCAAGCGCGAACCAGCCCAGGGCGGAGCGCCTGTCTCTTCCCCACCACCACAAGTAGAGAAATGCACCGACCGCGCATGCGGAAAACGTGTGCGAGTAGCTCGGCTCGTAGACGAGGTAGTAGATGAATGGGGTCGCCATCGCTGCGCCGGCCACGCCGATAAGCGCCGACCGTGGCGCCACCACAGCCGAGGCGAGGCGATATGCAAACACCAGCGCAAGGAGTCCCACCAGGAGCGAGACGAGCGTGAGGGTGACGCTGAAAGGCGGGCCAAACTGGGGCGCGCCGCTTGGATGCGTGGCCAGAGTGATCAGGTAGATGGGTAACGAGACGATCGCAGCCCCCACCGGAAAGTAGTCGGCGAGCATTCCGGTCGACGTCCGGCTCTGGATGAGCAGCGGGTAGTAGCCGACATGCTCGGTTCGCACCGCCTGGTACTCGTTCGTGAAATCGAGGTTGTGGTCGATGACCAGCGTGTGCAGATACGAGAAATAGCCGATGCCGTCGTTCTCGATCACCGGCTTGAACGTCAGGGCAAGGACAAAGAGCAGGCCCGCAAGCGCGAGCCAAGCCGCGGGCCGAATGTCGCGCGCAGCCGCGATCAAGCGACCCCTAGGACGGGCTTCCGATCAACGGGAGCTTGGCCTGACCGGCTGCCCCCGCCTGGACGGCGATTCCTGTGCCCGAAAGGACCAGGACTCGATCCTGTGCGAGATTGGTCGAAGTCGTGAATGTCCTGCCGTTCGCCACATAGGTGATCTTGATCGGATCGGCGGTGCTACCCGTTTGCTTCTGCCAGTAGATGGTCCGCGTGCTTGAGCCATCCCACTTGGTATCCCAGAGAAAACCGATCCTCGCGACGCCGCGGCCGCCTTTCAAGACATGGATCGTGAACCACCCGTCCAGCATCTTGAAACCGTCGTGCTTCTCGGTGTTCGGGATGCGAGGCGGATTGGGCAGATGCGCCTGGCCTCCCGTGCCCAAGGCTGGGTAGTACATGCGCACGTAACAGCTGTAGGTCTGTCCGCCGAGATATCCGCGGGGAGTCGTGTTCACGTACGAGATCGTCAACTCATGGTGCAGCACGCCGTTGCGTTCGGTGAGGACGTAGTCGTATGACCGCGTGAGCCAGTGGTTGGCCTTGTCGCCGCCGAGGTTCGTCTCGACCTCCATCATGGTTTCGTCGGCCGATGCGGGCTTGAGCATCGCGCCTGACCAACCAATCCGTTCGAGTGCGGCTTGCGCAACTGGATTATTCGCATAGACCTGGAAATGGCGCTGCGTGACCATGGCATTGAGCGTGGTCATCAGCTGCGGCCACTTGCTGCTTGGTAAGGTGCCGACCTTCTCGAGCAACTTCTTGGCGACCTCGGCAAAGAACTGTTTGCGACCGAAGACGTTGTGTGTCGCGATCTCCTGCTGCTGAAACACGTCTTCCGCAAAGTTGGAAGCGTTGACCGTGGTGTGCCATTCGGGAACTTCGATCGGTCCGGTCACGCCCAGCAGATCCGCCACCGCAAACGGGTCGATGGAAATCACACCATCGACTTTGGTTCCCGTTTCGTGCTCGTAGAGCATCTCTCCCGTCTTTGCGGCGTCGCGAAAGTCAGGAAGAAAGTTCGAGTCACCGAATATATATCCCTGGGTGCCGGTGAATTCCTCCAGGGGTCCCGGCGGCTTGATGTATTTGGGACTGCCCACGCGCGCGTACGGATAGTCGATGTAGAAGCTGTCACCAGACTTGGTCAATGTGATGTCGCCCTGCTTGGCCGTCAGGATGCTGTAGCTTCCGAGGAATCCGCCGCCGGCTCTGAGCTCCGCAGGGTCGGGTTGCTCAACGAGGTAAGTTCTCGGGCTATTGCCACCAAGAAACTCGACGATTGCGGGAGTCAGCTGCGCCAGCTCGTTCAGGTCGGTCAGGCCTCTTCCGATGTCGGATTTCGCCTTGGTGAAGCTCGCCCGCTGATCGGCAGGCAGTAGGCCTGGATCGACCCTGGTCGTTTCGTCCTGAGCTTTTTGCAGCGCCGATTTGATCGCAGGGACTTTGGCCTCTGCCAGCTGCATCGCCGCAAGCAACCTGGCGCCACTCTTGACGGCGGTCGGGTTGGGCTTGAGGATCGCGGCCACCAGCTCGGTCGACATCTCGCCCGCGTTTGAGAGATCGATTCCCATGTGGGAGATCGCCTCCACGGTTCGCACCCTCGGCGCGATGTAGCTGTCTCCGTAGCCGGGGGCAAACTGCCCCCCGCGGAGGACGAGATCGGAATCAACTTGATCGAGAGCGCGCTGGAAGTGCTTGCGCGCGCCCTGAAATTTCGCTACTGCCTGGTCGAGCTGGCCAGCGTCTCCACCCGATGAATTGGCTTTGACCGCCAAGGCCTTGGCGGCCTGCAAGTCGTTCGCACCCTGCTGGAGGTCACTCACCACGTGCCCCTGGAGCTGGTCGGCGTGCTGCTTGGCGACGAACGCACCGACTCCGCCGCCGGCGAGCACGATGACCACGATGAGCAGGGCCGCGATACCGCGCGACAGTCCGAGGATGGAACGTCGTGGGCGCGGTCCCGGATTGGGCGGGTGAGACAGATCCCCTGGTGACGAGATCGCGTAGGAGTCCGTTGCTTCGTCGTGAACTTTCATGTGTTGGTGCAGCTGCCGCTCGAGCCCAGGTCACGAACTGGCGACAACGCAGTCTACGGTAGTCTCAACCCCCGAGTCATGGCGACGAATGGACCCGAGGCGTCTCAACAAGAGAAGGTACGAGTCCTGAGCGTTATCGGCAGTCTCCGATTCGGCGGCGCGGAGGCTCGCGTCGCACGTTTCGCGCAAGCTCTCAGGCCGTATGGAATCGAGACCGAGATCTGCGCGCTGGAGCGGACCGGTCCAAACCTGACTCTGCTGGAGAACGCTGGGTTTCGCGTGCACGGCACCCCCTACCTCGCCCGCCCGTTTCGATCCAACACAATGATGTTGCTGCGAACCGTCGATGCAATCCGACGGATCGTCAAGGCGGGTCGATTTGACATCGTGCACACCAATCTGTTCTGGGCAGATGTCCTTGGGGTCGCGGGGGCCCGCCTCGGAGGTTGTCGCCGAATCATTCAAAGTCGCGTCGCGATGCATAGCTGGGCCCATGGCCCAACAGCTTTCTTTCATGGTCTTGAGCAGACGACTAACGCACTCACCAACGAGCTGATCGCCGACTGTCAAGCATCGCTCAAAGATGCCGAACGTTACGAAGCGCTATTGCCCTCGAAGCGGACCGTCATCTACAGCGGCGTTGAGATCGACCAGTTTCCGGTAGCCCATCCACGTCTTGACGGGACATTGCGCTTATTGACCCTGGGCGTTCTGGCTCCGCGAAAAGGCCAAGAGTTCGCGATTCAGGCAATGGAGATACTCAAGACCAAGGGCGTGGACGCCAAACTCCAACTCGTGGGCTCCGGGCCAGATGAGGCGATGCTTCGACAACAGGTTTTGACCAGGGGGCTGGGCGAGATCATCACATTCGTCGGACAGGTACCTGATTCAAAACCGTTCTTTGCGGACGCGGACATGTTCATTTTTCCTTCGCGGCAGGAAGGTGGCGCAATAGCGCTTCAAGAAGCGATGGCGAGCGCCCTTCCAATCGTTGCCACCGATGTAGGTGGAGTGCCAGAAGCCCTGGTTGATGGCAGTGGCGGACGCCTGGTCCCACCTCAGGACGCCGCTGCACTGGCTCGTGCGATCTCAGATCTCGCGAGCGACCGCGCAAGACTCCAGGCCATGGGCCAGTTCAACCGTCGACGGGCTATCGAGCTTTACAGCCTAGATGTATCTGCGGGCCAGCTCGCTGATTGGTACAAGAAACCTCGGGCGACTCCGAAGTCGTGACGAGACGAGACCTGTTTTTGATCGGCAGTCTGGCGGTCGGCGGGGCTGAGGTGCAGCTCATCCGGCTGGCCAACGGTCTCGACCGCTCGCGTTTCGCCCCAACCATTGTTTGCCTCTCATCAGGAGGCGAGCTCGAAGACCTCATCCAGACCGATGTGCCGGTGATCAAACTCAATCTAGCCGGGGCGGTGGCCCGGTCGCCCCTGGGGAGACCGTTCCTCGCCATGAAGATCTTCGGTGCGTTGATGGGGTCGTTTCGAAGGGTTCGCCCCGACATCGTCCATGCCTATCTACCCGCTGCCTACGTTGTCGGCGGGCTCGTCGCCTGGGTAATGCGGATCCGAGTCATAGTTGCGGGCCGCCGAGGTTTGACGTCGTTTGACAGCTACGGGACGTTGCGTTGGCGTGTTCTAGGCAGGATCGTCAATCACATCATCGATGTCCAGATCTGCAACTCTAGGGCGGTCCGCGATTGGGCCGTCGCCCGAGAGGCTCTGCCGATTGGACGCACTCGGGTCGTCTACAACGGGATCGACGTGCCGCAGCTGACGGATCGGCCCCAACTGCCGTCTGGATGGGCCGGCTCTGGAGTGAACCTGGCGATGGTGGCCAACTTCATCCGTTACAAGGGCCATCGCGAAGTGCTGATGGCGTTCGCGCGAACATTGGAACATGACCCCAGACAGAAGCTCATCCTGATCGGCGACGGCCCCGAGCGGGCCGCGCTGGTCGAGCTTACGCGCGAACTCGGTATCGAATCCAAAGTCGTCTTCGCAGGAAGGCGTCGCGACGCTGCGGAACTACTTCCGGCATTTGACTTTACGATCCTTGGATCGTCGCAAGAAGGCTTTCCGAATGCGCTGCTGGAGTCGATGGCATGCGGCGTGCCGGCGGTCGCGACCGCAGTGGGCGGCGTGCCTGAGCTGCTGGAGGATTTCATCACCGGACGACTGGTGGCATATGGCGATGTCCGCGCGATGGCGGACGCGATGGCCTGGATGACACACCACCAAGTCGAGCGGGAAGAGATCGGCCGGCGGGCACGCCAGTTGGTCCACGATCGATTCTCGACCGAACGTATGGTCCGTGCAACCGAAGCCGTTTACGCCGAATTCCTGCCCCAAGAGGCCGCGGTCGCGATTGCAGACTAGGGAGACGCCGGCACCAGCGTCAGGCGAAGACAGCGGCGCCCGGCCGGACCTCGTCGGTCGCTTCGGGCTGCGCCGCTTCGCGACATCTGCGGGCTTGCTCAGCCTTACTTCGATCGCCAACTTCGCCCGCGCGGTCATCGCGGCCAAGCTTTTCGCCATCACCCTCGGCCCATCGAACGTCGGGATCCTGGCCCAGCTTCTGAATTTCTCGGCCCTGGTGTCGGTGGTCGTACCGCTTGGTTTGACAACAGGTGTCGCGAAGATGGTCGCCGAAGGACGAGGCGACCAGCGACACGTAACTCGGGTGACCATCACCGCCTCTGCTCTGGCCCTGTCGTCGGCGCTGGTCGCGGCCATAGTTCTCGCGCCCGCGGCTGGTCCAATCTCGAGTGCCTTGACCGGCAGCTCTCAATACGCCCTGCCGATCCTGTTGTTGGTTGCGAGCTTTCCCCTCTACAACCTCTCGGCGGTTCTGGCTTACGTACTCCAGGGGCTGGCGGACGTGAGGCGGTTGACAAGAGCAAACATCATCACCACCGCGCTCGCAGTCGGCTTGCTTGTCCCGCTCACCCTTGCGTATGGCCTGAATGGAGCGATCGCTTCGGTCCTGGTGACCAGTGCTCTGCAGGCACTCGTCTTCGGCGCTGTGCTGTGGACCGCCTACGCCGCCCGTGCATGGCGATTCATCCAGGCCGGATTTGACCGCGCTCTGGCCAAGCAGTTGCTCGCGTACGGCGGCATTCTTTTGCTGGGCGCGGTTGCCAACCAGAGTTCACTTTTGATTGTCAGGACGACCACCGTCCATTCGCTTGGCCAGACGGCTAATGGCCTGTATCAGGTCGTTTTCGGACTATCGAGTCAATACATCACCATCTTCATGGCGTGGATGGGTGCTTACGTCTTTCCTCGCCTCGTTGCCGAAGGGCGCGCTGGAAGGCTGAATTCGCTGCTCAATTCGGGGCTGAGGGCGAACCTTGCGCTCATGGTGCCCATCCTCGTCATCTCGATCGCGCTTCGCGTTCCGCTCATCCACGTCTTCTATTCGGCGTCCTTTGTGGCCTCCGCTCCATTGATTCCCATCCAGGCACTGGGTGACTACGCCCGCATAGTGGGGTGGTCATTTGCGGTATGCCTTTTCGCCGTTGGTCACACCCGGAGCCACCTGCTGTTGATCGCCGCGCAGGCAACCACCTGGGTCCTGCTGGCAACTGCCCTGGTTCCCCAGTGGGGGCTCGTCGCCATCCCGGCGTCGTACGCGCTCTCGTTCCTTACCTATCCCTTGATGGGCATAGCGCTTACGCACCACTGGGTTGGCGCGAGACCGGATCGCACGTCGATATTGCTGATAGCGGTCGGCCTCGTGTGCATCCTCGGGTCTCTGGCGCCCTTGTACCTGGGCCTCGTCTTTGCGCCAGCAATGCCGGCGATCGTCTATTGGCTCAACCGACACGAGCTCGCCAAGCCGCGAATCGCCGTCTGAGCACCCTCCGTCACGAGGCGCCATCAAGCGTGCTTCCAGCCGACGGCCCTTGAAATCCGGCACCATAGCGGTTTAAGGAACTCTTTCGCACGGGGGTTGGCTTGAAACCTGACTTCGTCGAGATGCTCGTCTGTCCAAAATGCCACCGCTCGCTTAGACCGCCTGGTGGCCCCGATCCGGGTGCCGACATTCAGTCCGGTGAGTTGAAGTGCACTGAAGGCCATACATTCCCCATAGTCGGCGGCATCCCACGGTTCGTCGACAGCGAGCTTTACGTTCAGAATTTCGGATTTGAATGGAACGTGCATGCCGACACGCAGCTCGATAACTCTGCAAGCGATGAATCAGAGCGCACATTTCGCAGCAAGACCGGCTTTACGCCAGAACTGCTCCGAGGAAAGCGTGTGCTCGATGTCGGTTGCGGCATGGGTCGCTTCTCGGATGTGGCTTCGCGCTGGGGCGCCATCGTCGTCGGCATCGATCTGAGCCAGGCCGTGGAGGCTGCCCAGCGAAACATAGGCAGCCGGCAGAACTTTCACATCTCGCAAGCGAACGTCTTCGAGCTCCCGTTCGAGGACGGCACGTTCGATTTCATCTTCAGCATCGGAGTTCTCCACCACACGCCGAACACGAAGGCGGCGTTCGACAATCTGCCAAAGCTGCTGCGCGATAAAGGCAAGATCGCCATCTGGCTTTACACAAGTTACGGCGGCATCCAATGGCGCTTCTCCGACCTGTATCGCCGGGTTACACCTCGCCTGCCCCAACGTGTACTGCATACGGTTTCATACGCTTCGGTGCCCCTCTACTACGTATACAAGGTCCCCATCCTGGGGTTCTTTCTCCGATGGGTCCTTCCAGTCAGCAATCACCCAAAGCGTCAATGGCGCGTCCTCGATACCTTCGACTGGTACTCGCCGCGATACCAGTGGAAGCACACCTACGAGGAAGTGTTCCCCTGGTTCGAGGAGCATGGTCTAACAGATATCCGCGTCCTGGGTGTACCCGTGGCAGTCCAAGGCACGAAGCGACCAGAGGCTCATCCAATCGCGGCTCCTACTGAGAGCACTGCCACCACGATCACCCAGTAACCCCCGTAAAACCACCACCAGCGTCGAGGCCATGGCCGCTCTAAGCCCGACGCGACGAAGATGAGTGTGGCGGGAAACGCCATCTCTCGCTGCCGCAATGCGTGGCCTGCATAGATGAGGGCCAAGCCGGCCCAGATCCCGATCGCGAAAAGCCCGACGCTCCAGAGCGCTGGGTCCCGCAGCCTGAACCCACGCCATAACCCAAGGATCCCGAAGGGCAGCAGCGCGATCCAGACGAGCAAGCCCGGGTACATGCCCCAGTCCAGCGTCGGATGGGCAAGATCAGTGAGCGGTCTGAGCCCGGGCCCGAAGGTGACGGTTAGGGTGCCAATCGTGAAGCGCGTCGCCAAGCCGGCCGGCGTGAACACTTCCGAGGTTGATGCTTGCTCGCCTGGGTTGTTCAAGCTTGCAGGTTGCGTTTCCGTTACCAGTTCCTGGTTCGTCAGGTAGGGCCCAGGTGACCACGCCGGTGGAAAATGGGCCGCCAGGAGCACAGCTTCGATGGCCGCGAGAGCACCAATGGTTGCGATCAGGGCCTTCCAGTCTTTCTTCAAGACCGATGAGATGATCAGGGCGACGGCGACCCCAGGGCCCATGTAGTTGCGAACCACGTGGACGCTCCCGGCCGCAAGCGCTCCGAGGGCAGGCCGACGGCGCCATCCGGATTCGGTCAGAGCCAGGAGAGCGATCGCCAGCAGAAACCAGACCAGCGGATCCTTGAGCAGATCGAACCCCGACCAGTAGAGAGAAAGTGGCCAGCACGCGACGAGCCAACCAGCGCGGGCCGCGACCTTCGGGCCAAGGACCGTGCGGCGGGCAGCGAGATAAGCGGCAGGGGCTTGAAACGATGCAAGGAGGCAATCGAGGATCCGCGCTACCTCCGGGTGATGGCCGACCACCGTGTACTCGAACGCGACCAGGTATGTGAAGCCGATGTCCCACGTCCCAGCCAACTCGTTCTGGCGGAGGTCGACCCACTGCCCGGCGCGAAAGTGCTCGGCGGCGTACCAGGCCCACTTGTCGATGGCGACCGAGTCGAAGACGTTGACGATGCCGTGCTGGCCGGCAAGTACCGAGCCGAAATAGAAGATCGCGAAGCTCAGCACCCGAAGAACCGCCGCCACCAGAAACAGCAGAACGGGGAGCGGAAGCATCAGAGAGCGCTCTCGGATTGCGCCGGCCCAAAGCGCGCCGACCGGGCCCGCGTTCGTCGTGCTCACTTGTCCAGAAGCCGTCTGTAAAGGTCCTGAGTTCGCGTGACCATTGCCTCCACTGTGAAGCTATCCCGAATCCGGCTGCGGGCAGCCTCTCCCATGCGACGTCGCGCCTGCGGCGATTCAAGCAGGCTGAGCACAGCCGCTGCAAGCTGGTCCGGCCGGCCAGGATCGACGAGCGTGCCATCGACCTCGTCCCGCACTAGCTCGGGGATCCCCCCGACCCTGGTCGCGACGACCGGGACGCCGCGCGCCATCGACTCCATCAGTGCATTTGGGAAGCCCTCTTTGGTCGATGCGAGAATCGTCAGGTCGTAGCGATCGAGGAGGTGGGCCGCGTCAGCACTGGCGCCGGCCAGCTGGACGTTGCGCTCCAGACGCTTGTCCTTGATCAGGCGCTCGATGCGGCCGCGTTCGGGTCCGTCACCAAACAATGTCAGCTCGAAGCCCGGTCTCCTGTCCACTACGAGGCGCACCGCTTCGAGCACGTCGGAGTGTCTTTTGTAATCGTTGAAGTTGGCGACCATGGCCGCGCGGCCGTCCCCCGCACCGCGATTGCCTTCGCTTATGTCTCTGGGCAGGTCGATCCCGTTGTGGATCACGGCGATCTTCGTCAGGGGTATGTGCTCCTCAGCCGTCACTACAGCCCGGACGGCTTCCGAGTTGCAAAGGTGAAAGTCGATCCGTCGATTGGCGAGGCGTGCCATGGCCCGCAGTGCCCGGGACCTCCGGCGGGGGTACGTGTCCAAGCCTCGCCTCGATGCGATGAGCACAGGAGGACGTTTCAACCACGTCGCATACGCCGCCGGCAGGTAGGCGGGCATCAGGTATGCGTGCACGATGTCAGGCGCCAGGCGGATGATTGCCGCGCGGAGCCGCGTCACGGTACTCACCCCGGGCCCAGGTGAGTAGCGCCTGTTAGTCAGCTGCAGCGAGATCATCTGCACGTCCGGGCCAACCTGCGACTTGAGCGGTCCGTAGCCGAACGGGCAAACGACCACCGGCCTGAACTGTCCACGGTCCAACGCGTTGACGAGTCGAACAAGCTGCGTTTCCGCACCGCCGATCTCGAGCGTCGGTATGACATAGGTCACACGAATCGGCGCCACGACGAGCTACCCCGCGCTCGCGCGCCTCGCCGTGGCCTCGCGGAGCGCAGGGTTTCGGTCGATGAAGACCTGGTGCCACCGCTCGAGCATGAGCAGGTCCCAAAGCATGTAGCGGTATCGGTTACCGCCCTGCATGTGATCAGCCACCATCTCGCGAACAGCTTCTGGTCGGAAGTAGCCGCGATTCAGGGCTCGCGGCGACAGCACGGCATCCAGCAGCATCTCCTTGAGGCTACCTCGCAACCACTGCGCAAGTGGAATGCCAAACCCCATCTTCGGGCGGTCGAGGACCTCGTCCGGGATGATCCCGCGGAGCGCCGCCTTGAGCAGGCGCTTGGTCTCGCGACCACGAAGTTTGTCGTTCGCCGGGACGCGGGCCATGAACTCCATGACCTTGTGGTCCAGGAATGGCGATCGGGCCTCGAGCGAGTGGGCCATCGTCGCGACGTCCATCTTCACCAGGAGATCATCCGGGAGGTAATGGTTGACGTCCACGTCGAGCATCGCGTCGACGAGTGCTCGATGCGGGTGCTCGTGAAGGTATCGAAGCGGCGGAGGAACGTCTCCGTCGAGCCGGCGCATGAAGTCATCTTTGTAGAGCCAGGATCGCCGCGCCGGATGCAGGTGCACCAGCGTGGCGAAGTAAGCGTCGAGGGGTCCGGAGGTGCCGGCCTGGAGCATGCGCTCGCCCCGACCGACCGACCTGGCGACGGGCCGCGCCAGGGCTTGTACCGCGCCGCGTATGGGTTCTGGCAGCCGGTAAAGCGAAGCGAAGCGGTTCAGTAGGTACCTGCCGTAGCCCGCGAAGCTCTCGTCTCCCCCGTCGCCGTTCAGCACGACCGTCACATGAGGTCGCGTGATCCTGGCCACGTGGAACGACGGGATTGCAGACGAGTCGCCGAAGGGTTGGTCGTAGTGCCAGACGATCTGGTCGATGAGCTCAGGCGCGCCCGCGTCCACCGTGAGCTCGTGATGGTCGGTGCCGAACTTCGCCGCGACCAGCCGTGCGTAGCGCGACTCGTCGAAGTCGTCCGACCGGAAGCCGATCGAGAAGGTGTTGAGTGGCCTGGACGACGCTTCGGCGGCGAACGCGACGACCATGCTCGAGTCGATGCCGCCTGACAGGAATGCCCCGAGCGGGACTTCGCTTTCGAGCCGTATGGCCACCGCCTCGCGCAACAGCCGGAGCAGCTCTTCCTTGAGCTCGCCCTCGGAAGCGTCCAGCTTGTCCTCGTAGTCGAGCTGCCAGTACCGGCGCATCTCCACGCGCCCATCGCGCCAGCGCAGCCAGTGGGCGGGCGGCACCCGTTCGACGCCGGCGAAGGCCGTCCGCGGCGACGGCACGTACTGGAGGATGAGGAACTGATCGATCGCGTTCAGGTCTGGGTCGTTCGCCACCTCGGAGTGCTGGAGGATGGCCTTGATTTCTGAGGCGAACACGATGCCGCCGCCCGCCAGCGATGCATAGTACAGCGGCTTTTTGCCGACCCGGTCTCGCGCCAGAAACAATGATCGATCCTTCCGATTCCAGATCGCCAAAGCAAACATTCCCCGCAAGTCGGTGAGGCACCGCTCGCCCTTCTCTTCGAAAAGGTGCAGTACGGTTTCGACATCAGAGTGCGTGCGAAACCTGTGCCCGCGCTCGAGAAGTCCTTTGCGTAGGTCGTGATGGTTGTAGATCTCTCCGTTCAGGATGATCGCCATCGAGTCATCCTCGTTGAAGATCGGTTGGTCGCCGCCCGCGACGTCGATGATGCTGAGGCGGCGAAACGCGAGGCCGGCCTGCTCATCGACCAGGAATCCGTCCGAATCAGGTCCGCGGTGAGCGATGGCCGCCGCCATCCGCTCGAGGATCGCGGGATCAGGTGCGGTGCCGGCCATGCCGGCGATGCCGCACACCTAGTCAGCCCTGCGTTCGACCCGGTGCGAAGACCTTGACCTTGCCGTCATCGGATTCAACCGGCCGAGCACGTTACGCGTGTCGACGACCATGGGCGCGAACTCGAGCACGAGAGTCCAGTCGATCGAGTCATGGTCTGCGACCACGATGGCGCAGTCGAGCGAGGCGAGGAAATCGCGGCCCCCGCCAACGGACTTCATTGTCTGTCCGCCGACCTTCAGGGCACGGACGTGAGGGTCGTGGTACGAGACGATCGCGCCCTGCTCGAGGAGCAGTTCGATGATCTTGATCGCCGGAGACTCGCGCACGTCGGAACTGTTCTTCTTGTAGGCAACCCCAAGCAGCCCGACCCGTGCGCCGTTTAGAGACTTGCGGTTGGTGTTGAGGAGCTTGGCGGCTTTGCCGACGACGTACGCGGGCATGCTCGCGTTGACCCGGCCGGAGAGCTCGATGAACTCTGTGTTGACGTTCTTTTCACGAGCCTTCCAGGCCAGGTAGAAAGGGTCGACCGGCACGCAGTGCCCGCCGAGACCAGGACCGGGATAGAAGGCCGTGAATCCGTAAGGCTTCGTGGAGCAGGCCTGGATGACCTCCCACACGTCGATGTCGAAGGCGTCGCAGATGACCTGGAACTCGTTGACGAGCGCGATGTTTACACCGCGGAAGATGTTCTCGAAGAGCTTGGTGATCTCCGCCGTGCGGATGTTCGACACGGGCACGAGCTTTTCGACGATCGCGCTGTAGAGAGTGATCACCGCCTCGAGGCAATTCTTCGTCAAGCCGCAGACGACCTTCGGCGTGTTATGGATGTCCCAGTTGGCGTTTCCCGGGTCGATCCGCTCCGGCGAGTAGCCGATGAAGATGTCGGCGCCGGGCATATAGCCCCGGTTGCGGAACGCGGTAACGATCACTTCTTCGGTTGTGCCGGGATACGTCGTGCTCTCGAGGACGACAAGGCTGCCCTTGGGCATCACCTCGGAGAGGCTGTTTGCGGCGGAACGCACGAAGCTGAGGTCGGGGATGCGAAACTCATCGATGGGCGTCGGCACGGCGACGATGGCTGCATCGCACTTCTTCGCGGCTTCATATTCGGTCGTCGCCCACAGGTTGTGGTCGCCCACGAGCCGGCGGACCTGCGCCGACGGCACGTCGTCGATGT
>Ga0137371_10002988_pt1 | contig 13438 bp, 14 predicted proteins | sample SagtaG_7_FD_104919 | JGI IMG/M metagenome (GOLD analysis project Ga0137371, IMG submission 104919) | Vadose zone soil microbial communities from Sagehorn Ranch, Mendocino, California, USA - Sage1_R_40_16 metaG | ecosystem: Environmental > Terrestrial > Soil > Vadose zone | place: USA... | reverse complement strand
GGGCAGTCGCGGATGTACCGGGAGCGGCGCGTCGACGCTTTCCAGGTGCGACCAGCTGTCGAGGTACTTCGTGGGATCGACCGCGCCGTCGTAGCGGAGGCGCAGCAATTGGCGCGGGTGAACCTCGAAATGCAGGTGCGGCGCACCGGTGAAGGCGTCACCGGTGTTTCCGAGGAAGCCGATCACCTGTCCCGCGTTCACGCGCGTCGAGTGGAAGTCGCTCCGCGTGTATCCGGAGAGATGCGCGTAGTAGAACTCGTCGCCGGCGTCGTTCCGCACCCACAGCCGCCAGCCGCCGACCTTCTCCCAGCCCACGCGGTTGATCGTTCCGCTCGCGACGGCGACCACCGGGACGCCGAACGGCGCGAAGATGTCGTCGCCGTGGTGCCAGCCGCCGTGCACGTCGCTGCGGGGGTCGCCGTATGTGTCGACGTAGCCGGAGGGGCCGACGACGGGGAAGATGAAGTCGCGCTGCCCAAGCGGGGGCGTGACCTTGAGCGGCTTCGAAACCCTCCGCCGATGCTTCTTGTGGCGCCGAGCTGCGACTCGCGCTTCGTTACCCGCGGTCTGAGCCGGCAAGCTCGCCCCACGCTCGAGGCCGCGAGCGGGAGTCGTCTGGCCGCGAGGCACTGCGGGAGTGGTTTTTGGAGTCGTGGGGACTGTGGGCGTTGCGCTGCCCGTCGTCGTCTCTGTCGATGTCGTCGTCGCCGGCGCCGTCGTCGTCGTCGTCGTCGTCGTCTCGGTGCTCGTCGATGTCGATGTCGAAGAAGCGGTGGTGGTCGCCGTGCTCGTCGTCGAGGTGGTATCCGTCGTCGGCGGCGGCGAGTCGGCGAGAGCTGCTGCGACTCCGGTCGCGAAGAGCAGTGCCGCTCCGAGGCCTGCCATCACCTTTTTCAGCGGCATGAGACGGATTATGGTTGCGAATCAGGCGTCCGCACTTCAGGCCAACCGCGGATCGCATGATCCGGAGGTCGCAGGCTCAATTCCTGCGGGCGCGCTTTTGGAAAAGCCCCGGAAACGGATCGGCGGACCCCGACGTTGCCCATCTCTTGCCTTCGCAGGGCGCGGCGGCTCGGCTGTCGCGTACCGCCGGACGTAGGCAGCAGCTACCGCGACCGGGGCGAAGCACGCTCGCGCAGTGTCGATTGACATGCGCACGCAGCGGGGCGTATACCAGTCCTCATATCCCCGACGGCGGAAAGGAGAGGCGCATGGCCCTCGAGATCAAGCTTCTGAGCCTCATCGACATCGACATCGAGTCGAGCTTCCTCGTACTCGGGCGCAACATGGGCGTACGTACGAAGATCCCGACGTTCGGGTTCCTGATCCTTGGCGACGAGCCGATCATCGTCGACACCGGCGCGAGCCATGCCGAGATCATGCAGCGGCTGGGCATGACCGGCTACGTGACCGAGGAGATGGAGCTCGATCACCAGCTGGAGAAATACGACCTGACGCCCAGCGACATCCGCTGGGTCTTGCACACCCATCTGCACATCGATCACGCCGGCCAGGACAACCGCTTCCCGACCTCGACGACTGTCGTGATCAATCGCCGTGAGCTCGAGTTCTCGGTCTCCGGTCTGATGGGCGAGCAGTACCCGGCCGAGTACATCAAGCACCTGATCGACCGGCTCCACACGCCGGGGGCGCTCCGCCTACTCGATCTCGAGCTCTCAGGGACGGAGGAGATCATCCGGGGCGTGCGCTGCGAAGCCGCGGGAGGCCACACCGAGGGCTCGATGAACGTGCTCGTCGACACGGCGCAGGGCACGGCCTGCATCTGCGGCGACGTCATCTACGACATCCAGAACCAGATCGTCGAGCCGCTTTATCAGATCCTGGAATTCGAGCCGCAGCCGACGGGCAACCACGCGACGACGAAGCGCCAGGAAAAGGCGGCGGTCAAGAAGGCTCTGCAGAACACCTTCGTCCTGCCGGTCCACGACTACCCGGCACGGATCGAGGCCGGACGCGTGGTCTCGCGGCTCAAGGACTCCGTGCCCGGACCTGAGGAGCCTGTCGAGATGAAGCTCCCGAGCGAGACGGGCGCGATCGTTGGCGTGGACGTCCTTCCCCACGACGTACTCGTGCCCACCGGCGTCTAATTCCTGCGGAGCGCGCCGCGGTTCGGCGGGCACCCCGTCGAACCGCTCGGACCTCGTATGCCAAGTCCCTGCGGGCCCCTGGGTTCGCAGGGACTTGGCACATCTTCGCCTCTACGCGTGGGTGCGATCCTCGTCGGTTCTTCCGCCGGGACGATGCCCACCAAGACGCGGCTCAGGCGACGCACGCTCGCCGGATCAACGCTCTAGCCACCGTCCCACACCGCTCAGCGCCGGCCGCTGTTGCAGAACGCTATTGGTGTAGGAGAACGCTCTGTCAAAACGTCACCCGCGCTCATGCTCGAGCGAATCAGCCGGCTGGACGTGACGGCATCGTCGTCGTCCGCGCCGAGTGGTGAAGAAGCGGCACGAGCGATTGCCAGCTCGCGCGCAAGACAGAGACGAGCGACGGCGGCGTGATGACCTCTGCCTGCTGATCGGCACGCCGCACTAGCCGAGTGGTGTAACCGGCCGGCGTCCATCGCAGGAGCGCGTCGTCGAGGACGAGGTGCGGCGCGTGGTCGTAGAGGACGAACGTACCGCCGGGGAGTTCTCCGAGTGGCGCCCTGTGATGCCGTTGCGCGCGCGTTTCGGGCGCGATGCGCTCCCGATGAAGTCGAGAATCGACCGCGTCCGCGTTCGCCTCCCCTGGATGCAGCCTCGCCCAGATCGCGAGCAAACGCCGGTAATCCTCGCGGCGGCAGAGGGCGCACGGACGGTGTCCGGCGGCGAGAGCCGTAGCCTCGTCGAGGAAGAAGAGCTCGGTAAAGCGCCCGGGTTGCATCAGCGGATGCCGATGCCAGCCTCGAAACGAGAGCCGGCAGGCGATCCAGCGCTTGCCGTTGTAGCGGCGGCGAATGCGGCGCTCGTCGTCGTGCAGGCAACCCCGGTTGCCGTAGACGAGACCGCGTGCAGGGTCGGCGATGACCTCGCCCAGCGGTGTGACTCGGTTCTGTAACGCGGTCACGACCTCTTCGAGCCTGCGTTCTGCCTCAGGAAGTCTGCGTGCGCGCGGGCGTTCTCGCGACCACCAATGCGATCGCGGCGAGTCCGCTGAGAATCTCGGCGACCCACAGCCAGCGGTACCGGAGAAACTCTCCTCCGCCCCAAACCTCCGTGCGAGTGAGAAGGAAGACGACCAGCGGCTCGAAGATGAACGCGAGCCCAACGGCGATCGGCGCGATGACCAGCCGACGAGAGACCCAGATCCCGCCGAGCGCTCCGTACGCCGTGCCGCTGAGCAGCCCCCACTTCTCGTAGAGCCGGCCGGAGCCCAGGGTCAGCTGCAGGTCGGTGTACCAGGGATGTGGTCCGAGATCGAGTATCGCCGCCTCGGCGACGTAGAAGCCGAAGAACGCTGCGAGCGTCGTAGCAAGACCGACCAGAGCGGCTTTCCAAACGGTTCGGTAGCGGGTTCCTGCAAGGAACGGCACGAGCATCCAGGGTGCGCTCGTGTTCCCTAGGGCATCACGCACTCCCGCCTCCTGTCCCTTGATCACGGCGACGAGCGCGCCGAAAACGATGCCGGCGAGCAAGAGTGGAATGAGTTTCCGAGCTCAGTTCACTGCTGCAGCGGTCTCACCGCGTCCCGTCGCCTGCGGCCGCGCACCGTGACGACGGCGTTCGATCACGGACTGATGGTAGTTGCCGTCCCCGGTCTCTCGAAAGAGAGACCACGCTCTGGGATGCACAAAACCGGAGTGGCCGCTCCGCTTCTGGCATACTGCCGAGGTGACGACCCGGGCGAAGACGGAGAGGCGGCCGTTGCGTCGAGATGCGCAGGCCAACCGGGAGCGGATCGTGGCCGCTGCTCGAGCTGCCTTCGCGGCCGAAGGCGTCGCGGTACCCGTCGAGGAGATCGCTCGCTGCGCGGCGGTCGGTATGGGGACGCTCTACCGGCACTTTCCGACGAAGGAAGACCTCATCGACGCCGTGCTGGAGGACGCGTTCGCGGCGTTCATCAGCACAGCCCAGGAGGCGCTCGCCGTCGAGGATGCGTGGGCGGGATTCTGCGGCTTTCTCGAGCGCGTCTTCGCGCTGCACGTCGACAACCGTGGGCTGAAGGACATCATTGCGTCGCGCGCGCACGGGCGGGCTCGCGCCGAGGCGATGCGCGCCCGGATGCGCCCGCTGCTGCACGAGCTGATCGAGCGCGCGCAGCGGCAGGGAGCCCTCCGGGCCGACTTCACTGCGGAGGACATGCCACTCGTGCTCTGGTCATGCGGCCGCGTGATCGATACGACCGCCGGAGTTGCGCCCGGCCTCTGGCGCCGCCACCTGGGTCTGCTGCTCGACGGGTTGCGCGCGGAGGCGGCGACTCCACTGCCGCACCCACCCCTGACTCGGGCGCAGCTGCACCGCGTGGCCGGGGGGAAGTCGAGTTGAGCGAGGCGCAGTCGACCGGAGGGTTGACGGGCCGCGCCCTGTGGACCGTGTTCGCGGCGCTGATGCTGGGGATGTTCCTGGCGGCGCTCGACCAGACGATCGTCTCGACCGCGCTGCCCACGATCGTCGGTGACCTCGGGGGCCTCAACCACCTCTCGTGGGTCGTGACCGCCTACCTACTGGCGGCCACGATCTCGACCCCCATCTACGGGAAGCTCGGCGACATGTACGGGCGGAAGCCCGTGTTCCAGGCGGCCATCCTCATCTTCCTGGCCGGTTCGATGCTCGCGGGGCTCAGCCAGACGATGGACCAGCTGATCGGCTTTCGTGCGCTGCAGGGGATCGGTGCCGGCGGCCTGATGGTCGGCGCTCAGGCGATCATCGCCGACATCGTCCCGCCTCGCGAGCGTGGCCGGTACATGGGCTTGATCGGATCGGTGTTCGCCGTCGCCTCGGTCGCCGGACCGCTGCTCGGCGGCTTTCTCGTCGACAACCTCTCGTGGCGTTGGGTCTTCTACGTGAACATGCCGGTCGGCGCGGTCGCCGTGGCAATCGTCGCCTTGCGCCTACACCTGCACACGCCGACGACGCGCCATCGGATCGACTATCTGGGCGCGGCACTTCTCGCAGGCGGCGTCGGATCGCTTGTCCTGCTCACGACGTGGGGTGGCAATCAGTACGCGTGGGGCTCGAGCACGATCGTTGGGCTCGGGATCGCGGGCATCGCTTTGCTTGCGCTCTTTGTCTGGCAGGAAAGTCGCGCCGTCGAGCCGTTGCTGCCGCTCGGCCTCTTCCGGTCGCGGGTCTTCGATGTCGCGAACGCGATGGGCTTCACGATCGGGATGGCGATGTTCGGGGCGATCGTCTTCATCCCGCTCTACCTCCAGCTCGTCTACGGCGCGAGCCCGACGAGCTCGGGTCTGCGCCTGCTGCCACTGATGGCCGGTCTGCTCGTCGCCGCCATCGCCTCTGGTCGCGTGATCAGTCGCATCGGCCGCTACAAGGCTTTCCCGATCGCGGGCACGGCCTTCCTGGTCGTCGGCATGTATCTCCTCTCGCGGCTCGGAGTCGGCACGGCTCCCTGGCTCGCGTCCGTCTACATGCTCGTCGTCGGGGTCGGCATCGGCCTGGTGATGCAGGTGCTCGTGCTCGTCGTCCAGAACGACGCCCGCCCGGAGGCGATCGGCGTTGCGACCTCGACCGCGACCTTCTTCCGCTCGGTCGGCGGCTCTTTCGGCGTCGCGATCTTCGGCGCGATCTTCGCCTCCCGCCTCGCGACGGAGATCCGGCATTTGCCGGCATCCGCGGCGAAGCATCTCCAGGGCGGCGTGCATCTGACGCCGCAGCAGGCGAAGCAGCTACCTCCGGCCGTTCACGACGAGTTCCTGAACGCCTTCTCGCACGCTCTGCACGGCGTCTTCCTCTGGGGGATGCTGATGGCAGTCGTCCCGTTCGGGCTCGCGTGGCTGCTGAAAGAGGTTCCCCTTCGAACGACACTCGAGCGGCCCGTCGAGCTCGCGACACAGGAGGCCGCTGCGGGCGCGACCGGTTCCGAGTCGATCGCGGAGCCCGTCGCCAAGACGGCGGCGGCGCGTTGATTGCCCAGCGAAAGGAAGTCAGATGCGAGCAATGGCCATGACGGATTACGAAAGCGGCATCTCTCTGCACGAGCTGCCGAAGCCCGAACCGGCCCCGAACGAGCTCCTCGTCCGCGTACGCGCGTCGTCCGTGAACAGGATCGACGTTCTCGTCGCGGGCGGCGCGTTGAAGGGGATGCTCGTGTACGAGTTCCCCGTCGTACCCGGGCGCGACTTCGCGGGAACCGTGGACGGGGTGGACTCGGACGTCAGCCGTTTCCGGGTCGGGGACGAGGTGTTCGGATGGCTCAACAAGCCGACCCTGCACGACGGAGCCTGGGCCGAGTACGCCACCGTGCCCGAGGACGGGTTCGTCGCTCGCAAGCCGGACGGCCTCGATTTCACGGAGGCGGCCGCATTGCCGCTCGCCGGCGTCACCGCGCTCGTCGCCGTCGACGAGGTCGACCCGCAAGCGGGTGACACCGTGTTGGTGGTCGGAGCCGACGGCGGGGTAGGGAGCTACGCGGTGCAGCTCGCCGCCGGCCGTGGCGCGACGGTGATTGCGACGGCAAAGCCCGGCGACGAGCCGCGCCTGCGCGCGCTCGGCGCCGCGGAGACGATCGACTACACGCAGCAGGACGTCGCCGACGCCGTGCGCGAGCGCCATCGCAACGGCATCAGCGCGCTCATCGACGTCGTCGACGAGGCAGAAGGCTTCGCACGGCTTGTCGAGCTCGTCCGGGAGGGCGGTCGCGCCGCGTCCTCCATGCAAGCCGTCCCTGCTGATCCGCTCGGCGGCGTCGCGGCGACGAACGTCGTGGCGAGCGCTGATGTGAGCGTGATGGCGCGTCTCGCGGAGCTCGCGGCGAAAGGAGACGTCAGGCCCGCGATCGACGTCGTGCTGACGCTCGACGAGACGCCAGCGGCAATCAAACGGTTCGCGGCCGGCAAGCGAGGCAAGATCGTCATCTCGATCGCCGGCTGACGCGGGCTCACGGGATCCGACTACGTGATTGGGCGGCCGACCCGCTCGTTCACGCTCAGGGCGCGCTCCAGGACGTCGAGAGCGCCTTCGGTGTCGCCGCGCTTTCGGCAGATGGCAGCGAGGCGCTTGTAGGCCTGCACGAGGTAGCCGCTCGGTCCCTCCCGCTCGAGCAGCTCGATCGCGAGCTCGAGCAGCTCCTGGGCTCGCTCCTCGTCGCCGATGCCGGCGAAGATCTCGCCGAGCAGGACGTAGGACCTGCCTGCGTCCACTTGGTGCGTCCCACGGAGCTCGCTCGCCGCCGCCATCGCGAGCGCGGCTGCCTCCTCGGGCTCCCCGAGAGCGGCGAGCGCGCGCGCCTCCTCGATCCGGTACAGCGCGATCTCGGGCGGGGTGCCCGAGGCGAGGATGAGATCGTGCCCCTCGCGAAGCAGCTCCAGCGCTTCGTGCGGCCGATCGAGATCGAGTTGCATGTGCGCCAGGCCCTGCAGGGCGTGGGCGATTGCGTATCCGTCCTCGGTCGTCCTGAGGATCTCGAGCGCCTTCGCCAGGTACCGCGCCGCCTGCTCGTTCTGACCCTGCTCGGCGCGTAGTCGCGCCTCCGACCAGTACAGCCTGGCCCGCGTATAGGGATCTGCGACCTCCCGTCCGCGCTCGATGGCCCTTGCTAGCACCTGCTCGGCTTCGGCGAAGCTCCCGTTGTCCGTCAGCGCGGCTCCCAGGAGGCCCGCGAAGCGCACGTACTGGACAGGGTCGTCCGCGCTCGCGTCGATGCAGCGTTGCAGGATCGCGATGCAGCGCGCGAGCTCGCCCAGCGCGGCGTAGGCGCGTGCCAGGCTCTCGGCGAGGGCGGGACGTGCGGAAACATCGTCGTCGACGAGCTCGAGGACCTTCTCGAACAGCTCGACTCCGAGCGCCGGGTCGCCGCTTCGGTAGGCGACCTGGCCGAGACCCTCGAGTGCACGTGCCCGCTCGGTGGCTCCGCGGGCGTCCTTGAGCGCCTGTTCGAACAGGCGCGCAGCCTCCTCCGTCTCGTCGAGTCGCAACGCGATCTCGGCATCCGCAAGCGTCGAAAGTGGCGTGAGCTGGGCACCGGTCGCGAGATACTCCTCGCTCACGTCGAGCCTGTTTGCGAGCTCGCGCAGGATCTGCGGGGAGGCGATTCTCGAGCCGGCCTCGATGCGCGAGATGTAGGTGGCCGAGCAGCCGGCCCAGGCGAGCTGTCGCTGGCTCAAACCGGCGCGCTCTCGCGCCTCCCGTAGCCGCCGTCCCGCGGCTACCGCGTCATCGACGTGTGTTGACTTTTTGCGCGCCATGCGGATATTTTGTCAGCACTTCCGGGCGCCCGGACCATCTACGAGAAAGAAGGGATGGTTCGGAAATGCGGCTACGCCTCGTTCGTCTCGCGGCGCTCATCGGCTTGCTCGCCTCGCTCGTGGGCGGCGGCGTCCCCTGGCCCCACTAGGGAAACAGCTGCACGATCGCCGTTTGGCGCGGCGGTGGGAGCAGGCCGCTCTCGCCGCCGCGCTAGGTGTCCGATCCCCTGCGCGACGCGATACCCGATCGCGGGCCTCGTCTTCATCATCGACGCGATTCTGTCAACAGAGTCGGCTGGGCCACAGCGTCTAGTCCGGCTCCCGATACGCCCTCGCCACGGACTTGGGGACGACCATCGCCCAGGCATCGAGGACGAGGTCTCGCATCTCGGCGGGGTCGATGGCGGCGAGTCGGACGACGACCCAGTTGTAACGGAGGTCGCCCTGTTTCGGGAGCATGAACTTCCCCGGGTGCGCCTCGACCAACCCTTGCCGCCACTCTTTCGGGAACCCGAATCCCATCAGTGTCTCGTCGTGCGAGAACGCGATGTAGACGATTCGGCCGACCCGGAACTTCACGCGACCTCGAACGAATGCCTCGGTCGTGCGTGGCAGCGTGAGCGCAAAGGACCGAACGTCATCCAGGGTCACCATCGGTCCGCGCTCCTTTCCACCTGCGCAAGCGGCGATACGGGCGCCTCGAAACGACGCCGTCGCGCGGCGACGTGGCGAGCGCCGAGCGTGATGGCGGCGGCTGCCAGCGGGACGAGCAGGAAACCCGCCGAGAAGACGGCCACCGCAGCCGTCAGCGCGACCGAGACGACCGCCGCCAAGCGGGTCCGGCCCGTGAGGATGCGAGTGGCGGAGCCGAGCGCGAGCAGGTAGACGGCGACGAAGCATGCGGACGTCGCGCGCACGAGGTCGGCGGCGTTGCTGAAGCCGGCTCCGAGCGCAAGGAGCAGCGCGGGCGCGGTCACCGCCAGCACGAGAAGCGGGCGGCGCGGGACGCTGCGCCGCGCGTCGCCGCCGAGCCACCGCGGCAGCGCACCCTCCTGCGCGAGTGCCGCCGCTAGCTTCGCCGAGCCGCCCGTGTAGACGTTCATCGTCCCCATCGTCAACGCAACAGCGAGTATCGCCGTCGCGTCGCGGCCCGCTCGGCCGAATCCGACCGCCACGAGATCGGCGAGCGGCACCTTCGAGCTCGAGCCCGCGGTGACCGAGATCGTCGCGACCGCCAATCCCACGTAGAGGGCCGCCACGACGCCGAACGCCACCGCCATCGCGCGCGGCAGGTCGCGCCCGGGGCACCGGAACTCGCCGGCGAGCTGGGCCATCGACTCCCAGCCGATGAAGAGCCACACGAGGATGCTCGCGGCGCTGCCGATCGCCCACCAGCCGTGCGGGGCGAACGGCGCCCAGTTGTCGCCGCCGCGACTCGGGAGCGCGACCCCGACTGCAGTGGCGATCACGACGACGAGAGCCGCCGAGAGCACGAGCTGGAACCCGGACGAGACGCGGAGTCCGCACGCGTTGGCGCCGAGCACCACGCCGCACATCGCGAGACCGACCCCGACCGCGACCGTCGTTCCCGAGCCGGTGAGGTCGGCGACGTAGTAGCCGCCGATCAGCGCGACGGCCGGGCCGCCGAGGAGCACCGCGGTCATGAAGCACGCGCCGGTCACCGCCGCCGGGCCGTCTCCGAGCCCGACCCGAACGTAGGCGGTGACGCCGCCGGCGACGGGGTGCCGCACGCCGAGCGCAGCGAACGTGCAAGCGAGCGGGGCGGAGAGGACGAGCAGGCCCGCCCACGCGACGATCGAGGCCGCACCGGCCGCCTGCACCGCCAGCGCGGGAACGAGCAGGACGCCCGGCCCGATCAGCGCGCCGACGTAGAGCGCCGAGCCGCGGAGGACACCGAGGCTTCCGTCTGCGCCCATCGCGCGAGGCTAGCACGCAAATAGGGCGTAATTCGCCCGCTATTCGTGCTTCACTCCGGGCCGTGCGTGCGCCCACCTCCCGCCTGCTCCAGCTCCTCGAGCTCCTCCAGACACGGCCGCTGACGACGGGTCGTGAGATCGCGGACGAGCTCGGGATCGACCGCCGCACGGTCCGCCGCTACGTCGCGACGCTGCAGGAGCTCGGAATCCCGGTCGAAGGCGAGCGCGGCGTCGGCGGGGGCTATCGCCTGCAACCGGGCTTCCGTCTCCCGCCGCTCATGCTCGCCGACGACGAGGCCGCGGCCGTCGTCCTCGGGCTTGTCGCGGCCGGTCGTCTCGGGCTGGGCACGGACGGTGCCGACGGCGCGCTCGCGAAGATCCATCGCGTGTTGCCCGAGGGTGTCCGGCGCCGGGTCGAGGCGCTCGAGTCGACCCTCGAGCTGACGACGGCGGTCGAAGGCGCCCCGATCGCCGGAACCGCCGCGCTCCTGCTTGCGGAGGCGATTCGGCGGCGCCGGCGGATTCGCACGAGATACCGGACCTTCGAGGGCGACGAGACGCAGCGTGAGCTCAGCCCGCACGGCCTCGTCGTTCACTCCGGGCGCTGGTACCTCGCTGCGCACGACCATTGGCGCGACGACCTGCGCACCTTCCGCGTCGATCGCATGTGGGAGACCGTCGTCACCGAGTCGCAGGCGCTCGGACCTCCGGAGGGCTTCGATCCCGTCGCGCACGTCCGCAGCTCGCTCGCTCGGGTCCCGTGGCCGTGGGAGGTCGAGGTGGTCCTCGACCTCGCTCCGAGCAGTGCGGCCCAGCGCCTGAACGCGACGCTGGCCGAGCTCGTCGAAACGGATGACGGCACGCTGCTCCACATGCGCGTCAGCTCGCTCGACTGGATGGCCGGCGTTCTCGCCGGGCTGGGCTGCGGCTTCACGATCCGGAAGCCGGACGAGCTGCGGGCCAGCGTGCGCGCGCTCGCGCAGCGGCTCGCGAACGCTGTCTAGCCCGGGTAGTGCCCGGGGCCGGGCCAAGGAGCGAACAGGATCAGCAGCCGCGCTCCATTCGGGGAGCGAACCGTTCGCCGCTCGGTCGGATCGAACTCGAGGAGCGTCCCCGTCGGCGCGGCGACCGAGCCCTCCGTCGAGTCGACCTCGATCTCGCCGTCGACGACGATGACCCATGCCCGCTCTCGCACTTGGTGCTCGCCGAGCTCCTGTCCGGGATCGAGCCCGATCAGTACCGCGCGGCTGTCCTCGGAGTCGAGAACGACCGGAGACCTCGTTCCGTGCGGCATTTCGATCTCGTGCAGGTGCCAGGCGCGCACGCCGCCAATCTAACCGACGCTAAAGGCAGGCCCCGTCGGGCCTCGGCGGTCATCCTCTTCGGACCGACTGGAGCTCGAGGTGCTCGTCGCCGCCCTTCACGGTGCGCTCGACCACGTTCCCGATGCCGCGCACGTAGAGCTTGTGGTCGAGCACGCCGGGCTCGAGCGGGCTCCATTCCTCGGTCAGCAGGGCATTGCTCATCCCGGGTGCCGTGACCGTCCGGAAGATTCCTACGGCCCGCGCGTAGTCCTCGGCGTGACCCTTGTAGAACTCCTGGCGATACGCCTTCCCGAGCTGCGGCCGGGCCCGCATGAGGATTCCAGGCTTCGCTCCGCCCTCTCCTGTCCGCCACGAGCCCTCGGTGCTGGTGACGCGTCCTCTCCGGTCCAGCTCCGCCGTCTGCTCGCCGAAGTACCAGACGTTCCCGGATTCATCCTGTGCGTACCAGTCGGTCGTGCGCTCGGCGAGACGGCCGCCGAGGTAGAGGACGTCCCGGACGACGCGACACTCGACGCCCGCGATCGTGATCGTGACGTGGGTGACACGCACTACGTCGCGAGAGCGTTTTCCTTCCTCGGCTCCCGAGTACACGTAGGTGGTTCCCGGCTTGAGCGGGAACCACTGGTTGTCGATTCGCGAGCTGAAGCGGGCCGGGTCGACGCCTCGGGAGGAGCTGCTGGCGAACGAGGCCAGCGTGAACGAGCCCGGCGTGAACAAGCCGAGCGTGAACAAGCCGAGCGTGAACGCCGCGACGAGCGCCACGAACAGGATCTTTGTTCTCAACATGACCTCCTTGTCTCTTCCGACGAAGGTCACGGTAGTGAGGTGACATGAACCGGAGATGACGGCCCGCGTTCATCGCGCGTTCACCGTTTCGCGTCAGGATGAAGAGGTGCGTGTGCTCATCGTCGAGGACGAGCTCCGGATGGCGAGCCTCATCCGCCGCGGGTTGCTCAGGGAGGGGCTCGCCGCCGACGTTGCCGGCAGCGGGGAGGAGGCCCTCGTCTTCGCGGGCGCGCACGAGTACGACGCCGTCGTCCTCGATGTTCTGCTTCCGGGGATGAACGGCTTCGAGACATGCGGGCGGCTGCGATCCGAAGGAGTGTGGACGCCCGTGCTCATGCTCACAGCGCGGGATGCCGTGGAGGACCGGGTAGCCGGCCTCGACTCGGGTGCCGACGACTATCTCGTCAAGCCCTTCGCGTTCGCGGAGCTGCTCGCCCGTCTCCGTGCGCTCGTGCGCAGGGGCGAGCCGGAGCGCCCGAGCGTTCTCGAGGTGGGCGATCTGAGCCTCGACCCGGCCACTCGTCAGGTGAGGCGGGGCGCGAGCGAGATCGAGCTGTCCGCGAAGGAGTTCGCGCTCCTCGAGGCGTTCATGCGCCGTCAGGGCATCGTGCTCTCGCGCTTCGACCTGCTCGAGCACGCATGGGACTTCGCATACGAGAACCGCTCGAACATCGTCGACGTCTACGTGCGACGCCTGCGGGCCAAGATCGACGAGCCCTTCGGCTGCCACTCGCTCGAAACGGTTCGCGGAGCCGGGTATCGGCTCCGCGCCGAGGCAGCCGCATGAGGACCGTTCCGATCCGTGTCCGAGTGGCCGGCGCCTTCGCGGTCGCGATGGCGATCGTTCTCGCCGGCACGAGCTGGTTCGTGTATGCGGGTCTCCGCTCTCACCTGACGACGGCGCTCGACCACGACCTGCGCCTTCGCGCGGAGGACCTGAGCGCGCTCGTTCGGCAACGCGACGAATCCCTCGCGGCCACCACGAATCCACGCTTCATCGAGCCGGGCGAGGCGTACGCCGAGCT
>Ga0137371_10002987_pt1 | contig 13439 bp, 14 predicted proteins | sample SagtaG_7_FD_104919 | JGI IMG/M metagenome (GOLD analysis project Ga0137371, IMG submission 104919) | Vadose zone soil microbial communities from Sagehorn Ranch, Mendocino, California, USA - Sage1_R_40_16 metaG | ecosystem: Environmental > Terrestrial > Soil > Vadose zone | place: USA... | reverse complement strand
TCACCGGCTCGCCCTCGATCTCGAGCACGTCGAACACGTAGTAGACGATCGGCGTGCCCGGCTTCCCCTGCTGCATTGCGGAGAAGCTCGAGCGCCCGGACTCGTCCAGCGCACAGACCTCCCCGTCGAGAACGCAGTCCGGAGTCTTGACGGCCCTCGTGGTCTCCCTTGCGACATTCTGGAAGCGGGCCGTCAGGTCATTTCCGTTGCGGCTCGTGAGCGTGACATTGCCGCCGGCGACGGTCGCAATTGCCCGGTAGCCGTCCCACTTGACCTCGAATGTCCACCCCTCGCCGCGCGGGACCTCCTCGGCGAGGGTCGCGAGCATCGGTTTGTAGATGCGACTGCTGCGGCGAGGAGCGACGGGAGCGTCGTCGCGCTTGCGGACGATCAGCCAGTTCTTCTCGTCACCGCTGAGATGCGCCGGCACGAGCGCCCAGGTTCCCTCGAGCTTCTTCCCGTGCAGGCGCACGGTCATTCCGCCGTTCTTCTTCTCCTCGACGAGCTCGTAGGTGCCGGTGTCCCAGATCTCGACCGTGCCCGCCCCGTACTGGCCCTTCGGGATCTCTCCTGCGAAGGTCGCGTACTCGAGCGGATGGTCTTCCACGTGGACGGCGAGGTGCTGCTCCCCGGGCTCGAGCGGAACGCCCTTCGGCACTGCCCAACTAGCCAGCGCGCCGTTCCTCTCGAGCCGAAAGTCGTAATGGAGCGAGCGCGCGTCGTGCCTCTGGACGACGAAGATCGGGTCCTTCGTCTTCTCCTTCTTCGAGCCGAAGGGTTCTGGTGTCTCCTTCGGATCCCGTTTGCGCTTGTACTCGGAGAGCTTTTCCGCCACGACCTACGAAGCTTTGCGCTTCGAGGGTGCCCTGTGCTGCTTCTTCGTTCGCTCGACCGATTCCCGGAGGGCCGCCAGCAGGTCGACCACCTCTCCCTCCTGCTCCTGCGCCGGCTCAGGAAGCGGCTGCCCTTCGGCCTTCGCTCGGATCAGGTCGAGCAGCTCCTGCCGATAGGTGTCGTCGTACTTCCCTGGGTCGAAGGGCTCGCTGAGGTTCTCCACCAGCGACTTCGCCATCTCGACCTCTGCGCTCCGCAGCTTCGCGGTTCCGAGATCGCCGTCGATCGCCTGGGGATCGCGGACCTCGTCGGCGTAATACATGGTCTCCAAGAGCAGCAGTCCTTCGTAGGGACGCAGCGCGGCGAGATGCTGCTTGTTCCGGATGACCACCTTCGCGATCCCGACCTTGCCGGTCTCCTCGAGCGCGCGGACGAGCAGTCGATAGGGCTTCTCCGCGCCCTCCGCCGGCACGAGGTAGTACGCCTTGCGGAAGTAGACGGGATCGATCTCGTCGAGGTCGACGAAGTCGAGAATGTCGATGGAATGAGTGAGCTCGATGTCGAGCCGGTCGAGATCCTCGTCCTCGAGCGGCACGTAGCGGCCCTTCTCGATCTCGAAGCCTCGGACGATGTCGTCGGGATCGACGCGCTCGCGGTCGTCTCGCCGGACTTTCTCGTAGGCGATCGGGGTGAGGTCCTTCTTGTGGAGGAAGTGGAACCGGAGCTCCTTCGACTCCGTCGCCGGGAACATCCGCACCGGCACGCTGACGAGACCGAAGGAGATCGTCCCGCTCCAGATCGGTCGCATGGTGGTGCGGTTACCCGGATGGGTCGGTGTTTCAACCAGCGAGGTACCGGCAAAGATATTCCTTCAAAGGCGTACTCTTGTCCTTCGAAAGGCTTCTCCGCCCAGCGGGGGGTCGACTCTTCGGGCCGGTTTTCCGGCCCGAAGTCGTTCTCGGGTCGGGGGAAAAGACTGTGGATGTTGTGGAGAGGCGACACCTGTCCACGCCGAAAATCTGTCGGAACCTACGCGAAGCTGTGTTCTTTCCACAGGGCGAATCTGTTGACTCAGGCGTAAACGCCCAAAGAGCGGAATTTGGCTCGACGCCTGCGCTTCAGGTCGTCAGATGAGATGGATTCCAGGTCGTCGAGCGCTTCTTGCAGACTTTCCCCCAGGAGGCGAGCGGCGGTGTCGTGATTCGTGTGGGCGCCGCCGGCCGGCTCGGGAACGATCCCGTCGATGACGCCGAGCTCGAGGCAATGGACGGCGTCCGGCTTGAACGCGGCGGCCGCCTTCTTCGCCTCGCCGGCGTCCCGCCAGAGGATGGCGGCGCAACCTTCGGGAGAGATGACGGTATAGATCGCGTTCTCCTGCATCAGGACACGATCCGCAAGCGCTGTTGCGATCGCACCGCCCGAGCCGCCTTCGCCGATCACGCACGTCACGATCGGGACTCCCAGTCGTGCCATCAGCGCCTGTGACCGGGCGATCATTCCGCCCTGGCCATGCTGCTCGGCCGCGACACCTGGATAGGCGCCCGGAATGTCCACGAGGCTGAGCAACGGAAACCGGTGCAGCTCAGCGAGCTCCATCAGCCGCATTGCCTTGCGATAGCCCTCCGGATAGGCCATGCCGAAGTTGCGGTCGGTTCGTTCCTTGATGTCGCGGCCCTTCTGGTTGCCCACGAGTGCGACCGTGCGACCGTCGAAGCGACCGAGACCGATCACCAGTGCGTGATCGTCGGCCCGGCCGCGGTCACCGTGCAACTCGACCCAGTCATCGAAGAGCCTGCTGACGTAGTCGAGCGTGTAGGGACGGTCCTGATGCCGCGCGAGCTCGACCGAACGCCAGATCTCCTCGTCCGTCGGCGCGGCCTGGATGCGCCCGAGCTGGCGCTGTAGCTTCTCGAGCTCGCCCGAAACCTTGGTCCCCCCGAGCAGGCTGAGATTGCGCAGGCGGGTGAGGCGCTCGCGCAACCTCAGCTCGGCGTCAGTCGCCATTCGAGGAGAAGAGCCGCAGGAGCCGTGCAACGTACGCCTTCAACTCCGGCCGGGGAACGATCGCGTCGATGTGCCCGAACCGAAGGTTTTGCTCGGCGAGCCCGAAGTCGTCGGGCAGCTTCTCTCGCGTGGTCTGCTGAACGACACGAGGGCCGGTGAACGCGAGCAGCGCTCCCGGCTCGGCGACGATTACGTCGCCAAGACTCGCGAAGCTGGCGAGCACGCCGGCCGTGGTCGGATGTGTCATGACGCTGATCAGCGGCTGGCCGGAATCGTGGAGGTCCTCCACTGCGCAGACCGTCTTCGGCAGCTGCATGAGCGACAGGATCCCTTCCTGCATGCGCGCGCCGCCCGAGGCCGTGACCGAGATGAGGGGCACCCGTCTCTGCGCAGCGCCGTCACAAGCCCGGGAGAACTTCTCACCGACCACGCTGCCCATCGAGCCGCCCATGAAGGCAAAGTCCATGACCGCGAGCTCGCAGCCATTCCCGTCGATCGCCCCATGGCCGATCACCATCGCCTCGCCGAGACCAGTCTTCATCTCCGCTTCGGCGAGTCGCTCGGTGTAGGGCCGCAGGTCGAAGAAGTCGAGCGGATCCTCCGAGCGAAGGTCGGCCGCCTCCTCCACGAAGGAGGCCGCGTCTGCGAGCGAGGCGATGCGCGCCCTTGCCCGCATGGTGAAGTGATGCCCACATTGGGCACACACCCAGAGGGCCGCCTCGAGCTCGTCATCCCGGTAGTGCGAGGAGCACTGAGGGCACGTGTTCGGGTGTCGCTTTCCCGGCGGCTCTGGGACGTTCCGATGTTCGATGGAGACGTCGATCCGGGAAGACATTGACTGACGAGTTTAGACTGACGCGGCCCGGCGACAGTTACAGGCCCAAGGCGGCGGTCAGCCTGGAGAGCGGCTCCACGTTTCCGGGCTCGAAGCTGACGCCCGACAGACCGGCTCCGAGAACGCTCGTGGAACTGGCGACCTCGCCGAGGATTCGCTCTGCCTCCTCGAGCAAGAGCCCCTCGGGCTCTGGCATGAAGACCGACAGCTCGGCTGGATCGAGCGCGTCAGCGTCGAAGGCAACGTAGGTGTGAGCGACCCCCTCGAGCGCCCGGGCAATCCCCTCCTCCCCCACGTTGACGCCACGCGAACGGATGAACTCCTCCTCGGGCGGATCCAGGTTGCGAGCGCCCACGAGGGCCACGTCCGAAGCCTGGACCGCACCGGAGTCGATCAGCTTCCTGAGAGGTGTCGCCCAGAGGTTCCCCGTCGGCGAGCTCTCCACGGTGTTGAGATCGCCATGCGCATCGAACCAGATCACGGACAATCGGTCCTGGCGGGCGGCCAGACCTTCGACGGCGCCGATGTGCGCGCAGCAGCAGCCGCCGAGGACGAGGGGGCGATCCGGAAGATCCGCCGCGAGCGCGAGCGTCTGCTCTTCCAGTGTTTCGGCCTCCACGACGGCGGTCTCCGGATAGGGCAGGTCGAGCCACGCCGCCTCCGCCATCGCCTCCCCGCCATCGCCCCAGGCCTGCGGAACTCGTACCAACCCCGCGAGATAGACCCGGCCGCACGAATGACACTCGTACTCCGCCCCAAGCGCGACCGCCGTGAAGGTCTTGCAGTCTGGACACTTCGCACGCAACCGGCTCATCCGAGCTCCTTACTGAACGCTACAGCCTCGTACGCGATGTGCATGCCGGCGCGCTCGTAGAGACGCGTTGCGCCCGTGGGATTCTGCGCATCGACTCCGAGCCCGACTCGAGGCTGGCCGCGGCGATAGAACTCCGCGAAGGCATGCCGCAGAAGCGCGAGGCCGAGGCCGCGCTTGCGCCATTGACGGCGGACGCCGAGCGCACCGACCCACGCCGCGCCGCCGCGCTCGGGATCGCCTCTCAACACGCCCACGATCTCGTCTCCTTCCCGAACGACGAACCATTGCGTCGGATCGAAGTCGGGGACGTCGATGCGTCTTGCGGCCCACTCTTCGAACGGCGTGGAAACGAAGTTCCATTCTTCGGCGAATGCCTCGTCCAGCGCGGCGTAGAACGCGCGCGCGTCGTTGGGCTCGAAGGTATTCACACGAAAGCCTTCCGGCCACTCCGGTGCGGGCGGTTCGGCTTCGTGTTCGACGTACATCCGGTAGTAGCGCCGGACCTCGCGATATCCGGACCGCTCGAACAGTGCGCGGGCGCCTGTGTCGGGCGCGAGGCACCACGTGAGCGCCGTGACAAACCCGAGCTCGCGCACGCGCTCCTCTCCCTGCTGGAGGAGCCAGCTGCCCAATCCGAGGCCGGTCTTGGCCGGATGGACGAAGCCGTCGGTCTCCGCGCTTTCACCCCAGGGAACGACAACGGCATAGGCGGCGAGCGAGTCGTCCTCGACGACCCAGGAGTTCGCCGCGAGGTTGGTCAGACGCCACCACTCCACCAGCTCGAGGGCCGTCGAGTCGGAGTGGCCCTGAACGGCGGTGTCGGTGGCCACTACGAGCTCGTTGATCGCGGGTGCATCGTCGACCGTCGCCGGTCGAACCCGAAAGCCTTCAGGCAGAGACGAGCTCATCGAGCGCCTCGGGGAGGCCGGAGAGATCCGCGAGCTCGCGTGTCGGCGTCCGCTCACGCCGTGCGCGGTAGCGGTTGATCCAGATCGTGCACAGTCCGAGCTCGTTCGCCGGCACGATGTCGTGGAAGTAGCTCTGGGCGACATGCACATGCCTCTCTCGCGCGGCTCCGGTCTCCTCGAAGAAGGTCGTCCAGTGCCTGTGTCCCGGTTTGTAGGAGCCGATCTCGGATGCGACGATTGCGAGCTCGAACGGGACGCCGATCCGCTCCAGCGAAGCGACGATGAAGTCGCGATCGGTGTTGGAGAGGACCGCAAGCTTCCAGCCGCGAGCGCGCGCAGCTTCGAGCGACGCCCGCACCTCGGGAAAGGGCTCCCAGGAGGGGAGCGTCTTCGCCAGTGCCGGTGCCTCGTCCTCGGGCGCGCCGAGCTCGCGCATCGTGGCCGTCATGACCTCGCGATAGCTCCGGGCACCACCGACCTGAAGAGTCGGCTCGACGGTGTGGTAGCGATCGAGCCGCTCATCCGCACGATCCTCGCCGAACACGCGTGCCAGCTCACCGCGAATCCCGGCGTCCCAGTCGATCAGAGTTCCGTAGCAATCGAAGGTCGCCCACCGGTCTTGCGCCACGGTCGCGAGCCTAGGAGTCGAACCGCTTGAACACAACCGAGGCGTTGTGGCCGCCGAAACCGAACGAGTTCGACACCGTCACACGCACGTCGCCGTTGCGCGACTCGTTCGGAATGAAGTCGAGGTCGCACTCCGGATCCGCGACCTCCTGATTGATGGTCGGAGGCAGCTTCCCGTCGCGGATCGCAAGCGTCGAGAAGATCGCCTCGATGGCGCCACCCGCACCGAGGCAGTGCCCGGTTGCGCCCTTCGTCGACGAGATCGGTGTCTTCCGTGCCTTCTCTTCGCCGAGCGCCAGCTTGATTACGCGTGTCTCCGCCGCGTCACCAAGCGGCGTCGACGTCCCGTGCGCGTTGATGTAGTCGATCTCCGCCGCGTCGATGCCGGCATCTGCGAAAGCGTTCTTCATCGCACGCGCGGGGTTCTCTCCGGTTGGGTCTGGCTCCGTTACGTGTTTGGCATCGGAGGAGAGACCGTAACCGGCGACCTCCGCGTAGATCTTGGCGCCGCGCGCCTGCGCGCGCTCGAGCTCCTCGAGGACGACAACGGCGCCCGCCTCGCCCATCACGAACCCGTCGCGGCCGGCGTCGAACGGCCGGCTCGCGCGGGTCGGATCGTCGTTTCGCCGCGAGAGCGCGCGCATGGCGCCGAACCCGGCGATGCCGACCTGGTTGATCGCGGACTCGGTCCCACCGCAGAACATCACATCGGCACGACCGAGCCTGATGTCGTCCAGCCCCTGGCCGATGGCCATGTTCGACGCTGCGCAGGCGGTGCACTCCGACGAGAGAGGGCCGCGCGTCCCGAGCTCCATCGAGACCCAGCCCGCGCCCATGTTCGGGATGATGCAGGGGATGGCGAACGGATTGACTCGGTCTGGGCCGCGCTCCTTCAACGTGTCGTAGCAGTCCTGGAAAGACTTCAAACCGCCGATTCCGGTCGCGATGGAGGCGCCGATTCGGTCGCCGTCTGCCTTCACGTCGACGCCGGAATCGGCCTCCGCCTGTCGCGCCGCCGCGAGGATCAGCTGCGCAAAGCGATCCATGCGCCGGGCTTGCTTGCGCTCGATCCAGTTCGAAGGATCGAAGTCTTTGACCTCGCACGCGAAATGGACGTGGTAGTCCGTCGCGTCGAACTGCGTGATCGGTCCCGCGCCCGATTCGCCCGCGAGCAGCCGCCGCCAGGACGTCTCTGCGTCGTTGCCGAGAGGCGTCACCGCTCCGATGCCGGTGATGACAACTCGTCTCTGTCCGTTGACCGCCATCTACATCCCCATTCCTCCGTCGACGAGCAAGACGTCGCCCGTGATGAACGAGGCCTCCTCGGAACAGAGGAAACGTACCGCCCCGGCCACGTCCTCCGGCTTGCCGAAGCGGCCGAGCGGCGTGTTGGCGAGCATCAGGTCCCTCATCTCCTTCGCAATGACCTGTGTCAGCCGCGTGTCGATGTAACCGGGCGCGACCACGTTCGCGCGGACGCCGCGGGTGCCGAGCTCACGCGCAAGCGCTTTCGTGAAACCGATGATCCCGGCCTTCGAAGCCGAGTAGTTCGTCTGGCCGGGATTACCGTGCACCCCGACGATGCTGGAGATGTTCACGATCGAACCGGCGCGGCGCTTCATCATCCCGCGCGCTGCAGCGCGGCACGTGTGAAAGACGCCGTGGAGATTCGTCTCGATCACGACGCGCCAGTCGTCGTCGGACATCCGTGCGATGAGCCCGTCGCGGGTGACGCCGGCGTTGTTGACCAGGATGTCCAGATCGCCCGCCGCCTCGACGAGAGCCTTGGCCTGTTCCGGATCGGCGACGTCGGCTGCGACAGCGCGACCGCCCGCCTCCTTTGCGACTTCCTCCGCCTCGTTCTTGCCCGACCGGTAGCTGAGCGTGACATCTGCGCCGCCACGCGCGAGCTCGAGGGCGATCGCACGCCCGATTCCCCGCGACCCGCCCGTGACGAGAGCGGTCTTCCCTTCGAGCGACGCAAACCGGTCAGCGGTTCGACCGTTCACACGCGCGAGTGCCGGGCGAGCGAAAAGCAAGTCTGGGAAGGACGCAGGGAGGGCGCGTAGCCGGAGGCTACGGGCCTGACTGAGGACGCCCCCAGGCGCCGCTTTGCAGCCGCCCGGTGCCGCGCGGGTGGGCGGTCGAGCCGCAAACTAAGCAGAGAGGAGTGTCTCCTCGAGCCTGTCGACCTCTTCCGGCGTCGAGACGGAGATCGTCTTCACGCTGCGGTCGATCCGCTTGATCAGCCCGGAGAGAACGTTGCCTGGGCCGACCTCGACGAAGGTGTGCACGCCCTCCTTGATCAGGGCCTGGCCCGCCTGGGTGAAGCGCACGGGCGCGGTGAGCTGCTCCACGAGCAGAGGGGCCATCCTCTTCGCCGACTCGAGGCGCGCGGTCACGGTGGACATGAAGGGCGACGTCGGCTCGACGAACTTCGCCTTGTCGACTGCCGGACGGAGACGATCCGCGGCGCGGGCGACCAATGGACTGTGAAACGCGCCCGACACACGCAGCTTCACGGCACGGCGAGCCCCCGCTTCTTCGGCGGCCGCGCAAGCCTCGTCGACCGCTGGATTCTCTCCCGAGACGACGATCTGCCCAGGACAGTTGTAGTTCGCGGGCCAGACATTGAAGATGCGCCGGCAGATGCGCTCCACGACCTCATCGTCGAGGCCGAGGATCGCGGCCATCGAGCCCGGGTTCTTGCGAGCGGCCTCCGCCATCGCCAGTCCTCGTTCGCGCACCAGTGCAATGGCCTCTTCGACCTTCAGCGCTCCAGCCGCCGCCAGTGCGGCGAACTCGCCGACGGAGTGCCCGACCACGAAGTCCGGCTTGATGCCGCGTGCCCGCACGGCCGCACAGACGGCGAGGCTCGTCGCGACGAGAGCCGGTTGCTGGATCTCCGTCTCGACGAGCTTTTCCTCCGGCCCCTCGAAGCAGAGATGCTTCAGGTCGAGCCCGGCCGCGACGCTGCTGCGCTCGAAGACGTCCAACGCCTCGGGGGCGGCCGCCGCGATCTCACGCCCCATACCGACCTCGAGCGAACCCTGCCCAGGGAAGCAGAACGCAATCAGACCCTTCTTCATTGCGTCCACTCCATCAGAGCCGAGCCCCACGTGAGCCCTGCTCCCATGCCCGTCATCAACACGAGATCTCCTTTTTTGAGCCGACCATCCGCCTGTGCCTCCGCCAGAGCAAGCGGGATCGAGCCGGAAGAGGTATTGCCGTAGCGCTCAACGTTAACGATCATGCGCTCCCGCGGGATACCGAGCTTCTGGACCGCGTGATCCAGAATCCGCACGTTTGCCTGGTGGGGAATGTAGACGTCGACGTCCTCGACCGACACTCCGCACCGCTCCAGGACCGCCTCGGCGGACGAGACGAGGACACGCGTGGCGAACTTGAACACCTCGCGACCGTTCATGTGGACGTACCCGTTTCCGGTCGCCTCCTCCATGCTGCGCGAGCCGCTGCCGGGAAGCGAGAGGTGGATGCCGCCGCCGCCGTCCGCTCCGAGCTCGAAGCCGAGGAAGCCCGGCTTGTCGACCTTCTCCAGCACGACGGCGCCGGCTCCGTCCCCGAAGAGCACGAGCGTCGACCGATCGGTCCAGTCGAGGATTCGTGACAGGACGTCACCTCCTACGACGAGCGCTCGCTCGGCCAGCCCGGCGGCGAGCATCCCGTAGGCCTGCGCCAGCGCGTACATGAAGCCGGTGCAGCCCGCGAGCAAGTCATAGGCCGCGGCCTCATGAGCGCCGAGCGTCTCGGCGAGCAGCGCGCTCGACGTCGGGAACATCATGTCGGGCGTCACGGTGGCGCAGAGCAGAAGGTCGAGGTCCTTTCCCTCGACTCCGGCTTGCGCCAGAGCCGCGTGGGCGGCTGGGAGTGCAAGATCGGTGAGCGCCTGCTCCGGCGCCGCGATCCGCCGCTCGCGGATGCCGGTGCGCTCCATGATCCACTCGTTCGACGTGTCGACCAGCGTCGACAGCTCCTCGTTCGTCAGCACCCGGTCGGGCGCGTAAGCCCCGACCCCGGTGATCGAGACCGGCGGGCCTTGCGCCTTGCCGATCATCTTTCCCCCGCGTCGTTCGCCTGCGGCTCACTCCGGGAGGGAAAACCATGTTTCCCCTCTGTCTCCCCTTCTTCGGCGCACGCCTTCACACCTGCGCCGGTGTGATCGGCACGGGTGAGAAGGAGAAGAGAACGGGAAACCTCCCGGTTTCCCGAGACCCTTCCCCTGCGGTGAAACGCTGAGCAAAGAACGCTCATCGCTCCACCGCAAAAGTGAGTGTCGCTCGACAGGCGAGCTCGCCGTCGACGCGCGCCTCCGCCTTACCGCGGCCGATCGGGCCGCGGACGCGCTCGAGGTCACAGCGAAGTTCGATGACGTCGCCAGACTCGACGATCCGTTTGAAGCGACAGTCGTCGATGCCCGCGAAGAGGGCGAGCTTGCCTCGGTTCTCCTCTTCGCTCAGAACTGCGACCGCGCCGGTCTGTGCGAGTGCTTCGACGATCAGAACACCCGGCATGACCGGCCGGCCCGGAAAGTGGCCGCCGAGATACCACTCGTCCCCACGCACCGTCTTGCGGGCGACGGCTCCCTCACCGGGGCGGAGCTCGAGCACCTCGTCGATGAGGAGAAACGGTTCCCGGTGCGGAAGGATCGCCTCGATCGCCTCGCGTCCGAACGGCAGAGCGATGCTCACGGGCCGGTCTCTGGCCCGTGAACGGGGAAGGGGCTGCCGGGGGAAACCGGGAGGTTCCCCCGCTCTCTCTCCCTAAAGAAGGGAGCGAAGGTCACTACGCGACGTCCGAGAGCTTGTCGCGCAAGCGGTTGCGGCCCCGGTGCGCGTAGCACTTCGCCGTTCCGACAGGCATGTGGGCGGCGGCCGAGATCTCCTCGAACGAAAACCCGAGCGCGTCCTTGAGAACCACGACGCGGGCCTGCTCGGGCGCAATCTCCGCGAGACAGCGATTGAGCTCGTCGCGCAACTCCGCCCGGTCGGCCTCTCGCGCCGGATCCGCGTCGGTAGCGGCACGCTGGTCCTCGAGCAGCGGCTCATGGGCCCGGGCCCGTTGGCGGTTTGCAACATCTCGACAGGCGTTGATCGTCAGCCGGTGCAGCCACGTTGCGAACTGCGCCTCACCGCGGAATTGCCTGATCTTGACGCAGAGCTTCGCCATGGCTTCCTGTGCCGCGTCGCGCGCATCCTCTGGATCGCGAAGCAAGTGGCGGGCGAGCTTCTCCACGCGCGGCGCGTGTCTTTCGCAGAGGGCCTCGAGAGCCCTCGCGTCACCGTCTTTCGCTCTTTTCACCAGGATCGGATCGCTCAGCCGCGCATAGGCAAGAAGCCCTTCCGGACGGGAGGACTGTTGGATTTGACGCTGGCGGCCGCGTGGCAGTTGCATCTCTGCGCTCTAGTCTAGGAGCGTGGCGGATTCACTCGCCCCGGACGCCGTGAAACCCCTCCTTCGTGGCCGCTTCGGTCATGCCTACCGCTACGCCGACGTCACCCCGTCGACACAGCGGATGCTCGGGATCGATGAGACGGAGGGAGCTGTAGCGGTCGCCGAGGAACAGACCGCCGGCCGAGGGCGTCTCGGGCGTAGCTGGCAGGCACCCGCGGGCACCAGCGTGCTGGTCTCCGTCCTTCTGCTCCCGGACGTGGAGCCGGCAAGGCTCCCTGAGCTCTCCCTCGTCGCCGGCAGGGCGGTGGCGGAGGCGATCCTCGAAGTGACAGGGGTCGAGCCCACGATCAAGTTCCCGAACGACGTGCTCATCGGCGGGCGAAAGGTCGCCGGGATCCTCGCCGAGTCGAGCGAGGGCCGCGTCGTGCTCGGCATCGGCGTCAATGTCAACCAGACCGAAGAGGAGCTCCCTACGGACGCGCAAACGGAACCGACGTCGCTCCGCCTCGAGCTGGGCGAGCAGGTGAACCGCGTGCAGCTCCTCGCCGCGATTCTGCTTCAGCTCGAGCGCGCGTACGACGACTGGATCGCTACGGGTACTTCAGCGTCCGGCTGACGTTCCCGGCCGCATCCCGCGCGACGACGCGAACACTGCGCACGGAGGACGCCTTGAACGAGAAGACCCCGGCACGAACTGTGCGGCTCACCAGCTTCCCGTTGAGCGTCAGCTGAATAGTCGCCGGCTCGCTCACACGGAAGCGCAGGCCGCGAAACGAAAGCGCACGAAGTCGGGGAGCAACCGTGTCGATCCGGAAAAGCGCGATCTGCGTGACGACGCCGACGCCGTTCGTCGCCGTGAGCACGCCGGCGTACTGGCCGTCCTTCAGTCCGGTCGGAGTCCACGGGACGGTCTGAGTGCCCGGTGCAAGGTCCGCGGAGTAGACCGAGCTCAACGTCGTTCCCGCCTGCGCGATCTCGAGCTTCACGGTCGCCGCCCGCACGAGCTCGAAGCCGAACGTGAGCTCGTCCTTGAGGCCATCGCCGTTCGGAGACACGGCCAGCGGTGAGGCTGCGAAACCCCGGACGGTTCGGTCGACCAGGACCGGCAGCACCGAGCTCACGGTCGTCCGGCCGTCGCTCGCGCTCAGGACAATTTCGTAGCGCCCATCTGCGACGCCGGCGGCGGTAAAGCGGAACGATTGCCTGCCGGCCGGGCGGGCCTGCGAGAAGAGGACGGAGAGATCCTGCCCATCGGGGCCGCGCAAAGTGGCGGTCACCGTCGCCGGTGCAGCGAGCGTGTAGGAGATCAGGCTGGAGTCGGTTTGGCCGTCGCCGTTCGGCGTGATCGTCCGCGGCAGGGCGGTCGGCGACGTGATCGCGAGCGAGACCGCCTTTCCACCGATCGTCCCACTCGCCGGTCGCACGTTGTCTCCCGCGGCAATCGTCCAGCTGTAGGAGCCCGGCGCCGCGGCGGTCGCGTCCCAGGTCCAGTCGACGTCCTGGCTCGTGCCGGTGCCGGTCGCGACGACCGCACCCAGCGCGTCGGCGACGGTCACGGTCCAGGGAAGCGGCGCACTGAGACGCCCCCGGAAGCGGATCGGGCCGCCGATGGCCCCTTTGGCCGACGGTGCGTACAACTTCGGCAGGCCGTCACCCGCCACCTGGCGTGCGATGGCGTCGAGCTGCGAGTAGAGCGCGGCGCCCGGACACTCCGTGAAGCCCGTGTCGCGATGCCCGGAGACGGTACGGATGAAGACCGGGACGCCGGACGCGAAGCGCGCGTTTCCACCCGAGACCCAGGTCAGCGTCGACTTGGGATCGATGTGGGCGAGGTCGAGGCGCCAGGCGAGCAACTTGGCAAGCGCGGTGCGCGCAACGGCCGGCGGAGCGCTCGTGCCATAGCTCCCGAGCATCGCCACCCCGACCGACCCGGTGTTGAAACTTTCGGCATGCGCACCGATGACCGGCTTGTCGACGCCGCCGTAGCGACCCTCGAAGACCTGCC
>Ga0137371_10002983_pt1 | contig 13449 bp, 9 predicted proteins | sample SagtaG_7_FD_104919 | JGI IMG/M metagenome (GOLD analysis project Ga0137371, IMG submission 104919) | Vadose zone soil microbial communities from Sagehorn Ranch, Mendocino, California, USA - Sage1_R_40_16 metaG | ecosystem: Environmental > Terrestrial > Soil > Vadose zone | place: USA: California... | reverse complement strand
CGCGAGGTGCTGCGGGTGAGCCGGGTGCCGTACCGGGTGGAGGCCGATCAGCATGCGCCCTGGCACCCGGGCCGGTGTGCGGCCATCTTCGTCACCGATGAGCAGGGGCAGGAGCGGCTGGCCGGGCACGCGGGCGAGCTGCATCCCCGGGTTTTGCAGGCGTTCCGGCTGCCCGCAGGGGCCTGCGCGGCCGAACTCGACGTGTCCGTGATCGAGTCCGCATCGGCCGCGCTCGGCCCGGTGGAAGCGCCGGCCGTATCGCCGTACCCGGTGGCGACACAGGATGTGGCGCTGGTGGTGGCCGCGTCGGTGCCCGCCGCGGAGGTCGAAGAGGCACTGGCCGCCGGTGCGGCCGCTGCGGGCAGCGGCGGCCTCCTCGAGGAGGTCGCCCTGTTCGACGTCTACACCGGAGAGCAGGCGGGGGAGGGCAACAAGTCGCTCGCGTACACGCTGCGGTTCCGGGCCCCGGACCGGACGCTCACGGATGAGGAGGTCACCGCGGCGCGGGACGCGGCCGTGGCTGAGGCGGGGCGGCGGGTCGGTGCCGTGCTGCGCGGAGCATCGTGACCGCACGCCCGGCGGAGCATCGTGACCGCACGCCCGGCCGAGCATCGTGACCGCACGCCCGGCCGAGCGTGGGATGCGTGAGAGTTCCGGCGTGGCTTGACATGTTCTGCCGTGCCGGGATCGGATGCCGGTACACGGACACGGAGGTCCCGATGGGCAGTGACTACCAGGCCGACGTGCAGACGCTTGAGGCCGAGCTCGCGCGTGTGGAACATGCGTTCCGCGGGCTTAACGAGGGCGACTGGCGCCGCCCTACCCTGCTGCGACCTCTCGATGAGACACAGCCGCACTGGACGCTGTTCGAGCTGGCCGGCCACTTCGACATCTCGATCGGCCTGACCCGGATGCTGATCTCCAGCCAGCAGGACGGCCAGGTAGGCAGGGACCGGGTCAGCTTCTTCATCTTCTCCCGCGTGGAGCACGCGCCGACCGTCTACGACTACGCCTACACCATGGTGGAAGGTAAGACCCCGGGCGAGATGCCCGACGTGCTCGCCGAAACCTTCGCCTGCACCATCGAGGAAGCCCGGGCGAACTCACCGGACGTGGTCGGCTCCGGCTACTACGCACTCATGCGTCTGGGTGAGTTCGTGCCCAGCAGGGTCGTCGAAGCGGTCGTGCACGGCATGGACCTCACCGACACCCTTGGCCAGGACACGATCGCGACGCCCGAGGGGGTGGCGATGACGGCTGCCATCTTCGACGAGCTGATCGCACGGCGGACGGTGCCGGGCCGCCCGGCCGACCTCACCGACGACCTGGCCTGGGTCCGGGCCGCGTCCGGCCGCGCACCGCACGCCGACCCCCGGCTGCCCCTCGTCGGGTAGGAGCCACCGCGTCGCCGGTGCGGGTTCTCCGGTCCCGGACTCGACGATCATCTGCGGAGAAGGCCGCTGCGGCCGTGAGGGCCGGCCGGTGCCGCGGCCTGGGCAAACTACCGTCGGCTCGGGACGGAGAGTGCGGGAGTCGGCTGACAGTCGGCCGTTAGCCGGCAGCATGCGCCGCTTGTCAGGCTGGAGGAGACCGAACCCAGCGAGCGAGCGCGGAGCCGTCAGTGCGTGCCCCGATCCGGATCGGCCTGGATGGCCGGATGCGCCGTGTGGACATAGCAGAAAGACGCAGGCTGGCCCGTGATCTGATCACCAAGAATCCGGGCGCCTCCCTAACGGAGATCGCCAGGGAGGCAGGCATCTCGCCGGCGATGGCCCATGATGTGCGGCGACAGCTAGCCAACGGCCACGATCAGATAACGCTCGGGCGACCTGCAACCGAGCTGGGCGTGCGCCCCAAACCTGGGCACAGCGGGCACGGGCCGTCCTCTCCGAGGCCCGGGCCGGTCCGGCAGCCAGCGGTCGTTCTGCAGCGTCTTCGCAGAGACCCCTCGCTGCGCTCCAGCGAACATGGCCGGTCACTGCTGAGATGGCTCAGCGCCCAATCCGCTGGTGTGGAGGACTGGGCGGGCTTCCTCGATGGCTTGCCACCGCATAGCACCAGCCTGGTGCAGGAAGTCGCGCGTGGAATCGCGCACACGTGGACTTCCTTCGCCAACGAGCTCGAACGCCGTGCACGAAAGAGCGATTGCCAGCGGGGCTGAGGCGTGTCGCTTCGGGCTCGGGCCTCCAGACAGCAGCGTTCGCTGCCGGCCGGGAGCCGTGAATGCCATTGACCGCCATCCACGAGCTTTCCGTCGCCTGCCAGCTCGGCCAGGATCCGGTGCAGGTCAGCACCGCTCGTGCGCAGGCCCGCGCGGCGCTGCCCGGCTGGGGGCTTGGCGGGCATGTCCGCCTGGCCGAGCTTATTGTCAGCGAACTGGTGACGAACGCGCTGCGGCACGGCAACGGGCCGATCGGGGTGCGGCTGTCCTATGCCGACGGTGATCTGCGTGTCGAGGTCCATGACGGTGGCGCTGGCCGGCCGGTCCGGCAGCACGCAGCCACCGACGACGAATGTGGCCGCGGCCTGCAGTTGCTGGATGGCCTGATTGCGCAGCACGGGGGCGAGCGCGGCGTCATCAACGACCACGCCGGTCCCGGCAAGACCGTCTACGTCGCGGTGCCGCTCGCGGCCAGTCCGGCAGGTGACGCGGGCGCGTGATCGTCGGCCGTCCAGAAGAGGGCTGAGCCTGTTCAGCGATGCCGTCGCGATTTCTGAAGACCCAGGCGATGACGCTGAGTCGCTGGCACGAAGCAGGATTTCTCGTGATAATCAGCGCGAGAACGACCATGTGCACTCAGCGCACACTTCGCGAGACAGGAGCGACGTGGGAGCCAGAGATGCGGCCGGGGGTGGCCGGGTGGCGACCCTCGGGATGCTCGTGCGTGACCGGCGCCAGGCCGCCGGGCAAACTCAGCGGCAACTCGCCGAAGCCGCTGGTGTTAGCGTGGGCGCGATCAGGGATCTGGAGCAGGGCATAAGCGGTCGCCCACGGCGGGCGACCATGCAGAGCCTGGCTACGGCGTTACGCGTCAGCGTTGGGGAGTTCCTGGCATGGTCTGCCCCAGGCGGGGCCGCGACCTGTGACGGCACTGCGGGCCCAGTGACGCGGTTCCAGGTGTTCGGGCCCCTGAAAGCGTGGCGTGACGACGTCGAGGTCCCGCTCCCCGGCGTGCGCCGCCGGGCTGTGCTCGGGCTGTTATTGCTCCGTCCCGGGAAGGTGCTGGGCCGGGACGCTATCGCGGACGCTCTGTGGGAGGGCTGGCCGCCGGCCACTGCCGCGTCGGTGATCCAGTCGCACATCAGCAGGCTCCGTGCGGTTCTTGACCCGGAGCCATCGCCGGCCCGGCGGCTGATCCAGACGGCCGGTGATGGGTACCGGCTGGCCAGGGATGGAGTCGAGATTGACCTGCTCCAGGCCCAAGGGCTGCTGGCGCGCGCCCGGGCCGCCCTCCGGGCAGGGGACCTCGCCGGATCGTGCAGCCTGTACGACCAGGCACTGACGCTTGGGCAAGGACAGCCGCTGGCCGATGTTCCTCTCCTGCGCGGCAACCCCGCGATGATCGCCTTGGAGAATGAGCTGGGCCGCCTGGTGGTGGAGTACGCCGAGGCCGCGTCGGCACGGGGCTGGCATGACCGGGTGCTGCCGCACCTGTACGCACTGGCCGAACGTGACCCGCTGAACGAGCGCGCGCACGCCTGCCTGATGATCGCACTGGCCGGCAGCGGGCAGCAGGCTGCCGCGCTGGCAGTGTTCGAGCAGTTGTGGCGGCGGCTGGACGATCAGCTGGGGGTGCGCCCCGGTGCCATCCTGGCCGACGCGCACACGCGAGTGCTCCGCAGCGACGTCAGCGTCATGGCACCTGCTGCCTTGACCGTCGGTGCCGGTCTGGGGATGGGCTCGCCGACGGGCGGCGCCGAGACATGGCCGTTCCAGCTGCCGTCGGCGCTGGCCGACTTCACTGGGCGCGCCGTCGAGCTGTCCCAGCTGGTGGAGTGGCTGTGGCCTGGGGGACCTGGCCCGGCGGTGCCCGTCGTGGTGATCTGCGGGTCGCCGGGCGCCGGTAAGAGCGCGCTGATGCTCCAGGCAGGCCATGTCCTGCGGGAGTCCTTTCCGGATGGCCAGCTGTGGGCGGACCTGAACGGGTCATCGGACCGGCCACAGGATCCAGGGGATGTGCTGGGGGAGTGGCTGCGGGCGCTGGGCGTGCACGGGTCGGCGATTCCTGACGCTATGGATCGCCGGGCCGCGCTGTACCGGTCCCGGCTCGCCGACAGGCGGGTTTTGATCGTTGCGGATGACGCTGGCTCGGCGGCCCAGGTGGTTCCGCTGCTGCCGGGGACGGCTGGTTGTGCGGTCGTGGTGACCAGCAGGAGACGGCTGGCCGAACTGGCGGGGGCGCGCTTCCTCTCGCTCGGCCCGCTCTCGGTGGCAGATGCCACCAACCTGCTCGGCCAGGTGGCCGGTCCCGAGCGGGTCGCCGCGGAGCCGCAGGCCGCTGCCGACCTGGTGACCACCTGTGGCCTGTTGCCGCTGGCCGTCCGGATCGCCGGGTCGAAGCTGGCGGCCCGCCCAGCTGCGCCGATCGCGGCGATGGGCGGAACGCTGGCAACCGAGCGGCGGCGGCTCGACGTGCTCCAGGTCGGCGACATATCGGTGCGTGCCAGCATCGCGTCCGGCTACGGCGCGCTGAGCGAGCGGGCCCGCCGTGCCTTCCGCCTGCTGGGCCTCCTCGGAGCCTGCGACGTCGCAGAGTGGGCGGTCGCCGCGCTGCTCGGCGAGGCCGAGGCGGGCAGGCTGGTGGACGAGCTCGCCGACCGGTCCATGCTCGCGCTGGTGGGCACCGACGCCACCGGCGTCGCCCGGTTCCGCCTGCACGACCTGCTGCGCGACTACGCTGTCGAGGTCTTGTCGCGCGAGCCGGGAGATGAGCGAATAGCAGCGCTGCAACGGGTCCACGACGGCTGGCTGCAACTGGCCTGTCTTGCCAGTGACCGCCTGCCGCCCGAGCCCTTCTTCCCGCGCGATCGCGAGGCCACGACGCCGACGGTAGTGCCCGATCACGTCGCCCATGAGGCGACGTCGGACCCGATTGGCTGGTTCCATGCCGAGCGGCTGAACATACTCGCCGTCACCAGACAGGCTTGCCAGCTCGGCCGGTACGAATACGCGACACGGCTGGCGCTCTGCCTGGCCGAGTTCCAGCATCTGCAGAGTCGCTACCTCGACGCCGTGCAGATGTGGCGGTCAATCGCCGACGCAGCCAGAGCAGCCAACGACACCCAGGCAACAGCCAGGTCGCTGCTCAGGCTGGGCGCCGCCACCGTCGAACGTGGCTACGCCACCGATGCGATGAACCTGCTGAACGAATGTGTTGCCATGCTGGAGCGATGTGGGGACACCAGCCACCTGGCCCTTGCCCTGTCCTGGCGAAGCGTTGCCGCATGGGATCAGAACCGCTTTGAAGCCGCGCGACCGGACGCAGAACGGGGCCTGGCCGTTGCCCAGCAGTGTGGCGATAAGCATGCGGAGTACATGACCATCCGGGCCCTCGGTCAGAGCCTGACCATGCTCGGCGATCACGAGAAGGCTAGGGTCGCCTGCGAACGAGGGCTGAGCCTCGCAGTCGAGTTGGGGGCTGATTCGTTCATACAGTTCGCGCTCCATACTCTCGCGTACGGCTGTTCCAGGGCGGGCAGGTACCAAGAAGCGATCGACTTGTCGTTGCGGCGGCTCGAACTGTGCCGGAAGGTAGGCGACCTGCCTGGCCAGGCACTGGCCATGGGCATGCTGGGGGATGCCTACTACGGGCTCGGCCGGTATCAGGATGCCATGACAGCGTTCGAGCAGGCGCTGCCGGTCTTTCGTGATCACTTCATCCGCCGCTTCCAGGCCGTGTGCTTGTTCAAGCTCGGCTGCGTGCACGCAGCAACGGACAATCCTGCGCAAGCTGAGCGCTTCCTGAGGGACAGCCTCCCCATCTTCCGTGAACTGCGTCTGCCTATCTATGAGGACAAGGTTCAGGAAGCTCTCCAAGCCTTGCGACAGCGTTCCACGGGGTAAGGACGCGAACAGGGCGCTGCGGCACCATGGGTCCGCTGGGGCAGCTATGCTCAACCACTCGTAGAGGGATGGGCCGACGAAGCGGTCGGGCTAATCAACACCCAGTGACGGTCTGGTGCTTGACGGTTAGCGGCCTTGCGGTTGCGATGTCGGTATCATCTGCGCGGTCCCTACCGGCATGCCTGCTTGCTATGCCAGGCTCCGCCACCCAAGGAAGGAATCGTCATCAGTCGGAGACCTAGCACGCCACCGTCAGATCCGGTGCGTCCGTCGGCTCCGATTACGGCCGCTTCGCCAGCAACCTTTGGCGCGGTCTTCGCCGTGGGCGAGTTCCGTGCTCTATGGCTCGCCCAGGTTCTATCCGTCGCCGGCGATCAGCTGGCCCGGGTGGCACTGACACTGCTGGTTTTCGCCCGAACGCAATCGCCGCTCCTGGCGGCCGTCACCTTCGCGGCAAGCGTCATCCCGACGGCTCTTGGCGGAGTGACCCTCTCCGGTATTGCGGACCGGTTGCCCCGCCGGGAAGTCATGATCGCCTGCGATCTTGGCCGAGCTGCGCTTGTCGCAACTATGGCCCTGCCCGGCATGCCGATCGCGGCCCTGGTGTGTCTCCTCTTTCTCGTGACTCTGATCAGCGCGCCGTTCACGTCCGCAAGGGCGGCGCTCTACGCTGACATTCTGGCTGGTGACCGCTACGTCGTCGGGACCGCCGTCACGCTCACCACGTTGCAATTCGCCCAAGTGCTGGGCTTCGCGGCGGGGGGCCTAGTGGTCGGCGCCTTCGGGATCCGCACTTCGCTACTTGTCGACGCGGCAACCTACATCCTGTCAGCGGTGATCACCCGTCTATGGGTGCACGCCCGGGCAGCCGCCCGGTCTCGGGCACGCCGCGACGGGATAGCACTGATGGGCATGATGGGCGGTCTCCGGCTCGTCTTCACCGATCCAAAGCTGCGCTTCCCCATGCTTCTAGCCTGGCTTGTCGCGATTCTCGACGTGCATGAAGGGGTCTCCGCGCCGCTCGCGATGTCCGTCGGCGGAGGCCCGATTGCGGTCGGCATGATCCTGGCCGCTGGCGCGCTGGGATCATGCCTAGGCGCAATCAGCTTCGGCCGGTTCGTCGAACCTGTCCGGCGTCTACGCTGGATGGGTCCACTGGCGATCATGTCATGCGCTGTCCTGGTCCTGTTCGCACTCAGGCCGACACTGCCGTGGGTGCTGATAATCCTGGCCATTAGTGGGGTGTTCAGCTGTTACCTTCTCGCCGCCAATGCGTCCTTTGTCTCGGCGGCGCCGCATGAACTACGCAGTCAGGCATTCGGAGTCGCCCAGGCAGGAATGGGCCTAGGGCAGGGTGCGGCCATGATCGCTGCTGGCGCGGCCGCTCAGCGGTACTCACCGTCGATCGTGATCGCGGTGTGCGGCATCGTTGGCGCTGTCGGCGCTGTGCTTATCGTCGCCAGCCGACCTCGCGGCTGACGTGTCCGTAGGGATCTGTAACTGACTCACTACGAGCAGTGAGTCAGTGCCTAGATCGCAGGTGGGCGCTTAACCCCAGTCGTGGCCTCGCATGGCGGGGTCTCCTTTCGTGCTGGTGGCTGGCGGGTGGCGGGGATGGTCAGCCCCAGTCGTGGCCTCGCATAGCGGCCTCCTTCCCTCCTGGTGTGGCAGTGCCGGCGGCCGGTCCCGGTCGTGGCCCCCGATCGCGCACGCCTCCCTCCTGCTGCGGCCGCCTCGCTGTTTACATAAGACTTACGTTCGCATGGAGGATGTGCCATGTGTCGGGAATATCGTGATACCTGGTAACCACTAGGAGTTTTACGGCAGGGTACTCTGAGCCCTCAGGAGACCACGATCTGCTGGGCCTGGTGCCTGTGGGTAACCGGGGGTTGACAGGAGGCGCATAGCTTCTGTGACAATACGGGGCACTGCTCTTACACCGCGCTACTGTAGATGTCTGTGGTAATGCCTCCGGCACGCCACTGAGGAGGAGTCGATGTACCTCAGCCCCGGCCAGCCCATGCGCGAGCGGCTGCGGGCTGTTCGGCGCTGGCCGGCGTGGGGGTACCAGCGATGGCTTGTTGCCTACATCGTGGTCGTTGTCACTGTCTACGGGGTGGCGATCGCTGTAACAGGCACCATGGTGTCGCTCTCCGTGCACGAGTTGATCCTCTTCGGCGGCTTGCTTCTGGGCAGTGCTGGCACGGTTGAACTCACCCGGCGGTCCGGGGAAAACGCTGGCTTCACGAGCCACATCTATGGCGTATGGGAACTTCCAGCTGCGATCTTGCTCTCACCGGTGTTCGCGTTGATAGTGCCGATACTGAGGGTCACGCTGTGCCAGCTTCGCGTCCGCCGGTTGCCGATCCATAGAAGGGTATTCAGCGCGGCGGTGATCGGGCTCTCTTGTGGCACTGCCTCGCTGGTCTTTCACACAGTCGGACCCGGCCTCGGCCTGTCCCCCACGCCAGGCTTCCCCGGTTCGCTCTGGATGCTCGTGGTGGCGCTGGCGGGTATCTCCCAGTGGGCAGTGAACCTGGGCCTTCTGCTACCGGCCGTCAAAGGCTCTGATCCCACCACGCGCCTCAGGGAGCTTCTCCTCACCCGCGAGGTCGTGCAGAACGATGTCGCTGAGCTGTGCGTAGCAGTCCTAGTGACGCTCGCGGTTGCCATCAGCGCACTCACCATCGTGTTCGCCCTTCCGTTTGTCACGCTGCTGCAGCGTTCTCTCCGGCACAACCAGCTGGTCAACGCATCTCGCATTGATTCCAAGACTGGGTTGCTCAATGCAGGGACCTGGGAACGGGAGGCTGCGGCGGAGGTGGCGCGGGCGGTGCGGACGCGTACCCCATTGGCGCTTGCACTGGTGGACATTGACCACTTTAAGATCGTCAATGATACTTTCGGCCATCTGGTGGGGGACAGGGCGCTTCGATCAATTGCCCGGACTTTCCGTATTTTTCTGCGCGAATATGATTTGGTTGGCCGTTTTGGTGGTGAGGAGTTCGCCCTCCTTCTCCCACACACGATGGCGTTGGATGCCTATGGCATCGCGGAACGGATTCGCAATCACATAGCTTCCTCGGCCTTGGACGTGGGCAATCTGCCGGAAGGGGGACAGGTCCGGGTAACGGTGTCCATGGGCGTGGCCGCACTTGGAGGGCCCTGGGATAGCGGTACTCAGATCACGGACCTGCTGGCGGCGGCGGACCGGGCGCTGTACCAGGCGAAGCGGGCTGGGCGCGACCAGGTGTGCGTGGTCACCGACAATGCAGTGGTCAACTCACCCGCAGAGGTCGGCAGGCTCGGGCAGGTCTGATTCACCCGAGCGGTGCTCCTGGTTACAGGCTGTGATTGCTGGGCCGGAACGGCTTCCCGTGTCAGGACGAGGGAGCCGGTGTGTTTGGCATCTTCAGCACCGCGAGGATCTGGGCGCTGCCCTTCCTGCAGGTGGATGTGTGTCCTGTGGCCAGCACCTCGGGGGTGGCGAACCCTTTGCAAACCCATCCCCGTACCCTCACCGGCGCCCCGCCGCCATTGCCGGGAACGTGGCCTGAGGCGAGCGCACGCGCGTAGTCGCGTTCGACCGCCAGTGCGGCCGGGCACGGCACCTGGCCGTGCTCGATCTCGATATCCACCGGCACTCCCGCAGATGTACGGGTGGTGCCACACGCGGTCAGCGCCTTGCTGCTTGCGCCGGGCCCGGCGGTCTGGGTCCCGGCTCCAGCCGGCTTGCCGCCGCAGCCGGCCACCATGCCAAGCATCAGCGCCGCCAAGACCGGGGCGGCGACGGGCCGCGAGCAGCGACGGGGCATGGGGGGCTCCTTTCCGCCCCTCATCATGCCGTGTATCGCGCGGCCTTGCCCTGACGACCTGAGACGCGGACGCGCCCCCGAAAAGTGTCCGCGACCCTGGTCACAGCTGTACTCGTCTTGGCCACCGCGCCAGCTTGGCCCACCGCTTCGGCTTCGCCCGCCGCGCCCGGTCGTGCGTGTGGTCCTTGCCGGGGCTCCCCAGCCTGAAACCTGTTTGCATAAATAATCAATGCAATGCATACTCTTGCAGGTCGGGACGGCGACTGTGCCCGGCAGCGAGGCCTTCTGGGAGGAGCGCGTGGGAGTCCGGGTCGCGGTCGCGGGCGCCAGCGGGTATGCCGGCGGTGAACTCTTGCGCTTGATTTCCGGTCACCCGGACCTGGAAATCGGCGCGGTTAGCGCGGGCGCGGGCGCGGGCACGCCCGTGACCGACGTTCACCCGCACCTGCCGGCACTGGCCGGGCGTACCTTCGAGCGGGCCGATCCCGGGCTGCTTGCAGCAGCGGATCTGGTCTTTCTGGCGCTGCCCCACGAGGAGTCGGCAGCCCTTGCCGCGGCGCTGCCCGGCCATGTCGCGGTCGTCGACCTCAGCGCAAGCTTCCGCCTCACCGACCCGCGGGCGTGGGCCACGTACTACCGCACCGGCCACGCGGGGTGCTGGGCGTATGGACTGCCCGAGCTGCCGGGCGCGAGGGCCCGGATCAGTGCCGCGCGCCGGGTCGCATCTCCGGGCTGCTACGCCACCGCGGCAATTGTCGCGCTTGCCCCGCTACTCGCCGCTGGCCTGGCCGAGCCTCGGGACATCGTGATCGTCGCTGCCTCGGGCACCTCCGGTGCCGGCCGCTCGGTGTCGGCAGCACTGCTCGCGACCGAGGTGATGGGCGCGGTCTCCGCCTACCAGGTGGGCGGAACGCACCGGCACACACCCGAGATCGAGCAGGCCCTGGCCGGGGCGACCAGCGGGCAGGGGACGCGGGAGGCGACCGCGGACATTGTCCAGCCAACCGTCTCGTTCACGCCGATGCTGGCGCCCATGCCGCGAGGCATTCTTGCGACCTGCACGACCCGGTCGGCCAGCGACGGGGCCAGCACGTCGGCGGCGCGGGCGGCGCTGGCCGACGCCTACGCCGGCGAGCCCTTCGTCCATCTACTCCCCGAGGGCCGCTGGCCGACCACGGCTGCGACCGTCGGCTCCAACGCCGTCCACCTGCAGGCAGCCGTCGATGCCCACGCCGGGCGCTGCGTCGTGGTCGCGGCGCTGGACAACCTGGGCAAGGGCGCTGCCGGGCAGGCCGTGCAGGCCGCCAACCTCATGCTCGGCCTGCCGGAGACGGCGGGCCTGACCGCGCAGGGAGTCGCACCATGACACCGCCTCCGGCAGCACCAAGCGAAGCGCCCGCGGGGGAGGCAGACACATGAGCGTCACCGCGCCGCTTGGGTTCCGCGCGGCAGGCGTGGCAGCCGGGCTCAAACCGTCCGGCGCCCGTGATGTCGCGGTGGTCGTCAACGACGGGCCGTCCCGGGCCGCCGCCGCCGTGTTCACCACGAACCGGGTGAAGGCCGCGCCGGTGCTGTGGACGCAGCAGGTCGTGCGCGGCGGCCGGGTGCGGGCGGTGCTGCTCAACTCGGGCGGGGCGAACGCCTGCACCGGCCCGCTCGGCTTCACCGATACCCACACCAGTGCCGAACGCCTCGCGGCCACGCTGGACGATTCCGCGGGCGAGATGGCCATCTGCTCGACCGGGCTGATCGGTGAGCGCCTGCCGATGGATCGCCTGCTGGCAGGGGCCGACGCGGCGGTCGGCGAGGCCTCTCGCGCCGGCGGACTGGCGGCCGCCGACGCCATCAGGACCACCGACACCGTTGCCAAGATCGCCTTCCAGCGTGCCGACGGCTACACGATCGGGGGGATGGCCAAGGGGGCGGGCATGCTCGCGCCCGCGCTCGCCACCATGCTGTGCGTGCTCACCACCGACGCCGACCTCGGCTCGGCCGAGCTCGGTACCGCCCTGCGGGCGGCGACGCGGCTCACGTTCGACCGGCTCGACACCGACGGCTGTATGTCCACCAACGACACCGTGCTGCTGCTGGCCAGCGGCGCGGCCGGCGCCCGCCCTGCCGCCGATGACTTCGCCCGCGTCCTCACCGAGGTCTGCGCCGACCTCGCCCGCCAGCTGCAGGCAGACGCCGAGGGGGCCGGCAAGGCGATCGCGGTCGAGGTGGTCGGGGCCGCCAGCGAGGACGACGCCGTGGCCGCGGGCCGGGCCGTTGCCCGGTCCGCGCTAGTCAAGTGCGCCATCGCAGGCGAGGACCCGAACTGGGGGAGGGTGCTGTCCGCCGTGGGCACCACCGATGCGGCGTTCGAGCCGGACCGGCTCAGCGTGGCGATCAACGGGGTCTGGGTCTGCCGTAACGGCTGTGCCGGGGACGACAGGTCCAAGGTAGATCTGCGGCCACGGGGCGTGACGATCACCGTCGACCTGTCGGCCGGGCCACACGCCGCCACCATCCGCACCACCGACCTCACAGCCGCCTACGTCCACGAGAACTCGGCCTATTCGACATGACTGAGCGTCCCGCTGACCTGAGCGTCATGACGACGGAACGCCCCGAGCCCGCTCCCGGCGCCGGGCCGTCCGCGGGGGAGCGCACCGACGCGGCGGCGGCCATGGCCAAGGCCGCCACGCTGATCGAGGCCCTGCCCTGGCTCGACCGCTTCCACGGCCAGACCGTCGTCATCAAGTACGGCGGCCACGCCATGACCGACGGGGCGCTGCAGGTCGCCTTCGCGCAGGATGTGGTGTTCCTGCGCTACGCCGGGCTCCGGCCGGTGGTCGTGCATGGCGGAGGGCCGCAGATCTCCGCGCATCTGGAACGGCTCGGTGTCGCCAGCACGTTCACGGGCGGGCTGCGGGTGACCACCCCGGAGACGATGGACGTGGTCAGGATGGTGCTCACCGGCCAGGTCAACCGGGATGTGGTCGGGCTGATCAACCGGCACGGCCCGTTCGCGGTGGGTATGTCGGGGGAGGACGCCAACCTGTTCACCGCCAGCCGCCGGGAGGCGCTGGTGGACGGCGAGCCCGTCGACATCGGGATGGTCGGTGAGATCGACACCGTCGACCCGGCGGCCCTCCGGGCCCTGCTCGCCGACGGCCGGGTGCCGGTCGTGTCCAGCGTGGCCCGCGGCGCCGGCGGAGAAATCTACAACGTCAACGCCGACACGGCCGCCGCCGCCCTGGCGGTGGCGCTCGGCGCCGCCAAGCTGGTGGTGCTGACCGACGTGGAGGGCCTCTACGCCGGGTGGGATGAGGGCAACTCATCGCCAGTTCAGTTCCCTGCCCCCCCAGGGGCAAAGACCCGAACCGGCGATCAGGTTCCCCCGTCCGGCGACGTGATCAGCCTGCTCACGGCGGCCGAGCTGGAGCGGCTCCTGCCCAGCCTGAGCGCCGGCATGATCCCCAAGATGGAGGCCTGCCTGCGCGCCGTGCGAGGCGGCGTCCCGCAGGCGCACGTGCTCGACGGCCGCCTGCCGCACTCGGTGCTGCTGGAGATCTTCACCGACTCCGG
>Ga0137371_10002982_pt1 | contig 13452 bp, 15 predicted proteins | sample SagtaG_7_FD_104919 | JGI IMG/M metagenome (GOLD analysis project Ga0137371, IMG submission 104919) | Vadose zone soil microbial communities from Sagehorn Ranch, Mendocino, California, USA - Sage1_R_40_16 metaG | ecosystem: Environmental > Terrestrial > Soil > Vadose zone | place: USA... | reverse complement strand
TGCAGGATCATGGCCAGCATCGCCGTGAACTGCTTCGACACCGACGCGATCTCGAACACCGTCCGTGATCCGATCGGGATGCCCCGCTCGACGTCCGCCATTCCGAGCGAAGCGGTGTATGCGACCGCTCCGTTCCGGATCACCATCACCGCCGCGCCCGGGTCCCGGCCGCTCCGCAGCGGCGCGAGGAGTGCGTCGAGCCGCTCCGCGCGCGAGGCGACGACAAGGACGGCCCGACCGGGCCCGCCGTTGCCGGATTCGGGCGCGGCTCGGACGTTCTCGAGCGACTGATCATGAGCCAGGATTGCGTGCTCCAGCGCTTTCAGCGCCGGCGTAGGCTCAAGCCCGAGCGCCTCGACAAGCCGCTGCCGGGTGCCACGGTAGGCCTCAAGCGCCTCCGCCTGTCGCCCCGAGCGGTAGAGCGCCAGCATGAGCTGCGCGCAGAAGCGCTCCTGCAACGGGTGCTCGGCCACGAGCTGCTCGAGCTCCCCGACCAGCTCCGCGTGACGGCCGCGCGCCAGGTCGGCGTCGACGCGCCGCTCGACGGCCGCTAAACGGATCTCCTCCAGCCGCTCGATCGCCGGCTGCGCGAACGACTCGTAGGCGAGGTCCGCGAGCGGCCGGCCGCGCCAGAGCCCAAGCGCCTCGCGCAGGAGTTCGCTCGCGCGCTGCGCCTCGCCCTGCCCGAGCGACCTGCTCCCCTCCGTGGCGAGGCGCTCGAACCGGTGCAGGTCGAGCTGCTCGGGCGCGAGGCGGAGGACGTAACCAGGTGCCCGCGTCTCGACTACCTGCGCCCCCCCGAGGACCTTCCGCAGCTCCGAGATCTGCCGCTGCACCTGGGTCACCGCTGTGACCGGCGGGGCTCCCGAATAGAGATCGTCGGCCAGTCGGTCGACCGAGACGACGCGGTTCACGTTCAGGAGCAGGATCGCGAGGGTCGCCCGCTGCTTAGGGCCACCGAGACGAAGTGAACCGTGCTCGCCTACGACCTCGAGCGGGCCGAGGATGCAGAACTCGAGCATTTCGCACGGAACGTAGCCGGTCGGTAGCGGATCGGTAGCGGCTGATCCCATCCTCGCTGCATCAGCCAAAGCGCAGACAATCGAGAGGAGGAATCATGATGCGCAGGCTCGCGCTACTTCTCAGCACCGTCGCCGTGCCGCTTGCGCTCGCGGCTTCGGCCGCCGGCGCCACCGTAACGCGCACCGTCGACTTCAGCAGTGAGACCGAGTCGTTCTACGCATGCAGCTTTCCGCTCACGGCGACGTACACCGGAGCGATCGCGATTACGGAGATCGACCGCGGCACAACGACGCAACTGATCTTCACGACCGTCAAGCCGACCACGATCACCGTCACGAACCCGGCGAACGGCAAGACGGTGACTGGAAAGGCGGCTTTCGGCGAGATCCTCACGATCACCGACACCTCGTTCAGTGACCACCAGAACGGCCTCATCCTCAACTTCGTGCTGCCCGGGCAGGGCGGCGTGCTCCAGGTGATCGGCAACATCAACTTCAGTGCAAACACCTTCAGCGGACGAGACACGCGCGGCGACACGACCGCTTTGTGCAACTATCTCGCGGACCCGTAGAAGAACCGCCAGGCTTGAGAGGCGGCCGCGCGGCCGCCTCTCAAGAGCCGTCCATCCGCCGTGGACGATCAAGCGCATCGGCGGGTTCCGGAAAACGCCGCGCGCGTTTAGCGGACCCGAGCGCACCCTGCAAGCTGTGCCGCCTGGCTACCCGGCGCGATGGCGCCGCCTCAAGTGCGGATCTTGATGCGGTGTCGTTCGCGGGTTCGAGTCCCGTCGCTCCCGTCTTACGCTTGCGCTGCCGCCGACCACACGCGCGAAGCACGCTATGCGGCGCTTTCGTGAGGGCTAGCGCAGGATGACCAGCACGTCGATCGCGAAGTACTGCGGTGCCCCGCCTTCAGGCGGCGGGCCCATTACCTCCTCGATCGCCGGGCCGAGCTTCTCCTCCATGAAGCGCTGGAACGCCTCGCGTGACTCCCAGATGTCGTAGACGTAGTAACCCTGCTCACCGGGACCGGCGCTATGGACGATCAGCCCCTCCGGCGCCTCGTCCTCGCGCATCGGGGCGTGGCCGAACATCTTCTCGGTTATGTCGTCGTAGATCTGCTTCGTGAACTCGGGCGCTGCAGACAGGATTCCTACCGCCATCTCGCCTCCTCGTTTCGCGAACGCGGGATTCTAGGCGGACCGCCTCCTTGAGCGGGCAGCGACGGTGATCACAATCCGTCACTCGAGTTGGGGCCTAATCGTCTGTGACTTCGACGACGCCCGAGGGCGCATCCAGCGCCGGAACGGTTCGGCGGGCCGCCTGGTCAACGTGAATCCGCGGTGGTTCCGGCTTCTCATCTTCGTAGTAGGTGCCCGAGCCGTAGAGGCGTCCGTAGCGGAGGACAACTCCATTTGCGTCGAGCACGAGACGCTCGAGCTCGGTGACAGCCGCTCCGGCATCGCCCGGGAGCTGCCAGGCGATGCTTTGAGCGACGAAGCGCGGCGCTTCCGCGGCCCTGGCCGCGGCGAGCAGGTTCCGCGTGCCCTGACGCCGCATGCGCGCGTTGGCCTCATTGGTCGTCGCCGGCTCGTCCGGGAGATCGGTGAGCTCGTTCACAACCGCCTCGGGCTGGAACGCCACCACCGCCTCGCGCAGCGCCGCGAGATCGAACGCGTCGCACACGACCGGCTCGGCCCCCAACTCGCGCAGCAATTCCACCTTGCCCGGCGAACGCGTCATCCCGGCGACCTCGTGCCCGGCCGCAACCAGCAGCGGCACCAGTCGCACACCGATCACCCCGCTCGCGCCTGCGACAAAGACCCGCATCCCGCGGTATGGTCGCCCATGGGCTCGAGGCCGCGCTGACCGCGGCGAAGGGAGCGGCGAGCTCGGCGTGACGACGCATGCTTCTTCGCCGGTTGTCCTTCGGAACGGGATCGACATCGACGATCCGCTGCGGGTCGTGCTCGGATTCCTCGAGGCGTACCGGCGGTTCGACGCCGGCGACCGCTCGCGCCCGGCAGCGTTCGGTGAAGCCGACCTCCGGCTCGCAAACCGCGGCGGCGCGCGCATCTCGGCCCTCGAGATCGCGGCTGTCCTCGAGCGGCGCCGCGCGATCGAGCGAGCACTACGCGCGATCGCTCCCCATGCTTCGCTGACGGAAGCGGCGGGCGAGGTGCCATGGCCGGCGCTGAGGCAGCTCTTCGACGGTTTCGCAGACCTCCGAGGGGTCGGCTTCTCGAAGGTCACGAAGGCGCTTCACCCCAAACGGCCAGCGCTCGTTCCCATCCTCGACAGCGTTGTCCAGAGGCACCTCGTAGAAGACGACCTCGGGCTCCGGGCTCCCTTCGGTGAGCGCGCGCTTGGGCTCATCCGCGGCTACAAACGCGATCTCGACCGCAACCGCGTGGCGCTGCGAGCAGCCCGGCACGAGCTCGCGCGGCGCGGCTACGAGCTCACCGACGTGCGGATCCTCGATGTGCTCATCTGGTCCGTCGAAACGGCGTGATCGCGGCGCGTATGGTTGAGCGCGTGGCGGTCATCCGGTACCTGGTCGTTGACGTGGACCGCGCGGTCGCGTTCTACACGGAGCACCTGGCTTCTCGCTGGAGAAGCGGATGGGGCCGGCGTTCGCGATCGTGTCGCTCGGCGACCTGACTCTGTGGGTCAGCGGCCCACAGAGCTCTGGGGCCCGGCCGATGCCCGACGGCCGTCAGCCGGAGCCGGGCGGGTGGAACCGGCTGGTGATCGAGGTCGACGACCTCGAGGCGATGGTGTCCGAGCTGAAACAAGCCGGCCTGCACTTCCGGAACGAGATCGTGACTGGCCCAGGCGGTAGCCAGATCCTGCTCGAGGACACCGCGGGAAATCCGGTCGAGTTGTTCGAGCCGAGGGCCTAGGTCTCGCAGCCGACGCCGTCGCGGTCGCCGTCGAAGCGATGCGGGTCCGGGTCGGGAACGTTCCAGAGAACGCGGAAGTTGCTGTAGCGGATGTCCGCGCAGTCGAGGTCCGGCGGTGGCGGAGGGATGCACTCGTCCGGATACGACGCCGCGCACCTGCCTCCCGGAGGAGGCGGAGGAGGAGGAGACGGGGGTGAGCTGAGGCACTGGAAGCCGAGCAGCGGATGGAGCTCGATCGCGTTCGGGGCGACGCCGATCTGTCCGTGGTAGTAGTCCCAGAACGCAACCCCGACGATGTGCGCCCGCGCGCAGGGACGTGCGGCCTTCCTCGCAACCGCCATCTGCCGCTCCCGCAGCCAGGTTGTCGTGGCGGTGCAGAACGGCGCATCGGGTGCCTCGACGATCATGCTCCTGGCGCCGCTCCGGACGACGAGGTGGAGATCGTGGTCGGCCTCCGGACGGACCTGCCTGACGGCGCCGGTGATGCTGAAGATCCGCCGCTCGAAGGGCAGCCGTGCGGAGGGGAGGCTCCGCGGTCTCGCGACGCTCGTCAGGTACGCGACCGTCGTCCGCCCAGCCGGGATGAGGGTCGGCCGGTCCTGAAGCGTCTTCACGACCTGCCGCTCGACCCCGCAGCTGAGCGAGGCCGACGCAGGCGGCGCGCTTTGCGAAGCCGGCGCAGCCACCCTGGCCGCGACGGCGGTGGCCGCCACGACGCACACGATCACGAGCGTCCTCATGCTCCTCCCCGGATTTGCCGCTTGCCGCTGGGCCCGCCGAGTGGGACGCCTTCCAGGCGAGCATGTCCACTCTAAGCGGCCCCAGAGCGTGTCAATAGGCGGAATAGCCCTGCCTGCCCCATCGTTTTCACGTATGCGCGGGGAGCAAGGAATTTGCGGCCCGCCGCCCCTACGACTGAAGGAAGTGAGACGAAACTGAGCACGACCCTGCATGAGGCACCAATCCAGGCCGTCCTCGACGAGGCGGAGGAGCGCGGCACGCTCGAGGAGACCGTCCTCGAGGCGCTTGCGCTCGAGCACGACCTCGACGAGGAGGAGCTCGCCGCGGTCCACGCCGAGCTCGAGGCTCGCGACGTCGAGCTGCTCGCACCGATCGAGCCTGCGCGGCCCGAGCAGCCCGTGCTGCCGGCATCGACCGACGCGATGACACTCCTGATGAACCGCATCGGACGCTATCCGCTGCTCACGGCGGCGGATGAGGTCGCACTCGCGAAGCGCGTCGAGCGCGGCGACCGCGAGGCCAAGGAGCGGATGATCAACTCGAACCTGCGCCTGGTGATCTCGATCGCCAAGCGCTACCAGAACCGCAACCTGGGCCTACTCGACCTCTTCCAGGAGGGCGTGATCGGGCTGAACCGCGCGGTCGAGAAGTTCGACTGGCGGCGCGGCTACAAGTTCTCGACGTATGCCACCTGGTGGATCCGGCAGGCCTGCCAGCGTGCCGTCTCCGGGCAGTCCGACACGATCCGCATCCCGACGCACGTCCACGAGCGCCGGGGCAAGCTCGGACGTGCCCGCGACCGGCTCGAGCTCAAGCTCGGGCGGGAGCCGACCCGCGAGGAGCTCGCGGCGGAGACGGGCCTCTCGGCGAAGCACGTCGAGGAGGCGCTCGAGGTCGCCGAGGCGCCGGTCTCGCTCAACCGCGCGATCGGCTCCGAGGAGGACGGCGAGCTCGGCGATCTGTTCTCCGATCCCGAGGCGCTCGACCCGGCGGCAGAGGCGACCGACTCGCTCCGGCGGCAGGAGATTCGCCGGGCTGTCGCGACGCTGCCCGAGCGAGAGCGCCGGATCCTCGAGCTGCGCTTCGGGTTCGACGCCGAGCCGGCGTCACTGGAGGCAATCGGCCGCGAGCTCGGGCTCACGCGCGAGCGCGTGCGCCAGCTGGAGGCGGAGGCGTTCGACAAGCTCTCCGGCCTCCTCGCCGACCTCGCCGACAGCGACGAGGTCGCGAGAGCGGCCTAACCGGGACAAATCGTCACAAACTCGGCACCCGTTCACCGTTGACGAAAACCAGTGTCGGACACCGTTTTTGACGTTCTGAGGACACGGCGCGAAGTAGCATCGCGCCGTGTCCGCGCTTGGCGTTGGGTTCGGCCTCGGCCTAGTCGTTGCGGCGCAGGTCGGGCCCGTTTCGCTGCTGATCGTCCGCTCGGTGCTGCGCGGGACGCTGCGGATCGGACTCGCGATGGCGGCCGCCGTGGCGCTCGTCGACATGCTGTACGCGTTGTTGGGCCTCGCGGGGGCGGCACGGCTCGTCGATGCGGCTGACGGGGCGCGCGTCGCTCTCGGGCTCGTCGGGGCAACTGTCCTCGTGGTCCTCGGCGCGCGCACGATCTGGACAGGCTTCCGCGCACGGATCGGGCTCGAGACGACCGCCGAGGTGGCGACGCCGCGGCGCGCTTTCGCCACCGCCTTCGCAGCAACCGCGTTGAACCCGCTGACGATCGCGCTCTGGACGGGCGCCTTCACGGCCGCTGCCGCCGCCACCGCTCAGCGCTCGCTTCCGACCGCGGCCGCGCTCCTCACCGGCGTGGCGCTCGGGACGCTCACGTGGTACACGGCCTTCGCAGTCGCGGTGTCGGCGGCGCGCCGCCGGGTGGGGCCGCGCCTGCTGCGGGCGGTCGACGTCGCAGCAGGCGCCGGGATCGTGGCGTTCGGCGCGCTACTCGGCTACCGAACCGTCAACGAGCACTAGGGGCTAGGAGGCTAGGCGGGTTCGGAAGCCGGCTCTGGTGCGTGCATACCCGTGGGCGCGCCTTTGGGTAGCAACAGCCCACCCAGGGTGGCCGCCGTGGCGGCGAAGATCGCGCCGACGAGGAAGGCCAGGTGGTAGCCGCCCGTGAGCGCGGCCAGGTGGCTTTCGCCCGACGCCGCCAGGCTCGAGGTCCGCGACGCCGCGACACTGGCCAGCACCGCGAGCCCGAGCGCCCCGCCCATCATGAACGCCGTGTTCACGACCCCGGACGCGAGCCCGGCCTCGGTCTGGTCGACGTCGTTCATCGCCGCGAGCAGCACGGGGTTGAAGGCCATCCCCGCGCCGAAGCCGAGGAGGATCATGCTCGGCAGCACGTCGGTCACGAAGTTCCCGTCGACCGGCAGCCGGATGAACAGCGCCAAGCCGAGGGTCGCAAGCCCGAGGCCGATCCCCAGCGGGCGGGCGATGCCGAAGCGCATCACCAGCCTCGCGGAGAGACCGATCGAGAACACCGCCATGATCAGGCTCGACGGCAGGAACGCGAGCCCGATCTGGAGCGGGCTGTACCCGAGCACGAACTGCATGTAGAGCGCGGTCAGGAAGAACCACGCGAACATCGCCGCGGCCCAGAGGACGCCGACCACGCTCGCGGTCGAGAAGTTGCGGATCTTGAAGAGCCGCAGCGGCACGAGCGGCGAGCGGACGTGCGACTCGAGCCAGAGGAACACCGCAAGCAACACGGCCGAGCCGCCGAGGAGCCCGAGCGTTTGCGTGGAGGTCCATCCCGCCTGGTTTCCGTTCACGATCGCGTAGATCGCGAGGATCAGCGCGCCGGTGATCGTCGCGGCCCCGGCGAGGTCGATCCGCTGGCCCTGCGCGGTCCCGGGCGTACCCGGCAGGAGCCGCAGCGACAGGAACACGACCACGGCGCCGATCGGGACGTTGACGAGGAAGATCCAGTGCCAGTTCAGGAAGTCGGTCAGGAAGCCGCCGAGCACGACACCGACGCTCCCGCCGCCTGCGGACACGAAGCCGAAGATCCCCATCGCCTTGGCGCGGTCGGCGGGCTCGGTGAAAAGCACGAGCATCAGCGAGAGGGCGACCGCGGACGCGACGGCGCCTCCGACGCCCTGCACCGCCCGCGCGGCGACGAGGAAGCCCTTCGCCGTTGCGAGGCCGCACGCGAGCGAGGCCAGCGTGAACAGCGCGATCCCGATCAGGAAGAGCCGCCGGTGACCGAGCAGGTCGCCGAGCCGCCCGCCGAGCAGCAGGCAGCCGCCGTAAGTCAGCAGGTACGCGTTCACGACCCACGCGAGCGAGGTCTCGGAGAAGCCGAGGTCGTCCTTGATCGACGGCAGCGCGACGTTCACGATCGTCATGTCGAGCACGATCATCAGCGACGCCAAGCACAGGACGTAGAGGGCGATCCAGCGGCTGCGGCCTTCCAGGGTCACAAAGCTCCTTTCGGTCGGTCTCGCAGAGTTGGACTGGCGGCCCGCGGGGAATTCATCGGTGCTTCGAACGATGAGTTTCGACCGCTCATTCCGTCTGTACCCAGATGGGGCCGAGAACGATCTTCTGCGACCTGGGCGAGCTCGAGGAGGCGGACGCGGCCACGATCGACGCGCTGGCCCGGCTGCAGCTCGCCGTGCGCAGGCGCGGGTTCGAGCTGCGCCTGCTGCGCGCCCCGACGGAGTTGGTGTGCCTGCTCGAGCTCACGGGCCTTTCGGGGGTCTTACGAGTCGAGCCGGGGCGGGAGGCCGAAGAGCGGGAACACGCGGCCGGTGTCGAGGAAGAACGTGAGCTCGGCGATCCGGCCGTTAGCGACCTCGACCACCTGAAGCGCCCACGGGTCGTACCCGCTTCCGCTCTCGCTCGGCTTGTACTGGCCGAAGGCAGGCGAGCCGTTCGCCGCACCCGCCGGGATGACGCGTGAGCCCTTGCAGCCGATTCCCGGGCCCCACCACCAGGTGAAGATGTCGTCGCGGCCGCTGAGCCAGAGGTCGTAGGGCGGCATCGACTGGGTCGCGTCTTCGTGGATCAGCGCGGTCAGCGCCTCCATGTCGTAGCGCTCGAACGCCTTCACGTACCGCTCGAGGAGCTCCTGGTCGGGCTCGTCGAGCTGCCGGCCGGTGGTGAGATCGCGCGTCTCAAGCGTCGCGCGCGCCCGCTGGAGCGCGCTGTTGACCGACGCGACGCTGGTCTCGAGCAGCTCGGCGACCTCGCTCGCCTGCCACTTGAGCACCTCGCAGAGAATCAACACCGCGCGCTGCCTCGGCGGGAGGTGCTGGAGCGCGGCGACGAACGCGAGCCTGATTGTCTCGCGCGACGTGACCACGTCGGCCGGGTCGGCCGGCACCGGCTCGATCCAGGTCACCTCGGGGAGGGTGTTCAGGTTCTCGACGATCGGCTCTCCGGCAGGACCGAGGTCCATCGGCCGCGCTCGGCGGTCCCGGCTCTTGAGCTGGTCGAGGCAGACGTTCGTCGCGATCCGGTACAGCCACGACCGCACCGCTGCGCGGCCTTCGAACCGGTCGGCGCTCCGCCAGGCGCGCAGGAGCGTGTCCTGGACGGCGTCTTCCGCCTCGAAGGGCGAGCCCAGCATCCGGTAGCAGTAGGCGGTCAGCTCGCGGCGGTGCTGCTCGAGCTCCCCGAACGCAGGCGCGCTGGTGACGGCTCCCGCCACGCCTGCATACTAGACATGGAAAACAGCGCGGCTGCCGGCCTAGGCTGCGAGGATCGTCTTCAGGCGCGCGAGGTCTTTTCGGCCCGAGCGCTTCATCGACGACCGCAGCAGGGGCGCAAGGAGGAGCGACAGGCCCGTGGGCTGCCCGCTGCTCTGGAGCGTCATCCGTGTGCCCCCCTCGCCGACGTCCTCCCACCAGAAGACCGTCTCCATCGGAAACGGCCCTTCCGCGCGGGTCATCGCGTACCGCTCGCCGGGAACGAGCTCGGTCACCTCGTAGATGTAGTCGGACTCCTTGCCGAGAAACGCGGCGACGAACGCGAGCCTGGAGCCGACCGCGACGGGCTGCCCGTTCCACTTCACGTGCTTGACGTCCCCGTACCACTCGCACGCGCGCGCGGGATCGATCGCGAAGGCTGCGACTTCGCTGCGAGGCCGCTCGATCTCGATCGCGCTGCTCACCCGGACATGCATGTCTAAAAAGGTAGTGCCGCTGTCAATCGACGAGCTTGCGCTCCATCGCGTGGATACCGATCCGCCACAGGAGGAGCCCGAATGCGATCAGGAACGCGACGCTCCCGAGGTCGCTCAGCGCGTGGAAGCCGAAGACCGCGTGCCGCACGAGCTGGACGCAGTGGTGCAGCGGGTTCAGCTGCGCGAGCGTCTGCGCCCACTCGGGAAGCCGGTTCAGCGGGAAGAAGGTCCCGGCGACGAGGAACAGCGGCGTGAGCACGGCGCTCACGATGTAGTTGAAGTTCTCGAACGACGACGCGAAGCCGGCGACCATGATCCCGAAGCACGCCCAGCCGAAGCCCGCGACCCAGGCGATCAGCGGCACGACGAGCATCCCCCACGACGGATCAAGGCCGAAGAACATCGCCACGATCAGGGGGACGCAGCCGTACACCGAGGCCCGCGTGGCGATCCAGAGCGCCTCAGCGGTGACGAGCTCCTCGGTGTCGACCGGCGCAGCGAGGATCGCGTCATAGGTGCGCTGGAACTTGTACTTGACGAACGTGCCGAACATCGCCGGGAACGCGGACGAGAACAGCACCGCCGTCGCGACGGTCCCCGTGGCGACGAACTCGACGTAGCGGTAGCCGCCGATCCGGCTGACCAGCGAGCCGAAGCCGAATCCGAACGCGAGCAGGTAGATGGTCGGCTCGACCGTCGACGAGAAGGTCGTCGAGCGCCAGTACGAGGAGAAATTGACGACCTCGCGGACCAGGACGCCGGTCAGCGCGGAGCGCTCCAAGCGCCCGAGCCGCGGCTGCTCGAAGGTGCTCATTCGATCTCCTCGCCGGTCAGCAGGACGAACACGTCCTCGAGATTCGCCGGGCGCCGCTCGCCCTCGAACATCGAGCCGTCCCCGCCGATCCCGAGGATCGAGATGCTCGTCCCGGTTCGGCGTGTGCGCAGGCCCGCAGCGACGGCCTCCGCCTGCACCTCGGCGAGCCTCGCGGGCGGCCCGTAGACCTCGAGCGCCTGGCTGCCGGCGTACGTCGACACGAGCTCGGACGGCGGGCCCGAGGCGACGCCCTTTCCGTGGGACATGATCAGCACGGTGTCGGCGAGCCGCTGCGCCTCCTCGATGTAGTGCGTCGACATCAGGATCGTCGTGCCTTCCGAGCGGAGCGCGTCGATCAGCGCCCAGAGCTCCTGTCGCACCTGCGGGTCGAGCCCGACGGTCGGCTCGTCGAGGAGCAGGAAGCGTGGGCGGTGCACGAGCGCGCGGGCGATCAAGAGCCGCCGGCGCATCCCGCCCGAGAGCTTGTCCACCTTGGCGTCGCGCCGCTCGACGAGGTTCGCGATCCGCAACGAGCGCTCGATCGCCTCGTGGCGGTCAGGGCGCGGAATCCGGTACAGGTGCGAGAAGACGAGCAGGTTCTGCTCGACGGTCAGCGTGACGTCGAGGTTGTCGAGCTGCGGGACGACGCCGCACTGCGCCCGCGCGGCCTTCGACTCCTGCGGCAGCGGGAGGCCGAGGACCTCGAGCTCGCCCTCGTCGGCGATCGATTGCGCCGTGAGGAGACGCATCGTGGTCGACTTGCCGGCCCCGTTCGGCCCGAGCAGCCCGACGCAGGTCCCGATCGGGACGTCGAGGTCGAGGTGGTCGACGGCCATGATCGGCCCGTAGCGCTTGACCACCCCACGCAGGCGGACTGCCAGCTCGGTCACGCTTTCAGCATGCCAGGACGCGGGGTCCCCACGAGCAAGGCCGCCGGGGCAATCAGGAGGAGCCACATCGTCGGGCCGAGCCCGAGCGCTTGCGCGAGGAAGCCGAGGCCGGCCGGGACGAGCGCGCCGACGAGGCCGCCGATGCCGGCGACTGCGACGGCGGTTCCGCTCTCGTCGGGGAGGGTGGAGTAGAGGCCCGCTTTCGGCAGGGCGTACCAGCCGGAGTTGAGGAGGCCGAGCAGAGCGAGCAGGACGAGCTTCGCGGGAAGCGACGAGACTCCGAGGAACGCCGGGTACGCGAAGAGCGCCCAGAGCGCACTTGCTCGCAGGTACCGGAAGCCGCTCACCCTGCGGAGCACCCAGAGCAGGGCCGCGTCACCGACGAGGCCGGCACCGGTCCAGACAGCAACGGCGAGAGCGGCGTCGACGGCGCTCACGCCCGCGACGTCCACGATATAGAGGGCGAGGAAGCCGTGAAAGACGTCGAGCAGGAGGTCCGCCGCCTCGAGCAGCGCCAGCCAGCGAAGTACCTCGCGGTCGCGGAGAGCTCTCGAAAGCCCGCGAACGGCTTCGGGCGGCGACGGCCGGCCGGTCACCCGGCGAGCCGCGAACGCGAGCGGGAGCGCGGCGACAGCGAGCCCGAGCAGCACCCCGCGCCAGCTGAGCCCGAGCACGACTCCGCCCGCGATCAGCACTGGCCCCGCGACGTAGCCGATCGAGCCCGCGAGCGTCCAGCGCGCCATGTTGCGGTCGCGCCCGGCGGGATCGCTGTCCATCAGCGTCGCCTGCGCGAGGCTGACGAAGGCGCCGACAGCTGGATAGGCCAGCAGGAGCGAGATGAGCAGGCTCCAGAAGCCGAGCGCGAGGGCGCTGAGCACGGCCGAGACGCCAAAGCCGATCCCTCCGAGGAAGACGAGCTTCGCGCGCAACGGCGTGTTCGCGGCGAGCCCGAGCAGCGGGTCGAGGGCGCTGCCGAAGAGGCCTGGGATCGCGAGCAGCAGACCCACCTCGGCGTAGCTCAAGCCGAGGTCGTGGCGAATCAGCGGCCACGCGGCCACGCGCGAACCGCCGACGAGCTCGTCGAGCAGCTCGATTGCAAGCAGGACGAGCACGGCGCCGCGGGCGCCGCGGAAGGACCTTCGAAGTTACGGGCTGGCGCGCGTCACGACCGGGTGATTCTACGCATCGAGCAGCTCGGCGAACCGGCGCAGCGCCTCGTCCGTGCGTTCGGGGTCCGGCGCGGTCAGGCGGTCGAGGAGCAGCCCCCGGATGACCGCCACGAAGAGCGTCGCCGTCGCCGGGTCGAGCCCCTGCGGCTGCCAGCGGGTCTGGAGGAACCCGAGCCAGTCCGCGACCATCGGTCTTCCTCGCTCGGGTTGGTTCAGCGCGGCCACATAGGTCTCGAAGAAGAGCCGCATGAACGGCACTCGCTCGTCGGCGCTGACCCACTCCCACACCGCCTCGAGCGTGGCGGCATCTCCGCGGTCGCTCTGCAGCTCCGCGAGCCGCTCGGCGAGACGGTGCCGGATCTCCGCGAGCGCCTCGTCGAGCAGCGCCTCCTTGCTCCCGAAGTCGTAGAGGAGCATTCGCGTGCTTGTCCCGAGCGCAGCCGCAAGCGGGCGCAGGCTGACCCCTTCGAGGCCGTGCTCGAGGACGTAGTCGGCGACCTGGGCGAGTGTGCGTCCGCGGCGTTCCGGATCCGGCGGGCGGGCCATTGTTTCCTCGTGGAGTTAGTGTTACAGTCGTTTCATAAACTAGCGGGAGGGTCGGCGATGTCTCCCAACGCGATCGTCCGAGCAGACGGCGCCTTCGAGATCGGGCTCGGGCTCCTGCTTGTGGTCGGGGCGGCCGCCGGCTGGCTCGGCGGCGGCGACCTCCCCACGCCCGTCGGGACGACGGTGATCATCGTCGTCGGCGTCGCGCTGAACGCGCTCGGCGGGGTGCTCTG
>Ga0137371_10002981_pt1 | contig 13454 bp, 14 predicted proteins | sample SagtaG_7_FD_104919 | JGI IMG/M metagenome (GOLD analysis project Ga0137371, IMG submission 104919) | Vadose zone soil microbial communities from Sagehorn Ranch, Mendocino, California, USA - Sage1_R_40_16 metaG | ecosystem: Environmental > Terrestrial > Soil > Vadose zone | place: USA... | reverse complement strand
TTCCAGCAAGCCGATCTCGGTGATTTGACCGATCTCCTCTCAGAGGAGACCCTTGTTGATCCAGATGAGCAGGGACGCTTTCTCTGTCGTGTGTTGCAGGCCCTGCGCACGCTGACTTATGCGGCCCCACTCCTGCTCACCATCGATGATTTACAGTGGGCCAATAGTGCGACCCTGCGCCTCTTTGGGTTTCTTGCCACGCGCTTGGACAATTTGCCTGTGATGCTGGTCGGAACGGTCCAGCGTGCCGAAGCGCTTCCCGCTTTACAGCGGCTTATCATCTACGGCCGTCATCGGGATGACGTTCATCTCGTGTCCCTTTCTCCCTTGACAGTGGAGGACGTGACCAGACTCATCCAGAGCTTAGGGATTTCCCCCGCTTCTGCTACGACCTTCGCCGAGTGGGTCTATGAGCGATCCGGTGGAAGCCCCTTCATCCTCAAAGAAATGCTGGCACAGCTGCAGGCAGAAGCCATCCTCACGCCCGTGAACAATACTCTGCGACTCGATGTCGGACGCTGGTTACGCAGGCGCACCACACTTCCCCTGCCTGAGACCACCCATGAGCTTGTCTCCTGGCGCCTGGCCAATCTTTCACCCCAGGCACGCCTCCTGCTTGATCTCCTGGCTGTCGCCAACCAAGCACTCTCCTTCGCACTGCTACGCCAGTTTCTGGAGGTGCAAGACGAACAGCTTCTCCCAACCATTGAAGACCTGGTCGTCAATGGATTGGTGGTTGAGGTGGCTCATGATCGGTTGGCCTTTCGCCCCCTGCCCCGATGGTCTGCCAGTGAGCCAGCCAGTCCGTTTCTTGAGCAGCAAGGCCGTGGCCTGTGTTTCGCCTGTCATGACGATGAAAATCCAGCTCGAGAAACACACCTTTTGCAATGACGCTGCTAGTGACGCTGCCGGTGACGCGCCCATGACGCGTCATCCGTATACTAGAGTCCATGAGCGGATGGAAGGTGGAGGCAAGCCTGGGTGCCGATGGAGCATTGCGCTCCAGCAGCTACGCTCAGGACATTCTCTTAATAAAACGAAAAAGGAGGGAACAAGAATAATACTATTTCGGCACAATACATTGCATCCCTACATTGACGTTCACTTTTCCAGTGTACCAGGAGGTTACCTATGGCAGTTAATACAATGGACTACAATAGTAAAGATCTGATGCTCGACGTCATTCGCACAGAGCGTGCAAATTTCTTCAACATCGTTGATGATCCCAAAAACTGGAAGGTGCAGACCCGTGCCAGCGAGTGGAAAGTGCAGGACATGGTTGGTCACATGATTGATGTGACCGAGGGCTACCTGGAGCGCTGGGACATGGCTCGCAAGGGCGAACCGGCCGGTTCACTTGGTTTGCAGGTTATGGGTGATACACTCAACAAAAACGCCCAGGCACTCCGCAAACTGCCGCGTGAAGAAGCCATTGCCCGGCTCAAGGCCGATTCGGATAAAATGCTCGCTGTTTTCGATTCCCTCACACCTGAAGAATGGAGTGGTTTCCTTGTCACCCATTACTTCATGGGTCCACTGCCCACATTCTTCTATCCTGCTTTCCATGTCATGGACTACAGTGTTCACACCTGGGATATGCGCTGGGGGCTGGGCGATAAGGATGGCAAACTGGACGAACGCGCAGCAGGTGTGCTCGTCCCATACATGTTCGTCCTCATGCAATCCACGGTGGATGAGGAATCCGTCAAAGGTGTGGACATAGAGTTCGGAATCAAGGTCGATGGTGAATGGGGCGGTCAATGGCGAGTGAGAGTCAAAGACGGCAAATACACGGCCACGCCAACCGACAACCTTGATGGTGTGCAAGCTCTCTTTCACTTCAAAGACGCTTCAGACTTTGTTCTCACTAGCTTCCAGCGCTTCCCAGGTGGAGAGACGACAGGCGATCCAAAGGTGATTGATACAGTTCGGCACATGTTCTTTAGGATATAACTCATGTCGTAGGGGTACTCCAGGCCTCTTGCTTGGGAAGTACCCGTTCCTTGTGCGGCAGGAAGTTTGGAGGCTTCCACCAGGCTCTCACTTTAGGGAGGAACAACCATGTCTAAAATCCAAATTCAAGGTATACACCATATCACCTTCGTCGGTTCCAACCGAGAGACAACCATTGATTTCTACCAGGGTGTGTTAGGCATGCCGCTGGTGATTGATCAGCCCAACCTAGACGTTCCCGAAGAGACCCATCTTTACTTCGATGCAGGCGATGGGCGACTCATCACTTTCTTTGTGCGTCCACAACGAGCAGATGACCCTGCACCCAATCCTCAGAACGTTGGCAATCTTCACCACCTGGCCCTTAACGTCTCGCGCTCTACCTACACCCAGGTTGCCCAACGCTTAAAAGAGCGTGGCATCTGGAACACAGGGAATATCGATCGCGGTTTTATGGATTCGATCTACTTCCGAGACCCCAATGGGCAGTTGCTTGAAATCGCCTGCTACAAGTTCGTCCCGCCAGAGGGCTACACTTTTGGAGATGTTCTCGTAACAGCTCACCGTATCCGCGTAGCGGCTGGTGACTACAACATCCAAGATTCCCACCTTGCCGATGCAATCGCTGAATTGATAGAGCGGAAAGGTCTTTCCCTAGCGGCAAAAGAGCTACCAAAAGCAGAGGCAGCAGAGGGAGCAAAGGCGAAGGAGAAAACAGGCGAAGTAGAGCTGGAAATAAGCTAGCGAGTAGGGATGTAGTGAACATGATTAAACAGTTTACCGTGCAGTAACAGCAAATCAAACTAGGAGAGTACGCTCACCAAGTTGAGTGTGTTCTCACCACTTATTGTAGTGAGGCGTATATGACAGATAAACGACTCTCTCTGAAAGAGGCGATCGCCGAGTATGTCCATGACGGCATGTCGGTTGCTATTGAAGGCTTTACTGCCTTCATCTGTTTTGCCGCTGGCCATGAGATCATACGTCAGCACCGCCGCGACCTGACATTGATTCGGATGACGCCTGACCTGGTCTACGATCAAATGGTGGCGGCAGGCGTAGCACGCGAGATGGTGTTCAGCTACCTGGGCAACCCCGGCGTTGGCCCATTGCATTGCCTGCGTCGTGCCGTCGAAAAGGGCATTCCCGCTCCACTTGAGCTTGAGGAGTACTCCCATTATGGCATGGTGGGGCGCTACATTGCCGGAGCAACTCGCCTCCCTTTCTTCCCGTTGCGAAGCTACTTTGGCTCTGACATGCCACGTGTTAATGAGCAGATTCAATTTATTGAAAGCCCCTATGGGAATGGAAAAGTGGCAGTGGTGCCCCCACTCAACCCCGATGTGGCAATTATCCAGGCACAACGGGCCGATAAGCAAGGGAACACTCATCTGTGGGGACTACTTGGTGTGCAGAAAGAGGTGGCCTTTGCGTCCCACAAGGTGATTATCGTCGTGGAGGAGATTGTAGATGAGGCCGTAATCCGTGCTGATCCTAACCGCACACTTATTCCCGGTCTTATTGTCGATGCGGTGGTACAGGTACCTTACGGAGCCCATCCATCCTATGTCCAGGGCTACTATGATCGCGATAATGCCTTCTATCTCCAGTGGGATGCGCTCTCTCGCGATCCTGACCAGGTACAAGCCTGGCTGGACGAGTGGGTCTACAGCGTTGCTGATCACGCCGAGTACGTGCGCAAGTTGGGACCGCAAACACTTGAACGCATTAGGCCCGGTAGCGCACCTGCTGCCGCAGTAGATTATGGAGCATATCGATGAGCGAAGGAAATGCACAAAGCGAAAGAGGATATACCCCTTCCGAGATGATGATCGTTTCGGCGGCACGTGCACTGGCTGGCGTGCGCACCGTCTTTGTCGGTGTGGGCCTGCCCAATATTGCCTGCAATTTAGCCCGTTACACCGTCGCACCCAATCTTGAACTGATTTATGAGTCGGGCGTCTATGGTGCACAGCCAGCCCGTCTACCGCTCTCCATTGGCGATCCCACGCTCGTGACCGGATCAACCTCGGTCGTTTCTATGGCCGACCTGTTTGGCTTATATCTCCAGCGTGGCCTGGTCGAGGTGGCTTTGCTGGGGGGAGCGCAGATTGATCGCTATGGCAATCTGAACAGCAGCGTGATCGGCAGCTATCCCACCCCCAGGACCCGGCTGCCAGGAAGTGGTGGAGCCTGCGAGATTGCGATCAATGCACAGCGTGTCTTCATCATAATGCACCTCAAGAAGCGTGCTTTTGTCGAGCGGCTGGACTTTCTCACCAGTCCGGGCCACCTGAGCGGTGGAGATGCACGACAAACGCTTGGCATGCCAGGCCGAGGTCCGGAACTGATCATCACAGACATGGCCATCTTTCATTTTGAGAATGCAGAGCGCGAGATGCAACTTGTCTCGCTCTATCCAGGTGTCACCTTAGAACAGGTGCAAGCTGAGGTGGGGTGGCAAGTGAGATTGGCCGAGACCCTCGCGGAGGCAATCCCACCAACCAACGAGGAGTTACAGCTGATTCGCGTGCAACTGGATCCAACCGGGATGTATTCCAAGAGCGCACGAGAAGCTCCTGGCCAGCGGCGGTATGGCGGCGCTTGATAGAGTCCCACGTTTAAGAAACGAACGAAGTCAACCAGAATCAGCATTCAAGGATTACACCATAATGACATGCATTGGAGGTAACGAGCCCATGACCGAACGCTATAACACAGTGAGGGGTCCACACCAAGGTCAGCCAATTCTGAGGGCCGGTGAGCCGCTGGAGCAGGCCCAAGCGGCCATGGTCATGGTGCATGGCCGTGGGGCGACGGCGGAAAATATTCTGGAATTAGCTGTGGAATTGAATCAACCGGGTTTGGCCTATCTTGCGCCGCAGGCTGCTGACAACACCTGGTATCCGCACAGCTTCCTTGCGCCTCTTGCCAGCAATGAACCTGGCCTCTCATCCGGGCTGGCTGCCATTACCAATGTACTTGCGCAAGTGGCACAAGCGGGGATACCACTTGAACGTACCATGCTCTTAGGTTTTTCGCAAGGAGCTTGCCTTGCGCTAGAATTTGTCGCACGCAACGCACGAAGGTATGGTGGGGTAGCGGGCTTAAGCGGTGGACTCATCGGCCCTGATGGGACGCCACGCGACTATCCTGGTTCGCTAGCCGCTACACCCGTCTTTCTTGGCTGTAGCGACGTCGATTTCCACGTTCCCAAAGAGCGGGTGCAGCTTTCGGCTCAAGTGCTGCAGCGCTTAGGTGCAAATGTGACGATGCGGTTGTATCCGGGAATGGGTCACATGGTGAATCAGGATGAGATTGCTTTCGTGCGAGGAATGATGGCTGCGCTTGTGAGCGGGTAAAAGAGACTTGTTATCGTGATCAGCAGAAGATTGTACGTTTGACCACAGATTCATATCAGTCCGTCGACTTCGCATTTTTTTGGGCAAAGATGGAGTGCGAACGGCTCACGTCGGGGATCGACGTGACTGGAAGGGTGACGCCTTTCCAGTCACGCTCCCACCAGCAGAATTGAGGAGAAAGATGTATCGAGGTCAATTAGGTATGTGGTCCTGGCTGCTGCATCGCATCACAGGACTTGGTGTACTCCTGTTCCTACTCGTCCATATTGTGGACATTTCCCTTTTAGGGTTTGGTCCTACAGTCTATAATGAGGCGATTGCGCTCTTCGGTACTCCTGTTGTGCGCGTTATTTCTTTGGGGCTGATCGCTGCCGTTTTCTACCACGCGTTCAATGGCGTACGCATCATCCTCATTGACTTCTGGCCGAAAGGAGTGCGCTATCAGCGTGCGATGTTTGGAATCGTCATCGTGTTCACTGTTCTTTGCTTCCTTCCCATGGCTTATTACGTTATTGCACCAGTCTTTCACCTGCCTACAAATACGACCGCCGTTGGTATGTAGCAGGCTGTGCGTAGGGGCCCCGTAAGGGGTGCCTGTTACATTCGTCGATAGGAGAACGGTTATGCGCATTTCGACCGGACATGGTACGCGTCCCCCAAGTGGCGGAGTAGAAACCTTTTCCTGGTATTTCTTCCGTATTTCTGGCGTTGCACTCCTTTTTCTCGCCATTCTTCACCTGCTTATCATGCATGTGACCACAGACGTCGCTTGCACAACCTATCAGTTTGTCGCCCTACGGTATTCCAATCCCTTCTGGCGGCTCTACGACTGGGTGCTGCTGACCCTTGCGCTCTTGCATGGCATGAATGGCTTGCGTGTCGTCATCGATGACTATGTGCGTGCTCGTGGATTCCGTTTTTTCATTCAATCGACGCTTGGAGCGTTGACGTTAGTTCTCTTCATGTTGGGCACGATTACGTTGATCACCTTTCAGCCGGTAGCTGGAGCACTCAGTACAACTCATTGCATCAAGTAAGAGGGAACCCCCAGGTTCCCTTCGCGGGAGTACCCAGCATCCCTGCGTACTCCCTAGCAAGGAAGCTACGCATATGTACGCTAAATTCGATGTGGTCATCGTCGGCGCTGGAGGCGCTGGCCTCATGGCCGCCATGCAACTTCCGAATGCCAGTGTCGCCGTTCTGAGCAAAGTCTACCCCATCCGCTCGCATACTGGAGCAGCGCAGGGCGGTGTGGCAGCCGCGCTCGGCAACCTGGAAGAAGATCACTGGAAATGGCACATGTACGATACCGTCAAGGGTGGTGACTATCTGGTCGATCAGCCGGCGGCGGAGATTCTGGCACGCGAAGCCATCGATGCCGTCTACGAGTTGGAGCACCGCGGCCTCCCCTTCAATCGTACCCCTGACGGTCGTATTGACCAGCGCCGCTTCGGCGGCCACACGCGCAACTACGGTGAAGGACTGGTGCGCCGCTCCTGCTATGCCGCCGACCGCACGGGCCACATGATGCTGCAGACCATGTACCAGAACGCCATCAAGAACCAGGTGCGCTTCTTCAACGAATACCTCGTCCTCGACTTGCTGCTCCACGAAGGTCGAGCCTGTGGCGTTGTCGCACTGCAGATTCGCACAGGAGAGATCCATACCTTCCACGCCAAAGCCGTCCTTTTCGCCACCGGTGGCTATGGCCGGGCGTGGAAAGTCACGAGCAACGCATTTGCCTGTATGGGCGATGGGATGGCGATTGCCTACCGTCGCGGCGTCCCTTTGGAAGACATGGAGATGTACCAGTTCCACCCCACGGGCATTTATAGGGTAGGGGTGCTCCTCAGCGAGGCAGCGCGTGGTGAGGGCGGCAAGCTCCTCAACGGTAAGGGCGAGTACTTCATGGAACGCTACATGCCCACGCTCAAAGACCTGGCCCCTCGCGATATCGTCTCGCGCTGTATCGTCCAGGAGATCAACGAGGGGCGGGGCGTCGATGGCAAAGATTACATCTACCTGGATGTCCGCCACCTGGGAGCCAAGAAGATTGCCGAGAAGCTGCCGGATATCACCGACTTTGCGCGTAACTACCTGGGCATCGAGCCGATTACTGAACCCGTGCCGATCCAGCCGACCGCGCACTATGCCATGGGCGGCATTCCTACTGACCATGATGCCTGCGTCGTGATCGATCCGCAATGGACGCCGCTGCCAGGCTTCTATGCAGCAGGAGAGGTCGCCTGTGTCTCGGTCCATGGAGCCAATCGCCTGGGCACCAATTCACTAGTGGACCTGATCGTGTTTGGTCGACGCGCTGGCAAGCACATGGCGAAATTCGTTGCCGAGAACGACTATGCCCACTGCCTCCAGAACCAGAAGCTGTTGCCCGCGAACTCGTTGATCACCTCTTGAGCTCGACTGGTAGAGAATCGGCAGCTCGCGTACGAAGCACGCTGCAGAACGAAATGAACGACACGGTCTTTGTTGAGCGCAGCGAGCAAGGCTTGCGCCATGCGCTTGATTTGTTAGACGGCTTGCAGGATGCCTACAAAAAGGTGCAGTTGCAGGACAAAAGCAAACAGTTCAACACGGAACTGATTGAGATCATTGAACTGGGCTTCCTGCTGGACTGCGCAGAGGCGACGATTCACGGTGCACTGGCTCGTAGAGAGAGCCGGGGAGCACACTATCGCCTCGACTATCAGAAGCGCGATGATCTCAACTGGCTCAAGCACACGCTTGCATATAAGGGTGCGAAGACGCATGACGTGCGGCTGGAGTATAAAGACGTAGTGCTGATCGACGACCCGATCTTCAAACCCAAGGAACGCAAATATTAGGAAATACTGCCGTCTCCCTTGGAGACCGAGCCGAGGTTCCCTTTGCAGGAGTACTGAGTACTCCCTGGAGGAGAAAACGATGAAGGTACGCATGCGGATCAAACGCTACAACCCGGAAACAGACAAAAAGTCGTATTGGGACGAGTTTCGCATTGAAGTAGATCCCCTTGATCGCTTGCTGGATGGGCTGAACACCATCAAATGGACGGTGGACGGCACGCTGACCTATCGCCGCTCCTGTGCACATGGCGTGTGTGGTTCCGATGCCATGCGTATCAATGGGCGCAATCGTTTGGCCTGCAAAGTGCTCATGCGCGACGTGGGCGACAACGTGACGATAGAGCCAATGCTGGGCTTCTCCGTGCTCAAAGACCTGATCGTCGATATGGACCCCTTCTTTGACAAATATACATCCATCAGGCCGTACTTGATTACCCACGATAATGAGCCCGGGACTGAACGGCTGCAAAGTCCAGCGGAGCGTGAACGCTACGACGAGGGCACCAAATGTATCCTCTGTGGAGCCTGCACGGGCTCTTGCCCCTCGGTGTGGGGGAACCCTGATTGGATTGGTCCTGCCTCGATTGTGAACGCGCACCGTTTCATCTTTGATAGCCGCGATCAGGGCACAGCCGAGCGACTGGCGATCCTGGGGCAACACGATGGCGTCTGGCGCTGCCGTACTATCTTCAACTGTGCCGAGGCCTGCCCGCGTGGTATCCCTGTGACGGACTTAATCGAACAAGTGAAACGCGCCATCCTGTATAAAGGAGTGCAGTGAGGTCAAGCCTCTTCATCAACAGTGAGCTGCGATTACTCCAGCCGATATCTGCCTGACCAGCCAACCAGCCCAGGCCGCGCCGTTGCTCATGACGCTTTCATGACGCTTTCATGACGCTTCCTCCTTAGACTAGGACCAGAGAGGGCGAGGCGCGTCAGTTGGGTCGTGGCCCGAAACCCTGCCGAGTGGGCCTTTGAGCGAGGAAATGCCCTCCTTAACTTAATGCCTATGGGGTGCAGCAGAAAGCGCCCCAGGCTGAGGGGCAGGTTGCTAAAGAAACAGAGGAGGCGTATGCAGTAGTAGACGGCGCACCTCTGGTCAGTAGCATGCATCAGTATACAGTGCGAAGAACAGGTGAGGGAGACAGATAATATTGGAAGGAAGCGTCGATAAGGCAACTCTGGTACGAGTTGCGCGTGATTTGCTCGAGGCCATCGGTGAGAATCCAGATCGCGAAGGCCTCCAAGAGACACCTCGCCGATTCGCGGACTGGTGGGGCGAATTTATTGACTATGCGCCAGGCGAAACCGAGACCTGTTTTGCATCCACCTCTACCGATCAGATGGTATGTGTCTCGGGCATACGCGTGTGGTCGATCTGCGAACACCACCTCCTCCCATTTTGGTGTGATGTCGCGATTGGCTACATTCCTAAGGGGTACGTGCTCGGCTTGTCCAAGTTCGCCCGCATTGCGCACCAGTTCGCGCACCGGCTCCAGCTTCAGGAGCAACTCGGCGAGCAAATCGCCGACGAGATCTGTCGCATCGTCGGAAGCGACGATGTAGCGGTAGTGCTCAAGGGCGAACATCTCTGCATGAGTGCACGCGGGATACGCACTCCTTGCACGATGACGTCCTCGGTGATGCGAGGCTGTTTTCGCGAGCGGAGCGAGACGCGCCAGGAATTTCTCCGACTCATCACGCCTCTCAGTTAGCTCAGGCTGGTTCGGGGGAGATCCCGTCTTCAGGCTCGGCTGGCGGGTCACGTCGGCCGAGCACGACCAACGGAACTGATGCGGGAACGGGGCCTGCAGGTGGACCATACCACCATCTACCGCTGGGTACAGCGATACGCCCCAGAACTCGACAAACGCTCTCGGCCGCATCTGAAAGCCTGCAACGACTCCTGGAAAGTCGACGAAACCTACATCAAGATCAAAAAAATCTGGACCTATATCTACCGAGCCGTCGATTCGCAGGGGAACACGCTCGAGTTCCTGCTCAGTCCGACGCGGGACGCAGAGGCCGCCCAGCGCTTCTTTTGCCAGTGGGCAAGGAAGGCAACACGCCGTACTGGCCTCTGATCGTCAGGAGGTCAGTGTTGTTGATCGGCGCGTATTCCACGGCGACCAGCACCTCGTTGGCAAGGGGGGCGTCTGGATCGGGTAGCTTCACACGTTCTACTACATGGGATGGTTCGCCGAACGTCGATATCTGAAGAGCATACATCGTCTTTCTCCTTTTTGTTGATGCCTTCCGTGAGAACGCGGTGGCCACATCCGCGCCCTTACGGCTTACCGGCCTGTATAATCAAAGGGCGGACGCGGTGTGCCCGCCTTGAACGCCTTGACTGCTGTGGCTAACGCCCCCTTGCTGTCCTCGGTTTCCAGGAGCGGGGCGGCTGTGTCATAGAGCACCTCATCTGCAGCCGCGATCCCGTCGACTGCCCACACGCGAAGCAACGCTTTGTGCGCAGCATGGGCACGCGTCGGACCCTTGGCCAGCTTCTTCGCGAACGCGGTCGCTTCTTCGACGACCTTGTTCACCCCGCCATACTGTTCCAACACCTGTGCGGGCACCTGCTCAGAGGTGAGCGCCCATTCTATGGCCCGCGCACGCCCGACCCGCTCAGCCATGCGGTAGACGCCGCCGAGGAGCGTGACATTGCCGATCACCGCCTGTTCAGGATGGCAGAAGCGTCCGGTCGCACCTGCGAAGATCACGTCGGCACGCACGGCTAATTCGAGGCCGCGGCGCATCGCCCAGGCAGTCTTTCCTTCCTACGGCTTGAGTGCACGCGCTGATGACCAGAGTGCACCGGGGTTAACGCGATCGGGGTAGAGGGCGAGAACCTGCTCATAGAGCTCCCGTGCTGTCTTGGTGCTCTGCGCGATCCGATCGAAGTCACGGATATACTGGCGAGTCTCCTCGATGATCCCAGGGTCGTCGTAGCGGTCAGCACGCTTGTGTCCTGCGATCACGGCCTGTGGGTGCAGTGACTCGATGGTGTCGAGGGCAGCGATCCAGTCGCGTCGGCCCTCTTGACTGGACTCGGCGAGGTAGAGGTGGACGTCGTTGTAGGCGGCGTCTCCGGCGATGACGAGGCCGAACGCCGGTACGTGCAGGCAGGTTGTTTTGTCGGTGTCGGTGTGCCCGAGTTCCACCGCGACAAGGTCGTGCCCCTCCAGGTCGATCGTGTGATTGGGAAGCGGATCGGCGAGAACGATGTGATCTGGGATCTGGCCGGGGAACCGCGAGTTCCAGAAGGAGGCGAGAACCTCCGGCGTGGACCATTGGCGCATCTGCTCGATGACCGCGGGGACGGCGAAAGCTCGCGCGTGGGGAAAGCGATCGAGAATCACGCTCAGCCCGAACCAGTGATCGCCATGGCCGTGCGTGACGTAGATCGACGTCAGGTTCTTTCCATGGGTGCCAACCCAATCGGCGAGGTCGCGTGCCTGGCCGACGGTCAGCAGCGTGTCGACGAGGACGGCGTCCCGATCCCCGGAGATGAGCGTCGCCGAGATCGGTGACCATAGCCGCTGCTGGGCGCCCGGAGGCAGGTCATCGGTAACGGTCGGCTCTGGTGGGGCCACGAAGACATCCCACGTGAGCATGGAAGGGAGGTTTGTCATTTTTAATCTCGCTTTCTTGTCTTCTCGGACCGAGCCTTCGTGAGCAAGGCCCGTGACATGTGAGTGGTGTGTGTCGTAACACGCTTGAGGGGCAGAGACCGTTGTCGGATCAGGTCCCTCTCTCCCGTGTTTCCCTTATTCAGTTGGGCAACGGCTCGCGGGGGCTCACCGTCGTGGTGTTAGCGCAGGAAGCGTAACACTTCGTGGCCGAACTCCTCCGCATGCTGAAAGAGGAAGGCGTGTCCGGCGTCGCTGTACAAGATGACTTTGGCGTTCGGCAGCCGCTGCGACCCTGGAGAGTTCCCTCGACTGGAGAGCATCGGTTGCCATCTGCCTGCGAGATGCAGGGTGCATCCCAGTCGTCATCCCCTCCCGGTTCTTCAGGCCACCCAACGCGCACAACCGGGAACGATGAGACCACCTCATCTCTCCCCGCTAAAAGGGGCATATGCCCCTTTTAGCGAAAATTGGCTCTTGGCCAGTTAAAGTGGCCATGAGTCCTACCGGCCAGTCTCTCAGAGAGGCGTTGGTGTGTTCATGCCTGTCTCCCTGCCTCACTTGCGCGGTCGGGGCCTATCTGTACGACCGCCAGGGTGCAGAGCGAGACGCAAATCAGCTTCTCACGCTCGTCGCGAATCTTGATCTCCCAGACCTGTGAGGTGCGTCCCACATGCAGCGGGGTGGCCGTCGCGGTCAAGATCCCCTCGCGGAGCGAGCGGAGATGATTGGCATTGATCTGCTGACCGAACGCGCCCATTCCCAGTGGACAGTTCAGGAAAGCACCGATGGTGGCTGCACTCTCGGCCAGAGCGAGACTGGCTCCGCCGTGAAGGAAGCCCCATGGTTGGCGATGGCGCAGTGTGACCGGCATCCTCATCACGACGCGCTCACGGGTCGCCTCGACCAGCTCGATCTCAAGCGTCTGGTTCAAGCCTTCCATTGAGGGTATGTTGTTCATCTGACTGGTTTCCGTGCTCATAGCTCCTCCCCTGTATCTGTCTGCTGTGCTGTTGCTCGCTCGTTGCTCGCCTCAGTTGCGGCGAGCAATGCGCGCTTGGTGTCTCCCTTGACGAGTTGTGCGCGGTAGGACTCCCAGGCAGAGATATCGCCCAGCAGGTCTCTTCCCTCGGCAGCTTGTGAGTACTCTGGGGTCTATTGCTGTGGCATAACACAATTCCTTTCTGGGCTCTGCCTTTGGGGACCGTTCCTACTCGGTCCCCTCCATCTGTCCTCTCAGAGGCGTACAGATCGGCTTAGCTTGGTCGCTCGAAGACCGCGGCAATGCCCATGCCACCGCCAATGCAGAGCGTGGCCAGACCGTAGCGCGCCTGCTGGCGCTCCAGTTCGTGCAAGAGTTTGACCACCAAGATGGCCCCACTGGCCCCGATCGGATGGCCAAGGGCGACCGCACCGCCGACGGGATTGAGCTTCTCCTCTGGAATCTGGAGTTCCCGTCCAACGTAAACGGCCACGGCAGCATAGGCTTCGTTGACCTCAAACATCGCGATATCGTCAACGCTGAGCCCGGCCTTCTCCAAGGCCTGACGGGTCGCCGGGACCATGGCCATCCCCATCACGGCGGGATCGACTCCGACCACCGCGTAGGAGACGAGGCGGCCGGCCACTGCAAGCTTCAACTCGTCGGCCTTCTGAGCCGT
>Ga0137371_10002980_pt1 | contig 13460 bp, 7 predicted proteins | sample SagtaG_7_FD_104919 | JGI IMG/M metagenome (GOLD analysis project Ga0137371, IMG submission 104919) | Vadose zone soil microbial communities from Sagehorn Ranch, Mendocino, California, USA - Sage1_R_40_16 metaG | ecosystem: Environmental > Terrestrial > Soil > Vadose zone | place: USA: California... | reverse complement strand
GGAACTCGATGCCGGCGCCCGCGGCGGGCTTGGAGAAGTTCGGCTGGTTGAACTCGGACAAGAGCGTGATCCGACTGCCGCCGCGGTTGACCAGATCGAGCGCCGCGCTCACGCGGAACACGATCGGTAGGTCCCAGCCGGACGAGCGGAGCCGGACCGGCTGCAGCTCCTGCGGCACGTCCGGGGTGCCGAGGGGCGGCGTGCGCGTGACGCCGGCGTCGAGCCCCGCGCCATCGTGCTTGAGCGGCGAGCCCAGGTTCTGGATCACGAACCCCGCCCGGAGCGGGCGGTCGCCGACGGTCGCGTGGAAGTTGGTGCCGAAGTCCACGGCGAACGCGGTCGCCTTGGTGTCCCCCAGCTCGTCGCTGATGACTTTGACTGAGAACCCGGCCGAGAAGCGGTCGGAGAAGTTCTGGCCGTAGCTGGCCTGAATGAACGTCTCGGCCACCGAATACGTCCGCCCGTCCCCGTCCGGGTTGTCCACCGTGTACACCGGCTGGTCCGAGAACCCAAACGTGCCGAGCGAGAGCCCGACCGAGCGCACACCGCCGGCCATCGGGAAGGCCAGGCCAAGCCAGGTGTAGCGCGTGCCGGCGACGTAGTCGTAGGTGGACACCATTGCCTCGGGCCGGGGCAGCTGCGCCAGCCCGGCCGGGTTGAAGTACAGCGCGGTCACGTCCGTGGCCAGGGCGGCGTACGACCCGCCCAGGGCAGCGCCCCGCGCCCCCGCGCCGAGCAGCAGGAATTCGCCCGAGCTGCCGCCGTAAAGGGTGTTGTCGCTGCGGGTGGTGATCTGCTGCGCGGCCGCCGTGGGGGCCATGCCCGCCGCCAGTGCGATCGCGCACAACCCGCGCGTGAAGAGCTTGGTCATGACGGTCTCCCTCATGGCGCGAAGTTGACGATGGTGAACCGCCCCACCTTCGATTTCCCGTCGGGCGTCTCGATGTGGTAGAAATACACGCCGGACGCCACGAACTGGTTGTTGCGGTTCCGCAGGTTCCAGGTCACCTCACCGCCACCGGTCGGATCGTCCACGGGGAGGACGGTGACGAGGATGCCGCTCACCGAGTAGATCCGGATGATGCAGCGCGCGGGGGCGTTGACGAACTTCAGCACCTTCAAGCTCGCCGAGATCTCGAGCGCGTTCGACACATAGTACGGATCGGGCACGGTGTGCACATTGGCGAGCACCGCGGCGTTTGTCGCGGTCGGGTTGAACGTCGAGCCGGTGAACTGGAACTGCGCCCGGAGCCCCGGCACCGCGGGCGGCCGGGTGCGCGAGACAAAGTCGTAATCGTTGGCGCCGGCGGTGTGCGTGACCGACCCGGCGTAGTACCGGGCGTTCCACACCGTCCCGCTCGGCGGCAGCGCCGCCATCTGCATCAGGAAGAAGTGACCGTTCAGATAGAAGATGAACCCGTTCCCGGTTTGGCCGGCCTTCGTTCCCAGCGCGTCCACACTCAGCGCCGCCGTCCCGGCGTAGGTGGTCGATTGCATGGCGATCGGAGACAGGCGCGCGTGGTTTTGGAAGATCGCCGGGTTCTGCGCCGTGCCCCCGCACCGGGTCGTCGTGCCCAAGGGTGGCGACAGCAGGGTCGGGGCGGGGTCGACGCAAGCCGCATCGGACCATGTCAGGAGCGTAACCGAGGTGTCCGCCGTCGACGCCTTCTTCGTCGCGTTCGGGCCCAGGTTCGTCCAGATGACCGTGCCGTCGACCGTGGTGGCGCCGGCGAGCGCCGCCCACGTCGGCTCCGTGCTACCCGACGTGCCGCCCGTCGTCACCTTCTGAATGTTGCCGTTCGCGTCGACGATCTTGTCGGACAGCGCGTACCCGAGGCTGTTGTCCGCCACGGCGTACGCGTGCGTGGCTTGCCACGCGCCGCTCACGACGTTCACGAACGACGAGTCGTTCAGGATGCCCCACGACGCGCGGATCTTGGTGCTGAACGGCACCGGGACGTGGTGGGTCACGTCGATCACCGAATCGATCGCCCCGGCGGCTCCCCAGTAGACCTTGAAGTCCGCCGCGCGCGTGACCCCAGCGGTGATGCCTTCGAGGTCACGTCCCGGCGCGCTCGGTTCGGTGGCGTAGGACAGCTCGTGGAACAACCGCACCGTGTCGTTGCCCGGGTTGATGAGCCGCCCCGCGTTGACGCTCGCGGTCGGGATAGCGCCCAGCGTGCACCCGCCGAACGCCGGTATGCACACGCTCGAGTTCGGACCGGGGGTGTTCTCGTTCGTCGCGGGGGCATTCCACCACCGCGGCCCGTTCTCGCTCGAATTGGCCGGGTTGCCGTTGGCCTCGCCACGGCCCCAGCTTGTGATCCGCCACGCGCCCGGACCCGAGAGCGCGACGCTCGCATACAACGCGTACGACTTGCTGCCGCCAAACGTCGCCGACTTGGCGCTGTCCAGCTGCACCACGGGGAGGAAGCGCTCGGCCGGCGCGGCGTTCGCGCTGCAGCAGTCGAACTGCAGTGGCACAGTGATCTGCGTCGGGGTCTGGCCGCTGGCGCCGCCCGTGATGTAGTAGATCGCCGGTTCCGCCACGGCCGTACCCGGCGAGCCGGCCCCCGTCCCAGGCAGGACCGAGTCGATCGACACGTTCACCGTTCCCCCGGTGACGATCTGCGGCACGAACACCGCCAGACTCGACTGGAAGCCGTTGGTCGGCGGCATGGGACCACTGAAGATCCCGGTCGCGGAATCGATGTCCGGCACCGGTGCGCTCGGGTCCAGCGTTTGACCAGCCGCGCCCAACAGCTGCACGTTGGTGATGTTCGCCCCCGCCTCCTGGCCCGAGGGCTTCCGCGGCGTGACCCGCTTCGTCACCCGTGGCGACTCGAGCGAACTGACGCCCGACGCCACCGAGTTCACGTCGTATGCGGTCACCGTGTAGAAGTAGGTGAACGAATTCCGCACGGCGCGGTCGACCAATGCGAACGGCACGCCCGTATCCGAGAGCTTGGGGCACTTCACGTCGGCGCACTGCACGTTCTCGACGGCGGAGTCGGGTTTGAGCACGAGGATATCGCCGCTCTCGAGCTTCACGCGGCCGCCGGGCGGTACCTGCACGATGTCGCCTACGAGCGGCACCGCGTTGGAGGTGCTGAAGGACGTGTCGAAGGTCACCGGGCAATCCGTCTGCACGCCGAGCTCCGGTGCGCAGTTGCCGTAATTGATCTCGCCCGTGAAGTCCACGAACGCCGTGCCGGCGTAGTCGAACTGCGCCACCAGCGTGAGCGCGCTCGACGTGCGGCCGCGATACACCCGGTATCCCTCCACGTCGAACTTCCGGAAGTTGGGGTCGAACAGCGGGTTCGCGATCGGGTTGCCCAACGGGTCGAGGTTGAAGCGCTTGCTCGCGATGTCGAAGTAGGGATCGCCGGTCGTCTCCGACCGGCTCTTCTGCCACACCACGGTCACCTGGTTGTCGCCCGGCAGCAGGAAGAAGTCCGGCGCGTCTGGCGCGAACTCGAGCAGGAACCCGTTGTCGAACACCGCCTGCGCCTTGAGCGCCTTGTCGAGCAGCGAGCGCGGCACCGAGGTCACTTCGTCCTGCTGAATCTTGCTGTCGCCGTTCTTATCGGTCGCGGAGATCCACCCCGCCACCCTGTCGATCGTGCGGACGAAGGTCGCGGAGTCGGCGAACAGCTCGTCCGGCTGCGCCGGCACGCCGGGCGGGTTCTCACAGTCGGGACAGGCCTGGACCCCGGGGTTGGCCACGGGCGCCGCGTTGATATAGGCCACCACGATCGAGCGGGCTTCGCCCGGCGGCAGTGTGAACGGCCCCGACGACTGGAAGAAGCGGGAGTCCGACTGGTCCTGGTTCAGGAAACAGATCTTCTTGGCCCGCGCCACCGCGGGATCCGTGTACGGGTTGCACACGCGCCCGCTGTTCTCCAGGTGCCCCGACAGGTAGCGGTACAACTCGTTGACCCCGAAGGGATCCGGGAACACGGTCGCCGAGTTCACCGTCATCGAGAACATCGCGAGCCCGGTGGGCGACTTGAGGAACTTCACCCCGATGAACCCCGGCCCCGCGAAGAACGGGGCGCCGAAGATGTCCGCAGGGAATGTCCAGCCGGCGCTCGGGAAGAAGTTGCCGGCGTAGATCGTGCCGAGGTTGAACGGGATGAACGCGGTGGCGTAGTTGGTGCTGAACAGCGCGACGTCCGCGTCCATGCCCTCGGCGGCGAACATCGACGTGAGCGTGTAGCCGCCGGCCGGTAACGTGAACTTGTACTTCTGCTTGATCAACCCCTGGAACAGATCCCCGATCGCAGCGATCTCGGGCTGGATCTCGGCCGGGATCGTCGCGTTGGTGTACAACCCCGAGGTCGACGCGGCCGTGACGTTGTAGAACGTATAGAGGATGTAGATGATGTCTTCGTTGCCGCTCGGGTAGTTCCACGCGAGCACCCGCTCGTCCACGGCGATGCCCATGGGGTGCGTCCGCCCCGTGGCGAACACCGGGTTCCCCTCCCAGTACCGCATCCACACGTCCCCCTGGGAGATGGCGTCCTGCCCGACCAGGGCCGGGTTGTAGAGCGCCTGCGTGGGGTCGGCGGGGTTGCGCACCTTGGCGCCGTTGGGCCACGCCGCGACGTCGTTGGGGTCGAGGCGACTGTACGCGAGCGAAAGTCCTTCGCCTGCTCCCTGGTCGCCGCGCGCGTCGAAGAAGAACGCGCCCGCCGTGTCTCCCGCCCACGAGAAGACGCTCTTGCCGCCGCCCGCGGTATCGGGAATGACCGCCGCGATCTGGAGCCCGGAGTTGAAGATGTACTGGTCCGGCGTGCCCTTGGGCCAGAACCCGCCGCCGCCCACCGGCGATCCCGAGAACGCCACGCAGACCTCGCCGAAGATGTCGAGGCCGCACTGCTGCCGGTTTACCTGGAACAGGTAGCCCGACGAGGCGAACAGGTTCTGCGCGCGCGGCCGGGACGGCTTGTTCGCGTTGGGGTTCGGCTTTGCCACCGCCGGCGTGACGGCGGTCGCGCCGACCAACGCCGCAACCGCACCGAGCCACAGCGAGCGCATTAACCACGTTGAACGCATAGTCAACCCTCGAGTCTTAGAAGTTCACCTCGAACCCCATCCGGATGTGCCGCGGCGTGCCGTTGAAAATCTGCGGCCCGAAGAACGAGTTGTAGAACGTGTCGAGCGCCCGCGTCTGCTCGGCCAGCGTGTAGATCCCGTTGCCGTCGCCGAACCGCTGCTCGACGCGCCGCAACGAGACGCAGTTGATCACGCTCCCCCACGAGTTGCAGTTGCCCGTCAGATTGATCGAGCCGTCCGAGTTGAGGGCGCCCGCCTCTGCTGCCTCGTTCGCCAGACCGGAGAACTCGGTGCCGAGCGTGAGCTGCTTGAAATGGGCGTTCACGATGTCCCCGGTCTCGGCGTACACCCCAACGATGTTGTGCAAGTTCAGGACGTTCCGGACGTCGGCATACGCCGTGACGTCCACGCGGCCGAACCGGAAGCCCTTGTTGAGACGGAGATCGACGTTCTTGGTCCACGGCAGCGTGGACGCGTTGAGCGGCTCGGCGGCGCGGCCGCCCAGCCCGAACGCGAGATGCGGCACGGTCTGGCCGTCGCCGTCGTTGATGAGCCGGGTGTAGGAGAGGCCGCTCCGCACGTAGAACGTCACGAACGCGCTGATATCCTGCGCGATCGCACCGAGCGCGGTGCCCTTGCGCCAGTCCGTCGGGAACGACAGCGCCATTGAGCCGACGAAGTTGTGCGTGCGGTTGTCGTCCGTGATCTGCGCCTGCTCGGGCGGGAGCACCCGGTCTTGCGTGATGCCGGACACCGTGCGGGAGAAGGTATTCAGGTACGTGAAGGGATCCGACCCGGTGCCTTTGGAGACCTGGAACGTGTACGCGAGCGACGCGTTGACGTAGTTCCCCACGCGATAGTCGAGCTTGAAGTCCACACCCTTCGTGTTGCCGAAGTCGGCGTTGGTCAGGACGTTGATGGACTCGGTATCGGAGTTCACCGCCGGGTTCACGAACGGCAGCACGCGGTACGCCAGGTCGGAGACCTTGTCCTTGTTGTAGGCCGACACGTCGAGCACCAGGTCGTTCGAGAACGCGTGGCGCACGCCGAACTCGAACAGGATCGTCTTCCCGAACGTGACGTCGCGGCCGAATTGGTCGTTCGTGTTGGTGAACGTCAGGTCGTTGTTGGTGCCCGAGAGCAGCGTGTTGAATTCCGGGGTCTGCACCTGGTGCGCGTACGACAGCCGGAAGCCGGTCTTTTCCGTCACGGGGAACGAGACCCGCAGCCGGGGTGACAGCGCCTTGTGCCCTTGCGAGGGCGTGAACACCCGCGCCAGCGAGTTCGCGTACGCCGTGTCGTCGGTAAATGCGTCGGAGTTGAAGCCGGGATCACGCGAGATGAAGCCCGGCACGTTCGAGAACAACGCCTTGGGATCGAAGTAGTCCCAGCGCAGTCCCAGCTCCAGCACCACGTCGCCCAGGTCGAGGCGGTCGGCCGCGAACACTCCGTACTTCACCGGATGGACCACGTAGGCGTCCATGAAGATCAGGCTCTGGAGCGTGCTGCTCCAGTACGACAGATCGGTCTTCTGCGCGTCCCCTCCCAGCGTGAACCGATGGTAGCGGTTCGCCTGCCAGTCCACTACCAGCCGGCCCGTGTAGCGCGTCTCCGCGTTCAAGGCCGCCGTCTGGCGGAACCCTTGGTTGAACCACCCCTGGGTCGTCATCCCGTAAGGGTTGGCTCGATTGATCTGCCCGTTGGTGCACTCGACCAGGCGCGGGGGACACAGCAGCGGCGTGCGCAGCCCCTGGTTCGCCCGGATATCGCGGATGAGCTGGTCGGTGATCGGGAACGGGAAGCCCTCCAGCCCAGAGAACTTGAGCGACTTGAGCTCGAGCCCCAACGACGGATCGCGCGTCTCGATCTCGGACTGCGGATCGAGCGGCGCGCGGATCTGGCGGTCCCGCGCCCACGAGAGGTTCAGGTTCACCGAGAGCGCCCGCTCCGCCGAGCGCGACACCTGGTGCGTTAAGTTGAGGACCGCGAGGCGGGACCAGCTGTGTTCGCCCTGGTACAGCCCAGGGTCAAGGATGGACGTCCCTGGGTTGAACCGCTCCTGGCTGCCGGACCCGAGCCCGGTGAGCGAGACGCTCGAGCCCGACCCGTAGGTGTACTGCAGCTTGCCCTGCAGTTGGATCTGGCTGGTCCAGTCCATGGCGCGGCGCCGGCCCTGGCACTCGTAGCCGTAGTTGCTCTGGATCGCCTGGGCCGCCGCGTTGGCCCCGGATCCATAATTGCCGCACTGCCCGGTGTACTGCACGAACTGCGGCAGCACGTTCCGGCTGACGGTGCCGTCTCCGTTCAGCTGCTGCACCACGGTATCCGCGCTGCCCACGATGAACAGCGGCACGGAGTCCGCGTCCCTGGGGGGCAGCGTGCTCACGTGGATCAAGTTGCTGGTGTTAGTGGTCGAGAAGTCGAGGTCGTGGGTCAGTTGTCCCGACACGACGGCCGAGCCGAACCACCGCAGGTTGTTGACGTGCGGCACCGGCCCGCCGAGCGACGCCTCCAGCCGGTTGTAGCCGACGCTGATCTTGTCGCCGAACGGCTCGTCCGACTCCGTCGAGAGCGAGCCCTGGAGCTTCTCGCCGCCGGCCTTGGTGGTGTAGGAGATGACGCCTGCCTGCGCGTCGGAAAACTCCACGCCCAGCGCACCGGTCGTCACCGACGCCTCTTCCAGCGAGTTCGTGCCGGGCGTCACGTACTGCACGCCGGTGTTGGTGCCACGTACCGGCGCGCCGTCGATGTAGACGTTGGCCTCACCCGGGCGGCCGCCGCGGATGGAAACGCCGCGCGCCGATCCCGACTCCACCACGCCCGGCTGGAACGTCAGCACCTGCCGGACGTCGTCAACCGGCAGCTTGCCGACCAGGTCTCCGGAAATCGTCGCCCCCGACGTCACCTTGTCGCGCGGCACGATCGGGTTGGCCGCGGCTTCGACGGTCACGGGTCCGATCGCCACCGCGGACGGCGTCAGCTTGACGTTCACCGCCAACGTGAAGCCGCCCTGCACCCGCACGCCCGGCACTTCCGCGGCCGTGTAGCCGATGAACTTCGCCCGCACCGTGTAGCTGCCGACCGGCACGTTGTTGATGAAGTAGTATCCCTTGTTGTCCGTCAGCGCGCCGAACGACGTGCCGACGATGGTGACCTGAGCGCTCGCGACCGGAGCGCCTTTGTCATCCGTCACCGTACCTTCGATCTTCCCCGTCGTCTGTTGCGCGGCGAGCGACGACGCCCACACGAGCAGCGTCACCACGAATGCGCAACTCAACGCGAGGAAGCGTCCGAAGGCGCTTCGCACACGACGAGTCATGGAATCTTCCTCCAGGGACGTGGATGCGCAGCAAGAAACCGACGGAAAGAAAGACGGCACGCCATCACCTCCAGGGCTGGGAGCGGCGTCGGCATGGGGCAGCGCGTAACGCGCCGCCTCACACATGGGGTACGTCAGTTGTTCCGCACGAACGACGGCGATGCGCGAATCGGCCAACGGCCTGCAGGTGTCCCGCGAGGCGGAACCAGCCGATTCTCAAAGACGCGGCGAAAATGTCGCCCGTTTGGGCAGCCCGCAAGACCCCCTGCCACCCCCCGCCACACCACCCCGTTGCCAGATTAGGACGCCCAGAACACCCACAAAACTCAGACCAGCAGCAGCTCCTGCTGCGGCACGCTGGGAGTGACCTCCGGACCGGACACGTCGAGATACACGTTGATCTCGCTGCGCATGCCGAAGCGCCCGGGCAGATAGACGCCGGGCTCGACCGAGAATCCCACGCCCACCACCAGGGCGCGCGCGTCCTGCGTCTCGAAGTTGTCGATGTGGGGCCCCGAGCCGTGCAGGTCGCGGTCGATCGAGTGGCCCGTGCGGTGCACGAAATACTCCGCGAACCCCGCTTCGCGGATCACGCCCCGCGCCGCGTCGTCCACGTCCGCGCCGGTAAGTACCCTTCCCCCTTCCCCCTTCCCCGGCTGCTCCACCCAGCCCTTCCGAATCGTGTCCACCGCGGCGTCCCGGGCGCCGCTCACGGCTTGCCACACGCGCCGCACCTCCGCGTCGGGCGCGCGCCCCGCGAACGCCATCCACGTCTGATCCGCGAACACCGATCCGGGCGCGGGCCCGGCCCAGAGATCGAGCAGCACGACCTCGCCCGCCTGGAGCCGCCGGTCCGACCCGGGATGCGGCTCGTAGTGGGGCATGGCCGTGTTCGGCCCGAACGCCGCGATCGGTCCGTCGCCCCTGTACAGGCCGGCCCCTTCGATCGCGTCGAGCACACGCCGCAGCAGGGTCGTCTCCCGCACTTCGGCTCCGCGCGCCGTCTCGCTCCCCGCCCACGCGAGCGCCTCGCGCGCAATGCCCGCGAGCAGCTCCGCCGCGCGCCGGTGGCCGGCGAGCTCCGCCGCCGACCAGCGCGCGGCGAAGCGGCTCACGAGCGGAGCGGACGAGACCACGCGCGCGCCCAGCGACTCGAGCAGCTGCACCACGCCGTGGGGCACCCGGTCCAGGTACGGCACGGCGTCCTGCGGCGAAATCTCGAGCGCGAGCGTACGGCCGCGCACTAGCGCCTCGAGGTGCCCGTGCAGCTCGCGCCACGAACCGTACGGCTGCACGTCCCCCGGGAAGTCGGCGAGCGGCTGGAGCTCGATGCGGTGCGCCACCGCCACCGGACGGCCGCGCCGCGGCAGGAACACGAACAGGCGGCGGGTCCCCATCCCGGCGGGCCCGAGAATGCGCTCCGCGATGGGGTTCACCTTGCGAAAGTCGTACAGCAGCCAGGCGTCGGCGCCGAGCGCAGCGAGCGCGTCGCCCAGCGCGGCAAAGTCGAACCCGTCGAGCAGGGGCATCAGTGGTGTCGGGGGTCGGGCGGCTCTGCCCGCCATTCGCAGGTGTCGCCGCCCGTCGCGCGGCAGGAGACGTGGAGCATCGCGCCCTCGAACCCGACGAGCAGCCGCAACAGCTCGGCGAACCCGGCGCCGAACAAGCGGCAGGCGGCCCCGTCCGGCGTGGCGCGCACGGCCATCCCATCGCGGACCCGCGCGACCGGGACTCGGGCCTCGCGCCGCAGCTCGCCGCCGAACACCGCCCGCGCGGCGCGGCGGGCGGCGCCGTACCCGAACACGCGCGGCAGCGCGCGGGCCGCGAGCCGCGAGAGGAACGACAGCCGCCGCACTGCCCGCCGCGCCGCGCGCCGGCCCGCGTCCGCGAACACCAAGTCCGCGTCCGGCCGCCGCCCCACGAGGCGCAGCAGCGCTTCGACGTGCGCCGGGTCCGCGCGGGCGTCACGCCGCACCATGGCTTCGTACTCGCGCAGCTGCATCGCCACGGTCGGCGACAGGCCCAGGCGCTTGGACAGCAGCTCTTCGGCGAACTCCGACAGCCCGTCCTCGACGGGGGTGTCGAGGTTCTTGACCGCTTCGAGGACCGCGAGTGGCAGGATACTGTGGACCACGGCGCGCGAAACCTAGCCCCGTTCCGACTCGGTGGGAATGGGAACAGGGCGGGAGACGAGGCGGCGTCGGAACGGGGCTAGCACTTTCTGCCCCCATTGCGGAACCCGGTGGGGACAGGAGAGGTTACCACACGCCCATGACTCCACCCACGCCCCCCCCGCCCCCATCGCCGCCCACGCCGACGCCCCCCGCACCAAGCCCCGCCGCCGAGGCCGAGAAGCGGGCGAGCTTCGAGCGCGAGGCCCTGGTGCACCTCGACAGCCTGTACCGCGTCGCCCTGCGCCTCACCGGGAACGCCGCCGAGGCGGATGACCTCGTGCAGGAGACCATGCTCAAGGCCTACCGCGCCTGGGAGCAGTTCGAGAAGGGGACCAATGCGAAGGGGTGGCTGCTCACGATCCTGCGCCACGCTTTCATTAATGAATACCGCCGGCGCACGCGGCACCCCGAAACGGTGGACCTGGACGCCATCGAGCCCTTCTCGGTGTTCGAGGAGCTCCAGGACGACGACCCCCAGGGGACGTTCTTCGACCGCATCGTCGACGACGAGGTGCTCCGCGCCATCGACGGCCTCCCGGAACAATTCCGGGAGACCGTGGTGTTGAGCGACGTGGAGGGGCTGTCGTACGAGGAGATCGCCCGTGTTCTGGAAGTGCCGGTCGGCACCGTGAAGTCGCGGCTGTTCCGGGCCCGGCGACTGCTCCAGCAGCAGCTGTACGACTACGCCGTCGGAATGGGATACATCAAGGGGAGCTCCGCCAAATGAATTGTCGCGAGTGCGCCGAGCACCTCTACGAGTACCTCGACCGCGAGCTCACGCCCCAAGTGGAGCGGGAGATTCGCCAGCATCTCGTGGAGTGCCCGCCCTGCGGCGAGCATTTCGACTTCGAGAGGTTGTTCCTCGATTTCCTGCGGGCCCGCTGCCGGGCCCAGGGCGCACCCGCCGAGCTGAAGCACCGGATCCTGCGCGACCTGTTCGACGAGTGACGTTCCAACCAATCGGGCCGGCCATGCTCGCCACTAGGCGACTAAGGTTGGAACGTCACGAGTGAAGTGGCTCACCCCGGACGGCGTGGTGGCCGCCCTCGTCGTGGGGAGCGCGGTCGCGTGGCGTTTCTCGGGGCCGGGCCTGGCGGTCCTCGCCGCCTTCTTTCTCTCGGGTAGTCTTCTCACACAGCTCGCCGAGCGGCGCGCGTCCCGGCGCAACGCCCGGCAAGTGATCGCGAACGGTGGAGTCGCCGCCGTCGCGGCGCTGCTCGGCTCGTGGGGCACGGCGGCAGGCGCCCTCGCAGCGGCCGCCGCCGACACCTGGGCCACGGAGATCGGCGCATTCTCGCCATTCCGCCCCCGCCTCATCACGACCGGCCGCTCAGTCCCGCGCGGCACGTCCGGGGGTATCACCGCCCTGGGAACGCTCGGCGGGGTGGCCGGCGCTGCGGTGATAGCCGGGCTGGCATCCGTGTTGGAACCCCGGGGCATCGCTCCGGGGTTAGGGCACCCGAGGACGCTCATGTCGCTCGTGACGGTGGCCGGCGTGGCAGGGATGCTCGTCGATTCCCTCCTCGGCGCCACGCTGCAAGGCAAATACGAGTGCCCCGCATGCGATGCGCGCTTCGAGCGCGGCACCACGGTGTGCCACGAACCGGTGCGGCTCATCAAAGGATTCCGATGGCTGGACAACGACGCGGTGAACCTGGCGGCGACGCTCTGCGGGGCGGCCGTGGTCGTGCTCGGCTCGCGCTGGTCGCCGCCGTAGCCGCGACCCCACGGGTCGCGTGAGCGATCGCTGGGACGCCGTCGTCGTCGGTGCCGGTCCGGCTGGAGCGGCGACGGCGCTGCTGCTGGCCCGCGCCGGCGCGGAGGTCCTGCTGCTCGACCGCGCGCGCTTCCCCCGTCACAAGCCCTGTTCGGAGTATCTCAGCCCCGGGACCACCGCGATCCTCAAGCGGCTGGGCGGCGGCGTGCTCGACGCCGTAGAGCGCGCGTCTCATGCCAAGGTGTACGGGATGAAGGTGGTCGCGCCGGACGGCGCGGCGATGAGCGGACGGTTCGCCGGCGCGTACAGCTACGCGCTGCCGCGTGCCACGTTCGACACGATTCTCGTGCGCGCGGCCGAGCGGGCGGGGGCGGTCGTGCGTGAAGGCGTGACCGTCGCGGATCTCGTCTGGGATGGGGCAGCAGTCGCGGGCGTCGTCACGCGATCGGGCAACGGGCAACGGGTAACGTGCCACGCCCGCATTGTGGTTGGCGCCGATGGCCTCCGCTCCGTAGTCGCCCGGCGGCTCGGGCTCGTGCGGTCGTCGGCGCCGCGGCGCCTCGCGTTTACCGCACACGTCGGCGATGTCGGAGGGGTGGATGGGTTGGGCGAGCTGCACGTCGGCGACCTCGGGTACGTGGGGCTCGGGCCAGTGGGTGGCGGCGTGACCACGGTGGCGCTGGTGCTGCCGCTCAGGGCCGTGCGGGCGAGCGGCCGGGATTACCGGGGGGGCATGGGCTTCTGCGCGGAGCTCGAGCGCTTCCCCGGTCTCGCCGGCCGGTTCGATCCGCGGCGGCTGGTGCGCGACGTCCTCGTCACGGGCCCGTTCGCCCAGTGGTCGCGGCGGGCTGCGGCAGACGGGGTGCTGCTCGTCGGGGACGCGGCCGACTTCTTCGATCCCTTCACAGGCCAGGGGATCTACGCCGCGCTCAGAGGGGCGGAGCTGGCAGCCACTTGCATTATCCCCGCGCTTGCGCGCGGGGTCAGGGGTCGCTCTGACCCCGGGCGCAAGCCCGGGGTCCCTGGAGGCAGCAGCCCCCTCCTGCTCACCGACCTCGTGCCCTACCTGCGCGCGCGGCGGCGCGAATTCGCCGGCAAGTGGCTGCTGGAGCGGCTCATCGGTGTGGGCGTCGGCTCGCCGGCGCTGACGAACCGGGTCGTGCGCCGGCTGGCGCGCCGGCCGGACCTCGCG
>Ga0137371_10002978_pt1 | contig 13464 bp, 11 predicted proteins | sample SagtaG_7_FD_104919 | JGI IMG/M metagenome (GOLD analysis project Ga0137371, IMG submission 104919) | Vadose zone soil microbial communities from Sagehorn Ranch, Mendocino, California, USA - Sage1_R_40_16 metaG | ecosystem: Environmental > Terrestrial > Soil > Vadose zone | place: USA... | reverse complement strand
TACCAAGACCTTACCACACAAACGACAGGGCTGTCAAGAGGCACCTTGAGAATAGTAAGATCAGACAATGTTACAGCTGGTGGTGCGGTCATACGTTGTTAGTGTTAACATTACATTTTATATGACATATATTGTCTGATGTTATAACTGGGTGGGACCGGCTCCCAAGCTGATCGCTCACGTCCGTTCGGAAATCTTGTGAAGGTCCCCCTCGCAACCCTTAAGGACCCTGCTATCGGCTCTCGCCGCTTGACGCTGCCACCGCTGGTGTTAGCATCGGCAGTTTCGGTTTTTGCTCATGAATAGTTCTCGCGATCGTTTAATCCACAGCGTGATGCTTGCTGTTTGTGTGGTTTTCAGCTGTACCAAGCCCGCTGGTGCAGCCAACGAGGAAATGTCCGGCAGCATTCAGGAGATGATGACCCCGGAAGAATTCAAGGCCGCCGGTTTGAACAAGCTCTCGCAGGAGGAGCTGCAAAAGCTCGACGCCTGGCTGCAAGGCTATCGACAAGTAACCGAAAAGAAAGCTACCGCGCGGGCCGCGAAGGTCGAGCGCACCAAGATGGATCTGCTTGTAAGCCGCGTGGATGGCACCTTCAACGGACTGACCGGCAGAACGGTCATTCGTTTGGAAGACGGTACTGTATGGAAACAGGCAAACGCCGATGACCGGTATCGACCGAAAGTCACTGATCATCCAGCAGCTGCGGTCATTCACGGCATCTTTGGCTACAAGATGCAGATTGAAGGGACCCAGGAATTCTACGTCGATCCGATTCGCAATCCGTAGTTGATCAGGCAAGCGGTTGGGTTGCAGAGGCGGCCGGCAATAATCGCCCCAGCCCGAACTCGGCGTGGACCAATTGCGCAGCACGTTCTGCCTCTTTTTCATCGACGATCACCGCGATCTTAATCTCCGACGTGGACACCAGTTGAATATTGATCCCATTTCGGCCCAGGCATTCGAACAGTCGCGCCGCGACTCCGGAATGTGATCGCATTCCGATTCCCACCACGCTCAGCTTGGCTACGCCGCTCGTAGTGTTCAAGCGCTTTGCGCCAATCTCGCCGATCACCGGCATCAAGATCTTACGGGCGTTTTCGAGTTCATCCTCGTGAATCGTGAATGAAACGTCAGTCGTGCCGCCGATCGACGCATTCTGCACAATCATATCAACAATGATGTGCGCCGCGGCGATGTTCGAAAAAATCCGGCCAGCGATTCCGGGTTCGTCACGGACTGCGGCGATGCTCAGCTTTGCCTGGTGCTGGTCGAGACTGATCCCGCGAACCACCACATCTTCCATACTTGGAGTCTCCTCCTTGGTTATCGTTCCGCTGCTTTTCTTAAAGCTCGTCAACACCTCGAATTCGACCCCGAATTTTTTCGCGAACTCTACGGCGCGCGACTGCATCACCTTGGCGCCGCCGCCTGCCATCTCGAGCAACTCCTCGTAGGAAATTTCCTTGAGCTTTTTCGCATCGAGAACGATTCGCGGATCGCAAGTAAAAACTCCATCGACATCGGTAAAAATCTGGCACGCGTCTGCATTCAACGCGCCAGCCAGCGCAATTGCGGTCAAATCTGAGCCGCCGCGTCCGAGCGTCGTGGTTTCTCCTTCCGGCGTCTGACCCTGAAAACCAGCGACGATCACGATGTAATCGTCCGAGAGCAGTTCGTGAATCTGTTTCGGACTGATATTGCCAATGTGCGCCTTGGTGTGACTGCGGTCGGTCAAAATTCCTGCCTGTGCGCCGCTCAGTGAAATGGCTCGTCCGCCGAGTGCGTTCACCGCCATTGCGGTTAAAGCAGTGGCAGCATGCTCGCCGGTGGATAGCAGAATGTCGAGCTCGCGCTCTGTGGGATGCGGCGATACCTGGTGCGCGAGGTTCACCAAGTTACCGGTCACGCCCGCCATCGCGGAGATGACCGCTACAACGTGAGAGCCCTCGCGCTGTGTGTCGACAAGCCGACGTGCGACGTTACGTATGCGCTCAGGCGTCCCGACCGAAGTGCCGCCATATTTTTGAACCACCAGGCGCATGTCAGATAGAGATTAAATCCAACCAAACACGAACAGCGATGGTTTTCGAGTGTCGGCTACAGTCCAATTGCGTGTCGCACGTCGTTCACAGTTGCGGCGACCGGTTTCAATTCTTTCATTGCCTGGGTAATTGCATCGGGATCCTTCAAGCCATGGCCCGTAACTGTGCAAACAATCCGACTCGCCTCTGGAATGTTCTGAAATGCGTACGCCGCTTCATTCGAATCACAGCATTTGAAAAGCCCGGCAATCGATGCTGCACTCGCTGGTTCTACAAAAATTCCCTCGTGTTTTGCCAGCCAACTCTGTGCTGCGAGAATCTCCTGGTCGCTCACAAAGTCAATTGCTCCATGCGATTCAGCGATTGCCGCGCAGGCTTGTTTCCAGCTTGCTGGATTCCCGATTCGAATTGCAGATGCGATCGTTTCCGGTTTTTCCACGATGCGATTGTAATAAATTGGCGCCGCGCCGGCAGCTTGAAAACCAATCATCGCAGGAACCTTTGTGGATTTTTGATGCGCTTGGTATTCCCGATAACCCGCCCGATAGGCGGTGATGTTTCCGGCATTTCCCACGGGCAGTAAATGAAAATCAGGTGCGTCCCCTAGAACATCGACGATTTCAAACGCAGCGGTCTTTTGGCCAGCGATCCGGTCCGGGTTAATTGAATTCACGATAACAGACTCGTGGCTGTCGCCTAGCTCACGCACAATGCCAAGCGCGTCGTCGAAGTTGCCATCGATCGCGACCATTTTGGCTCCGTAAGCAAAAGCTTGCAGCAGTTTTCCGGTTGCGATTTTTCCTGTAGGCAAAATCACGATGCACAAAATTCCCGCGCGCGCTGCGTAAGCAGCCGCCGATGCCGAAGTATTCCCGGTTGACGCGCAAATGATCGCGCTCGCGGCGCGCTCCATCGCTTTCGACACCGCTACAGTCATCCCACGATCCTTGAATGAACCTGTGGGGTTGACTCCTTCATTCTTAACAAAGACTTCGCAGCCGCGGCCAACCCGTTTGCTTAATTGTGGACAATAGATCAGCGTCGTGTTGCCCTCGCCCAAGGAGACAATCGGCGTCGAGTCAGAGACGGGTAAAAATTCGCGGTATGATTCAATTACTCCCCTGCTCTGCCGCAATTCTGATGTTGTGCATTGCATCTGCGTTTTCTATTCGAAGCAAATCCGTGTGATTGTCGATCCCTAAGCGCGGTGTAAGATCATGCCGTATGCCCGCGCTAAGCAAGGAAGATAAGCTGCGACTCTTAACCACGATGCTGGAAAGTCGCCATGCAGACTTGCGCGAGCAGAATATGAATCGTCAGGGCAAAGGACACTTTCATGTTTCTGGAATGGGTCACGAGGCGCTGGCGGCGGTCTCGATCCAGATGGAGTCGGACGATTATATCGTGCCCTATTATCGCGATCGGGGTTTGATTCTGGGGCGCGGTATGACGACGCGTCAGCTTGGCCTCGAATATTTCGCCAAGCGCAACACCGGCAGCGGCGGTCGGCAGATGCCGTCCCATTACAGCAACGCGGACTTGCACATCTGGAGTGTGCCAACACCCACTGGTTCGCAACTCCTTCCCGCATGCGGCATCGCGTGGGGTATCCAACTCGACGGCAAAAGAAATCTTGTTGTGACCACGGTCGGTGATGCCGCGACTCGGCAGGGAGATTTTTTCGAGGCGGTCTGTTTCGCGAAAGAGAAGAACCTACCCCTGCTCTTTCTGGTCGAAGACAACGCGTACGGCATCAGTATGCCCACGCGCGAGACCAACCCGCTCGCGCTGAATGTTCTCGAGCCTGACAATTGGCGGCGGATCGAAGGACGGAACGTGCAGCAGGTTTATGACGCCACGACGGCAGCATTCGAAAAGATTCGTGCTGACGGCGGACCATTTTTTTTCTGGATCAACATGGAACGGCTCTCGAGTCACACGAGTTCCGACGATCAAAAACTTTATCGAAACGAGCAGGAACTGCGGGAACTCGAAAAATTCGATCCGCTCAAATGTTGGAAGGATCAACTGATTGAGGAAGGTCTCATTACCGCGGAGGATTTCGCGAGACTCGACAGCGAAATTAGGGAGCGAATTCGCAGGGAATACACTGAGGCGGAAAAGGCCGAGGATCCGTCGCCTAACGAGCTTCTCGCCAACGTCACCAAACCGTCACCAAAGATCGAGAAAGAAATTCTGCCTCCCGGAAAATATCGAATCGGCGACACCGTGAACAAAACCTTGCGGCTCGGTCTGGAGGAAGACAGGGGCCGAATTCTTTTCGGCGAAGACATTGAAGATCCCAAGGGTGGCGTGTTTCGCCTTACTCAGAAGCTTTCAACCGCGTTCCCGAAGCAAGTTTTCAATTCGCCACTCGCCGAATCGACCATTCTTGGTGTTGCCTGTGGCCTTGCTGCGTACGGGAAACGCCCCGTGTTCGAGTTGCAGTTCATCGATTTTATCTACCCGGGCTTCAATCAACTTGTTACCAATATTTCCACGCTGCGTTGGCGATCGTCCGGCAATTGGAAATGTCCGGCCGTAATTTATGCGCCGTATGGCGCGTATTTGCCCGGCGGAAGTTTATGGCATAGCCAGGCGAATGAATCGGCACTCGCACATTATCCTGGTCTAAACATTGTGATTCCAAGCACGCCGGCAGACGCCGCCGGATTGCTTTGGACGGCAATGCACTGTGAGGATCCGGTGATTTTCTTAATCCCGAAGCATTTGCTTTGGGCCGAACACGAATACGCCGAGCCAATCCCAGCTGTCCCGCTCGGGCGGGCGCGTCAATGCAGAAGCGGCTCGGACGTGACGGTGGTCGCATGGGGAAACACGATTGAGAAATCGCTCGAGGCGATCGCGAAAATCAATAATGAAACAACCATCGAACTAATCGACCTGCGATCGATCGTGCCATGGGACAAGGCTGCGATCGAAGAATCAGTGCGTAAAACTCGCCGGCTAGTTGTTGTCCAGGAAGACACTGAGAACTGCAGCGTCGGGCAGATGATTATTTCCCACGTCACAAGCACGCCTGAGCTCTGGGATGAGATGATCAGTCCGCCGATTCTCGTTAGCAAAGCGAACGTCGTGATTGGTTACAATCCAATCTACGAATACGCTGCATTGCCAGATGTCGAACGCATTGTTGCTGCCATCCGGCACTCGGTTTCAACCAGACATGAACGCGCAGTTGTAGCCGGAATCGGTGATTCCCGCCGTCCCGCAAAACAACGCGAATACGTTCAGCCGGGATCAACGATCCCGGCTACAACGGAAATCGGTAAACGGCGCATGCAAAGCATTACGGTGCCTGTGATGGGCGAAGGAATTCGCAATGCAAAAGTCGTTTCGCTTTTGAAAAAACCGGGCGATCCCGTCGCGCTGGACGATGAATTGTGCGAAGTCGAAACGGACAAGGCTGTTTATCCAATTCAATCATCGTTCGCTGGAGTCATGGGCGAATGGAAAACGAAGGTTGGCGACACGGTCGACATTGGCCAGGAGCTTGGCACACTTTTTGCCGACGAGGCATCGCTAGCGGATCAGTTTGAGACGGCTGAAGTTTCGGCGAAGCGAAAACCTGTAGAGGCAGCCGTGTCGGCTGCGGAACCCGGAGATGCTGATCGCGGGCGACACGCCCGCCGCTACAGTATCGAGCCGGCGCTTTCGCCCACGGTCACGCGCAAACTCAGCCGTGTCATTTCCGCTAACCTGCAAATCGATGCGCGTTGGGACGCAATTCGTGAAGCTCGCGAGCTGGCGAAAAAGAAAGATCTCGAGAATGCCCCCTCCCCTTCCGTGATGATGGCGTGGGCGGTCGTGCGCGCGATGGAAAAGCACGGGCCTTTCCGTCGGCTGATTCTCGAAAACGATCAAATTGTCCAGAATGATGATTTCGATCTGGGCATTGCAGTCGCACTCGAGGGCGATCGCCTGACGACTGCGGTAATCACGAACGCAAATCGAAAGAGCTGGCCGGAATTTGTAAAAACTTACGACGAGACCGTGGCTGCGACGCGCGGCGGGCAGGTAGACGCGATGAACGCGCCGGTCGTAATCACGAGTCTCGGCGCTTTCGGAGTGAAAGCCGGTGCGCCGATTGTCGTGCCGCCGTCAGTCGGCACGCTGTTCGTTGGCACCGCGCACCGTGAACTGATTCCCAACAAAAACAAAAACGAAAGTGCAGAGGTCATCACGCTGTCACTTACGTTTGATCATCGCGTCGTAAACGGTGCCGGCGCAGCGGCTTTCGCAAACGAAATCAAAAAACAAATCGAAGGATTTAAAATTCCATCTGAGAAAGTGCCCGCCGCACCGGCGCGCGCGCGCTAAGCATTCTTCTCGATTACATCCAATCTTCTGTTGCGCTTCGTAGCTTTAGTACGGTCGATTTTCGCGAACGAATCAATCAACATCAACACGAGGGAAGTCTTATGGCACGAAAACTCGATGGAAAGAAAGTGGCCATCCTTGTGGCAGATGGTTTTGAGCAGGTGGAAATGACAAAGCCGCGTGAGGCGCTAGATGAAGCCGGTGCACAAACGAAAATCGTTTCGCTGAAGCCCGGCAAGATTCAGGGAATGTATCACGCAGATAAAGGTGACAAATTCGATGTCGATCTTACCGTAAAAGATGCGCGCCCGGAACAATTCGACGCACTCATGATCCCCGGCGGCCTGTTTAATCCGGATGCACTCCGCATGGACCAGAACGCGCTTGAATTCGCACGGCACTTTTCCCGAGAACACAAACCGGTGGCGGTCATCTGTCACGGCCCGCAGGTCCTGATCAGTGCCGATCTTGTTCGCGGCAGAAAAATGACGTCGTGGCCGGCGATCCAAGTCGATATACGCAATGCAGGTGCGCGTTGGGTGGACGAGGAAGTAGTCGTGGACAACGGATTGGTTTCCAGCCGAAAACCCGACGACATTCCAGCATTTAACAGGAAGATGATCGAAGAATTCGCGGAAGGCCGGCACGCGGCAGCCGCTGCGGCGTAAGCCTGACTTGTTCTAAACTGTATCAGGCGGCACGAGAAACAGCGCTGCCTCATTGTAGGGCGTCCGCCGCGGCGGACGCCGGAGCAAGGAATTGGCGTTTCACGGAACGGAGCCGGCGGGCGCCAAGCGACATAGACGGCAAGCCCGAAGGCTGAGCTCACTGGCGCGAGCCGATCAAACGCCCTACAATTATTTGCGCCAGCACCGCGTTATGACCACCGCAAATAAGATCACGATCGTGCGGATTTTGATGATCCCCGCTTTTGTGACGATGGCGATTTATTATGGCGAGAGCGTCAGACGCGGCGAACCGCTGGAATGGCAGCGTTTCACTGCGATCATCATTTTCATACTGGCTGCCGTAAGTGACGGCTTGGATGGATACGTCGCACGCCACTATAACCAGCGCAGTTCGTTGGGAGTCATTCTCGATCCACTTGCCGACAAAGGATTACTGCTCAGCGGCATCATCACCTTAAGCATTAGCAACTGGAGCGAGCTCGATCCCGATTACGGCAGGTTTCCGGTCTGGTTCCCCGTCCTTGTGATTTCGCGCGACGCCATTCTCTTCGTTGGCGCAGCTGTCTTGTACTTGCTCATTGGGAAAGTGCACGTGAAACCGAACTGGACCGGAAAAGTAGCGACCGTTTTACAGATGATCGCTATCGGCTGGGTCATGCTGCAGCTACGGCTGCTTCCCCTGCTCTACGTTGTGCTCGCGGCCGGCTTTTTTACTGCAGTTTCCGGAATCGTTTACGTGACCGATGGCGTTCGGCAATTGCAGGCTGCAGGCCACGCCCATCCGGCGAAATCGTAGATGTGTCTGCTGCGGTGAATGAGACGAGCACACCGCCGAATGTCGCAATTGTCGGCCGGCCAAACGTAGGCAAGTCCGCGCTGTTCAATCGCCTGGTCGGCCGAAAGATTGCCATCGTTCATGATCAACCCGGAATCACACGCGACCGGATTTCCGCGATTTGCAAGCGCGCTGCGCGCCCGTTCACAGTGTGGGACACGGGCGGAATCTTCGGCGTCGGTGAACGCGAGCTGAGCGCACAGGTGCGGCTCGGCGCAGAAGAAGCGCTGCACGAGAGCGATCTTCTGCTTTTCGTTGTCGACGGAAAAGAAGGCTTGTCACCTGTCGATGAAGAACTCGCGCGCACACTGCGCAAATCGCGAAAACCGGTCGTGCTTGTGATTAACAAAATCGACAACGAGAAGCACGAGCCGCTCGCCGCAGACTTTGATTCGCTAGGCTTTGAACCAAGCGTTGCGATCAGTGCAGAGCATGATCGCGGAATTTCGGACTTGTTAAGCGAAATCGAACGGCGTCTCCCTCAAGGAACGGCGCTTTTCAAAGCGCCGCCTTTGAGCACCGCAGCTGGGAAGCCGCCGCTCCCTGATCGACCCGGCCGGCTTGCGATTGCGATCGTTGGCCGCCCAAATGTTGGTAAGTCCTCGCTCATCAATTCAATTGTGCGCGGCGAGCGCGCAATTGTGAGCGAACTGCCGGGAACCACTCGCGATGCCATTGACATTCTTTGCCAGCGCGATGGACGGAAGTTCGTTTTCATCGACACCGCCGGAATTCGCCGGCGCGGAAAACATTCGAGTTCGGTCGAGGTTTTCAGCGTTATGCGAGCAGAGCGCAGCATTCGCCGCGCTGATCTGTGTGTTCTCATTGTCGATCTCACGATGGGCGTAACCGCCCAAGACAAACGGATCGCAGGATTGATTCAAAAGGCGCGGAAACCAGCGATCGTTGTCTTGAACAAATGGGATTTAGTCAGACCAAGCGGCAGAGAAAAACAGGCGGCAAGGCAACTTGTCGAGGAAACGCGTGCGAGAATTTTCTTCCTCGAATATGCACCGGTGCTCATCGCCTCAGCGTTGACCGGAGAAAACATTGAGAAGTTGTTTGCATCGATCGAGACAATCCAACGCGCTGCGCGACAGCGCATCGGGACCGGGAGCCTGAACCGATTGCTGCGACAGGCGTTTGAGGCAAATCCGCCGCCGCTGGTAAAGGGCCGACGCCTTAAGCTGCTTTACGCTACGCAAACGAGCGGGAAAAAACATCACATACTGGAGGGTGGAGCTCCAGCGACGCCACAGTTCTCGGGTGCAACAGGAATGTCGGAACGGACTTGCGGGAGCTCGCCCCTCCAACCTCCGGAATTCGTTCTCTTCGTCAACGATCCGAGTTTGATGAATGAAACGTATCGCCGTTATCTTGAGGCTCGCATTCGCAAAGCGGAGCCGTATCCTGGCTTGCCAATCATCTTAAGGCTTCGCCCGCGCACGGGAGTGTCGCACAACAAGCAACGCGGACGTCGCGCTGGTCACGGAAATAAACAGCAGTCTGGCAACTGGCGGAACGTTTGATCGAACGTTCTCCTGGCCGTACGTGTCTGACAAAAACCATATGAAATCGACGCAGGAAATTACGCAGGAAGTGCGGGAGCTGGGACAATGGATTCCGGCGCTCCGCCAGCAAGTCGCGCACGTTGTTGTGGGTCAAAAGTATTTGGTGGACCGTCTTTTGCTTGGGCTGCTCGCCAACGGTCATCTCCTGCTCGAAGGCGTTCCCGGGCTGGCAAAAACGCTCACGGTCAAAACAATGGCCGCTTGTATCCAGACTGGGTTTCAACGATTGCAATTCACGCCCGATCTTTTGCCGGCGGATCTGATAGGCACGCTGATTTACAATCCACGCACCGGCGAATTTACGACCAAACTCGGTCCGATTTTTTCCAATCTGATTCTGGCCGACGAAATCAATCGCGCGCCGGCAAAAGTTCAAAGCGCATTACTGGAGGCGATGCAGGAGCGGCAGGTCACGATTGGCGAGCAAACCTATCCCCTCTCCGATCCGTTCCTTGTTCTGGCGACGCAAAACCCGATTGAACAGGAAGGGACGTACCAATTGCCCGAAGCGCAGCTCGACCGCTTCATGTTCAAATTGAATATTGGTTATCCGCAAAAATCCGAGGAGCGAACCATTCTCGATTTGATGGCCACCTCGGCGCCGGATTTGCGGGTAGATCCAGTGATTGACCCCAAGCAAATCATCGCAGCCCGCAACGTGGTTAACAGCATCTATATCGATGATCGGGTAAAGGATTACATCGTCGATGTTGTCTGGGCGACACGGCAGCCAGCCGCGTACAACCTGCGGCTGGAAGGCCTCATTCGTTACGGCGCTTCGCCGCGGGCGACCATCTATCTCGCCCTCGGCGCGCGCGCTCACGCATTCCTGAACGGCCGCGGTTACGTGACGCCGCAGGACGTCAAAAGCATCGGCCCCGACGTTTTGCGGCATCGCATCATTATCAGTTATGAAGCCGAGGCGGAATCAGTCACCAGCGAGACGATCATCGAGCGGATTTTTGCCGGGCTGCCGGTGCCGTGATTCGATATAGCTGTGGACACCGCTGAGATTCTTAAAAAGATCAGGACGCTCGAGATCAAGACCCGCGGTCTGGTCGAGACTGCCTTCGCCGGAGATTATCACAGCGTTTTCAAGGGCCGCGGCATGAATTTTGAAGACGTGCGCGAATATCAGCCGGGCGATGAGATTCGCTCAATTGATTGGAACGTAACGGCACGGATGGGCAACGCGTTTGTGAAAAAATTCACTGAGGAGCGCGAACTAACAGTAATGCTGGTTGTGGATGTCAGTGCTTCAGGGAATTTTGGTAGCACAACACAATCCAAACGCGAGCTGGCTGCAGAAGTTGCCTGCCTGCTCGCCTTCAGCGCGATCAGGAACAACGATAAGGTCGGCCTGATCCTTTTCACCGATCGCGTCGAGCTTTTTATTCCGCCAAAAAAAGGGCGGTCACACACGCTGCGACTCATCCGCGAGATTTTGTTTTTTCAGCCGCAGGGACGCGGCACAGAGCCGGCGCTTGCACTTGACTATCTAAACAAAATCGTCACACGACGCGCCGTTGTCTTTTTCATCTCGGATTTTCAGGTGCCTGATTTCTCGCGAGCGCTCGCCGTAAGTGGACGGCGCCACGATTTCGTAGCCATCCAAATTCACGACGAACGAGAAAAGGTCTTGCCGAACATCGGCATCATTACATTGGAGGACGCCGAGACCGGGGAACAGGTCGAGATCAACACAGGCGATCGCAGAACGCGGGCTCTCTTCGCAGGCCTCGTCGATGGACACGAGGCAGAACTTTCCCGCACCCTTCGGCGGAATAATATTGATGCGATCACGCTGCAAACCGGAAAGGATTATTTGCCGTCGCTCCGGTCGTTTTTTAAACAACGCGGGCGCCGGCTCGGTGTTCGATGAGGGAACGGAAGGAGTAATGGAGTGCAGGAGTTAATGACATGAATTCGCCTTCCAAGATTCCATTGCTCCACCACTCCATCACCCCGGCGCTCCTGGTGCTCGCCGCTGAAGAATTCCACGACATTGCGCCACCAGTGGATTATTCACTGATTCCGCCCTGGCTGGTTTTTGTGATCGCGTTTGTTGCGCTCTCGCTTCTCGGCCTGGTGGTCTGGTTGTTTGCGAGACGTCGCAAACCGCCCGTGCCGCCGAAGTTGCCGCGCGAGATCGCACTCGAAGAGCTGGACCGAATTAGCCGCGAAATTGAAAGGATGAGTCCGTATCAATTCAGCATTCGCGTGTCTGACATTTTGCGAAAATATGTGACGCAGCAGTACGGCCTGCCGGCAACGCGGCAGACTTCTATCGAGTTTCTGACTGCATTGGCCAAGGTGTCGCCTTTCTCCACGGAAGAAAAATCGTTGCTCGAGGATTTTTTGAACCGATGCGATCTGATCAAATTCGCACGGTATGAAGCGACAAACTCGGATAGCGAATTGCTATTGCAAGAAGCGATTCGTTTTGTGAAAGGAGGTCAACTTGCGACTGTTTGATTGGTGGCCAGCAAACAGCGCGTTGACGTTCGCGCGCCCGTGGCTGCTCCTGTTGCTCCTGGCTATCCCGTTGCTGGCATATCTACGTGGGAAACGCGGTCCGGCCGCGGCGCTGACTTATTCATCGACGGCCAGCCTTCGGGCAATCGGAAAACAAAGCGCCGCACGCGCAGGGAAGATTCTGCGAACACTGCTGCTGGCTTCGCTTGCGATCTTCGTGGTTGGACTTGCGCGTCCGCAGCTCGGCAAAAGTCTTACCCAGATCGAGGCGAGCGGAATCGACATCATGCTTGTGCTCGATGTCTCCGGGTCGATGCTGACGAAAGATTTTACGATTGGCGGGCAAGAAGCGACGCGGGTGGATGCGATCCGAGAGGTCACACGTAAATTTATTGAAGAGCGGCCGAACGATCGGATCGGCATCATTGCATTCGCCGGTCGTCCGTATGTCGTAAGCCCAATGACACTGGATCACGATTGGCTTTTGCAAAATCTGGATCGAGTGCGGATAGGGCTCGTCGAAGACGGTACTGCGATTGGATCCGCCATGGCAGCGGCCGCCAATCGCCTGAATGATAAACATTCAAAAAGTCGCGTGCTCGTCCTGTTGACCGACGGAGAAAATAACGCCGGCAAAATTCCACCGAACACTGCCGCCGAGGCAGTGAAAGCATTAAAGATTCACTTCTATGCCATTGGGGCTGGCATCACCGGAATTGCACCGGCGCCGATCTTCACTACCCGAGGACCGCTTACCGATGCGCTTGGTAACATTCTCTACGAAAACCAGCGCGTAGAGTTTAACGAGATCGGTCTCAGAGAGGTCGCGAAAATTGCGGACGGTAAATTCTTCCGAGCGACTGACACGAAGTCGCTCGAACAAATTTACAACGACATAGACAATCTGGAGAAATCCACGGTCAGCGTAAAGAAATATCAGCAATACCGCGACCTCTTTCCGTTGTGTCTTATGAGTGGATGTGGGCTGTTGCTGGCACAGATTTTACTGTCGCAGACGATCTGGAAGAAGCTGCCATGAGCACCCCGCTTCAACGTTTCGACAATTCAACGATTTAACGAATTCCATGAGCTTTGGCGCACCAGAATGGCTTTGGGGATTGTTGCTGATTCCGCTCTTAATTGCGCTGTTTGTCCGCTCGGAGCATCGCGGCTACCGGCGACTGCGGGAGTTCGTTTCAGCGCGTTTGCTGCCGCAGCTTGCGGGAACGGTGAATCGCCCGCGTCGCATAATAAGATTTGGCCTCCAGTTGCTCGGACTTTCCCTCGCGATTGTCAGTCTCGCGCAACCGCGCTGGGGTTACACGTTTCAGGATGTAAAGCGCAAAGGGCTCGATTTGCTGATCGCCGTGGACACATCGCGCAGCATGCTTTCCAACGACGTCCAGCCGAACCGACTCGACCGCGTCAAGCTTGCGGTCCAGGATTTGATCAATGAACTCCAAGGCGACCGTGTCGGTCTAATTGCTTTTGCGGGTCGCGCTTTTTT
>Ga0137371_10002974_pt1 | contig 13475 bp, 12 predicted proteins | sample SagtaG_7_FD_104919 | JGI IMG/M metagenome (GOLD analysis project Ga0137371, IMG submission 104919) | Vadose zone soil microbial communities from Sagehorn Ranch, Mendocino, California, USA - Sage1_R_40_16 metaG | ecosystem: Environmental > Terrestrial > Soil > Vadose zone | place: USA... | reverse complement strand
GAGGAGCCTTCCCTCGCGCGCTTCCTCGTGCGCCTTGCCTCCTCTCGCGCCTGATCCTCTTCGACAAGCGGGAAACCGGTCTCTCCGACCGCGTCGGGATCGACGAGCTCCCGACGCTGGAGCGGCGCATGGACGACGTGCGCGCGGTCATGGACGCGGTGGGATCAGAGCGTGCCGCCCTCATGGGGCACCTCCGAGGGCGGCACCGTGTGTCTGCTCTTTGCCGCGACCTACCCGCAGCGGACGCCGGCGCTCGTCGTGATCGGAGGCTATGCCCGCCGGCTCCGGGCCGAGGACTATCCCTTCGGCAGCTCGCCCGAGGACTACGAGGCGTTTGTCGAGGACATTCGAGAGCTGGGGCGAGCCGGTGGGGCTCGGGGTGCGCGCCCCGAGCCTCGCAGACGACGAGCGTTTCCCAAGCGTGGTAGGCCCGCTATCTGCGTATGAGCGCGAGCCCTGGAGCGGCGTACGCCTTGACTCAGATGAACGGGCCGATCGATACGCGTCACGTGCTCTCCGCCGTGAGCGCACCGACCCTCGTCATCCACCGGTCCGGTGACCGGGCACCGCCGGTCGAGGGCGCCCGCTACCTGGCCGAGCGGATCGAAGGCGCGAAGCTCGCAGAGCTCCCGGGCGACGACCACCTGCCGTTCGTCGGGAACCAGGACGAGATCCTGGACGAGGTCGAGGAGTTCCTCATGGGGGTGCGGCGGGGGCCGGCGCCGGACCGCGTGCTCGCGACCGTGCTCTTCACCGACGTCGTCGGCTCGACGGAGCGTGCGGCGGAGCTCGGCGACCGCGGCCGGAAGGACCTGCTCGCGCGTCACCATGCGCTTGTGAGGCGCGAGCTCGAGCGCTGGCGAGGCTCGGAGGTGGACACTGCCGGCGACGGCTTTCTCGCGACCTTCGACGGCCCGGCAGAGCGATCCGCTGCGCATGCGCCGTACGCGATGCCGTGCGCGAGCTCGGGCTCGATATCCGGGCCGGGCTGCACACCGGCGAGTGCGAGGTGCTCGGCTCGACGGTCGCCGGGATCGCCGCGCATATCGGTGCGCGGGTCTCGGCGCTCGCGGGCGGCGGCGAGGTGCTCGTCTCGAGCACGGTCAAGGATCTCGTCGCGGGCTCGGGAATCGCCTTCTGCGAGCGCGGAGAGCACGTGCTCAAAGGCGTTCCGGAACCCTGGCGAATCTATGCTGTCGAAGGTGTCTGACGCCTTTCTCGTCGATGCCGTTCGGTCGCCGATCGGGCGGCGTGGTGGGTCGCTTGCGGGCGTGCGTGCGGACGAGCTCGCAGCCCAGGTCCTGAACGGCCTCCTCGACCGTCTCGATCTCGATCCCGCCGAGGTCGAGGACGTGCAGATGGGATGCGTGACGCAGGTCGGAGAGCAGGCGCTCAACGTCGGTCGGCAGGCGGTGCTCGTCGCCGACTGGCCGGAGACCGTCTGCGCGTCGACCGTGGACCGGCAGTGCGGCTCGTCGCTGCAGGCGGCGTTCAACGGCGCCGCCGCCATCCAGTCGGGGCACATCGACGTCGTCGTGGCAGCCGGTATCGAGTCGATGACCCGCGTACCGATGGGCTCGAACCTCGGCGAGGCAGGCTGGGGCGCGGTCAACGAGAAGATCGGCGAGCGCTGGCCGATCGTCCCGCAGGGCATCTCCGCCGAGGTGATCGCCGAGGAGTGGGGGCTCTCACGCGAGCAGCTCGACGAGCTCTCCTACGAGTCGCACAGGCGCGCAGTTGCGGCGATCGACGACGGCAGGTTCGAGCACGAGATCGTCCCGATCGAGACGGCGGCCGCGGGGGCGACGGTCCTCTTCGCGGTCGACGAGACGCCGCGCCGCGACACCTCGCTCGAGAAGATGGCCGAACTCGCGTCCGCATTCAAGGCGGACGGAGTGGTCACGGCCGGGAACTCGAGCTCGATCGTCGACGGATCGGCAGCCATGCTCCTCGCGAGCGAGGCGGCGGTCGCGCGGCACGAGCTCGAGCCCCGCGCGCGCTGGGTCGCATTCGGGCTCTCCGGCGTCGACCCGTACCGGATGCTGCACGGAAATCCCGAGGCCTGCAGGAAGGCTCTCGCCAAGGCGGGCCTCACGTGGGACGAGATCTCGGTGATCGAGGTGAACGAGGCGTTCGCGTCCGTCGTCCTCCAGTTTCTCGCCGACGCCGGGCTGCACGAGCGCTGGGAGGCGGGCGACGTCAACCCGAACGGAGGCGGGATCTCGCTCGGGCATCCGCTGGGAGCAACTGGTGCGCGCATCACCGCGACGCTCCTCAACGAGCTGCATCGGCGAGGAGGGCGGTACGGAATCGCGACGATGTGCATCGGCCAGGGACAGGCGATCGCCGGCGTGCTCGAGCGGCTCTGACGACCCCCTTTGGTACATCAGTTGAGCTGATCGAATTGCCTATTTCACCGACTGGTGCTGATCATCTCGATGCCCGATGATGTGCTCACGTTCGGGTTAATCGTGATCGCGTTCGTGCTGGTCGTGGGGCCGCTCGCTCTCCTTTACGGAGCGGACTCGCGGGTCGACGACGTCGCACGCCGTCGCCGCGCCGGTTGAGTGCCGTCGTAGAAGCGCGCCGCTAGGATCCGCGCGGCGTGGCCGCTCGTGACGTTCGCAGGCTCGGTGTCGTCGGCCTCGGAGCCATGGGCGCCGGGATCGCGCAGCTGGCGGTCGAAGCCGGCTACGAGGTGGTTGGTCGCGAGGTATCCGACGAGCTGGGCGAGAAGGCGCGCGAGCGAATCGCGCACTTCCTCCAGCGCAAGGTGGACAAGGAGCAGTTGGGCGCGGGCGAGCGCGAGTCGGCACTCGCGAGGCTTTCGCTGACGGTCGACCTCGGCGAGCTCGGAGGATGCGATCTGATCATCGAGGCCGTCGTCGAGGACCTCGACGCGAAGCAGGCGCTCTTCGTCGAGCTCGAGAAGCTGGTCGACCCCGAGTCGATCCTGGCTACGAACACGTCTGCGCTTTCCGTGACCGAGATCGCGGCCGCGGTCTCGACTCCCGAGCGCGTCGTCGGGATGCACTTCTTCAACCCGGCCCCGCTGATGCCCCTGGTCGAGATCGTGCGGGCCGAGCTCTCCTCGGACGATGCCGTCGCCACCGCCTATGCCGTCGGCGAGTCGCTGGGGAAGCGGCCCATCCGTTGCCACGACACCCCTGGTTTCGTCGTGAACCGGATCCTCATCCCGCTGCTCAACGACTGCGTTCGTGTCCTCGACGAGGCCCGCATCTCCGCGGAGGACCTCGACACGGCGATGACCGCAGGCGCGGGCTGGCCGATGGGGCCCTGCACGCTGATCGATCTGGTCGGAATCGACGTGCACGTACACGCATCCGAGGCCCTGTACGCGAAGCTCCGCGAGCCGCGGATGGCGTCGCCTCCACGCCTCGTCGCGATGAAGAACGCCGGGCTCCTCGGCCGCAAGTCCGGTCGCGGGTTCTACAGCTACGAGAACGCCTGAGGCGCGTTTAGTCGCGCCGCTTACATTCTCCTTACGGCCTTCTCACCCCCGACTCACGGCGAATGCTGATACTGGGAGGGAGCCGATGCGGACGCTCATCCTTCTTGCTTGCTCGCTCGCCGGCGCCGCGTTTCTCGCGGCCGGGGCCCGTGCCGTCGAGCCCGTCAACGGCACGCTGTCCGTCGAGCACGGTAAAGGTCTCGTCATGCTGGAGATGCGTGGGTCGATTCTCGGCCGCCTCGGGAACGGTGTCGTCACCGTCACCGACCTCACGCCTCGCGATCGCTACACGGCGACTGTCGTCGGCCGGAAGATGAAGGAGATTCACGTCGGCCTCCGGACGACGCGGTATCGCGGGCAGGGCTTGCGTTTTCGGATGCTGGGCGGCAACTGGCGTGTCGTCCTGCGCGGAGCTGGAGTCGACGTCTCGGCAGTGGGACGCGGCGCAGTCACGCTTCAGGCCGACCGGGTTACGCCGTTCGACGACGCGGGAGTCTACTCTCTCGACGGCGTGGACTGCAGCCTCGACCCGACGAGTTGCACCCCGCTTCCGGACGACCTGGAGCGCTTCGCGCTCGGCACACAATGAGTGAACAACACGGCATTCTGGTCGTCGAGGACGAGACGTCGATCGCCTCGTTCGTCGCCGCCTATCTGAAGAACGCAGGCTACGGCGTGCGCACGGCGGCGACCGCCCAGGCAGCGCTCGTCGAGATCGCGCAAGAGGCCCCCGCCCTGGTCGTTCTCGACCTCAACCTGCCGGACGGCGACGGGGTCGAGCTCTGCAGACGCATCCGCAAGAACTCGGACGTGCCGATCCTCATGCTCACGGCCCGCGACGAGGACGTCGACAAGATCATCGGGCTCGAGGTTGGCGCCGACGACTACATGACGAAGCCGTTCAATCCGCGCGAGCTCGTCGCACGGGTCAAGAGCGTGCTCCGCCGCGCAGCGCCGGAGCGCCGTCGCCCTGAGTCGGAGGAGCTTCGGCACGGAGACCTCGTCATCAACGCGGGGAAGCGGGAGGTCTACGTCGGCGACGAGGAGATTCGTCTCGCCCCGAAGGAGTTCGACCTGCTCTGGGAGCTCCTCGACCATCGCGGAATCGTCCTCACGCGCGACCAGCTCCTCGAGCGCGTGTGGGGATACACATTCGCCGGGGACACTCGAACCGTGGACGTCCACGTCCGTCAGATCCGGCGCAAGCTCGGCGACGCGTCGCCCATCGTCACCGTCTGGGGCGTCGGCTACAAGGTCGCGTCCGAGCGCTCGCCCGCCCCGGCCGGGTAGGCGTACTCTGCGCCCGAGATGCTCGGGACTCGGCGTTTTCGTCTGACAGCGCTGTTTCTGGCGACGGTGCTCGTCTTCGGGCTGGTCTCGATCGCCCTCGCCGTCCGCCTGTTCCAGGACGTGACCCGGTCGCAATCGGTGAGCGAGATCCAGCGCGAGGCACGTGGGATCGCGGCGCTCTACGCTCAGTCGGCCCTCCGCTCGAACCAGGAGGGAGCGAAGGCCCCCGCGTTCGCGGCGAAGACGCTCGAGCTGGCAACGGGGGATCGGCTGTACTACGTGGGCGCGTCCCTCTTCCCCGGCCAGCGGTTCGGCCTCGTGCGTCTACAGCAGGGCGATCTCGGCGACGTGCGGCTCGACCGGGATCGTCTCGTCACGTTCGAGTTCACCCCTCCGGACGACAGCCGCAGGCTGCTCGCGGCAGCACAGCCGGTGCAGCTCGTCCGCGGCACGGAGCCGTTCGGTTGGCTGATCGTCGCCAAGCCGACCGCAGAGCTCAGGGAGCAATGGGTCAGCCTGGTCGAACGCCTGCTGCTCGCGTTGGCCGCCGGGATCGTGCTCGCCGTCCTTCTTCTCTGGTGGCTCTCGCGACGGCTCACGGAGCCCGTGCTCGCGCTCACACGCGCGACCCAGGCGGTCGCGACCGGTAGCTACGACGTCGAGATCCCCGAGCCGAAGGGTAGCGACGAGATCTCCCTTCTCTCGGAGCGCTTCCGCCGCATGGTCGAGCAGCTCGCCGAAGCCGAGAAGCTCAAGCGCTCGTTCCTCATGTCGGTCTCGCACGAGCTCAGGACGCCGTTGACCGCGATCCGCGGGCACGTCGAAGCCCTCCGCGAGGGCATCGTGACCGAGCCGGAGCAGGTGGCCGGTTCGCTCGACATCATCGCCGCGGAAGCGGACCGGCTGGAGAGGCTCGTCGGAGACGTGCTCGACCTCGCCAAACTGCAGGCTCACCGTTTCACCGTGCGTCACGAGGAGGTCGACATGAGCCGTCTCCTCGACCACGCCTACGGGGCGTTCGCGGAGGAGGCGCGCCAGCGCGACATCGACTACCGCTTCGAGGCCGACGGCGAGGAAGCGGTGATCGTCTCCGACGGGGACCGCGTCCTGCAGGTGATCTCGAACCTGCTCTCGAACGCGTTCAAATGGACGCCGGACGGCGGCACGATCGAGCTCTCCCTCGACGCACGGAACGGAAGCCTCCAGGTGGAGATCGCCGACTCGGGGCCTGGGATCCGAAGAGAGGACCGAGACCGCATCTTCCATCCCTTCATCTCGCAGGACTCGAACGGCACTGGCCTCGGCCTGCCGATCGCGCGCGAGCTCGCCGTCGCTCTCGGCGGACGCATCGAGCTCGACTCCGACCCCGGACGAGGTAGTCGCTTCCGGCTCGTGCTGCCGGCCGAGGAACGCTAGTCGAGGAGCCAGCTAGCGCGAGGCGGCTACGCAGCAGCAGCGCGCCCGACGAGCGCATCCGCGTGTCGCGGCTCCGCCGGCAGCTCGAGACGGTCACGACTCGAATCGCCGAGAGCGTCTGCGGCGGCCTCTCCATCGGAGCGCCGACTCTCGAGCACCGCGAGCCGGGCGTCGACTCCCCGCCATCCCGAGCTCACCAGATCGACGAGCAGCGCCAGATCGTCTACCCGCGCATGTCGTTCCGCGAGAAGCTCTCCCTCGATTCGCTCGAGCCGGCGGATGGCCTGGTTGAGAAGACCTCGGATTTCGGCGATGTGGCGTGCCACGGGGAGTACCTCGGCGCGCGTCGCGTCGCGGACCGCGGACGTTACCTCCACCGGAATCGACGCCTGGAGCTCTGCGGCCGTCACCGCCAGGGCCTCGATCTGCTCCCGGGAACGGTCGAGCGCGGCCTCCAGGTGGGCCGGCTCCGCACGCCCGGCGGCAAAGTCCGCGAGGCGCTGTTTCGCCCGTTCCAGAGCCAGTTCGTCCATGAGCGGCGAGGCTACTCTCAGCGTCGGATGGACACCGCCGTGCTCGAGTACGACCTGCCCGAGGAGCTGATCGCACAGACTCCGACCGAGAGGCGAGACGACTCGCGGCTGCTGGTCTACCGCCGTCGAACGGACCAGATCGAGCACCGGACGTTCGCCGACTTGCCCGCGCTCCTCGAGCGGGAGCTCGTCGTCCTCAACGACACGCGGGTGGTCCCTGCAAGGCTGCGCCTCAGACGCGAGTCAGGCGGGGCCGTCGAGGTCTTCCTGCTGGAGCGTCGCGGCGAGGCCGGAGCCTGGGAAGGTCTCGCGCGTCCGAGCAAGCGTCTGCGCGCGGGAGAGCAGCTGGGGCCCGTGGAGCTGCTCGAGCCGCTCGGCCGCGGGCGCTGGCTCCTCCATCTCGAGGGAGAGCCGGCAGGCGACGTGCCGTTGCCTCCGTACATCCACCGGCCGCTCGAGGATCCGGAGCGCTACCAGACGGTCTACGCGCGTGAGGCCGGGTCGGCCGCGGCACCGACGGCAGGGCTGCACTTCACCCGCGAGCTGCTTCGGAATCTCGACCACGCCTGCGTGACGCTCCACGTCGGGCTCGACACGTTTCAGCCGGTGACGTCGGAGCTGCTCGAGGGGCACACGCTGCACGGGGAGCGCTACTCGGTCGCTTCGGGCGCGTGGCGGCGAATTGCCGCTGCGGAGCGCGTCCTGGCGGTGGGCACGACCGCTGTGCGAGTCGTCGAGACGGTCGTCCGGACGCATGAGCTCGACGGCCGTACGACGCTCTTCGTCAAGCCCGGCTTCGACTTCCGGAGGGTGGACGCCCTGCTCACGAACTTCCACCTTCCACGGTCGACGCCGCTTGCGCTCGTGATGGCCTTTGCCGGGATCGAAGAGACGCGCGAGCTCTATCGGGCCGCGATCGCCGAGCGGTACCGCTTCTTTTCCTTTGGCGACGCCATGCTCGTGCTCTAGTGCGGGTGACTGAATGATCGTTTCGGCGCATTCCCTTCTCACATCCCTGAGCGTTTCACCATTAGGCTCAAAGGTGGGTGGAGGCGAGGGGTGGCCCCGGGCCCTGGAGCGTGTGAGCCCAGCCTGGTGAGTACCTTCACCGTGACCGCGACCGACGGTGCCGCTCGCGCCGGCGTCCTCGAGACCGCCCACGGCCCGATTCCGACGCCCGCGTTCATGCCCGTCGGGACGAAGGCCTCGGTCAAGGCCCTGCACCCGGACGAAGTACGAGCACTCGGCGCGCGGGTGATCCTCGGCAACGCCTACCACCTCCACTTCCGTCCGGGCGAGGAGGTCGTGGAGTCTCTCGGGGGCATTCACGGCTTCTGCGGCTGGAGCGGGCCGATCCTCACCGACTCGGGAGGGTTCCAGGTCTTCTCGCTCCGCGACACGATCATCTCGCTCGACGAAAGCGGCGTCACATTCCGCTCCGTCTACGACGGATCGGCCGCGACATTCACGCCCGAGGGCGTCGCCGAGATTCAGCGCAGGCTCGGCTCGGACATCGCGATGTGCCTCGACGTGTGCACGCCGGCGAGTACCACGAGGGCCGAGCTCGAGGCGGCGGTCGCGATCACGAGCGTCTGGGCGAGGAAGCAGTCAGAAACTCCGCGTGCACCTGGGCAGCTCCGGTTCGGCATCGCCCAGGGTGGCATCGACCCCGAGCTCAGGAGGCGCTCCGTAGAAGAGATCACCTCGCTCCCCTTCGACGGCTACGCGCTCGGCGGGCTCGCGGTCGGGGAGCGGCGAGACGAGATGCTCGAGACCGTCGGGTGGGCCGCGCCGCTGCTCGCGCAGGACAAGCCGCGCTATTTCATGGGCGTCGGCGACGCCGAGGGCATCCTCGAGGTCGTCGGGCGGGGCATCGACCTGTTCGATTGCGTGCTGCCAACCCGCACCGCGCGTACGGGCTCCGCGCTCGTCTCGAGCGGGCGGATCAGCCTCCGGAACGCCCGCTTCGCCCGCGACCCGAGGCCGCTCGAGGACGGATGCCGATGTCCCGCCTGCGCCAGGTTCACGCGCGCGTACATTCGGCACCTCGTCACGCAGGACGAGATTCTCGGGTTGAGGCTCTTGAGCCTGCATAATCTCTGGTTCGTACTCGACCTGACCGCACGCGCGCGGGCGGCGATCGAGCGCGGAGCGTTCTCGACCTTGAGGGAAGAGGTGCTCGCGCGTCTCGCCCGCGGGCCTGAGGAGGACTTGTGAACAGCGGCTTTCTCATCCTGATCGTGCTCTTGGGCGTCGGCTTCTACGTTCTGATGATTCGTCCGCAGAGGCAGCGCCAGGCGCAGCACCAGTCGATGATCGACAACGTCGACGTGGGCGAGGACGTGCTCACGACCGGGGGCATCTACGGCACGATCGCCCGCGTCGAGGGGGACGACCTGGTCGTCGAGATCGCCGACGGGGTCACCGTTCACATGACGCGTCGGGGCATCGCCGCGGTCCTGCCACCCGAGGACGAGGAGAGCGAAGACGAAGGCGACGAGGACGAGGACGACGAGACGTCGGCCGGGCTCGAGGAAGCTGCCGTTCCGGGTGGAGAAGAATCCGTTACGAGCGCGGCGCACGGCGACTCGTCGTCAGATGACCGCAGCTAACCTGACCGCCCGGCCGTGAACCGTCGCTCGTCCCTCTACATCGTCGCGCTCCTCGTCGCGGCCCTCGTCGCGGTCGCGCTGCTCGCGATCCCGGGCTCCCCGATCCACAAGAAACCGACGCTCGGCCTCGATCTCCAGGGCGGGCTGCAGGTGACGTTGCAGGCTGTTCCGCCGCCGAACAAGAAGCTCACGTCGGCCGACCTCGACCGCTCCGTCGACATCATGAGGAGCCGCGTCGACAAGCTCGGCGTGAGCGAGCCCGAGATCCGCAAGCAGGGGGCCGATCAGATCGTCATCGACCTCCCCGGCATCAAGAACCCGCAGGCAGCCGCGCAGATCATCGGCAAGACTGCGCAGCTCGAGCTCTACGACCTCGAGACCTCGCTCGTCGGCCCCTCGACCTCGATCAACGGCGAACCGGTGGAGCACGCCTCGCTGTACGAGCTCCTGGCCGCGGTCCAGTCCCAGGCGCAAGCCGGGAAGTCAGATGCGTATTACGTCTTCAACACCAAGACGAAAAAGCTTGTCGCGGGACCGTTCGCGACGGAGAAGGATGCGTCCAAGCCGCTCAATGCCAAGAACGGGAGAGAGCTCTTCGCGGTCCCGCACGGCATGGTCGTCGTCACGTGCGGCCAGAACGCGGTGGTCTGTCCGGGCGGGAACGGTCAGGGGGTCGAGCCGACACAGACCTACTACTACCTCTTCAAGTACCAGCCGCCCAACGTCCCCCAGATGACCGGGAGCGATCTCAAGCTCTCGGGCACCCGCGCGGACTTCGACTCCCAGACCGGCCAGCCGATCGTAACCATGGAGTTCACGAAGAAGGGCGGCAAGGAGTTCCAGGACATCACGGCCCAGGAGTGGACGCGTGGGCGGATCAAGAACGCTCCGCAGCACTTCGCGATCGTGCTCGACCGCGAGATCCGCACCTTCCCGCAGATCGACTACACGGACGGCTCGCTCTCGGGCGGAATCGGAGGCGGACGAGCCCAGATCACGGGCCTGCAGTCGATCGGCGAGGCAAAGAGCATCGCGCTCGTCCTGCAGACGGGTGCGCTTCCGGTCAACTTCAAGACGCTCGATCGCACGGATATCTCGGCGACGCTCGGGAAGGACTCGTTGAACCAGGCGAAGCGAGCCGCCCTCGCCGGGCTCATCCTCGTCGCGATCTTCCTCCTCGTCTTCTACCGCTTCCTCGGGGTCGTCGCGGTCGCGGGCCTCGGCATCTACGCGGCGTTCCTCTATGCCGCGATCCTGCTCTTCAACGTCACACTGACGCTGCCCGGCTTCGCCGGCCTCGTCCTGACCTTCGGCGTGGCCGCTGACGCGAACGTCGTCATCTTCGAGCGGATCAAGGAAGAGGTGCGTGCCGGGAGATCGGTGCGCGCAGCGGTCGCCCAGGGGTACGCGAAGGGCTTCCACACGATCGTGGACGCGAACGTAGTGACCGCGATCACGGCCCTCGTCCTCTTCGCGGTCGCGACCGCGAGCGTGAAGGGCTTCGCCCTCATGCTCCTCATCGGGACGGCGCTCTCGATGTTGACGGCGGTGCTCGCGACGCGCGCGATCCTGGCGCTGCTCGCGGGCTTCGAGTGGTTCGACAGCCCGCGTCTGATGGGCGCGACCGGACAGGGCGTCGCCCGCTGGCTGCGCGCGGACTTCATCGGCAAGCGCCGCATCTGGTTCGCGGTCTCCGGCGCGGTCGTCGCGCTGTCCATCATCGCGCTCGGCGCTCGCGGCCTGAACCTCGGCATCGACTTCAAGGGCGGGACGCAGATCACGTTCAAGACGGCACAGCCGACCGCGCTCGACACCGTTCGCAGCCAGGCGGCCCGAATCGGCCAGGCGAACGCGGTCATACAGGGGCGCGGCAGCTCGGTTGGTGGCAAGTACCAGAGCTTCCAGATCCGCACCGAGTCGCTCTCCACCTCGGAGCAGAACGCGCTCCAGTCCGACCTCGGCGAGGCCGTCGGGGCGAAGTCGTTCGGTGCCAAGAACGTGTCCGAGAGCTTCGGCCGCCAGATCGCGAGGAGCGCGATCTGGGCAATCGTCGTGAGCCTTCTCCTGATCGTTCTCTACATCTCGATCCGCTTCCAGTGGAAGTACTCGGTCGGAGCGCTCGTCGCCCTCGCCCACGACGTCGTCATCACCGTCGGGATCTACGCCCTCACGGGCCGGGAGGTGACCACCGCGACGGTCGCCGCTGTGCTCACCGTGCTCGGGTACTCGATCTACGACACGATCATCATCTTCGACCGCATCCGCGAGAACATCCCGCTCATGCGGCGTGCCTCGGTCCGGGTGATCGGGAACGTCTCTCTCTGGGAGGTCCTGCCGCGTTCGCTCGCGACGACCTTCATCACGCTGCTCCCGGTCGCCTCGCTCTACGTCTTCGGCGGCGACACGCTCAAGGACTTCGCCTTCGCCCTCCTCGTGGGAATTGGCTCCGGCGCCTACTCGTCGATCTTCGTCGCGGCACCGTTGTTCGCGGTGCTCAAGGAGCGTGAGCCCGAGTTCCAGCGGCGCCGCGACGACCTCGGCGCCCTCGAGGGAGTCACCTCGGTCGGAGGCATGCTCGACCTCGGCGACGGAGACGGAGACGGAACGGGCGTGCCGGAGGCTCAGCCTGTCCAGTCCGAGGAGGAGCCCGAGCAGCCGCAGCCGGTACCCGCAGCGGCGGGACTCGCGAAGCCGGTCTCCTCGAAACGCGAGCGACGCCGCCAGCGGCGTGCGTCGAGGCCCCATGGCCGACCGCGATAACGCGCGCGGGTCGCTCGAGACGCTCGCTCTCGCCGGGCTGGGTGCGTTCGCTCTCGCCGCGGGGCATGCCGACGAGCTTTCGGACGAGATCGCGTCGCGCCTCGGGGTCGAGCGGGACGACGTTCGGGCGGCGCTCGCGGACGTGCTCGAGAGCTGGCGTCGCGAAGCCGGACGCCTCGGAGAGCGAACGACCGACGCCGCGTCCAAGGTCGGCGAGGAGCTCGGAATCGCCTCTCGGGATGCGGTCGACGATCTCAGGCTCCGCGTCGCGCAGCTCGAGCACCGGCTGAAGCTCCTCGAGCGCGTTTCGTAGAACAGGGGCTGCTCGCCACCGCCGCCGGTGTTTCGGGCCTTCGAGCGCGCCGCCGGGCGTGCGACACTGACGGCATGGCCACGCGGGAAGCGCGGTCGCAGCGAAGTCTGGGACGGCTCACGGAGATCGCGCAGGTCGCGGTCCGGCACGGGTTCGGCTACTTCCTGCGCCGGCATCGGCTGAGCGATCTCGTGCCCTGGGGAGAGCGCGACCCGATCGAGGCGACGGCCTCGGACCGCGGACGGAGGCTGCGGGAGATGCTCGACGAGCTCGGGCCGACCTTCGTCAAGTTCGGACAACTCCTCTCGACCCGGCCGGACGTCGTCCCTCCGGACATCGTCGTCGAGCTCCGCGGGCTGCAGGACGACGTCAAGCCGGTTCCCTTCGGTCAGGTCCGCGGGGTTTTGGAGGCAGAGCTTGCGCTCCGGGTCGAGCAGGCCTTCCTCGAGTTCGACGAGCTGCCCATCGCCTCGGCGTCCATCGGACAGGTCCATCGGGCGGTGCTGCCGGACGGGCGAGAGGTCGCGGTCAAGGTCCAGCGCCCTGCCGCTCCGAGTCAGATCGAGGCCGACCTCGGACTGCTGTACCAGGCGGCGCGGCTTCTCAAGGAGCGGGTCCGGGCGCTGGAGTTCATCGATCCACAGGAGCTGGTGGACGAGTTCGCACGCTCGATCCGGCTCGAGCTCGACTACGGGCACGAGGCCCGGAACGCGGAGACGTTCCACCGCAACTTCGTGCGCAACGAGGACGTCGTCGTCCCACGCGTGATCCGCCAGTACTCCACCGGACGCGTCCTGACACTCGAGTTCCTGCGGGGGAAGAAGGTGTCCGAGCTCGACGTCGAAACGATGCGTCCCGACGAGCGGCGCGCGATCGCGTATCGGATGGCCGACACGTGGATGACGATGGTGTTCCGGCACGGGTTCTTCCACGCCGACCCGCATCCGGCGAACATCTTCGTCCTCGAAACCGGCCAGCTCGGGCTCGTCGACTTCGGACAGGCGGGGAAGCTGACCGACGAGGACATGGCGAGGCTGACCCGGCTCTTCGTCGACGCCGCGACCGAGAACATCGACTCG
>Ga0137371_10002967_pt1 | contig 13481 bp, 17 predicted proteins | sample SagtaG_7_FD_104919 | JGI IMG/M metagenome (GOLD analysis project Ga0137371, IMG submission 104919) | Vadose zone soil microbial communities from Sagehorn Ranch, Mendocino, California, USA - Sage1_R_40_16 metaG | ecosystem: Environmental > Terrestrial > Soil > Vadose zone | place: USA... | reverse complement strand
GAGAGGATGCTGGACACGTAATTCTTGACGGTCTTCTCGGCGAGCTTCAAGTCGACACCGATCTCGCGGTTCGTCTTGCCGTCCGCCACTTCGCCGAGGATCCGCTCCTCCTGGGCGGAGAGCCGGGCAAGCCGCTCATCGCCGAGCAGATGCTTGCCCCTGCGAAGTCGGTCGAGGACAGCCTTGGTGACCGCCGGATCGAGGAGATTCTGGCCGGCGCCCACCGCCCGGATGGCGCGCACCAGATCGCCGCTTTTCACCTGCTTGAGCACGTAGCCCGCGGCCCCGGCCATGATCGAAGCGAAGAGGGCCTCGTCATCGGCAAAGGTCGTCAGCATCAATACCTGGGTGTTGGGGAGGCGGGCGCGGATCTCCCGGGTGGCGTCGATCCCGCTCCCGTCGGGCAGCCGGATATCCATCACCACGACATCGGGTCGCGCCCACTCCGCCCGCTCGACGGCCTCACGTACCCCTCCAGCCTCAGCCGCGACGGTCAGGCCGTCTTCTTCCGCCAGCAGTGCCTTAATCCCGTTGCGGACGACTTCGTGATCGTCGACGATCATGATCCGCACGGGCATAAGGGCGTAGGGGCCGACTTGAGCCTGCATGACGAGTTCATCATTACTGCGGAGGGCGTTTGCCCATTAGGGCCGCAGGTCCCGAGATCAGCGGGACGTTACAGCCCCCATCCTGCCCTCCGCCAGGAGGCGCGACTCAGATGGGGATCGTGAACCGTACGGTGGTGCCCTCGCCGGCTTTGCTCTCGACGATCACCCGCCCGCCGATCGCTGCCCCACGCTCGTTCAGGTTGCGTAGCCCCAGGCCGGTGTGTGGGGCGGCCGGGTCGAAGCCCTGCCCGTCGTCGTCGATTTCCAGGATGGCCTGGTCGCCATCTCGGTGGAGGCTGACCCGACAGGTCGCTGCCTGCGCATGCTTGCCGACGTTGGAGAGAGCCTCGCGCGTGAGCTGCACCAGGTCGGCGGCACGCGGCGCCAGCTCGGCGGCGACGGTGCCGTCGATGTCCGTGACGGTGGTCACGCCGCTCTTCTCCTCGAATTCGCGCGCGAGATCCTCGAGCGCTTGCTCCAGTTGGCGATCGGCGAGGATACCGGGGCGAAGGCCGAAGATGTAATTGCGCAGGTCACGAATGGCGCGATCGATCTCGACCACGGCCGACTCGACACGCGATTCCACCTCGGGATCGCGGCTGCGGGCTGCGGTCGCCTGCAGGCCCATGCCCACCGAAAAGAGCGACTGGATGACGCCGTCGTGAAGCTCACGGCCGATCCGCTCGCGCTCGTCGAGCACGCTCAGCCGGTTCAATTCAATCTGGGCCCGACCATACTCGAGCGCCACTGATGCCTGATCGGCGAACGTCTGGACGAGCCGGACGGCCTCCTCGTCAAAACCGGGCCCACCGACGGCGTTGGCCACGGCTAAGGCTCCGAACGGCCGGCTCCGAAGGACCAGGGGGACCAGCACCATTGGTCCCATGTTCCCGAGAGCGATCATAGGCTGGTAGCTCCGACCGTCCCTCGAGGCATCCGCAAGCACTGCGGGCTGACCGCTGCGGATGACGTCTCCCGAGACCGATCCTTGGGTGGGTATCGCCAACCCGACGAGCTCGTTCGAATGGGCACCGTCGGCCACCTTGATGGTGAGGGAATCCCGGTCGCCGCCTGACGCCGGCGTGACGATGGTCGCGGTCGCCGCGTCCACCAGTTCCCGGGCACGGCGAACGATGATCTGGAGCACGTCATCGATCTCGGTGCCGGCCAGGATCGAGGAACTGATTTCCCGGACTGCCTCGAGCCACTGACCTCGCCGCCTGGCCTCCTCGTAAAGCCGCGCGTTCTCGATGGCGACGCCGGCATGAGTCGCGAGGACGACAAGCGCAGCCTCGTCCTCGGCATCGAACTCCCGTGCCCCCATCTTCTGTGTGAGATAGATGTTGCCGAAAACCTTCCCGCGGGCTTGCACGGGCGCGCCCAGAAAGGACTCCATCGGCGGGTGGTTGGCTGGGAAGCCGACGTGGCGCGGATCGTCTGTGATGCGCCGCAGGCGCAACGGCTTGGCATCCCTGATCAAGACGCCGAGGATCCCCTCGCCGACCGGCAGGGGTCCGATCGCAAGCCGTTCCTCGGGCGTGATGCCCGTGGTAATGAAATCCAGGAGCCGGCCGTCCGAACCGACCACACCCAGGGCCCCGTATCGCGCGTTCGTCAGCTTGACCGCCAGCTCGATGATCCGTTGCAGGACGACTTGAATCGACAGGTTCGACGCAAGGACGAGCACAGAATCGAGCAACTGGTCGTTCCGATTCGCAGCGGATTTCATTCGGTATTGGCCCTCTTCGTTCCAAGCCGGGCCACCCAGGGCCCGCAGGAGCCGGGACCTTGGTCCCATGCGCTGCGGGTCGGGATCGCCCACAGTCATCTTATGAACTTCTTCGTCCGCTACTTCGTCGAGATGCCGCTCCCGACGGGAATGGTCGAGCCGGCCCTGGACAGGGTACCGCCCGACTGGCTGGTTGCCATGGCGCGCAAGGCTCACACCCGCGCGCTAGGCCTGGTGCTCGAGTCCGACGCGAATCCCGGCGACGAGCTGCCCGGCGGGCTGGTTGAGATGTCGATAGAGCCCGCCACCCGCAACGGATCGACGTCGATCCGTCCCATCGCCTGGGTGCTGGTCGGGACGGCTTCGGCGACGCCTATTCTGGAAGCGGACCTCGAGGTCGGACCACTAGGTCGCCAGAGTACCCAACTGGCGCTCGGCGGCCGGTACTTCGTTCCCAACGCAGGGGGGCATCCGCCGCTTGACCGAGGCACCGCCCAGCGAATCGGCGAGGCGGCCATCAAGGAGTTTGTTGACAGCCTGGCCGAGACCGTCGATAGGCTCGCTGTCAGGGCTCCCGCCTTACCACCGCCGCTGGCGGACGCGGCAGGCTGGCCAATGAAACCCGGCTGACCCTTGAAAGTCGTCTCAAATTTCGTGCCCTCCCCCGCGAGCGGGGGAGGGAAATAACGGCTAGATAAAGAGCGTCGACGCTCCCTGCGCGGCGAGCAGTGCCGTCGTCGCTCCGGCCGGCTCCTCGAGGCCATCGATCAGGTCTTCGCGCTTGAGCCCCAGCATGTCCATGGTCATCTGGCACGGAATCAACTTCACGCCCATTTCCTTCGCCAGCGCCAGCAGCTCGGCCGGGCTGGCCACCTTGTGGCTCTTCGCCAGGCTGTTCATCATGGCCGGGCCGGCGCCCACGAAGTTCATCTTGGACAGCTTCAAGTGGTCGATGCCGCCGCGGTTCATCATCGACAGCATCTTCTGCATCCAGTTCTCACCAGTGATCCGGACGTCGTTCTTGACCAGCGGGAAGAGACCCCAGAAGGTGAAGAACACGGTCGTCTCCTGACCCATGGCGGCGGAGGTCGTGGCGAGGATCAAGGTCGGCCAGATCTTGTCAAGCTCGCCGCTCCATGCGAAGATGACCAGCTTCGGCTCGAGCTTAGGCGGCGTTTGCTGCATCGCGGCTTCGATCGAAACGCTCGGCAGTTCGGTAGAAATCGTGCTCATCGGTTACTCACCTCTTCTTCAGGACGAAGCGGTAGATGCCGGCGTCCTGGGTTTGTTCGATCAATGTGTTCCCGGTCGTCTTGCTCCAGGCGTTGAAATCCGGCACCGACCCGGGGTCGGTGGCCAGCACCTCGATCGTTTCGCCCGACGCCATTTGCCTCATCTGGATTGCGGTCTTCACGATCGGGATCGGGCAGTTGGCGCCCTTCACATCGAGGCGTCGCGTGATGGTCACGGTTTCCATGGTGTTCACCTCCTTCAGGCCACCCGGCCCTGTGGGACGGTCTGCCAGTAGAGCCGGTTGAAGGCCCACTTGGCGACGTGCCACTGCAGCGAGGGTTGCGGAGAGACAGGGGGATGCTCATAGTCGAAGCGGATCGTCGTCGCCTGGTGGTGTCCCGTCTCCAGGAAGCACATCACCCGGCCGCCGTAGTTCTCCTTCGCGGCCGTGCCGCGGATGCGCGCCGCGATCTGGCTCGCCACCACCGGCGCCTCGAAATGAGCCGTGGAGCCGCTCTTCGAGATCGGCAAGTTGGTGGCGTCTCCGATGGCGAAGATGGTGTCGAACTTCTCGTGCTGGAGCGTTGCCCGGCTGACTGGAACCCAGCCGCGCTCGTCACCCAGTCCGGAGTCCTCGATCACCTGGGCCCCGCGGTGCGGCGGAACCAGCACGAGTAAGTCATAGGGGAGCTCCTCGCCCTCGATCGAGGTCACAATCTTCTTGTCGGGAAACACCGCCTCGACGTTGAAGAAAGTGCCGAGTTCGATGCCGCGCGCTTCCAGGATCGGCTGAACCAGCTTCGAGGTCGCTTCGATGGTAAAGGCCCGGTTGAGCGGCGACGCGAGCGTGATCGTGCTCTTCTCCCTGATGCCGCGTTTGCGCAGAAACTCTTCGAGCATGAAGACGAACTCGACCGGCGCCGGCGGACACTTGTAAGGAATGCCGGCGACGCCCATCACGATGCGGCCGCCCGGGAAGGTGCGCAGCGCTTCCCGCAGCCGGATGGCACCGTCCAGAGAGTAGAAGTCGTGTGCGCCCTCAACCAGGCCCGGGATCTCTTCGCGGGCGAGGCGAGCGCCGGTTGCAAGTACGAGATAGTCGTAAGTGATGCTGCCGCCGCGGGCGAGCTCGATCACGCGGGCATCCGGGTCGATCCTGACCGCCCGGTCGATCATCAGCTCGACCTCATCGCGCAGCAGCCGCCGCTCATCCTGTGCCAGCCAGCGGCCATTCGCCTGGCCAAGCGCCACGTACAGGAAGCCGGGCTGATAGAGGTGCATCCCAACCGGGTCGATCAGCGTCACGTGGGCTGCGGGGCCGAGCTCCTTGCTGACCAGGTTCGCGGCGATGGTGCCACCGACGCCGCCGCCGAGCACGACCACCTGGGCTGGCATGGTGCTCACCTCGCCTTGCGGACGGTGAAGCGCGCGTAGCCGCCTTCGTCGGTTACGGCGATCAGCTCGTGCTTCGCCTTAGTGACCCAGGCGCGGATGTCCGTCTTCGACCCCTGATCGCTCGACCAGACTTCGATCACGTCCGAGACCTTGCCCTGGCGGATCGCCCCGATCAACGCCATCAGGGGACCCGGACAGGCCATCCCTCGCGCATCGATCGTCTTTGACGGTTGTACGGCAATCATTTCATTTCTCCTTTAGATGAAGACCATCGGCCCGGTGGCGTCGGCCATGAAGGCGGCGACGCCTTCGACGTCGTCCACCAGCGGGTCCAGGTCGGTTCTCTCCAGCTTGAACATCTCCATCGACAGCGCGCAGGCGTGCACCGAGACCTCGCCGACTTCCTTGGCCTGCCTAAGCAGCTCGCTCCAGTGGGTGCCCGCATGGTTCTTGACCGACGGCGCTTGCTGGGCCGTTGCCTCCGGCGAGAGGGCGTGGTCGGCGCCGATCCTGTCGGCTCGGAAGGCGTCGAGCGCGTAATACTGCAGAAAAACGTTGACCGTACGGCCCATTGCAGCGGCGCCGACGGCCAGCACCGCCGCTGCTGACAGCTTGTCGTCCGTCCCGGAGAACAAGACCAGCGAGAGAGATTTTTCTTCTTCGTCCATTTCGCTACCTCCTAGCGTCACCAGTGTCGGGCGGCGACGCCGGGCGCATCAGAGGCGGGAGTCCCGCCCCGATAGGGCCTATGTGCCCTATGTGCTTGATCAGTTACGAAGCTATCGTCATGGAATGACGATGAGCCTGGACCTGGTCGAACAGGCAGCGTATCGCTTCGCGTTGCTCGGCGATCCCACCCGGCTGCGCATCATGAACGCCCTCATGGCGTGCCCTGAGTTGTCGGTCGGCGACATCGCCCACGCGGTCAACACCTCACGGTTCAACGCCTCGGCGCATCTCAACCGCCTGGCCGCCGCCGGGCTGCTGGCGCGGCGGCGCGTGGCGACGACCGTGTACTACCGCGTTGATGATGTCAACCTCCCCCGCGTGTGCGACTGGATGTGCGAATCGCTGCGCGACCGGGCGCGAAGCCTCGCCGGCTCGGGCTCGGCGTGACACTCCGGCGGGCCGTCGATTCGGGCGCCGGGATGGTCGCCCTGGCTCTCACCGGCCTCCTCGCTGGGGCGGTCGCCTGGCTGCTGGGGTGGCGACCAGCCCCCGACGTGCTCTGGGCGGTTACGACCGCCATCGCCGTGCCACCGGTCGCCATTTCGCTGCTGCAGCGACTGCGCCGCGGCTCACTCGGCGTCGATCTGATTGCGCTCCTCGCGCTGGGTGGCGCGCTCGCCTACCAGCAGTACCTCGCGGGGGCCCTGATCTCCCTCATGTTCGCGACCGGCCAGGCGCTCGAAGCCTTCGGCGGAGCGCGTGCCCGCGCCGAGTTAACCGCGTTGCTGGGCCGTGCCCCGCGCACGGCCCACCGCTACGTGGAGGCCACGCTCGAGACCATCCCGGTCGATGCCATTCGAAAGGACGATCGGCTGCTCGTGACCGCAGGGGAGGTGCTCCCGGTCGACGGTGTTGTCCTCGGGACACCGGCCGTGATCGACGAATCGGCGCTTACGGGTGAAGCGGCGCTCGTACACCGCGAGCCTGGCGAGAAGGTCCAGAGCGGCAGCGTCAACGCGGGAGCGGCGTTCGAGCTACTGGCGACGGCATCGGCTGGGGAGAGCACCTACGCCGGCATCGTGCGGTTGGTCCGCGAAGCGGAGTCCTCGAAAGCGCCGTTCGTCCGGCTCGCCGACCGGTATGCCGTCGTCTTCCTCCCGCTCACACTCGTTGTGGCGGCTCTTGCCTGGCTGATATCGGGCGATCCGGTCCGCGCGCTCGCCGTCCTGGTGGTGGCGACCCCCTGTCCGCTGATCCTGGCCGCGCCGGTTGCCATCGTCTCGGGGATGTCGAGGGCGGCGGCGGCGGGCATCATCGTCAAAGGTGGAGGCGCGCTGGAGACGCTGGGCCGCGCGAAACTGGTCTTCGTCGACAAGACCGGCACGGTCACGACCGGCGTCCCGACGCTGGGCGGAACCCTGGGCATCACCCAAGTGGATCCCGATACGATCCTTCGCCTGACTGCGTCCCTGGAGCAGGCGTCCTCGCACGTTCTGGCCGGGGCAATCGTGAGCGGGGCGCGGGCGCGGCATCTCGAGTTGGTCGCCCCACAGGAAGTCAGCGAGGAGGCCGGCAATGGAGTCCGCGGACGAGTCCAAGGCCGGCTGGTGGCGGTCGGACGGCGCAACTGGGTTGCTCCCGGCACATCGATACCGGAAGATGCCCGCGCCGCCGAGCAACGGCTTGCCGGCCAGGGGGCGTCGACCGTATTCGTTGCCATCGATGGCACGCTGGCGGGGATGGTTTGGCTAACCGATCCAATTCGGCCGGACGCCGCCGCCACCATCAACCACCTGCGCGCTGCCGGGGTGCAACGCGTGACGATGCTCAGCGGCGATCACGCCAGTGTGGCCGCCCGAATCGGGGCCGACCTCGAGCTGGACGCCGTCCTGGCCGAGCAATCTCCGTCCGACAAGATCGAGGCGGTGCGAGCCGCTCGATCACAGGGGACGACCGTGATGGTGGGCGACGGCATCAACGATGCCCCGGCCCTGGCGGCGGCGGACGTGGGAGTGGCGATGGGCGCGCGCGCGGCTACCGCGTCATCGGAGGCGGCGGATGTGGTGCTGCTGGTCGACCGGCTGGATCGACTGGCTCTGGCGATGAGTATCGCGCGCCGCAGCCGGCGGATCGCGGTTCAGAGCGTGGTCGCGGGTATGGGTCTGTCGATCGTCGCTATGGCGATTGCCGCCGTCGGGCTGCTGCCGCCCGCCCCCGGCGCCTTGCTGCAGGAAGGCATCGACATCGCGGTGATCGTGAACGCCCTACGGGCGCTGCAGGGTGATGCGACCGAGCGCATGCCAGACAGCTCGCTGCCTGGCGCCGCCGAACGCCTTCGGGCTGCCTGAAAACCTAGAAGACGGGCAGCATCGCCGGTTGCCGAACCTCGCCCAGTCGAGGTTTCGCCTCGGCCTTCACTCGGACCGCCGGTGGAACGATCACGACCGGGATAGGGCTGTGGTGCGCGACCTGATGGCTGACGCTTCCAAGTAGAAACTCGGTAACACCGTTGAGCCCGCGCGAGCCGACGACGATCATGTCCGCATCTTCGCGCAAGGCGACTTCGATGAGCGCCGTCCACGTGGGGCTGCCGTCCTCTATGGTGGCGCGAAAACGAACTCCCGACCTGCGAAGTGGAAGGCACCACTCGGTGGCGAACGCCTCCCCGAGGTCCCTCCGCTGCTCTGGCGTTTCCGCTGGCGGCAGAATTCCCATCGGCGCCGGGATATAGATCTGCGCGCTGTCGACGTGTACAGCCACGACCTCGCCGTCCAGCCGCTTTGCCAGGTCGATGGCCCACTGTAAGGCGTGCGTCGATCCTGGCGATCCGTCGAGTCCAATGGCGATCCGCGGCGAGTGCTCGCGTTCCATGTTGATTCCTCCTCGGATCTGATGCCGATCCTTCTCCACGGTATTGCGGCAACGCGCTGCGCGTTGCCGCCGTTAGTCCTGCGGAGTTAGGGACGAATGACGGGCCGGGCTCAGGCTCCAGGCGTTGTCGTGTGTCGCGCCAGGTAGGCGGCGGCCTCGGCGCGGCGGGCGACCTCCAGCTTCGAGAGGATGCTGGTGACGTAGTTCTTGACCGTCTTTTCAGCGAGGTGGAGTTTTTGTCCGATCTCCGAGTTCGTCTTGCCGTCGGCGATCAACTCGAGGATTCGTTCTTCCTGGGCCGAGAGGCGCGCCAGCCGTTCGTCTTTGAGAAGATGCTTGCCCTTTCGGAGTCGATCCAGTACGCCCTTGGTAACGGCAGGATCGAGCAGGCTCTCGCCGCGCCCGACCGTCCGGACGGCCCGAACCAGGTCGGCGCCCTTGATCTGCTTCAGGACATACCCGGCGGCGCCGGCCATGATGGAGGCGAAGAGCGCCTCGTCATCGGCGAATGTCGTCAGCATCAGGATCTGGGTTTTCGGCAGCCGGGCCCTGATCTCCCGGGTGGCTTCGATCCCGCTGCCATCCGGCAGGCGAACGTCCATGATTACCACGTCCGGCCGGGCCCACTCCACTCGGGCAATGGCATCCTTGACGGTCCCCGCCTCCCCGACGACGCTCACATCCGGGGTCTCCTCGAGGAGGGATTTGATCCCGTTGCGCACGACCTCGTGGTCATCGACGAGGACGACCCGAAGCGGCATGGTGCCCACGACAGCCTATCTTCGCAAAACCAGGGCACAACCCATCCCGGGTCCTCAATCAGAGGGGACCAATGTCCCTGTGCCACGCGGGCCATCGTCCGTAGCGTGAGATACATCTTTATCAGGTACTACGTCGAGTTGCCGTACCCGCGCGTGGCCCTGGAGAGGGCGCTCCTTTCCGCGCCCGAGAGCCTGATCCCCAGCATTGCCAGTTTCGCGGACGACCGCGGTCAGCATCTGCTGGCAGAGGTCGGCTTCCCGCTGGACGGCCATCGGGTTTCCAAGAACGTCGAGATCGACGTTGGCGCGCCGGTCGCTGGTGCAAATCGAACCTGGATCCCCATTGCCTGGCGTGCCACAGGGCCGAGCAGCCTTTTCCCGGTGCTGGACGCGGAGTTGGAGTTGGCGTCGCTGGGGACTCAGTTGACCCAGCTTTCGCTCAGCGGCCGGTATCAACCACCGCTCGGGCTGATTGGACGGACGATTGATAAGGCCCTGCTCTCAAGGGTCGCGGAAGCGACGATCAAGGACTTCATCGACCGGCTGGCCCGCGCGATCGAGGCAGCGGTGGCAAATTCATCTCAGTGACGCTCCTCGCGCGCGGATGGCTGCCGGTTGTCGCCGCGTGACTAAGAAGAAACTCCGGGAACCAGTGTTTAGGGGTCTCGCGGCTTGTCCAGAGCGGTTTCCCTTCGACTACCTTTTCGGCCTTCTCAGGTTTTCAGTCTTTCAAGCCGTTTGACTCTTTCGCAGAGGTTTCCGGAGTCGACTTTCACGGTAGGCTTGCCGCTAGGGGTCGAGTAGGGCCGGATGACCCACGACTTTCAGGACTGCCGGCACACTGATCCCATGGTCGAACGGGCCAAGCCGCTGGACCAGCGAATCAAGGAAGGCGTTCACCACCGCCTCACCCACCCGGCGCAGGAACATGGAGTCGGCCAGCTCGCGTACGCGCTCGCGGCACCGGTATCGGGCGGTGATCGCCAGCTCAGTCGACTGCGGACCGATCGGTCGCAGTGCGAGCTCGCCGTCGAGGGCGGGCGTCAGGGACCGGTCGCGGTCGTGCCACCATCGGAGGTGCAGCGTGGTGACCTCGTCGCGTTGGATGGGAGGCGCGAGGGAGGCGCGCAGGCGGCAGCCATCATGGGACGCAGTCTCGGCAAGGGAGGCCAGCGTGTCGGCAGTGAGGCGACCCAGCGCCGCGACCAGCCCGTCGGCGCTCGATGGCACCGTCGCGGCCACGCGCAAGTACATGGCTCTACCTCCCCATCGCGGCCGGCTCCGCTGAACGCTGGAGCGGGATCGGCGCAGGCGTCCTGGGCCGGACCGGCGTCGGGACCACTGCCAGCCCGCGCGGCGGACATGCCCGATGACCGTAGCGTCGGACGGCTTTATCGCCGGCCGTCTCGCGCTCGGCCACCTCAAACAGGGCCCAGACGTAGGCCGCCGGATCTGTGCCGTCAAAGACGACCGGATCAAAGCCGTGGAAGCGCAGCCCAAAGGTGGCAAGCTCGGCCTCTGCTTCCTCGGTGCGCTCGAACCCCTCCGGCCAGTCGTGGCCGCGAACCGGGGGCAGCTTGCCAAACAGCACCTTGTAGCCGACCAATCCGGCGGCGGCAGCCGACATCGGGGTTGGTGCGCCGTCCCATCCGGTCTCCCAGCTCGCGGCGTCGTCGACCGCTTTGAGCACCGGGAAGATGGTCCTGGCACTCGGACTGTACCGGCGCTGGCGCAGCGACTCGGCCATCCGGAAAATGCGGTCCTGGGTCTCGATGCTGTGGCGGATCCCGCTCGGACTATCCGCCCAGCGGTCGGCGGCGCGGTGGGCGAGCCGGTAACCCTGCACCCAGTGCGCCCGGCGAATTACGTCGTACTCCTCGAGTCTCATACGATGGCTTCCAGGCGCTGGATCGTCTCCATGAACCTCCTGCGGCTGACCTTGCCCTGGCGCTGAAGGACGGTGACCTGGTCGTCCCGATACCGCTTGCTGAGCTGCCCGCGGTCGCCGAGGAGCAGCACCGGTTTTCCTGACGAGAGGTAGTAGTGGATCAGGCGACGGCCAGGGGTTCGCTCGCCGGCCGCGTCTCGAACGAGGCGAAGGTCAAGGATCAGCAGATCCGAGATCTCGACCAGCCCGCAGGCGCGTCCGCGCTGCCCGAGGCAGACCATGCCGGCGCCGGGCGGCCCCGGACAATTGATGACGCCATATCCAGCCGCCTCGAGCCAGGACCCGAACTGTTCGCGCTCATCCGCATCGGGTTCGACGAGAAGGACCAGGCAGTCCCGCTTCGGAATCGGTCTCGGCAACGCGCTCATCTCCCTGGATCGAGCATGGCTCCGGAGCGTGATAACCGGGAGGGCCGATGGTCCCGCCGCCGCCGGGCCACCTGTCCGAGGGCCGTCAGCGCGCCGCGCTCCAGCGGGTGACGAGCGCCTGGACCCCGTGCTGGGTGACGGCGTTCGGCCCGATCTCGGCGCGCTGCAGGTCCGTCGTCGCAGTCACCGCGGACTTAGACGGCGTGCCTCCGGCCTTCAGACTCGAACTGCTCCCAGCGCAGCCAGTAGGACCCAAAGCTTGTGGATGACGCGGCAAGTTCGCGCAGGTCGAGCGGTTCATCGAGCACGGCGTCCGGCTCGGGTTCCAGCGTGGTCGTCGCACGAAGGGATGCGGCCATGGGACGGACGCTAACGCCGAGGAGCTTGGCCGGGAAGGGACCAGCGGCCCCTGCGCAAGAGGCCGTTGGTCCCGAGTTCGCTACGCCTTCGCCGCCAGTGCCGGCGTCTTGACCTGAACGGGAATCACCTTGGCCTGCTGCTTCCTGGCCTCGGCGACGAGCACTGCGCCTTTGAGCGCGATCTCGAGCACGCCCCTTTCGTAGACCGCTGTCACGACGGTTTCATCGATGGTCTTCGGAATCGGGAAGTGCCGCTCGAAGGCCCCGAATCGGCGCTCGACGCGATAGTAGCCGGCCTCCGCGTACTCCTTCACCATGCTCCGCTCGCCGGTTACGACCAACTCACCTTCCGCGATGGTGATCTTCAGATCTTTCTCCGGGTTGATTCCGGGGAGCTCCAGGTGGATCACCAGGTCGGCGCCCTTGGCGAAGACGTCGGCCGGGGGTGAAAACGGCTTCTCTGTGTCGATCGGCCGGCTCGGGACCAGGAAGCGGCGAACCGGAGTCGGGAACACACCGAACGTCTCGTCGATCTTCCGGTTCATATCCTCGAGTTCATCCCAAATGCTCCGCAACATGCTGAACACCTCCATGTGTTGGTTGGACAGCTCGACCGTAGGGCGGATGAGGCCGCTCATCCAGTGCGAGTCGACCCGCCTTCTCAGGGCCAACCGACCTAAAGCACAACGGCGGCCCGAGGGTCCCCAGCAATTCGGGACCTCCGGCCTGTTGCAAAACGTTTGTCGAAGGCTAGCGTGTCGGCCATGGACCAACCGGCGGGTTACCTTCATTGGGGCTTCATCCTCATCTCCTGGCCAAACCTCCTCCTCATTGGGATCATGCTGGTCCTCTTTGCGCTGGCGCTGATCCTCCCGTTCCCTGGGCACGGCTCGCCGACTGAGGAGAAGAAGAAGGCATGAAGGGCGGGGTCAACGACGAGACGACGGGGAGCTGGACGGCGGCCACCCGGCGCCAGCTCGAGCGCCGCCTCCCCTGGGAAAACCTCCTTCCGGACCGGCAGCCGTTCTACGTCGGCTCGTGGGTCTACGTGTTCGGTGTCGTCACCATCGCGGCCCTGGCGTGGGTGGTGCTGAGCGGCATCGTGCTGGCCGCCTTCGGCCCCCAGTGGTGGCACCTGTCCGGCACCGGCCGCTTCTTCAACAGCCTGCACTTCTGGAGTGTCCAGGTGTTCTTCGTCTTCATGGTGCTGCACCTGTGGGGTCAGTACTTCATGGCGAGCTGGCGTGAAGGCCGGGCGCCGACCTGGATGATCGGCGTGGTCACCTTCGCCATCAGCATCGTCGCCGCCTTCACCGGCTACCTCGCCCAGCAGAACTTCGCGGCCCAATGGATCGCGATGAACGCCAAGGACGCGATCAACGGGACGGGCGTCGGTGGATTCTTCAACGTCCTGAACTTCGGCCAGATGTACGGCCTACACGTCATGCTGCTGCCCATCGCGATCATCGCCCTGGTCTTCCTGCATATCGTCCAGGTGCGGATGAAAGGCGTGGTGCCGCCGATCGGGCATGCGCCAGAG
>Ga0137371_10002961_pt1 | contig 13500 bp, 11 predicted proteins | sample SagtaG_7_FD_104919 | JGI IMG/M metagenome (GOLD analysis project Ga0137371, IMG submission 104919) | Vadose zone soil microbial communities from Sagehorn Ranch, Mendocino, California, USA - Sage1_R_40_16 metaG | ecosystem: Environmental > Terrestrial > Soil > Vadose zone | place: USA... | reverse complement strand
TTCCAGGCCGCCGTGCAGTTGAAGCAGTTCGGGGCCAACATCTTCGTGGCCGACCTGGTCGGGCTCTCGGTCACGCGCGAGCTGGCGCCGCTCATGACGGCGATCATCGTCGCCGGCCGCTCGGGCGCCGCCTTCTCCGCCGAGCTCGGGACGATGCGGGTCTCCGAGGAGATCGACGCGCTGCGCACGCTCGGCCTCGACCCGTACGGCTTCCTCGTGTTCCCGCGCGTCATCGCCCTCGCGCTCGTGCTGCCGCTGCTCACCATCCTCGCGGACGTGGTGAGCATCGCGGGCGGGCTCCTGGTTGCGATGCTCGGCCTCGACCTCACCGCCAACGCGTATCTCCTCGAGACGCAGAAGGCCGTGGGGCTCTGGGACGTCTTCTCGGGGTGCCTCAAGACCGTGTTCTTCGGCCTCAACATCGCCCTCATCGCGTGCCAGCGCGGCCTCGCCGCACGCGGCGGAGCCGAGGGGGTGGGGCGGGCGACGACCTCGGCCGTGGTGACGAGCCTCTTTGCCATCGTGGTCGTCGACGCGATCTTCACGGTGCTCTTCAATGCCTTCGGCCGCTGAGGTCCCCATGGTCGAGGTCGAGCACCTGACGGTCGGCTACGGCGACACGGTGGTGCTCGAGGACCTCGACTTCGCGGTGCCGCGCGGCGACGTGTTCGCCATCCTCGGCGGCAGCGGGAGCGGCAAGAGCACCCTGCTCCGCGCGCTGATCGGCCTCGAGGAGCCCGTGCGCGGCACGGTCCGCATCGCGGGCGCGCCGCCCGGCCGCGAGGGTCCCCCGCGCTATGGCGTCCTTTTCCAGTCGGGGGCGCTCTTCGGCTCGATGACGCTGGCGGAGAACGTGGCCCTCCCGCTCACGAAGTGGACGACCCTCGACCGCGACGCGATCGACACGATCGTGCGCTCGAAGCTCCGGCTGGTGGGCCTGGAGGGCTTCGAGAACCACCTCCCGGCGGCGATCTCGGGGGGCATGAAGAAGCGTGCCGGGATCGCGCGGGCCCTGGCGCTCGACTCCCCGCTGCTCTTCCTCGACGAGCCGTCGGCGGGTCTCGACCCGGTCACGGCCGCGGAGCTCGACGATCTCATCTTGACCCTGAACGCCAGCCTCGGCATGACGACCGTGGTCGTCACGCACGAGCTGCGGAGCATCTTCACGATCGCCAGACACTGCATCATGCTGGACGGCCGGACGCGCCGCATCATCGCCCGCGGCGAGCCGGCGGCGCTCCGGGACGGGAGCGACGACCCGCGGGTCCGCGCCTTCTTCAACCCCCGCCCGCGGGCCGCGTGAGATGGCAACCACCGCGACCAACCACTGGAAGCTCGGGCTGTTCGTCCTGCTCGCCGTCGTCGCGCTGGTGGGCGCGCTCTTCTGGCTCGGCGCGCGGCGCTTTCATCGCGAGTCGTTCGCCGCGGTCAGCTACTTCGACGAGTCGGTGCAGGGGCTCGACGTGGGCTCGCCGGTCAAGTTCCGCGGCGTCACGGTCGGCACGGTTGCCGAGATCACGATCGCGCCCGATCGCCGCCACGTGCAGGTCACGTCCAACATATACCTCGACGCGCTCGTTCGCCTGGGGCTTCGGACCCGCGCGCCCAGGTCCGGCGAGGAGTTCATCGATCCGCGATTGCGTGTCCAGCTCGCCTCGGCCGGTATCACTGGCGTCCGCTTCATCCAGACGGATTTTTTCGACCCCGAGCGCTATCCGCTTCCAAGCCTGCCGTTCGAGCCGCCGTGGAACTACGTGCCCTCGGCGCCGTCCACCTTGAAGAACGTGGAGGAGGCGGCGATCGAGATCATCAACCGTCTGCCCATGCTCGCGGACCGCGCGAAGGACACGCTGGCCGACATGCGGAAGACCCTCGGGTCGATCGACCGCCTGGCCGCGTCTCTCCAGGCGGAGGACGGCTCCCTCAACCGGGCGCTGCAGGAGCTGCGCGCCGCGGCGGCGCGCGTCGACAAGGCGCTCGACGAAGCGAAGCTCGGCGCCACCACGGCCTCGATCCGCGACGCGTCGGCGACCGTCGGACAGGCAGCCGCCGGCGTCGGCGAGGCGCGCGAGGAGCTGCAGGCGAGCCTGGTGGCGCTGCGCGAGGCGCTCGAGTCCGTGCGCACGCTGGCGGATTCGCTCGAGCGCGATCCGAGTGCGCTCCTCCGCGGTCGGCGCACCGATGGCGCCGTCCCCGTGAAGGGTCGATGAGGCATCTGCCGTGGCTCCTCGCCGCGCTCGCGCTGCTGGGGAGCTGCGTGTTTCGCAGCGGCGACCCGCCGCGCTTCTACGAGCCCGACTCGGCGGCCCTCCATGGGGCGGTCGGTGACCGACCCGCCGCGGCGGCCACGGCGGGGGTCCCGGTCCGCCTCCGCCGGGTGCGCAGCGCCGCCTTCTTCCGCGAGCGCATCGTGTGGCGGGCGTCGGAGGTCGAGTACGGGTTCTACGAGGAGCGCCGCTGGAACGACCTGCCGGCGCACTACGTGGAGCGCGCGCTGGTGACGAAGCTCAGGGAGACGCCCGGGCTCGGGCTGACGGACGATCCCCGGGCGGCGGCGCTGTACGTCGACGTAGTGGCATTCCACGAGGTGCTCGGCCCCGTGCACGCCGCCGACGTGGCGCTGGCGGTCTCGTTGCGTGGCGGGCACCGCGGACACCTCGAGCGCACGTTCAGCGCCCGGGTCGGGATCGCCGACGGCGATCCCGCGTCGCTGGCACGCGCCATGGGCCGGGCCCTCGACGACGTCGTCGCGCAGGTGGCGGAGGGGCTGGCGGCCAGCGTGCGGGCTCGGTGAGGTGGTGAGCCCCGGCCCCGGTCCTTGCAACAGCCCTGCGTGAAGCAGAGATGCTTCCGGGGTGACGACACCGGGCGCCGCGCGCTCAGAGCCTGATCGCCTGCTGGGGATGGCGCCGCTCGCCGCCGTCGTCCGGCTGGCCGCGCCGACGACCCTCGTCATGGCCGTCGCGGCCGTCTCGAACGTCGTCTACACCTACTTCGTGAGCCGGCTCGGGGTCGAGGCGATCGGCGCCGTGTCGCTCGTCTTCCCGGTCTCGCTCCTCGCCATCACGGCGATGGCCGGTGGCATCGGGGCAGGGGCGTCCTCGGCGGTGGCGCGGGCGCTGGGCGCCGGGCGGCGGGGCGAGGCGGCGGCGCTCGCGGGGCAGGCGCTCGTGCTGAGCGTCGTGATCGGTCTCGGCTTCGGCCTCGTCGTGCAGGTGGTCGCACCGGCGCTCTTCCGGGCGATGGGCGCGCGCGGCGCGGTGCACGCGAGCGCGACGCTCTTCGCGCGCGTCCTCTTCGGCGGCGCCGCCATCACCTTCCTGGGCGGCATGTTCGACAGCGTGCTGCGCGGCGAGGGCAACGTGCGGGTGCCGGCCATCTGGTCCACCACCTCGCTCGTCCTCCAGATGGGCTGCACGCCGCTCTTCATGTTCGGCCTCGGCTGGGGTCTCGAGGGCGCAGCGCTCGCCATGCTCGCCTGCCAGCTGGTCGCCACCGTGCCGCGGGCGCTCTGGGTGCTGGGCGGCCGCGCGCTGGTGCGCCCCGCGTTCCGGCTCCCCCGCTTCACGCTGGCGCCGGTGCGCGAGATCCTGCGCGTCGGCGTCCCGGCGGCGCTCTCCGCGTCGATCAACAACCTCGGCCTGATGACGCTCACCGCGGTGGTGACCCGCCTCGGCGAGGCCGACCTCGCCGCCTACGGCCTCGGCACCCGGCTCGACTTCCTCCTGATGTCGTTCGGCTACGGCTTCGGCGCCGCCGTGCTGACCCTGGTCGGGATGGCGACCGGTGCCCGCCGCCTCGACCGGGCGCGCTCGTTCGTGACCCGCGCCGCCGCGATCACCGTGGTGCTCCTCGCCGTCCCCGGCCTCCTCCTCTGCTGGCGGCCCGCGCTCTGGCTCGGGTTGTTCACCGACGACGCCGGCATCCACGCCGTCGGCGCCCAGTACTTCCGCATCATCGGCCCGTCGTATCCCTTCCTCGGCATCAGCATGGTCATCGCCTTCGCGTTCCAGGGTCTCGGGCGCGCCACGATCCCGCTCGCGTGGATGATCGTGCGCGTCGCCGGGGTGCTCGCGGCCGCGGTCGTCTGCACGCAGGGGCTCGGCCTCGGCGAGCGGGCGGTCTTCACGACCATCGCGGCGGGGAACGTGCTGTCGGCGGCGGGCATGGTCGCGCTCTTCCGGCTGACCGAGCGCCGCCTGCGCGCGGCACTGCCCGCGCTCTTCCCCGTGAGCGAGCTCGCCGCGACCGGGACCCACGGAAGCACCTAGCTAGCTAGCCCGACGATCCCTCACTACCCGGCCGGGGCGTGCCGCGCCGGCCCGTGACGCGCTGGAAGCGTTCGACGACTCTCTTGCCGACGCGGTCCAGCGGCTCGGCCAGCCGCACGATGTGCTCGAGGCTGCGGTTCGTGGCCGCCAGCAGCTTCGTGGTGAGCGCCATCTGCCGGCGCGCCTCCTCGGCCATCGCGGCGGTCCCCTCGACGAGCCGGTCGGCAACCGCCGTCATCTTCTCGAGCTGCGCCATCATCCGCCCGGCCTGCTCCCGCAGCAGCTCGAGCTGGGCGCGCGATTCGGCGATGAGCGCGTTGGTCTCCCGCAGCGTGCGCTCGAGGGCCAAGGGCAGCTCGGCCAGGCCACGGACCACCTGGGTGAGCCCGCGGACGAGATCGACGGGAAGCCTGACGACGGAGGTCACGGGGTGTCGCGCTCAGACCATCGCCTTGAGCGCCTGGAGGGGACGCACGCGGACGACGTTCCGCGCCGGCTTGGCCTTGAACATCACCTGCTCCTTGGTGAACGGGTTGATGCCCATGCGCTCCTTGGTCGCCGGCTTCCGCTTGACCGTGATGCGCATCAAGCCGGGCACCTTGAAGAGGCCCGGGCCGCTCTTGGAGAGGTCCGCCTTGATCATGGAGCCCATGACGTGAAACACCGCGGCCACGTCGCGACGGTGAACGCCGGCGTGCTGGGCGATGGTCCGGAAGACCTCGCTCTTGCTGCGAGGCTTCGCTGAGGCACTGACCTTGAGCGGCTTGTCGAGGACGAGCTTCGAGACGGGTCGCGCAGACGCCTTCTTCACCGCTTTTTTCGCCATGTTCGTTCTCCCTCCTCTCTTGGCCTGGGCGTCGCCCCATAGACTGGAGACGGGATAAAGGCAAACGCGACCCGCAGCCGGGCCGGCGTGAGCGGCGCGACTGCCGCAGGTGACACATCACAGGCGCTGGCAACGTCAGAGTGCCTGGAGGGGAGCCGACGGCGTTGCCGCGGCCCTCCCCACGTCGGAGGGGCGTGAAAATGAACGACAGCGCGGGGAACGTCCGTGCCCTGCGACGGCGGCTGGGCATGAGCCAGGAGAAGTTCGCCGCGGAGATCGGGGTGAGCTTCTCGACCGTGAACCGGTGGGAGAACGCACACCGCAAGCCGAGCCCGCTGTCGTGGCGGGCCGTGGAGATGCTTGCCCGTCGGCGCGGTCTCGGCGACGACTTCCTGCAGGGCTCGGATCCGGCCAACGCCGAATGACGCGCGCGCGGCGCGGCACCCCCGTCGAGCGAGCGCAGGCCGCCACGGCCGAACGCGGAGGAGAGGCCGAGGAGACACGCCCGCTGACGAGCCCACCTCCCGAGGTCAGCTCGCGCTTCGCGCTGGCAGCTGCGCGCATGGCCGACGCCTGGCTCCGCGCCGGTCGCGTCCGCGTGTCGGCCCACGACTTCCGCATCGTGCGGAACTTCCTCCAATGCGACGGCTGGACGGTGGAGGAGCTGCCGGGGGTGCGCGTGCGCCTGCGGTGTGCCGGCGTGCTCTCTGCCGAGATGACCCGCGAAGCCGCGGCGCTCGTCGCGCTCCGCCGCCTCGTGGCCCCGGGCGAATGGCGCCGCCGCGCGCTCCGCGCCGGGGGTGAGCACGCCGCCTCTCCAGTTGCGATCCCGGCTCCCGCGCCGCCTCGCCTCAGTGCGCGAGCACGCAGCGACGCAGCTCCCTGCCGCGTGGGATCTCCTTGTTGACGCTCTTGATTTTGGCAAGGAGGGTGCGTCCGCAGCTCTTGGAGACGCCGCCACGCGCCATCATCTTGCGCGTGGCCCTGAGCGCCTTTCTGACCATGCGGCGCGCCGCGCGGGCGTGGCTCTTCGCCGCCCGGAGCAGCTCCCGCCGGGAGGGCGTCTCGGCGGGCGCGAGGCTCCCCCCGAGCCTCACCTGGTCACAGGCGGCAGTGAACAGGGTCTGCGGCCGCGCGGGAACCGCCTCGCCGGGGCACTCGAGGCCTCCCTCACACCGGCAGTAGGCGGCCGCGAGGCACTTGGTCCCGCCGCACTCCGGCGCGAGCGCCAGGCACGTCGATCCCTGCGCGCAACAGTCCCACGGATAGAGGAAGCATCCGTCGCACACGCGACACCTCCCCGACCCACAGTCCGCGTCGCTCTGGCAGCAGCGGCCGTTCGGGACGTGGCTGCAGCCGGTCGTGGGGTCGAACGAATCGTCCGTGCAGGGGTCGTTGTCGTCGCAGCGTCCCTGCGCGAGTGGATCCAGGGTGCAGCAGAGCGGGCGCGTGCAGTCATTGCGGCAGTCGTCGGTGTCCACCGTGTTCCCGTCGTCACACTCCTCGCCGGGCTCGACGATGCCGTTGCCGCAAGGCGCGTCGCCACGGGCTGCCGCGATGGCCTCCGTACGCAGGGCCTGCGCGGCCTGGCGGGTCGGCCGGAAGACATAGACACGTGACGGGCCGGGAGCGCCGACGAGCAGCCCGGAGGGCCCGGCCGCCACTGCGAACCCGAAGTGATCGAAGGCCCCCTCCGCGGGATTCAGGAACCGCTGCAGCAGTGCCCCCGTCCTTGCGTCGAACAGGTAGGCCGCCCCGGTGTCGGGCGCCCCGGTGTCGTCGAGCTGCGCACCGACGAGGACGTAATCCCCCGCGGCGGCGACCGCGCTGCCGAACTGGTCGCCGCGGTGGGGCATCGGGTTCGGGATGGTGACGAGCAGGTTGCCGCTCGCGCGGTCGAAGACGTAGACCGCGCCGGAATCGGCCGCCCCCCCGGCGGCCTGGGGGGCGCCGATGACGGCCCTGGGACCCGCGAGCGCCACCGCGGCACCGAACAGGTCGCCGGCGGCGGGCGCCGGGCTCTGGAGGGTGCGCTCGAGCGTCGCCGTGTCGCGGCGGAAGAGGTAGGCCGCACCGGCCTTCGGGGCCGTCTCGCTGTCCAACGGCGCGCCGACCAGCACCTCGTCACCTTCGGCCGCGACGGCCGCGCCGAAGAAGTCTCCCGCCACCGGGATCGGCTTCTGGAAGGTCACGCGCAACGCGCCGCTGAGGCCGTCGAGGAGGTAGGCCGTGCCCGTGTCCCGCGCGCCGGCGAGGGGAACCCCGACCACGACATCGGTGCCGACCGTGGCGATCGAGAAGCCGAACTGATCGCCGCCGAGGGGTGTCGGATCGACGAGGGTGCTGGCGAGGGCGGTGCCCGCGAAGCGGTATACGGCACCGACGTCGCTTCCCTGGCCAGTCGCCAGGAAGGGAGCCCCGGCGACGACGTTGCTGCCAAGTGCCGCGACCGAGAACCCGAAGCCCGGGTGGCCCGGGGCGGGGCTTTCGAGGGTGGCCAGGACGCCGCCGGTCGCGCCGTCGAAGCGGCTGACCGCTCCCGCCCCGCTCCCGCCGCCGGGCGCGCCGACCAGGAGGTCGGCGCCGGCGGCGACGACCGACGCACCGAAGGCCGCGGCCGAGAGGCGCTTGCGGAACACCGCCTCGAGCGTCGAGCCGGAGAACAGGTAGGCCGCACCGCTATCGACGAGCCCCGAGTCATCGCCGGGGGCGCCGATCAGAACGCGCGCGCCGACCGCGGCCACCGCGGTGCCGAAGAGATTCCCGGCCCGGGGCTCGCCCCGGAGCACGCCGCGAAGCTCCCCCGTCTCCAGATCGAACAGGTAAGCTGCGCCGCCCGCCGCCGCCAGTGCGCTGTCGGACGGGGCGCCGACCAGGACGCCTGCCTGGGTGACCGCGATCGAGGCCCCGAAGCGGTCGCCTGCGCGTGGCGTCGGCTTCGTGAAGGTCCGGATCAGCTCGCCCGTATCGAAAGCGAAGAGGAAAACCGCACCCGCACCGTCACGGTCTCCGGGGGCACCGATCAGGAGGCGGCTTCCCGCGGTCGCCATCGCAAAGCCGAACTGGTCCCCGGCCGCCGGAAGCGGATTCGTGAGGGTGAGCAGGAGTCTCCCGGTGCCGCCTCCGAAGAGGAAGGCCTTCCCGGACTCGCCCCCGGTCCCGGGCGCGCCGACGAGCACGTTCGCGCCCACCGTCGTGATCGCGGAGCCGAACCGCCCGGCTCCCCCGGGGCTCTTGAGGGTCAGCACCGTCCCGCCGCGGAAGAGGTAGACCGTGCCCGTCCCCGGCGCGCCGACCAGGGGGTTGCTGCCCAGGGCGGCGACCGCGGCGCCGAACTCGCCCTCCGCTGCGGGCGTCGGCGGGAGCAGGGTCGTGGGGGCGGTGTCGCCGGAACCAAAGACGAAGGCTGCCCCGCCATCGGGTGCCGCCGTGTCGTCTCCGGGCGCGCCAACCAGCACCCCGTCACCGGCGGCGGCGACCGCGGCACCGAAGGCGTCGCCTGCGGCGGGCGTGCCGGGCTTCCGCAGGACGCGGATCAGCCGGCCAAACGTCGAGCTCGACTCGCTGACCACGTAGACGATCCCGGCGTCGGGCGCCGCGCTGCCATCACGAGGCGCGCCGATCAGGAGCGTGTCGCCCCTGACCGCGAGCGCCGCGCCCATCTGTTCAGGAACCGACGACGGCGTTCGGGCCGGCCGCAGGGTCAGGCCAAGCTCGAAGAGCGGCTCCGTCGTGGACGTGCTGGGCGTCGGCGTCGTGGTGGTGGTGACGAGGGTGATGGTCGTGCTCGGGACGGCCGTCGAGGAGGTGACGAGCGTGAGTGTGGTGACGGGCAAGGTGAACGTCGTGGTGACGAGGGTGAGCGTGGTGACGGGCAAGGTGAACGTCGTAGTGATGAGGGTGGGCGTGGTGACGGGCAAGGTGAGCGTGGTGGTGGCGAGGGTGAGCGTGGTGATGGGGAGGGTGAACGTCGTGGTGACGGGCAGAGTGAACGTCGTGGTGACGAGGGTGAGCGTCGTGATGGGGACGGTGAACGTCGTGGTGCTGAAGGTGAGCGTAGTGACGGGCAGGGTGAACGTCGTGGTGACGAGGGTGAGGGTGGTGACGGGCAGGGTGAACGTCGTGGTGACGAGGGTGAGCGTGGTGACGGGGACGGTGAGCGTCGTGGTGCTGAGGGTGAGCGTGGTGACGGGCAGGGTGAACGTCGTGGTGCTGAGGGTGAGCGTGGTGACGGGGAGGACCGTCGTGGTGGTGACGAGGGTGATGGTGGGGATGGCGCCGGAGGCGATCCCCTCGCGCAGCGTGGTCGGGGTGAGGGCCGTGCTGCCAGTGGAGGCCAGCTCCCACGGGGGCTGGAGCTCCTGGCGGCCAGCGATCGGCAAGAGCGCGATGCTCAGCACCTCACTGCCGGCGGCGTCGAGCGGGCCCAAGGCTGTCCCGCCGCAGAGGTTCGTGGCGCCCGAGGCGCAGGGCGGGATCGCGAGCGCCAGCGCGAGCGCCACCAGGCCGCGAAGCCCGGCGGGACCGTTCATTTGCACGGCTTCGCCCGTCGGGGCGCGGTCGCGATCACCCGCCAGCTTTATAGCCGCGCCGGAGGGCCGTCAATGGTTAGCGCTTGCGGAGGCGTCATGGCACATGCTCTGTGTCACGCGCTCCCCGCGACGGAGGTGCCGGACCGCCTTGACGCTCCGCTTGCGCGTGGGGCATCCTCGCGCGGGCCCCAGGTGCTGGACGGGCGGCCAGAAGCGATCCTCGCAATCCTGCGCTCCGCGGGGTCCGCGTCGCCGGACCCGCTGCTCGGCGAGGTGCTGGCGGCGTTCCGGCGGCAGTGGCTCACCTTCGCCCGCAAGCGCTATCCCGAGCTGCACGACGACCTGGAGGACGCGGTCCAGAGCGCCCTCGTGAAGCTCGTCTCCGGAGAGAAGCTCCACGGGCTGAAGGACGTCACCCGTCTCGAGTCCTGGGCGCGGAGCCTCTTCGTCCACACGGTGCTCGACGTCGCGCGCGAGAGCGGCCGTCGGCGGGCCCGGCGGGCGTCCCTCGGCTCCCCCGACGAGGATCCCGAGCAGGTGCTACGGGAGGGGCTGGCGGCGGATCACCCCACCCCGGAGGAGATGACCGCCTACCGGGAGCGTCTCGAGATCGTGGCGCGGTGCGTGGAGAAGCTGGACGTCGCCCGCCTCAAGTTCGTCGAGGACCTGCCCGAGAAGGAGATCGCGCTGCGGCTGAACCTGACCCGGGACGGCGTCGCGGGCCAGCTGAAGCGAATCCGCAGGGGGCTGCGCATCGCCTTCGGGGATGCGGAATGAGCCCCCCGCCGGTCGCCCCCGCCACAACCGGGGTCGGCCCGTCGTCATAGGGATGTGGCCGTGAATCACCATGAGTGCATGGCGACCTTGCTCGGCTCAGGACGGGGTCGGGCCGGGGATCCGGCGCTGGCGGCGCGCGAGCGTCGGGAGGCAGAGGAGCACGTCGGTCGCTGCTCCGACTGCTGGGCCATGCTGAGCCTCCTCCACGAGCTGGCCACGGGCGAACCTGCGCCCGGTGCCGAGCGCATGGGCGCGCTCTTCGGCTGCGGTCCCATCCGGGACGAGATGTATCTGCTGGCGGGGCTGACGGCCGAGGAGATCAGGAGGAGGCACCCCCACGTCGCGCGCCATCTCGGGTGGTGTCTTGCCTGCCGTGACCGCGTGGCCGAGGTGATGGCCATCGAGCACGCGGCGGCCCGGGGCGAGCTCGGGCCGCCGCTCGTCACGCCCGCCGCACCCCGCTGGAGGGAAGCGGCGGCGCAGGTCGGAGAGACGGTTCGCGAGGCGGTGGGCACGGCGGTGATCCAGCTGCGCCGCGCCGGCGCCGTTTTCACGGCCGTGCCGGAGGGGTTCCTGGTCTCCCCCATGGCGGCGCCGGCGGCGGCGTTCCGAGGACCGCCGCCGACGAAGAAGGAGAAGGAGCAGAAGGATGTGCCGGCGCTCGGGCAGAAGGCTGAGTTCCCGCTGCCGGACTCGTCACTGTCGGCCGAGTTGAGCCTCGAGCCGCACGGCCCCGACCGCGTCGGGATGGCGCTGCGCGTCTCGGGAGATGAGCCGCCCCGGCTCTCGGTGCACATCCGGGAGATACGGGGGGAAGGCCTCGAGCTGGTCGGCCGGTACACCGTGCGGGGCGCCGCTCTGGTGGTCGTGAAGGGCCTCACACCCGGTCAGTACGTGCTGGAGATCGAGGACAAGCAGAGAGCCCGCCGCTTCCGGCTCCGCTTCGACATCGAACCGTCCGCGTGACGGACGCCACCCCCGGGGCCGGGCTCCCGCGGCGTGGACCCATGCGCTCCGCGATGCTAGGTGCGCTGCACCGAGACGACGCTCGTGCGCGACGACGCCGGCCTGAAGCCCCTCCGTCGCCCTCCCGGGCTGCAGCGCGCGCCCCGCGCCGGGCGCGTGCCGCCGGGCCGCGCATGAGGTTCGTGCCGACGCTCTCCGTCGAGTGGTCGGCGGGCGGGCTGCGCTTTCGCTTGGAGGTGCCCGAGCAGGATCTCGCCGAGCCGTTGCTGGAGGAGGTCCGGCACCCGCTCGACGAGGATACCTTGCGCGCGCTCGAGCAGAGCGCCGACGCGCTGCTGCGCGGCGCCGAGAGCGCCGGCTTCCCCGACGAGGCCCGAGCACGCGGCGCCGTGCTCTACCGCACGCTCGTGCCGTCGCGTCTGCGCCCGCGGCTCCGGGCCGTGCGCGGGCCGCTGCTGATCAGCACCTCGCTCTACGGGATGCCGTGGGAGCTGCTCCACGACGACGAGGAGTTCTGGGGCCTGCGCTACGGCCTCGGCAAAAGGCTGGTCATGGACCGGCCGCTGCCGACGGCGGCGAGCGCCCGGCTCCGCCCCCGCCCGCGAGCACTCGTCATCGGCTCGGACCCGCGGGGCGACCTCCGCTTCGTGGGGGAGGAGGTGGAGGCGATCTGCGAGGCCCTCGAGCCCATCGCGGACATCGAGTGCGTCAGCGGCCGCCTCGCCACCTTCGACGCCGTCACTGCGTACCTGGGCCAGAGCTTCGACTTGATCCACTACTGCGGCCACCTGGTGGCGAGCGCGGGCGCCAAGCCGGCGCTACTGCTGGCGGAGGAGCAGACGCTCTCCGCCGGGGCCATCGAGGCGAACGTGACTGGACGCCCCCTCGTCTTCCTGAACGCCTGCGCGAGCGCCCGCGGCGAGGAGCGCCCCGGGGAGAGTGCGTGGGAGGCGACCGCCTCCAGCGTCGTGTACGGGTTCCTCTTCGGCGGTGCCGTCGCCGTCGTCGGCACGCTGTGCGAGGTCGCCGACCGCCACGCGGCGGCGCTGGCGGCGGCCTTCTATCGCGGCGCGCTCGAGCGGGTGCCCGTCGGCGAGGCATTGCGCGCCGCGCGCGGCGAGTGTCGCGCGCATCCCGAGAGCGCCCGCTCGCCCACCTGGCTCTCGGCCGTGCTCTACGGCAATCCCTCTCAGGTCCTCCTGCCCGGGCCCGCGGAGGAGCGCGAGCCCGCCAGGTCCGTCGTGCCGGCCGCGGCACCGGTCCCCCGGCGCGCGGCATGGCCCGCGCTCCGCTGGACGGCGCTCCTCGTCCTCGTCCTGGCGGTGGTCGCCGGGGTGCTGCACCTGCGCCGGACGCGGCCCCCCCAGCCGCTCGTGGTCGGGGTGATGGAGGTGCGCAGCCGCGGCCCGAACGTCCCGCCCTGGATGCGCGAGCTCACCCGCGACGGGCTCAACACGATCCTCCGCGAGTTCGGCCAGCTTCGCGTGTACGCCCGCCAGAAGATCGACTTCGTGCGCGAGAAGCGGGGCCTCACCGAGATCGAGGCGGCCGAGACGCTCGGCATGAGCAAGATGCTCTCGGCGACGATCGACACGGATGGCGCCGTGGTCACGCTCGATCTCGAGGTGATAGACGTCTCGAGCGGGCTCCTGGAGGCGTCGGAGCGCGTGCAGGGTCCGCAGGAGAAGTTCATGGAGCTGCAGACCCAGCTCGCGATCGCCGCCCTGCGCGCGCTCGGCGTGGAGCCCACCGCCGACCAGGTGCAGGCGATCGTGGCCAGCCGCGGCAACGAGACGCTCGATGCGTACCGCCTGCTGAAGGACACGCTCGGGGAGCCGGTCAAGAAGCGCGAGGCGCCGAAGCCGCCCCCGCCGGTCGAGCGCGCGCCGGGAACGTCCCGGTTCGAATGGCCCGCGCTCGCGTACGCCGGAGAGCGCGACGGGGACGACGCCGCGATCCGCGCCCTGCTCAGCCGCTACGCGGCGGCCCTCGAGGCGAAGCGTGTCGACCAGCTCGCCGGCCTGCAGGTCGAGATGGGCGCGGCGCAGCGCGCCTCGCTGCAGCGCTACTTCGACATCGCGCGCGACCTGCACGTGCGCATCTCCGACGTGGACCTCGCGGTCGAGGG
>Ga0137371_10002960_pt1 | contig 13503 bp, 11 predicted proteins | sample SagtaG_7_FD_104919 | JGI IMG/M metagenome (GOLD analysis project Ga0137371, IMG submission 104919) | Vadose zone soil microbial communities from Sagehorn Ranch, Mendocino, California, USA - Sage1_R_40_16 metaG | ecosystem: Environmental > Terrestrial > Soil > Vadose zone | place: USA... | reverse complement strand
GAAATGCTCGAAGCGCTGAAGAGCGCAGGAATCCGGAACTACACGATCTTCCGCGCGGGGAACGAGGTATTCGGGTATTTCGAGACCGACGATCTCGCGCGCGCCGAAACCTACCTCGCCGCCCAGGAAGTCAACGCACGGTGGCAGGATGCGATGGCCGACCTGCTGGAGGAACGCGTCCAGGATCAGGGCCCGGCGCCGCTCGAGGAGATCTTTCGTCTCGCTTGATTGCCGCCTAGGAGGCTTCTGACGAGCGCCGAGTTCTCCACCCGCCGACGTGTGTCGAGCAATACTCGTCACACGATGGCTGGGTCCAGCATCCCCGAACTTGATGATGAATTGCGTCTGCGCCTCGGGCGACGGTTCGGGAGCGCAATCGACGCGTGGTTCGACGAGCTGCCCCTCGTCCTGACTGATCTTGCTGGGCGCTGGGACATCGAGTGGGACACGCTCATCCAGCGCGGGAGCATGTCCGTCGTCATCCGCTGCCGAACAGCGGATGGTCGTCCGGCCGTGCTGAAGGCGAGCCCCGAGCGCGAGCGGGCCGCGCGTGAGGCGGCCGCGCTCGCAAACTGGAAGACGAGTCATGTTCCCGCCGTGCTCGCCGTCGACGAGAGTGTCGGCGCGCTTCTGATCGAGGCAATCGAGCCGGGGACACCGCTCGTCGAATCGGCGGTCTACCCGAGATTGGAGAGCCTTGTCGCCCTCCTGACATCCCTGCACGAAGACGGCGTGCCTGATCCGCTCTACCGACCGGTCGCTGATCACATCGCTTATCTCTTCGACTCCGGCAAGAAGAACTACGAACGGAAGCCCGACCTCAGGAAGCTCATCCCGCCCGAGCTATACGCGCGCGGACGCCATTTGGCGATGCGACTCGCTGCTGATGCAGCTTCGACTGTTCTCCTTCACGGCGACCTCACACCCGTGAATGTCCTCGACGGCGGCGAGGAGCGTGGTCTGGTCGCGATCGACCCGGCGCCCTGCCTGGGCGACCCTGCTTTTGATGCAATCGACCTGGTGCTCTGGCGAGCCGATGATGTCGAGACGATCGCGGTCCGCGCCGAGCAGTTGGCTCCGGCAATCGGGGCCGAGGTCGGTCGCCTCGTGGACTGGTGCGCCGCGTTCGCGGGCATGATTGCCCTCGAGATGGCTGAAGCGGCCGACAGCCCCCGCAAACGCGTAGAGACCTTCGTCGCGCTCGCTTCACGCGTCTAAGGAAGTTCCGGCCCCGATCTACTAGCTCTCGAAGCGCGTCCGCGCTTCGATGACCGCGGCGTTCACGTCAGCCGGTCCCGGCGCGACGCGGGGGCGCGGCGACCCAGGTGCTTCGAAGCTCCCGTCGCGCACCTGCCCTGCCACGTGCTCGTGCGCGTCGCGGAAAGGGACTCCCTCGGCGACGAGTGCTTCCGCCGCATCGGTCGCCGTAACGACAGGATCGCCACACGCAGCTGCGAGCCGCTCGTGGTCGAACTCGATGCCCGTCACGAGCACCCGGAGTGCAGCGAGGGTGCTGCGAACGTCGCGCCGCGCTGCGAAGACCGGCTCCTTGTCCTCCTGCAGGTCGCGGTTGTACGCGAGCGGGAGGCTCTTGACCGTCGCGAGCAATCCGGTGAGGCGGCCGATCGCGGCGCCGCCTTTGCCACGGGCAAGCTCGGCGACGTCGGGGTTCAGCTTCTGCGGCATCATCGACGACCCCGTTGCCGCTTCGTCGGGAAGCTGGATGAAGCCGAACTCGGATGTGCACCACAGGACGATCTCTTCGCCGATGCGCGAGAGATGCGTTGCGAGCAGCGCGCACGCGTAGAGGTAGTCGAGTGCGAAGTCCCGGTCGCCGACTGCGTCGAGCGAGTTCTTGAGTTGCGCGCCTGGAGGCGGCGGCAACTCGAGCGTCGAGCCTGCAAGTGCGCCGGCTCCGAGCGGCCACGGCCGTGCTGCGTCTGCGGCGAAGCGGAAGTGATCGCGATCGCGGTCGAGCATCTCCACCCAGGCAAGCAGGTGATGTCCAACCGTTATCGGCTGGGCGCGCTGCAGATGCGTGTATCCGGGCATGCGCGTCTCGGCCTCTTCTTCGGCCCGTGCGAGCACCGACACCGCGAAACTGCTGATCGCCGTCACCGCTTCGAGGCACGCATCGGCGACGTAGAGGCGCAGGGCCGCTGCGACCTGATCGTTGCGCGAACGTCCGGCGTGGATCTTGCGGCCGACCTGTCCGAGGAGCCGCTCGATCGTGGAGTGAACGTCCTCGTCGTCAGGCTCCGTCTCGCCATCGACGGCGATCCAGTCGAGAGCCGTCTCGACATCGGCGAGCTCCGCGTCGGAGAGCAGACCGCCCTCGTGCAGGCGGCGCGTATGAACCCGTGTCGCCAGACAGTCGTACGGGAGCAGTTCGGCGTCGTCCGCGCGCAGGAAGTCCCAGACCGCCTGTGCGACGTCGGCATCGACACGGCCGGACCAGAGGGTCACGCGACCTGAACTCGTTTCCGTGCCGCTACGAGCTCCGTCTCCAGCGCGGTGATCCCGATGAAGCCTTCCGCCGCGTCGTGGGGGAAGGTCTCGCCGATGCCGTACGAGGCGAGCGACTCGGAGTAGAGCGCATGCTCGGAGCGCCGCCCGGTCACGACTGCTGCGCCGGGCTGGAGTGACAGCCGGACGTCGCCCGTGACGAGCTCCTGCGTCGTCGCGAAGAACGCGTCGTATGCGCCGCGGACCGGCGCGAACCAGCCGCCGTCGTAGACGAGCTTCGCCCATTTCGGTTCGAGCTCGCGCTTGGCCTCGAGCTCGCCCTTCGTCAGCACGAGCTCCTCGAGCGCGCGGTGCGCGGCGATCAGCGCCAGCGCCGCAGGCGCCTCGTAGAGCTCGCGGCTCTTGATGCCGATGGCACGATTCTCGATCATGTCGATCCGGCCGATTCCATACGCCCCCGCGCGGTCGTTGAGGACACCGACGAGCGCGTAGAGCGGCAGCTCCTCTCCGTCGATCGCAACAGGGAGACCCTCCTCGAACGAGACGACGAGGTCGGCCGCTGCGGGCGCGGCTCCAGGATCGGCCGTGAGGAGGAATCCGTCTTCGGGCGGCGCCGTCCAGGGATCCTCGAGGATTCCCGCCTCGATCGCGCGGCCGAACAGGTTGTCGTCGACGGAGTACGGAGACTCCGCCTTCGCCTCGACGGGGATGCCGCGTTCCTCGGCGTAGGCGATCTCGGCGTCACGCGTCCACACGCGGTCGCGGAGCGGCGCGATCACGTTCACGCCCGGGTACTTCGCCTTGAACGCAAGCTCGAAACGGAGCTGGTCGTTGCCCTTGCCCGTGCAGCCGTGCACGACCGCGTCGGCGCCGAGCTCGAGCGCAACCTCTGCAACCGCCTCCGCGATCACCGGCCGTGACAGGGCGGAGACGAGCGGATACTTTCCTTCGTAGAGCGCGTTCGCGAGTAGCGCTTTCGCCACCTGCACGTCGGCGAATGCCTCCTTGCGGTCGAGTAGCAGCACGTCGTCCGCTCCCGCATGCTTGCCTCGTTCGACGGCTGGGTGAAAACTCGCTTCCTGCCCGACGTCGACGAGGACGGCAACCACTTCCTCGAAGCCGTAGTCCTCCTTCAGCCACGCAATCGCGCAGCTCGTGTCGAGCCCGCCCGAGTAGGCGAGGACGGCGATGCCGTTCACTGGCTTTCTCCTTCCAGGTGATGTTGCAGCTGATCTGCAAGCGCGTCACCGCTGCCCTCGCGTGCCGCAACGAAGATCGTGTCGTCGCCCGCGACGGTGCCGGCGACGTCCGCGAGGCTCGCGCCGTCGATCGCCCGCGCCAGCGCGTTCGCGGTGCCCGGCGGCGTCTGGATCACGACGATGTTGCCGGTGGGGACAATGGAGAGCGCCCAGCGGCGCAGGGCCGAGGCGAGCTCGCCCAATCGCGAGAGGTCGGCCGCGCCGGGAGGCGCGTACACGAGCCGGCCCTCAACGTTCCTCACCTTGACCAGCCCGAGGTCGGCAACATCGCGCGAAACGGTCGTCTGGACGGCGTCGAACCCTGCCTCGCGCAGCGCGTCGGCCAGCTCGCTCTGCGTCGAGAGCTCCTGCTCCGAAACGAGGCGCAGGATCATGCCCTGCCGCTCGAACTTCTTCATGCCAGCACCTCCTCTAGGACACCGAGCGCCTGCTCGATCTCGGCGGTCGTCGCGATCAACGGTGGAGTGAGGCGGAGGACGTCGGTTCCGGCTGTGCCGACGAGCAATCCTCGTTCCGCGCAGGCCGAAACGACAGCTGCCGGCGGGCGGTCTAGCTCGGCGCCGAGCATCAGGCCCGCGCCTCGCACGGCTCGGACGCCATCGAGCTCGGCAAGGCCCGCGGCCAGAACGAGGCCGTTCGCCGTGACGGTTGCGAGGAACTCGTCTGTCAGTTCGTCGCAGACGGCGGCCGCCGCCGCACATGCGACGGGGTTTCCGCCGAACGTGCTCGCGTGGTCGCCCGCCGCGAATCCCTCCGGGGCGTCGTCGCTGATGAGCAGACAGCCGATCGGGAGGCCGTTGCCAAGACCCTTGGCGAGCATCACGGCGTCAGGTCGCACACCCAGGCGTTCGTAGGCGAAGAACGAGCCCGTGCGGCCGACGCCTGTCTGTACCTCGTCGAAGAGGAGGACCGCACCGTTCTCGTCAGCGAGACGGCGCGCGGCGCTGACGAACGACGCTTCGAGGACATGCACTCCGCCTTCGCCCTGCACCGGCTCCAGCAGGATGCATCCCGTGTCGGCCGAAGTCGCCGCCTCCAGCGAGGCGATGTCGTTCGCGTTCGCGAACTGCACGTTCGGGAGGAGCGGCTCGAACGCGGTCCGCTTGGCTGGCTGACCGGTTACCGACAGCGCGCCGATGGTGCGACCGTGGAAGGACTCGTTCAGGGCCACGATGCCAGGCTTGCCGGTCGCCTTGCGTGCGTACTTCAGCCCGGCCTCGACCGATTCAGAGCCCGAGTTGCAGAAGAACGCCTGTGCACCGCCGGCCCTTGCGGAAAGCCGCTGCGCGAGCTCGACCATCGGCTCGGTCCAGTAGAGATTCGACACGTGCCAGAGCCGGTCGAGCTGTGCGCGAGCTGCGGCGAGCGGCGCCGGATGGCAGTGCCCGAGGCCGACGACAGCGATCCCGGCGAGGAAGTCGAGGTAGGCGCGGCCGTCGGCGTCATAGAGTGTCATCCCCTCGCCGCGGACAAACGTCAGGTCTTGGCGGGCGTAGACCGGAAGAACCGAGGACGACATCAGCGTGCTCAAGCAACGACCGCCGTCTCGCCGATCTCGGTGAGCACGCCGTTGCGCGCAGCGATGACCGCGGCGCGCAGCTTCGGAACGATCCCGCCGACGAACGTGCCGTCGCCGACCAGCCGATCGGCCTCGCTGACCGCGATGCTCGTGAGGACGCCACCGTCGTGGAAGACGCCGGCGACGTCGGTGACGAAGAGAAGCCGGTCGGCCTCGAGGCCCACTGCGAGTGCAGCTGCTGCATCGTCGGCGTTGACGTTCAGCGGCCCGACTCCGAGCGGCGCGACGACCGGGATGCGGCCGGCCGCGAGCGTCGCGATAACCGCGTGCGGCCGGCTGGGTAGCGGATCGCCCACACGACCCAGGGCAGGGAGCTGGACGGCGTGGAGCCCGATCTCGTCGCCGAAGAGCCCGACCGCACGCGTCCCAAGCGCGCTGCACAATGCGCGGTTGACGGCCGCGAACGACGAACGAACGACCGCGAGTCCTGCCTCAGACGTTACGCGGCGGCCGCCGACGAACTCGATGGGAATCCCAAACCGCTCCATCTCTTCGGAGATCTGCGGTCCGGCGCCGTGAACGACGCACACGTCGTGACCTGTCTCCGCGAGGCCCAGAATCAGGCCGGCCGAGTCGTGTACGACCGCGCCACCGCATTTGAGAACGACGAGGCTCACGACCGGTACTCCGCGTTGATACGGACGTAGTCGTACGACAGGTCGCTCGTCAGGTAGTTCGCGGACCCGTCGCCGATCGCGAGGTCAAGGACGATCGTGCAGCCCGCGCCCACGAGCTGCGGCTCGACATCCTGCAGTGCGCCGGCGTCGACGACGCGCACGCCCGCAAGGTCGAGGGTGACGCGATCGGGGTCGAGTTGGGCGTAGCCGCCGTTGTAAGGTGCCGAGCCGGCGGCTGCCAGCACGCGCCCCCAGTTGGCATCCCGGCCGAACAACGCAGTCTTCACGAGCGGCGAGGTTGCAATGCGCCGTGCGATTGCCTTCGCCTCGAGATCGCTCGCCGCACCACTAATGCTGATCTCGGCCGTGAAGGTCGCGCCTTCGCCGTCGGCGACAATCTGCCCGGCGAGGTCGGCGCAGACGGCGCGCAGACAATCGTCGAACGTCGCATCGCTCGCTGCGGAGCGGGTGACGCCACTTGCGCCGTTCGCCAACAGGACGACGGTGTCGTTCGTCGAGCACTCGCCGTCGACGGAAATGGCGTTGAAGCTCTCGTCGACCGCGCCGCGCAGGGACTCGTCCGCCTCACCAGGCTCGAGCGGATAGTCCGTCGTGACGACGGCGAGCATGGTCGCCAGATTGGGATGGATCATCCCCGAGCCCTTGGCCATTCCACCGACGGTGAAGCCCGGTCCGTGCGCGACTGCCTGCTTTGCGTGCGTGTCGGTGGTCAGGATCGCCTCGGCGGCGTCAGCGCCGCCGGTCTCCGAGAGCGACTCGGACGCCGTTCGCAGCGCGGGCAGGACCTTGTCGAGTGCCAGCCTTTTTCCGATCACGCCGGTCGAGAGCACGAGGATCTCCTCGACCGTGAGGCTGAGCAGCCGCGCGGCCTCAGCGGCGGTGGCGCGCGCGTCGAGCTCGCCGCGGAGACCCGTCGCGGCGTTGGCGGAGCCAGAATTGATCACGACGGCCTGCGGCTCCGCGAGCTCGAGATGCTCCTTGGAGATAACGACCGGCGCCGCCTGCATGCGGTTGGCGGTGAACATCGCTGCGCCCGTTGCCGGAGTGAGCGTGCGCACGATGGCGAGGTCGGGCGCATTCCTGCGCAGCCCGGCGTGAACGCCGCACGCGACGAAGCCGTTCGCCGAAGTAACGCTCATACGAGTACGCCCGTCAGCCGGAGACCAGCCGTCTCGTCGAGGCCGAGCACGAGGTTCGCGTTCTGCACCGCCTGACCGGCGGCGCCCTTGCCCAGGTTGTCGAGGGCGCAGACCACGATCGTCATGCCCGTCGAGCGGTCTTCGAAGAGCGCCACCTCGGCGGTGTCGGTGCCCTGCACGCGGTTGAGCTCAGGCGCGACGCCTTCGGGTAGAACGCGCACGACGTCGCTTTCCGCGTACGCATCTTCAAGACGCTCGCGCGAGCCGTCGTCGACTGCGCGCACGTAACACGACGCCAGCAGGCCGCGCCTGAGCGGGAGCAAGTGCGGGACGAAACAGATCGGAAAGCCGAGCGCCTGCTCCAGCTCGGGTGCATGCTGGTGCGAGCCGATTCGGTAGGGCGAGAGATTCTCGAGCACGAAGCCTGCATGCGAGCTCGCCTTCAGCGCGCGGCCCGCGCCGGAGACGCCGGACTTCGCGTCGACGACGATTCCCTCCGGCTCGATGGCGGCTGCGAGCGGCGCGAGAGCCAGCAACGCCGCGGTCGCGTAGCAGCCGGGATTCGCGATCAGCCTGTTCGCCGGCGGATAGAGCTCCGGCAGTGCGTAGCTCCACTCCGCGAGCGCTTCGGGAAACGGATGCGCGAACCCGTACCAGTCACCGTAGAGATCCGCGTCGCGAAGCCGGTGCCCGCCCGAGAGGTCGACGACGACTGCGTCTGCCGGCGGCTCGTATGCGGCCGCTTCGTCGTGGCCCAGGCAGAGAAAGAGGACGTCGGCCCCGCTCGCCAGCGCCTCGGAGTTCGGGACGAAGGCCGGCAGCGAGCCGTTGAGGCGGAGATCGAGCGCAGACGGAGGCTCGCCGGCCAGCGAGTCCGAGCCGAGGGCGACGACCTCGAGCTCGGGGTGGGCAAGGACGCGGTCGAGCGTCTCCTGCCCCGCATAACCGGAACAGCCTACTAGTGCAGTAGAGAACATCTGTGCTTATTATGCAGGTAGAGCAACTATCATGCAAACGATCCGACCAGCCAAGCTCGTCCTCGAGGACGGCACCGTCTTTGCCGGCTCAGCCGTCGGCGCCGCCGGCATCGCCGCTGGGGAAGCGTGCTTCACGACCGCGATGGCCGGCTACGAAGAGGCCGCGAGCGACCCCAGCTACATGGCGCAGGTGCTTGCCTTCAGCTACCCGCTCGTCGGGAATTACGGCATCGACCCGGGCCGCTTGGAGTCAGACGGCGTGTGCGCTGAGGCGATCGTGATGCGCAAGGCACGGCCAGCCTGGTCGCAATGGCTCGAAGCGCAAGGAGTCGTCGCGATCGAGAACGTCGACACGCGCGCACTCGTCCGCACGATTCGCGACGGCGGCGTGCTTCGCTGCGCGCTTGGCGAGGCTTCGGAGGAAGAGCTGTACGCGCGCGCACTGGCCGAGCCGTCGATCGACGGCCGCCCGCTCGGCCGTGCAGTCGGGACGCAGCAGCCGTATCGGCTCGGGGCAGGCCCGCGCGTGACTGTCCTCGATCTCGGGACGAAGCGTTCGATCCCCGTGCGACTCGCGACCTGCGGCCTCGAGGTCGTGGTCGTCCCCGGCGATTGGGACGCCGATGCGCTCCTCGAGACCGGTCCACGCGCCGTCCTCGTCAGCAACGGCCCCGGCGACCCGGCAGTGCTCGACGGGCCGACCGAAACGGTGCGCGAGCTGCTCGGACAGGTTCCGGTCTTCGGCATCTGCCTCGGCCACCAGATCTTGGGGCTCGCCCTCGGCCTGGAGACGTTCAAGCTCCCGTTCGGACACCGCGGCGCGAACCATCCCGTCCGTGACCTGCGCAACCGTCGCGTGCTCGTGACCGTTCAGAACCACGGCTTCGCGGTCGCAGACAGCGGCGGTGCGGTCGAGGTCACGCACGTGTCGCTCAACGACGGGACGGTCGAGGGATTCGCCGGCGATGGCTTCGCCACCGTGCAGTTTCACCCCGAGGCGGCCCCCGGGCCGCTCGATGCCCTTCCCTTCTTCGAGCTGATCGCGACCACGTGCCGAAGCGCACCGATCTTCGCTCTGTCCTGATCGTCGGCTCCGGCCCGATCCGGATCGGGCAGGGGTGCGAGTTCGACTACGCGGGAGCGCAGGCGTGCCGTGTGCTCCGGCGCGAGGGCTACCGGGTCGTACTCGTCAACTCGAACCCCGCGACGATCATGACCGACACCGAATGGGCAGATGCGACGTATCTGGAGCCGCTCGATGCGGACACCGTGGCGGAAGTGATCGAACGTGAGCGTCCCGATGCCCTGCTTCCGACGCTCGGCGGGCAGACGGCGCTGAACCTGACCATCGAGCTCGCCGCGGCGGGTGTGCTGTCCAGCTTCGGAGTCGAGCTGATCGGCGCCGACGTCGACGCGATCCACCGCGCCGAGGACCGATTGGCATTCCGGGCCGCCGTCACCGCGGCCGGTGTCGCGGTTCCGGAGAGCCGCGTGGTCTCGTCGAGGGCAGAGCTGGAAGCCGTCAGTTTGCCGGCTGTAGTACGGCCAGCATTTACGCTCGGCGGAACCGGTGGCGGCATCGCCCGCGATCGTGCGGAGCTCGAAGCGCTGGTCATCCGCGGGCTGGCAATGAGCCCGATCGGCCAGGTGCTCGTCGAGCGCTTGCTCGAGGGCTGGCAAGAGCACGAGCTCGAGGTGATGATCGACAACGCGGGCAACTGCGTCGTCATCTGCTCGATCGAGAACCTCGACCCGATGGGCGTCCACACCGGCGACTCGTGGACTGTCGCGCCTCAGCAGACGCTTCCGGATGCGGAGTACCAGCGTCTCCGCGAAGCGGCGTTCGCATGTGCGCGCGCCGTAGGGGTTGCGACAGGAGGAGCGAACGTGCAGTTCGCGTACGACGCCGCGAGCAAGGAGCTCGTGGTGATCGAGATGAATCCGCGCGTCTCCCGCTCCTCGGCGCTCGCTTCGAAGGCGACGGGATTCCCGATTGCGAAGATCGCCGCGTTGTTGGCGGTCGGCTACACGCTCGACGAGCTGCCGAACGACATCACCGGCAAGACGACCGCCGCCTTCGAGCCCGCGCTCGACTACGTCGCCGTGAAGGCGCCGCGCTTCGACTTCGCGAAGTTCGGCGTCACCGATCCACGTCTCGGAACGGAGATGCGCGCGGTCGGCGAGTCGCTCGGGCTCGGGCGGACGTTTGCGGAGGCGTTCCTGAAAGCGCTGAACGGTCGGGAGCAGATGCCCGTCGAGCTCGACCTCTCACGTCGCGGCGAGCCGGTCCCGGAGCGCTGGGACCTTCTGCTCGAGTCGGCACGTCGCGGCCTCGACCTGCCCGGCGTGCATCCGTATTTCGCGGACGAGGTGCGCGCCATTGCGGCGGCCGAGCGTGAGCTCGCCGCTACGGGAGACGTCGTTGCGGCGAAGCGGTTCGGACTACCCGACGCGACCGTGGCCCGCGTCCTCGAGATCGGCAAGGACGAGGTGCGGCGACGGCGCGCGCGACCCGGTCGCCTCGCGGTGGACTCGTGCGCGGCCGAGTTCGAGGCGAAGACGCCGTACTTCTACCTGTCCTACGAGGCTTCGGATCCAGCGCCCGCGCGCTCGCGTCCGGCAATCGTGATCCTCGGGTCCGGGCCGAACCGGATCGGTCAGGGGATCGAGTTCGACTACTGCTGCTCGCGCGCGGCCCTAGCTTTCCGCCGCCTCGGTTCCGAGACCGTGCTGCTGAACTCCAACCCGGAGACCGTGTCGACGGACTACGACACGAGCGACCGCCTTTATCTCGAGCCCCTCACGCTCGAGCGCGCGCTCGACGTCTGCGAGTTCGAGGAGCCGGAAGGCGTGGTCGTGCAGCTCGGTGGTCAGACGCCGTTTGCGCTCGCGCCCGGCATCGCCGCCGCGGGCTTCTCTCTGCTCGGCGACCCGTTGCCGGCGATCGAGCGCGCCGAGGATCGCGGCCTCTTCGGTGCTCTGCTCGGCGACCTCGGCGTGCGCGCCCCGGCGTGGGGAACGGCGACGACGGCGGTGGAAGCGCGAGCCGTCGCCGAGCGCATCGGCTATCCGGTGCTCGTCCGCCCTCACCACGTTCTCGGCGGGCGCGGCATGCGCGTCGTGAGAGAGCCGGAGGAGCTGGAGCTCGGCGAGCCGGCGCTCGTCGACGAGTTCCTCGAAGGTGCGATCGAGTTCGACGTCGACATCCTCTGCGACGGCGAATCGGTCTGGGTCGGCGGGATCCTCGAGCACGTCGAGCCGGCCGGGGTTCACTCGGGGGACTCGGCGTGCGTGATCCCTGCGCCCTCGGTCACGCCCGCCTTGGAGGCGGAGATCCGCGAGCTGTCCGCCGCGATCGCGGCCGGGCTCGGTGCGCGGGGATTGCTCAACCTGCAGCTCGCGCTGCATCGCGGCGAGCTCCACGTGCTCGAGGCGAACCCGCGAGCCTCGCGCACGATTCCGTTTCTCGCAAAGGCGACGGGGATTCCGCTCGTCGACCACGCCTGCCGGCTGCTGTTGGGCGCGGAGCTCGAGCAGCTCGACCTCCCGGGGCACGCGACACCCAACCGCGCGTGGGCAAAAGAGGCCGTCTTCCCGGAAGAACGCTTCGCGAACGCCGGCGACCGCGGGCCCGAGATGCATTCGACCGGCGAAGTCATGGCAAGCGGGAGCAATGTCTCGCAGGCGTACGCTCGGGCGCTTCGTGCAAGCGGACGAGCACGGCGGGGCGGGTCGATCGGCGTTTCGCTCCAGGCGGGCGGAGCAGGCCTCTAGTTCCAGGGCAACGCCGCGCGCTTCGACCAGTACACCGCAGGTTCCTCGACGAGCGGAGCCAGCTGGGCATCGAGTTCTTCGTCGACCTGAACATCGAGTGCGACCAGGTTGCTCTCGAGCATCTCCACCGTGGCGGGGCCCGTCAGCACCGTGTCGGCCCACGGCTGCGCGAGCACGACCGCGAGGGCGAGGGCATCCGCGCTCGTTCCCTCTTTTCGGGCGGCGTCCAGGAGGAGCCGAGTGTCCCCACGGCTCGACAGCCGTCCGTTTGCGAGCGTTTCCTTGACGATCACGCGAAGACCCGCGGCATGCGCTGCGGCGAGCGCCGAGCCGGAGGAGCGCTCGAGGAGGTTCCAGGTCGCCTGAACGGCGTCGAACATGTCGTTCTCGAGGGCTCGTTCGATAGTCGCTGCCTGTGCCGGACCGGTGCCGGTCAGTCCGATCTCGAGCCCGCTTTCACGCAGGCGCTGTAGCTCGTCGAGCACGTCGTTGTCAGCGAGGACACCGCTGTCGAGCGTGGCGGAGTGGATCTGGTAGAGGTCGAGGTAAGGACCGATCAGGGCGTTGGTCTCTTCGATCTGGCGGCGAAGCGTCGCTGCGGACAGATCTTTGACCTCCTGCTGCTCGGCGTCGACGTGCCAGTCCGCGGTGTACGTGTAGCCCCATTTCGAGGCGACGAAGACGTCGCCCGGCTCGACGCCTCGGGTCTCGAGCCAAGACGCGAGGAACGACTCCGCGCGACCGTAGGAGCGGGCGACGTCGAAGTAGCGCAGACCGGCCGCGGACGCGGTGTCGAGAACGTCATGGGCGTTCCGCTCCATCGCCGCTACGTCGGTATGGCCCGCGAGATCGTCGTGGTGACCGAGGTTGATGTAGCCGGGCTGGCCGAGTGCTGCGAGGCCGACTCCAAGCGACGCCGCGGCCCGCGAGGTCACGACCGGCTCAGCGCGAGGTCGGATAACGACGCATGAGCTCTGCGACGCGGAAGGCGAGGTCGAGGGACTGGCGCGCGTTCAGCCTCGGGTCGCAGAGCGTCATGTAGCGCAGGTTCAGGTCGTCTTCGTGCACTTCTTCGGAGCCGCCGAGACACTCCGTGACGTCTTCCCCCGTGAATTCGAGATGGACGCCGCCGGGCCACGTCCCCTCTTGCCGGTGCGCGGCGAAGAAGCCTTCGATCTCTCCCATGATCGCGTCGAGGTGACGCGTCTTGAGCCCCGACTCCGTCGTGAAGACGTTCGCGTGCATCGGATCGCAGACCCAAGCGACCGGATACCCGGCGTCACGGACCGCGCGTAGGAGCGGCGGCAACAGGTCGAAGATGCGCTCGGATCCCATCCGGGAGATGAGCGTGAGTCGCCCGGGGATCCGTTCCGGATTCAGCCGCTCGCAGAGGAGGAGCACGTCTTCGGGCGACGCGTCGGGCCCGATCTTGCAGCCGAGCGGGTTGTTCACGCCGGAGAAGAACTCGACGTGGGCTCCGTCGGGCTGCCGCGTGCGCTCTCCAATCCAGAGCATGTGCGCCGAGCAGTCGTACCACTCGCCGGTCAGCGAGTCGCGTCGCGTCAGACCCTCCTCGTGGTCGAGGACCAAACCCTCGTGGCTCGTCCAGAAGTCGATCTGGTGGAGCTGCGGCGCGGAGGTCAGGTCGATCCCGCAGGCCGCCATGAAGCG
>Ga0137371_10002957_pt1 | contig 13514 bp, 18 predicted proteins | sample SagtaG_7_FD_104919 | JGI IMG/M metagenome (GOLD analysis project Ga0137371, IMG submission 104919) | Vadose zone soil microbial communities from Sagehorn Ranch, Mendocino, California, USA - Sage1_R_40_16 metaG | ecosystem: Environmental > Terrestrial > Soil > Vadose zone | place: USA... | reverse complement strand
TTACATCACATCGTACCCTCTTGAAATGAGGTCGATGCCCTCTACAAGCCGCACTGCCTTCTCTCAAACGGGTGCGATGTGATGTAAACAGAGCGGTCTTGATGTTGGTAAACAATACACACACTCGGCACACGCAAGGCATGCCTCTACGGCGACGTTTGAAGAGCCCTTTAATTCAGGTGTTTTCAGTACTTTCCGCTAATGGCAACGTAAAGATGAAACGGCTTCCCTCGCCCACAATGCCCCTACTCTCTACACGAATTTTGCCACCATGCAGGCGCAAAAACTCTGCGACTACGTACAATCCCAATCCGACACCTCTTGTCTGGCTCCCTATAATATTTGGGGCGCGATAAAAACGGTCAAAGAGGCGCGATTGTGCTTCTGGCGGGATGCCAATGCCTTTGTCCTCTATGGACACTTCGATCATCAGCCTCCCTTCAGTTATAGTATGTTGGCATAATGAGATGGTGATAGGGCTGCCGGGCGGACTATATTTTATCGCATTTTGCAACAGATTTGCAAAGATCTGTTGCAGGCGTGCTTTGTCTCCCTGTACAAGATAGGGCTGCTCAGCAGGCTCAACCCTGTAACTGATATTATGTAATGTAGAGGTTGTGCCATTACTCTGTACGGACTCTTCGACGATTTCTTCCAGGTCGATTTCCTCAAGGTTGAGCTTGACCTGTCCACGGTTGAGCTGTGTAACTTCCAGGAATGTATTGACGATATTTGTTAATTGATGAGTCTGTGTCTCGATGTTATTGATACTTTCATAGAGTTTATTGAACACATCCTGCTCCGGGAGACGTTTCAGCACACGCGCCATCATCTGACTATGTGCCAGGATGACGGTCAACGGAGTGCGAAACTCGTGGGCCGTAATCGCCAGGAATTCATCCTTAAGCGCATTTGTTTCACGCATCGTCGCCTCGTTTGTGCGCGCAATCTCCGCTTCCTGTTGCCAGCGTGTTTGCTCGATAGCCAGACCTGCAAACTGAGCAATACCTTCGACGACTGCGATGTCCCAGACATTGAAGCCATGTTTCAGGGCTTTATGTGCATCGGTTCCCTGTGTATCGCTCTCGATTGTAACGAGGGGAGAGCTATCAAGCATCATCACCCCAAGCAAATGATTGTTATACGTGATAGGGGCCGCAAGAATCATAGTATCCCGAAATAAGTTTGACTGTTCCGGGCATTGTTCTTCGTTTACCAGGGTCGCATGCCCGGCCAGGAGCTGTGCGCGGAAGCCTGTATAGTGATCCGCTTCAGGCATTAACCAGCGCTTTTGCTCATTCTGCCATTGTGCTTCTGCATCATTAGAAAAGCCAATCGATAGTAGTGGAGTAAATATTTGCAACTCCTGGTCGTAGCACTGCACAACGCCACGTTCGCAGTTTAAAGCTTTCAGAGTCATAGCCAGGACACGGTGCAAGATCTCTTTGATGTCAGTAACGCCAGAGACGACTTCGGCGGCGTGAAGGAGTGCATCCAGCACACTACGAATACGTCGATCGACGCGAACCTGTTCCGTGATGTCACGAAACGCACATACAATGCCGATTTTTTGGCCCTCACCATCAAAGAGTGGGACAATATTGACCTCGACAGCGCGTTCAGATCCATCGGTGCGCCGGTTTATAAAGCGCTCACCGCGAATCGCAATGCCACGTAGGGCGCGCGCAATGGGAAAATCTTCGCCAGGCAATGGATCGCCATCCAGAGTATAGATTGATTGACGTTGCAGGAAGGTCATGAGCGGTTCTGTACTATGCTGAGGCACGCCCAAAAAATGCGTTGCAGTACTATTGTTGACGATAACCTGTCCTTCCATGTCAAGGACGATGATGCCCTCGTTCATGGCGTTGAGGACGCCATCGAGTGTATTGGCACGCTCTGTCGCCAGAGTAGCTGCCTGATGAGCCTCGTCCAGGATACGATTCTTCTCGATAGCTAATGCACACTGCGTAGCAATATCCTGCGCGAATGCGTAATGCCCCTGCGATGGCTGGTGAGTTGATGTGGGATAGTTGACGAATAGAAAACCGACACAGTGAGTATGCTGTGTATCGTCTATTCTTCTTTGCTTGCCATGACTTTGTGTGCCAACCATAAGTGGAACAATCATCGCGTGTTCCAATCCCACTTGCTGATACCAGTGCCTTTCGATTCCTTCAGTCTGTTCGCGTTTTACAAATACAATATTGCCCTTCATAGCGGCTGTATGGCAGTGGGGAAGATCATGTAATAGCGAGAGAAGTTTTGGCTCTGCTGAGTGTAGATGCAAATTGGCTGTGCTGGCTATCGTCACCGTATCGCCATCCAGCAAGGCGATAGTGGCACCAATCGCTTCTGCACCGCTTACAAGATGTTGAACAGCCGTTTCCAGGACCGTTGAGAGATCCTTTCCCGAGTTGACGGTCATCGCAACCTGATAGATAGAATGTGCGCGGCTGGTTAAGCGTTCAGCGCGGTTGCGCTCTTTCTGTGCCTGTTGATACAATTGCGCGTTATCGATGGCAACAGCCGCCTGTTGACCTATGGAGCGTGCGAACTGCTGCTGCTCTAGTGAAAACGTGCGTGTCTGGCCGGGATTATCCAGTGACATCATGCCCACCGGACGACCCTCGCGTACCAGCGCAACCAGTAAGATCGAGCGTACCAGGAAATTTTTTGCAATTGTTTGAATGGGAGCGCTTGTCTCTACATGCAGATCTTTCAGGGCCAATATCCCTTTTTGCTCTAGCAGGCGGTGAATCAAGGGATCATCGAAGGGCAATGAGCTACGATGCCATATTTTATCCGCCATCTGCACATCTTTGCGGTTGAGATGCGATGAAGAGAGGTGATAGGCAGAGGGGAGAAAAACGCCACGGGTGCCATCCAGGAGCCAGACAGCGCACCGCTCAACTTCGCAAACTTCGGTCGTACGTCTCACAAGTACCTGTAAAATATGTGTAGGATCAAGTGAAGAAGCTAGCAACTCTGATAGTTCGCGTAACAGTTCACTCTCACGCAGTGCCTTTAGCAGTCGCAGGTGCTCCTGGTTGCTGGTATACAAAGAACTTTCACCTGGCATAGTCTTAACCTCTTCAAGAGATATGTCCAACGTGGAGCAGGTAGACAGGCTATATTCCCAAATATAGAGACTTTTAATAATTAGTGATGAGGTGGTATTGTCTGATTAACCCAAAGTGTAACAGATCAGTATCGTCTACGTCAAGAAGATGGCTGCTAGGATCACGTGGGTTTAGTACGGTTCGGCACCTCTTTTTGTCCCCGCACTTCGCTTCTAGAGGAGTAACCTCTTTCCGTCCTTATCCGTCTTTTCTTGTCTTTCCCCGACGTTGTTACTGTCAGTTCTACTGTCAAAAAACACGGACATAAAAGTACCTGGAAGGCGGATCTGCTAGACCTTCCAGGGAACTTGCAAGAGTGTAGCTAGAACCACCTTTCGGGCCGTTTATTCGTGTCTATCGGGTAGACGTGCAAGGATCTGAGTAAGCAATACTTCTACCCGATCCAGGCGCTCATTCGTCGTATCGAATCGTTGATCAACGTGTGCTTTCATTGTCTCAAGGCTCTGTTCAATGGTGGAGAGACGCCCGTCCATGGTTTCTATCTGGCGCGAGACGGTTGCGAGACGTTTGATGGAATCTTCTCCTAATCCCTTCACGATCACTATTTCATATGCCATATCCCCGTAGGCTTTGATGGTTTCTGTTTTAAATTGCCGGAGGTTGAATTCAACGGTCTCCAATCGCTCTTCTTGTGTTGCCATAGAGATTTACCTTTCGTTAAATGGGCAGGCTTATCAGTCAGCTCTATTATATCTTATCCGTGTTGGGTTCATGTTGTGCTAGAGCATTTAATGTATCTAAGATAGCATCCCACAGTGAAATCGAAGAACCTTCATAGACAAGTGATTTTTCATAGTGAGATGAATATAAAATCATGGCCGCTTTACTGCTCGTAGTTGCTCATTAAACTCTTTCACACTCTGAACATCCTTCCATGGCTCTAATTGCTTGTAAATGTCGTTGATACGCTGCCACAATGCAGGAGATTTAGCCTGGGTAGTAAGCGCAAGAGCTTGACGAGCGTAGCTACACGCCTCTACGATGTCCCTTCGCTCGATACAGGCGCTCACGAGGTCGGTGAGAATATAGCACCGTCGGGAAATGGATGGAGTATTTAGCTGAATAAGAGCTTCATGAAGCACCCTGTAAGCAGCTTCTGGTTCTCCAAACCGCATATGACAAACGCCTTGATAGCCTGCAAAGAGGGAAGGACTAAAAGTTGTCAGATATGGATCTTCACTTGATACATACTGCTGGGGAACTTGTTCTGCATCACTTAGCGCTCGAAAACAAGCTTTATAGTCTCTTAGAGTTGCTTGTACTTCTGCCTCCACTGCCGCTAACCAGGTGCGTGTTGTCATAGTACCGCTCTGAGTAGTAAGATGGCGTGCTTCCTGGACTAAGGGGAGTGCTTTATCAGCTTGATCAAGGTGAGTGAGCCTTATAGCAAGACTTGCTAACCCTACAGCTTCTAATGGACGATTGCCAGATTCTCTTGCCGCTTCGATAGAGGCACGATAATACGACTGTGCTTTATCGAAGTCTCGTAAGTTTGCCGACATGCTTGCGGCTATCATGGAGAACTCGCCCCCTATAGAGGTAAGCCTCTTACGCGTGTTATCAGTAAGAGAACCATCTAACAGTTCCGTAACATTCAAGAGGTGGGTTACTGTGTAGTCGCGTAGTTCACTAGAAACCACTCCTGTAACGTCTGGAATGAGTTGCCAACTATTTTTAGCTAGTGTCTCAAGATGATCTAGTGTTGTCTGATCCATAGATGAAGGCCGCTTTAATGCCTTTGAAAAGCGTTCCCACGGTTCAAGATTTAACGCTGTTTGGGCAGGGATAAGAAGAGTCGCCCCTGTCATGCGAAGAAAATCGCGTCGATCCACGTCGTTACCTTCTGATTCGGATGCTTCCGATGATTGCTCGCCGTCAAGTCCCTGATCTACCTCTTTTCTTTCAGGTTCTACTTCTGGCTCATTTACTAACCCAAGTTCTAGAGGGCCCATCTCAAAGAAATCACATAACCGCTGCCTTACATCGGGCCTAAGCCTTGCACCCCTTTCAGCGCGTTCAATTGTGGCAGTTCCCAACCTTGTAAAATCTGCTAGTTGTTTCTGCGAGAGGTTGCGGTGCTCCCTTGCAATTTTTAGCGGGTGTTTTTTCGTTTTGAGCATCCTCTACTTCTCCAGTGTACTAGAGTGACTTGAATATGTCGATATACTTCTATGCAAAAACAACCGTCGATAAGCAAGTGATGGCTAAGTGATGGGTCGTAAGTGAGCTGTATCCGTCTTCGTTAAGCTACTCTATCACATTATCAGCGAATCTTCAGCAAGGCGTTAGCTATTGCTCTCCTTTGTTGATGTCTCGTTTGACCGCTTTTGAACACCTTTTTTAATTGGTCCTTTCGGCCCAGGCTTGTGAGGAGATGTCATATACTTTTCTAATGAGTCAGTATAAACAAACCAGTCGCGGCCTAGCTGAAAACCCTCTAAAGCTCCTGGCGTTTTCAGTAAGCGTACAATATGGACTTTGCTTAAGCCAGATCTTCTAGATGCCTCTGGAGTCGGAATATACTCCCGTTCGGGATCAATGTTTTTCGAACTGACACCGTTCCCGCCAATATCTTTAAGCATAGCAAACCACCTCAGAACATAATCGTGTTTTCAGAAATCATTATAACATACACGAATCCCTTGACAATTATGTTTTCTATAATACATAATATATTTAAGAAATCTTTTAGTTTTCTGAAGACTTCAAGTTTGTTTGATGGGTTACTGATGGGTTCACTCTTCAGAACTGAAGGATAAGTCAAGGATAAGTGACGGGTTACTGACGGGTTACAAGCCCAAATATGCCCGATACTTGTAGCAGGCGCGGCGAGCCGTCGCTGCAAGCACTTTTACAAACGTTCTGAACGTGTTCAATGCCCGTTCTGAGGTGAGGACTTCAGAGTTGTCGTTGGACAAAAGAGGAACTGACATACCCTGCAAACGCGCTGGATGCACATGAACCTATGCGCTCTGTGTGACTGAAGATAGGTTTCCAGAAAATGATGCTGGTAAGTATTGGGGTTAACAGAGAGAGAGTAAGGGGCGACTGCAAAAGGAAGGGAGCAGGGGCAAAGAAAGGATTTCTCAGGGAAAGGCAGAGAGCAGAAGCGATACAACCGCGCCTTGATGGATGCTCTCAGGTTTCCCGCCCTGCAAGGTCGATGCAGGTGAAGCGTATGAGCAAGTGCAGAAGATCAAGCCTTGTATCTGTGACGTGTCCGGCGCTACAAGAAACGATCGTCGTTGTGTGAATGCCTGTTCATTGCGCTTTTTTATTTTCGTTTGGATGGTGTTGTTTTTCAAAGGAGACAAACTGATGAACAATACGCTTGATTATGTGCATGTGACGCTCTCAGATGGGTGTACACGTGAAGGGTTTCTTGTTGATGTTGATGGTGATACTGCTACCGTCTCCAATGGACGGCTCAATACTGCATTCTCCATTTCTTCTTCGACGGTGAAAGTTGAACTATCGGGTACCAGCCCAACCAGACCTCAAATAGAGCCAACGGGCAAGCAGGTGCAACAGATGCTCGACACGACGCAACGCTTGATGGAAAATGCATGTCAACTGACCTACTCAGGGCCAGCAGGGACACGTGTTCTTCACACACTCACAGCCATGTTAGCGAAGCATTTTTTGACGGATGAACAACAACGACAGGTTGAGCGTCTTCTTGATCTGCATGATGGCTGTATTCGTCACAATGGCAGTGTCAAGCACCAGGGGAAGAAAGGAGAGTGAAAACAATGCAGGTTTCAGAGTCTCACCTTGAGTCATTTAGTAGCTGGTTATGTTTTCATGAAGACGACATTATCGGTTATCCAGGCATGTGCTTTCATTCTCCCCTGGCTCGCTGGCTCTCGGAAGTCACAGGCCACACGTACGGCGTGGATGGTTCTGTATATGGTCGTGGTTCTTCCGCTATGTGCCAGTGGCGCATTCTCCCACGGTGGGCAGTCATGTTTCAGGATCGCATAGAGGTCGTGGCCTTTCGTCCCATGACAGGCGGTGACGCGTTAGATGTTCTGGCACGTGTGGAAATGACGCTTACTACCCTACGCATGCAGTGCCGTGCTGCATAACCCTCTTCCTTTCTTCCCTTCTCAATCGCAATGGTTAACGGCTGGCGACTGCGCAGACGTGGAGCCGCTAGGCGCTAGCCCTGGCGTTTGGGCTAGAACAGTACCAGTGAAAGGAAAGATCTTATGAAAGATTGTACAACCCAGTTTCTTACCGTGTCTGAGGTGACCGAAGACGATCTCTGGTCAGCCGGAAGCGTGCTCTACGAACGGTTGGAAGCCGCTTTCAATCACGAACAGGTAGTTTTTACCAGGATGTCGAACACACAACCGCCTGTCACCTTTTCTTTGACGGTTGAAGAGTTGAATGAGTTTTTAGCTGCCTATACCACCTCTACGACTGGCGAAGAAGCATCTTCCTCCTCTGAATCCACTTCTTCTGTTTCTTTGTAGTGCGATACACGACAGACACCGATCGTCGTTGATCCGGCTCTCTCCAAAAAGAGATACCCAAGAAAAGAAGTAGCGCGTTCCTCTCGTTCGATGGTGTCAGGCCCGTAGCCTGAGAAACTTACAGCCCGACACCAGGTTCGCAACGCGAAAGGCATTGCTATGTGTATTGTACTCACGTGGCGACGCCTTTCGCAAGCAGAAAGGTATCACCGTGAGAAGAACTCAAAAGGAAGAGAAGGCAGGCTGCGGCTGCGCCCCTCTCGTGTTTATTGGATTCGCCGTCTTTGCCCTGGTCCTCGTTTTTGTGGTCGCACCCATGACCGAGAAGTACAAAACGTTGCCAGACCAGCCAGAATGGTACCAGCGATTAGGACAGAACGTTGACCAGTTACAACAGAACATTCAGAAGATGGTCCCCTGGTTCCATCAGCAGTCCACTACGACCGAGAGCGGGCACCATACCACTCCCGCTCCTCTGGTGACTGTACTCACCAGCAGCGTGCTCACTGTCCAACCCACCATCACCGCTCAGTATATCGACTCTCAACTCTGTAGTCACCAGTCCCCAGCTTGCGGTACAGGCCAGTCACTTTACGATCTGGGCAAGCAGTACGGGATTGATCCCGCTTTTGCGCTGGCCTTCTTCTGGCATGAGTCGAATTATGGGTTACAGGGTGTAGCGCGTTACAGCAAGTCCATCGGCAATCTGCGTTGTATCCCTTCTGCGCAGTGTGTTGGCGGCTATGCCTATTTCCCTTCCTGGGAAGCAGGTTACGCGGCATGGTACAAGCTCATCACCTCAAAGACCTACACCGGAGGCGGGCGCGTCACGGTTGCGCAGATCATTCCGACCTATGCACCAGCCTCAGATCACAACGATCCCACCTCGTATATCAATGCTGTACAATCGTCCGTCAACCAGTATCGCTCTGAGTCGAAGTAGTGCGCTGTGCCCTTCCAGACCTGTTGGAAGGGCATTCTAGAGAAAGGTATCCCTCATGAAAGACGTTCTGGGCATCCTCATTATCCTTGCCCTGGTGTGTTTAGTTCTCGCTGCCGGGCTGTATATGGGCTCGCTGTGGTAGGAGGGACTAACAATGCAGAATACTAGCCAGATGACACCTGAACTTTTGATTGAGCTTGAGAACAAGCACGTGGCGCTAGCATTGCAAGAAGTTGAAGAGCGAAAGAAGGCAGGCTTTGCCGTGACACCTGAATGGCTTGATGCGCTTGAAAGAAAGCATAGAGCGTTGGCATTGCAAGAAATCGCAGCCTTGGAGTGTGAAAAATGGAGCAATGCCACACGGTACCGCAATCGGGGGTAGTCACTATGCCAGCTCTCCATATGGACATGTTGCCAGCAGCATTGATCGCCTTCTTTAGCTTCTTAACCGTCGGCCTGGGTATCACGAAAGTCTCTGGACACAAAGCCGCACAACGCCAGAGAGATGCTTTCTCTCTGATGGCAAATCCACCTGAGCAGTATTGGGTCGATAATCAGCCCTCCGCGGGTGCAACCTTCCTGTATTGGCTGCTTAGCGCGATCGGCGTGTATGTCGCTCTGTCGGTGCTCGTTGGGCATCTGTTGGGCTTCTAGAAAGGATGGAACCAGTGCCTCAAGTCGGGCCACTTCTTTTCGGGTTCGTTCTGATTCTCGCACTAGCGACCTCGGCCAGGACGCAAGGGTTCACGCGGGTCGTGTTCGCAGGTGCATCGGTCCTGGCATGCATCTTGATGATTGTTAGCGTGATAGCCGTTCTCTAGCCGATGCCGCTAGAGAGAAAGGATCTCCCCATCATGACAGATTTTACTCTGGCCTTCCAGGTTCTTGCCTTGATCGCCGTGCTCGCATTTGTGTTTGTCCTCATCAGGACCATGTCTCGCTAGTGCGAGAGAAAGGCAAGAACCATGCGTAAGCTCATTTTTCCCTTGCTGACCGTGGTGTTCCTGGTCCTGATGCTGGTCAGCGACTACTATCCGCAGTGGTTTGCGGCAGGGACCGCGACGGAGTTCTTCGCGGCGGCGGTGATCTGCGTCGTGCTCTCCTTTCTCGCGTTTCTTTACGCTTAGTTCCTTGGTCGAGAGAAAGGATATTCACATGTTGGAATCGGTACTGATCAATCTCCTGTTGTTCATCGTAGTTGTCGGGCTTGCGGTCCTGCTGTACCACGTCAATTCGTAGTGTGTCAAGGGTAACGGCTGGCGGTCGCTACGGTGACCGCTCACCTGGTGAGAGAAAGGATCTCGCATGGATACAGGAACAGTAGTCGTCTCGATTGTCTTTATCACCGTCATGCTGCTTATGTTTGTCTCGCTCATCCTCTGCGTGATGTGGCAAGATCGCTAGTCAAGGTTGACGGTTGCTGGTCGCCATGGTGGCCAGCAGACGCTCGCCCTGAACGATCAGGCTAGAGAAAGGAAAGGATCAGCAGTATGGCAAACGAACACTACACCATCGTTGGGAATAAGCTTGTCTACGAGAACGGCATCCAATTGCCGGAAGTGGTTCTACCACGGGATGTGTACATCCTTGAGGGCGCATGCCGCTCCAATCGCCTGGAATGGCAAGGCTTTGAGGCGTTGTTTGAGGATGGGAAATGGACCATCTACGTACAGAAGCCCTCTGGACTCAAGAAAGTCACTACCGTCGAGACATTGGGTCAGGCATGGCTCTTTCTGAATAATTGGTCTCAGTAGTTCAAGGTTGACGGGTGCCAGTTGGCTTGATGCGAGCTGGCAGACGCTCGCCCTGAATAGTTCAGGCTAGACAGTAGAGAAAGGATAGACAGGGATGGCAAAGCTCCCGCAGTCCTTCGCGGATCGCGAAGATTTTGCTGAGAAGGCAGCCAGGGGCGCGGTGATAGTGCTCACCTATGTGGGGCCGGTCGCGCTGGCATTCTTTGTCTTATCGCTCATTAGTTTGTACTTCAAGTAGAGAAAGGAACTATCCACATGGCAGACAAAACAAAGCTCAACGGAGCCTCAACCATTGTACGTGAAGAGGATCTGGAGGATATGACCTCGCTTGAACGTGAGTTGTCCGACCGGATTGATACGGCTCAGAAGGACGGACGGGCGTACATGATGGCGCAATATGTCCGCATGCTGGCGATGATCAAATCGGAAGCGAAACGCTTGCGTGCGCGATTCGACCGTGACACGCTTGCCGCTATTCGCAGAGAGTATAAGGACATCCGAGCACAGCAACGTGACGCTGCGCAGAAGGATGCAACCTGATCATCGGTACAGAGGCGCGACATAACGGTATGTCCTGGCTATGTCGCGCCTCTGTCGTTGCAGGGACGCCACAACGTCGCTGCAATGTCGTTTTGAGCGGAAATCCGGTTCCATTTGAGGACAGAAAAAACCGTGTCGTCCCTGAGTTCCCCCTGGATTAGTGGAAAGGAAATTAATTCTATGAGAAATCCATTGGCGATCGTAGCCGACCGTATTGATAAGGCCCTCAACCGCGCAACACAGCCGCAACAAACAGCAATGACACCTGCCGCACCATCTCAACCGAAGAATACGCAACCGCTTGCGCCCGTCCCGGTACCAGCCGACCCCAATGCCCTGGTGATGCAGCCAACGGTTGTTGATGGGCAAGTGGTGCAAGGCCAGTGGATTGACGCAACGGGTCAGAAGGCCGTTGCCATTCCTCAGATTATCGTCCGGATGGAAGAGCACAGACGCACGGCCGAGCAATTTGTAGAGGATCGTGAGGACTTTGCCGATAAGGTGGTACGGCGCGGTGTGAAGATGCTCATGTATATCGGGCCTGTGGTACTGGCGTTCTTCGTGGCGATGCTCATTGGTGAACAATATGCAAAGATGTCTCAGGATTTCTGGTGGAAACCTGCCATGTATGCGGTCGCGCTGGTGACTGAATACAGCCTGTGGGGTACATCCTTTGGGGCATCGCGTGAGTTCCGACGGATGCTTTCAGATCGCTCCCGTATTCGTACTTTTGTTGCCCTGGTCATCTTCTTTCTCGGCTTCTCTGGTATGTCGATCTTAGCACAGTGGTTCGTCTATGAGGGCCATTTCGTCAATCCTGACTTTCCTACCATTATTGGGATCATCTTCCGTACCTGTTCGACAACAGGCGTGGATATTCTCGCCCTGCTGGTCCTGGCGGTGCTTGACTACAAGTCCTTTGAGGCACACCTGAAAAAGCAAAAGATGGTTGCTGACCAGGTGCAAGAGTTGAGTCGAACGGAGATCGACACCAACCGTATGCAGCAGGAAGAAGTGATCAGGCAGCAGAAAGCGGAGATTGAGAACGAACGCGAATTGAAGCATGCGCAATTCTTTGCAGATATTGAAGCGAAGCAGATTGATAGCATGAAAAAAGGCGGACGTGAGGATCGCAACCGCTGGTAAGGAGGTCATCATGGGAGATAGGTGTCAAGATCGTGAAGCAGCTGCATACCAGTTCTCTATCCAGGTAGCTGGGCTCGGATATGAGATTGTCAGTCGTCTATCTCCCTACAAGTTTGCGATACGGGACGTTGATGACTGGCGAGACGCCCCGCTTATCGCAATCGTGCTTCCTGAGACCTTCGACTACTATACCTACCGTCTTTTTAGAACGAAGAAGAAGTTTGATCTTCTCATTGTCCAGCGTCACAATGCGATTGTTCCTGTTGATGTAGTAGACATGGCAACGGGATCAAAGTACTTTCCAGGAGACAAGATTGATAACGTCATGCGGGAGCAGATCAAACGGCGTAACGCGGATGAGAAGGCGCTACTGCTCTCACAGATCATTGCAGGGGCGCGTGATGGAAAGCAGGCACTTCGAGAGATGTCCTCACGCATGCGCCAACGCTACCTCAAAGAAGCAAAAGACTACTTGCGTGGTCGTGTCGGGCGTCCCTTCGCAAGTTAGCAGGAAGGAACCATCGATGCACTACTACCAGAATTGTTCGTGGTGTTCTGGAAAATGCCAGGGTCATGGGTCCAATACCATCAGAGAGCTTCCTGTACGGGGGAAACCTCCTACGGGCAAGCTCAACGGGTGGGTGCCTGTAGAGCGTTCCCTAACCGTTGGTTGTGGGCATGCCTGTGAGAGTTGTGGTCAGTGCCACACCGCTGGCTGTCGCTCTTGTCGCGTTGTTTGCGAGGATGCACAAACCAAGATCGTGTCTCGGCCAAATATACCGAAAGATGAGCATCCCCGTAAGAAGTTTCTCGGATTGTTCTAACAACGAGGAGATTGCATGATGATACAACTGATCCTCATTCTGATAGGGATTCTCGTCCTCGTAGGCATCCTCCGGATTCTGTACCTCAGTTGGGCGTTCTGGATGTTCACTGGAAAAAACGATATCGTGACGAGCAAAAAGAGCGGTCGGAGAGGAGTCAACTGATGTTAGACGCAACCATTTACGTTCAATCGATCAATCTGGATATCGAAAATGTGAAGTCTGCCAGGCGTAACGGCGACGAACAGCAGGTAGAGAAGTCGCTTACACATTTCTGCCAGACGCTCAAGTATTGCGGTGATCATGGGTTGTACCTGGATACCGACTACGACGGTGGTTTGACGTTGAAGCGCAACGGCTCTACACCGATCGCGCTACCTATCGCCATCGATGGACAAAACGGTTTCAATGCGCGTCGGCTGCCTAATCGCCGGGCAATGGAATATATCCATTCTGGTGAGGACTGCTACACCGATCCACTTGAGCGCAACAGGTCCCAATGGGAAGAGCAGCCGCATACGGACCCGTGGGGCGGGTATGACACTCGGTACTCAGATGACCCTACCTCTGGTCAGTTCAGTTTGTAGTTGTTCAGAGGTAGGATGCTCAATCAACCGAGCATCCTATCGACTCAAGAAAGGTGAGCGAAAAATGGGCAAAGTGATTGTCACAGGCTGTGTTTCTAC
>Ga0137371_10002947_pt1 | contig 13529 bp, 12 predicted proteins | sample SagtaG_7_FD_104919 | JGI IMG/M metagenome (GOLD analysis project Ga0137371, IMG submission 104919) | Vadose zone soil microbial communities from Sagehorn Ranch, Mendocino, California, USA - Sage1_R_40_16 metaG | ecosystem: Environmental > Terrestrial > Soil > Vadose zone | place: USA... | reverse complement strand
TAAGCGTGCTGCAGCAGGGCCTGGCCGAACTCGTCGGAGAAGGCGGCGGTGATCTCGGCGGGTGAGAGGCCCTGGGCGGGGAGGTCCTGGCCGAGGTAGAAGTGGCTGCGGAGGGCGGCGCCCCAGGGGGTGTCGCGGACGATGTGCAGGAGGCGGCTGCCGAGGATCGCGCCGGAGGGGTCGCGGTCGGGGGTGTGGCTCAGGCCGACGCGGCCGAGGACGGCGCCGCTGACCGCGCCGCTGGCGCGGGCGGCGGCGTAGGCGCCGGGGTCGAAGAACTCGCTGGGGTCGCGGAACTGGATGGAGAGCTTCTCGGCGGGCAGGCCGGTGAACTCCTCGACGACCACGTGGATGGAGCCGATGTGGGTGCCCTCGCGGGTCTCGGTCCAGTCGCTGAACTGGTGGTCGACCGGATGCCACCAGATGTACTGCTGGGTGTCGGGGCGGAAGCGGAACCACCACTCGAACATCTCGCCGCTGCAGCCGTGCAGGTCGGTGCGGGCGGCGACGTGGAGGACGCCGTCGGGGAGGCGTTCGTAGCCGGTCTCGATCGGGAGGGGTGCCGGGTCCAGGAGCGCACCGACCTGGGAAAGCCGCATGACTGTCTGCCTCCTCGCTTGACCTGTTTCTGGGGTGGCCCTACGCTCGCGCGCAATGCGGGATGATACGACCATGTCGCGGAACAAGCTGCCCCCTCGGAGGACGTATGAGCGTTGTCATCACGGTCGCGCCGACCGGCCCCATCGCGACCAAGGCCGACAACCCCTCGCTGCCGACCACCCCTGAGGAGATCGCCGCCGCCGCCGAGGAGGCCCACCGGCTGGGTGCCTCGGTGGTGCACGTCCACCTCCGGGACGAGCAGCAGCGGCCCACCGCCGACCTCGGCATCGCCCGCCGGGCGATGGAGCTGATCAGCGAGCGCTGCCCGATCCTGATCCAGCTGTCCACCGGCGTCGGCCTGTCGGTCCCGTTCGAGGGGCGCGAGCGGCTGGTGGAGCTGCGGCCCCGCATGGCCACGCTGAACCCCTGCTCGATGAGCTTTGGGGAGGGCGAGTTCCGCAACCCGCCCGCCGGGGTGCGCCGCCTCGCCGCCCGCATGCGGGAGCTGGGCGTCAAGCCCGAGCTGGAGATCTACGACACCGGCCACCTGGACGCCTGCCTGCGGCTGCTCGATGAGGGCCTGCTCGACGAGCCGCTCCAGTTCAGCATGGTCCTGGGCGTCCGCGGCGGCATGGCCGCCACCCCCGACAACCTGCTCACGATGGTCCGCCGCCTGCCCCCGGGGGCGATCTGGCAGGTGATCGCGGTCGGGCGGGCGAGCCTGCCGCTGACGGCGATTGGCCTGGCGCTGGGTGGCAACGCCCGGGCTGGCATGGAGGACACCCTCCACCTGGGCAAAGGCAAGCTCACCGACGGCAACGCCCCGCTGGTCGACCGCGCCGTCCAGCTCGCCCACGACCTGAACCTGGAGGTGGCGGGCGCGGAGGAGACGGAGAAGCTGCTGCAGCTCCCTGGCGGTAGCGGGCACAAGGAAGGCCCCGGTCGCCGCTGGGACGGCCGGGGCCGGTCAACCTACCTCCTCTTGCGTTATGCCGTGTTGGTGGAGCTGGCGGTGCTGAGGTCGTAGACGGTGGTGCCGCCGGCGGTGGTGGACTTGAAGTTCTGCTCGACCCAGGCGGTGATCTGGCTGGAGGTGCTGGAGCCGCCCTGGCCGCCCGTCATGCCGCCGCCGCTGGCGATGAAATAGTGGATCTTGCCGTCGCGGACGTACTGCTGGAACTGGGCGAGGGTGGGGGTCGGGTCAGTGCCGTTGAAACCGCCGATGGCCATCACCGGCTCGCCGGTGGCGAGCTGGACGCCGGCGGCGGAGTTGGAGCCGACGGCTGCGGCGGTCCAGGTGTAGCCGCTGGCGCCCTGCTTCAGGAGGGCGACCAGCTGGCTGCTCGGGTTGCTGCCGTTGAGCAGGCTGCCGACGCCGCCCCGGCCGCCGAAACCGCCGTTGCCGTTGCCATTGCCGTTGCCGTTGCCCTGGCCGCCGAAGGGGCTGGCCTGACCTTGGCCGTTGGTGGTGCCGTTGCCCTGTCCCTGGCCGGGGGTGCCGAAGGCGAAGCCGCCTGGGGCCTGGCCCTGGCCCTGGGTGCCGCCGAACTGGCGGTTGGTGCCGAAGTTGCCGCCGCCGGGGCGCCCGAAGCCGAGGCCGCCGGCGCTGGCGGGGCCGACCGAGGGGATGGCGCCGCTGTGGGGCTGCGCGGCGGTCGCCATCGAGTAGGCGGCGGGAGCGGCCAGCGCGACGATCAGGCCGGCGGCGGCCACCGCCAGGGCGGCGCGGCGGGCGAGGCGCAGGTGCGGCAGGGCGAGCAGCACGGCGGCGACGGCGAGGCTGCCGAGCAGCACCAGCGGGGCCAGCCAGGGCTGCCAGCCGGAGGCCCGCTCCAGCAGGACGTAGGACCACCAGCCGGTGACGGCCAGCGATGCGGCGAGGACCGCGCGGGCCACCAGGTAGGAGCGGTAGCGCCAGAAGAACGCCGCGCCGATGCCGACGACCGCGCCGATCGCGGGCGCCAGCGCCACGGTGTAGTAGGGGTGGATGATGCCGGCGGCGTAGCTGAACGTCAGCCCGGTGACCACCAGCCAGCCGCCCCACAGCAGCAGGGCCGCGCGGGTGCGGTCGGTGCGGGGCATGCGGCGGGTCAGCCACAGGCCGGCGCCGAGCAGGACCACCGCTGCGGGGAGCAGCCAGGTGATCTCCCCGCCCATCTCGCTGAAGAGGCGGAACAGGCCGGGGGTGCCCCAGCGGCCTCCGGTGCCGCCGAGTCCTCCGCCGCCGACTGAGCCGGTCTCGTTGCCGGTGAGGCGGCCGAAGCCGTTGTAGCCGAAGGTCAGCTCCAGGATGCTGTTGTGCTGCGACCCGCCGATGTAGGGCCGATTCGCCGCGGGAATCAGCGCGACGGCCGCCACCCACCAGCCGGCGGAGACCACCATGGCGACCCCGGCGGCGAGCAGCTGGCCGATCCGGCGCCGCAGCGGCGTCGGGGCGGCCACCAGGTAGACCAGTGCGAAGGCGGGCACCACCAGCAGGGCCTGCAGCATCTTGGTGAGGAAGCCGAAGCCGACGCAGCTCGCGGCCAGCACCAGCCAGCGGGTGCGGCCGTCCTCGACCGCCCGCACCATCGCGTAGCCGCCGGCGACCAGCAGCAGGGTGAGCAGCGCGTCGGGGTTGTTGAAGCGGAACATCAGCACCGCCACCGGCGTCAGCGCCATCACCGCGCCGGCCAGCAGCGCCGCCCCGGCCGAGAACCAGCGGCGCACGGCCGCGTAGAGGAGCCCGACGGCGGCGACGCCTTCGAGCGCCTGGGGCACCAGCAGGCTCCAGGAGTTGACGCCGAAGATCCGCGCCGAGATGTCCATGATCCACAGGGAGGCCGGCGTCTTGTCGACGGTGATGAAGTTGGAGGCGTCGGAGGAGCCGAAGAAGAACGCCTTCCAGCTCTTGCTGCCGGCCTGGACGGCGGCGGCGTAGAAGCTGTTGGCCCAGCCGGAGGCGCCGAGCGACCACAGGTACAGCAGCGCGGTCGCTGCCAGCAGCGCCAGCAGCGCGGGGCGGACCCAGGGCTGGTCGCTCTCCCGGCCGCGGACCAGGCGCCGGAGCAACCCGGCACGCCTGGACCCGCCGGCCGGGTCGGCCACCCCCCAGGTGGTGGGCTTGGGGATCGTGGTGGTCATGGGTGGATCCTTTGCATTGACGGTGATGGAGGCGGCAGCGGTGCCGCCGCGGTTGCCGCGGTCGGGGCGGGGGTCGCGGTGGTCGCGGTTGCGGTGGGCGGGGGCGGGGTCGCGGTTGCGGCTGCGGTTGCGGCTGCGGAGCGGAACACCCAGCTGCGGAACAACACGAACCGCAGCAGGGTGGCGGCGAGGTTGGCGGCGACCAGCAGGCCGGCCTCGACGAGCCGGCTCGGCGTCCTGGTCAGGGCGTGCAGCGCCGCCAGAGCGCCGCTGGTCAGCGCGAGGCCGAGCGCGAACACCGCCAGCCCTTGGAGGTGGTGGCGCCCGGCGCGGGCGGCGCCCCGGACGTTGAAGGTGACCCGGCGGTTGACGGCGGTGTTGCCCACGGCGGTCAGCAGCAGCGCCGAGGCGTTGGCCACCTGGGCGCCGGTCCAGTCGTGCAGCAGCAGGAACAGCACCAGGTAGGCGAGGGTGCTCGCCACCCCGACGGCGGCGAACCGCAGGAACTGCCGCGCGAGGCCGCCCGGAACCCCCGGCAGCGGGTCCGGGGCTGGGCCGCCGTCCGGGCCGTGAGCGGCGAGCGTCTGGCGCAGGATCCGCACCGGGATCCTGCCGCTGGCGAGCCCCCAGCCCAGGCGGCGGACGCCGCGCAGGTCGGCGAGGGCGGTCGCCACGACGTCCACGCGGGAGTCGGGGTCGTCGACCCAGTCGACCGGGACCTCGTAGATCCGCAGGCCCGCACGCTCGGCGAGGACCAGCAGCTCGGTGTCGAAGAACCAGGCCGTGTCCTCCACCAATGGCAGCAGCTCGCGGGCCCGGTCGGCGCGGATCGCCTTGAAGCCGCACTGCGCGTCGGAGAACCGCGCCCGCAGGACCGTGCGGAGCAGCAGGTTGTAGCAGCGGGAGATGATCTCCCGCTTGGGGCCGCGGACCACCCGCGAGGCCGCGTTGAGGCGGGTCCCGATGGCCACGTCGCTGTGGCCCGACAGCAGCGGGGCCACCAGCGGCAGCAGCGCGGCCAGGTCGGTCGACAGGTCCACGTCCATGTAGGCCAGCACGGTGGCGTCGCTCTGCCCCCACACCGCGCGCAGCGCCCTCCCCCGCCCTTTCTCGTCCAGGTGGACGGCGTGGACGTTCGGGAGGGCGGCGGCGAGGACGCGGGCCAGCGGCCAGGTGTTGTCGGTGCTGGCGTTGTCGGCGATGGTGATCCGGAAGCTGAAGGGGAACGACTCGGCCAGGTAGGCGTGCAGGCGGGTGACGCTGCGTTCCAGGTCGCGGTCCTCGTTGTAGACCGGGATGACGATCTCGACGGCCGGGGTCGGAGCCGGCGCTGGAGCCGGAGCCGGGACCGCGGCTGCGGCTGCGGCTGCAGCTGCGGCAGGGGCGGGCGCCCCCTGCGACACGGCCCCAGCGGGTGGGGCCGCGAGAGGGGCCACAGGGGGCACCGCCCGCTGGGGCCGGCGGGGGTGGTTGCGTTCGCCCTCGCCGGTCATGGTCTGCCTGGTCGTCGTGGTCATGGCGACACACTGACGACCCTAGCTGGAGGCCGGCTGAAGCCAACCTGTGAGTTTGCTGGACGGCCGGACGTGCCGGACGTGCCGGACGTGCCGGAAATTCCGGCTAGCTGGTTGCGGCTAGACGCGTTTGGCGCCCACGTGGAAGACCGCCACGGTCGCCGGCCGGTCGCCGAGGTTGCGCCAGGCGTGGCGGGTGCCGTTCTGCACCACCGTGTCGCCTTGGTGCAGCCGCGTGCGGGCGCCGTCGTCCAGTTCGAGCCAGATCTCGCCGTCCAGGACGATCAGGTAGTCGACCGTCGGGGTCCAGTGCATGCCCGGGTTGTCCGGCTCGAACCGGTCCACGATTCCCGGGGAGGCGACGCGCCCCTCCTCGTCGGCGGCGGCCGGGTCGAACCCGGGGTCGGCGTAGACCGAGTCCGGCGGGAAGCTGACGATCACGATCCGGGTGCCGCCCGGCTCGGGCACCTGGGAGCGGATCTGCGCGGTGGGATCGGTGCCGTCCTGGCGGATCGGCTCGCCCGGCTCGGTGCCCCACAGCATGGTGGTGGCCATCCCGGGAATGTGGGTGAAATCGTGGGTTCGGGGGGCGGGGCCATCGCTGACGACGACCGCCTTTCCCGCTGGAGTGTGACCGGTGACCACGCGGCGCACCTGCAACGCATGCTCCTCTCAGTTCCAAATGGTGGCGAACGCCTCCAATTCCCGTGGGATGTCCGGGCCCATGGGGCCGTACAGCACCCCCTCCACGCCGGAGGCGGCGATCTCGTCGAGGCGGCGGCGCAGCTCGTCCGGCGTGCCGGTGCCGGTCGTCTGGGCGATCAGCTTCCCGGTGACCAGGGGGCGTTCCAGCTCGGTGACCTCGATCAGGTGGCCGCGGTGGACCTCCAGGTGGCGGCGGGGCGGGTCGAGGCGCGCGATGGCCTGGCGGAACGCGGCGGCCTCGGGCGCGTCGGCGACGATGCCGTGGTCGCCGATGTGGAGCTGGAAGGCGGCGTAGGGGCCGGCGGCGTGGAGGACCCGCTCGCTGCCCACGTCCTCGCCCTCCTCCAGGACAGTGCCGTACCAGAGGGCCTGGACGCGGCCCATCTCCGGGGGGAGCGGGTTGCTGCCCCGGTGGCTCAGGTTGGTGATGATGCCGTCGCCGACCCGCTCGGCGGCGGCGTAGCCGCGCGGGCCGTGCGCGGCGACGCGGATGGGGATCTCGGCCGGGAGGCGGACGCCGCAGCGGGCGCCGTAGCGCAGCCCGACGACCGACCCGTCCCATTCGACCTCCTCGCCGCGCAGCAGCGCCCGCAGGGCGGTGGTGTAGGCCTCCACCTCGGCCCAGCGGGCGGGCGGCTTGCCGAGCATCAGCTGGCTGGTGAAACCCGACCCGACAGCCACCTCGACACGCCCGGGCGCCAGCGTGTTGAGGGTCGCCAGCGCCCCGGCACTGGCCACGAGGTGGCGCAGGCGCGGGGTGATCACGGCCACGCCCAGGTCGATCCGCGTGGTCCTGGCGGCCGCCAGGGCGAGCGTGACCCAGGGGTCGGCGAGGAACGCCGGGGAGTCGTACACCAGCGCGCGGCGGTAGCCGAGCGCCTCCGCCCGCTCGATGTGGGCGGGCGTCTCCATCGTCGGCGGGAACAGACAGCCGAGTTCCATCGGTGGCTCCAGAGCGTTGGATCTGGGCTTGTCAGCTGACCCAGGCGTGCCTTGACAAGCCCGCGGGACGCTGCCTAATGTCTCGTTCTGCGGACCAGGGTGACCGCATCCTGGAACATTTCCTTCGGTTCTGCAACACCTTCGAAGCACGCCTGGAGAGGAGCCAACGGTGGTCGTCGAACCCGCCACGGGACTCGTCTTCGTCGAACTGAGCCACGTTTGGGGCGCACACACCCCGGCCTTCCCGGGTTACAAGGACATCCAGGTCCACCGGCTCTCCACGCACGCACAGTACGGCGTCCTGACCCAGCGCATCGTCACCGTGATGCATCACGGCACCCATGTGAACGCCCCACTGCACCTCGTCGCCGGCGGCGCCGGCGTCGGTGAGCTGCCACTCGACCGCTTCTTCGGCAACGGCGTGGTCCTGCCGGTCCCCAAGGGCGAGTGGGAGCTGATCGAGCCCGCCGACCTGGAGGCCGCCGAGGCCGCCTGCGGCGAGCAGGTCCAGGCGGGCGACATCGTCCTGCTCAACACCGGCTGGCACCACGGCTGGTCCGACAGCATGGAGTACTTCGGCCACGCCCCCGGCCTCAGCCAGGCGGCGGCGCGGTGGCTGACCGACCGGGAGGTGAAGCTCGCCGGCATCGACACCGCCACCATCGACCATCCGATCGCCACCTCCCTGGCGCGCCACTACCGGGGTGTCGGCCCGATCGTCCGGGAGTTGCCGCGCCGCTGGCGCGCCCGCACCGGGCACGCTCCGGAGGAGGATTTCCCCGAGTGGATGCCCGCCCACCGGCTGCTGCTCGGCGCCGGCATCCCCACGATCGAGAACGTCGGCGGCGAGGTGGACCGCGTCACCGGGATACGCTGCGCCTTCCACGCCGTCCCGTGGGACTGGCCGGAGGGGGATGCCTGCGTCATCCGCCTGGTGGCGATCCTCGACCCGTCCGGTGCGTACCGGCTGGAGAAAGGTTCCTGAGCCCGATGGCCTCCACGAGTTCGACGGACGGGCTGCGCTTCTACAGCCTCAGCCACCCGCTGCGCCACAACATGGCGCAGTGGCCCTCCCCCATGGCCACGCCGCTGGTCACCAGCCGGCTCTTCTACCACGCGATGCACGGCTTCTGTACGTACGAGTACGACGGGATCATGCACCGCGGCACCCACATGGACGTCCCGGTCCACGTCACCGCGAACATGCCCTACCTGCTCGACTTCCCGCTGTGGCGCTTCTTCGGCACCGGCGTGGCCGTCTCGATCCCCAAGGGCAGGTGGGGCGTGGTCACCCCCGACGACCTGGAGCGCGTCGAGCCGCGGATCCAGCCGGGCGACATCGTGATGATCAACACCGGCTTCCACCACGATTTCGGCGACAACGACCGCTACTACGCCTACTCCGGCGGCCTCTACAAGGAGGCGGCCCAGTGGCTGGTCGACAAGCGGGTCAAGCTGGTCGGCATCGACGTGCAGGCGCTCGACCACAGCCTCGGCACCCGGATGGTGGAGCACGGCCCCGGCCCGACGCATCCGCACCTGATGGACGAGTACCGCGCCGAGACCGGCCGCGACGTGATGAAGGACTTCCCCGACTGGGAGCCCGCCCACAAGACCATGCTGCTCGCCGGCATCCCGGGGGTCGAGAATGTCGGCGGGGAGCTGGACGCGGTGACCGGAAAGCGCTGCACCTTCATGGTGTTCCCCTGGCGCTGGGAGAACGGCGACGGCTGCTCGGTCCGGGTGGTCGCGGTGATCGACCCGGAGCAGCGGTTCCGCATCCCGGCGGGCACCCCGCACGAACCGCACGACCCCTCCACGGGAGCTTGAGCGAGATGGCCGACGACGCCCTCCACAACCCCCTCTCCCTGTTCGACGTCTCCGGCAGGGCCACCGTGATCACCGGCGCTTCGGGGGCGCTGGGGCACGCGGTGGCGGTCGCGCTGGCCGCGCTCGGCAGCAGGCTGCTGCTGGTCTCCGGCTCGGAGCAGGGCCTGGAGGCGACCGCCGCCGAGGCGCGCGAGGCCGCCGCGGCCCGGGGCTCCGGCGCCGAGGTGGCGACCCTGGTGCGCCGGCCCGATTCGCTGGAGGACGCCGAGGCGATCGTCGGCGCGGCGGCCGCGGCGTATGGCCAGGTGGACTCGATGTTCGTCGCCTCCGGCCTCAACCAGCCGGCGCCGATCGAGGAGCAGCCCTACGAGGACTGGCAGGCGGTGATGGACGCCAACGTCCGCGGCCCCTGGCTGCTGGCCAAGGTGTTCGGCCCACAGGTCTTCGAGCGCGGCGGCAGGGGCAAGCTGGTGCCGGTCTCCTCGGTGCGGGGCCGCCACGGCCACCCGGTCGGCTACGGCGCCTACTGCACCAGCAAAGGGGCCACCGACGCCCTCACCAGGACCCTGGCGGTCGAGTGGGCGACCAGGGGGATCAACGTCAACGCGATCGCCCCGGCGGTGTTCCGCTCGGCCCTCACCGACTGGATCTTCGCCGACACCAAGCTCGGCGAGGAGGCGCGGGCGCGCAACTACGCCCGCATCCCGATGAAGCGGCTCGGCGAGCCGCGCGACTTCGTCGGCGCCGCCCTCTACCTGCTGTCGGACGCCTCCGACTGGGTCACCGGGCAGATCCTCTACGTGGACGGCGGGTACACGGCGGCATGACCACTCCCGAAGGACCGAGCCCGAAGGTCGCCGTCGTCGGCGCCGGGCTGATGGGCGCGGGCATCGCCGAGGTCTTCGTGGCGGCCGGCCACGAGGTCGGCCTCTACGACCCGAGCGCGCAGGCGCTGGCCTCGGCGCCCGCGCGGGTCCGCGCCGGGTTGGAGTTGCTCGATCCGGAGCGGGACAGCGGCGAGGCCCTGCGGCGGCTCGCCCTCCACACGGATCTGGCGATTGTTGTCGAGGGCGGGGACCTGGTGATCGAGGCGGGCCCCGAGCGCCTCGCGGTCAAGCAGGCCATCTTCGCGGCCCTGGACCCGCTCGCCTCCGCTGGGGCGGTGCTGGCCAGCAACACCTCGGCCATCCCGATCCGCGAGATCGCGCGGGACTGCCGGGCGCGCGAGCGGGTGATCGGCACGCACTTCTGGAACCCGCCGGCGCTGGTCCCGCTCGTCGAGGTGGTGCAGTCGGAGGCCAGCGACCCGGCGCTGGTCCAGTGGACCATCCAGCTGCTGGACCAGGCCGGCATGAAGCCGGTGCACGTGCGGACCGACACGCCCGGGTTCGTCGGCAACCGCATGCAGCACGCCCTGAAGCGCGAGGCGATCGCCCTGGTCGCTGAGGGCGTCTGCGACGCGGAGACGGTGGACATCGTGGCGCGCTACGGGTTCGGGGCACGACTCGGCATCCTCGGGCCGCTGGAGCAGTCGGACCTCGTCGGGCTCGAACTGCTGCTCGACATCCAGACGACGCTGATGCCCGCCCTCGACCGCACCGCGGTCCCCCACCCCTACCTGGTGGAGAAGGTCCGCCGGGGTGAGACCGGCGCGGCGGTCGGGCGGGGCTTCCGGGAGTGGACGCCGGAGCAGGCCGCGGCGCGCCAGGCGGAAGTGACCCGAGAGCTGGTCGCAGCGGCGCGCCGGCGCCGCGGGCTGAACAAAGGAGGTCGGCGATGACAAGGCTGGCGGGAAAGGTCGCACTGGTCACCGGTGCCGGCGGCGGCATCGGCCGGGCGGCGGCGGTGCGTTTCGCGGAGGAGGGCGCGAAGGTCGGCGTCACCGACCAGGACGCCGCCGGGCTTGGGGAGACCGCCGCCCTGGTCAAGGCCGCCAGTGGGGGTGCGGAGGAGGCCGTGCGGGTCGCCGGGGACATCGTCGACCCGGCCACCATCGACCAGCTGGCGAGCGAGACTCTCGCGCGGTTCGGCAAGATCGACGTGCTGTTCAACAACGTCGGCATCCTGATCCTGAAGTCGCTGGCCGACACCACCCCCGAGGACTTCGACAGGATCATGCGCGTCAACGTGCTGTCGCACCTGCTCGGGATCCAGCGGGTCGCGCCGGAGATGCGCCGCGCGGGCGGCGGCTCGATCGTCAACGTCGCCTCGGTCGGCGGGCTGGTCGCGCTGCCGAACGTGAGCGCCTACGGGGCCTCCAAGTCGGCGGTGATCGGCCTGACCCGTTCGGCGGCGATGGAGTTCGGCCCCCAGATCCGCGTCAACGCGGTCTGCCCCGGCGGGGTGGACACCCCGATGGCGCAGCGCCACCTCGCCAGCTTCGAGGACAAGGAGGCGGCGATGAAGCTGCTCACCGGCCGCCAGATCATCAAGCGCTACGCGCAGCCACGCGAGATCGCCGACCTGGTGGTGTTCCTGGCCAGCGACGAGGCGTCGTTCGTCACCGGCGCGACCATCGCCGCCGACGCCGGCCACACCACCTGGTAGCCGGCGACGAAGCGCTGGCAACCGGCACGGAGAAAGGCCCCCACGGTGGAGCTGCAGCAGGCGAACCAGGTGGTGACGGCGCCCGAGTGGGGCGACCAGATCGAGGTGCTGTCACCGAACCGTCTCAGGGTCGCGGCCCTGGACCGCCTCGGCGGGATCACCCCGGCGATGATCGACTGGTGGTTCGGCCGGATGGACGAGCAGACATATTTCAGGTTCCATCCTGTGGACCATCAGAAGTTCGCGTGGGTCGGGGGCAAGCAGCCCGGCCGCTACATCGGCGCGACCCACCTGACCTACCACTGTTACGGAGGTCTCGGCCCGGTGCTGCGCAGCCACATCAGCTTCGTCCCGCCAGCGGAGCTGCTCGACGAGGGCCTGTTCGAGGCCCACGGTGTGGGCGCGGCGGTCTGCGCGGTGGTGCACCTGCTGGACACCGACGACCGCCCGGACGCGGCGGAGGCCGGGCGCTTCGTGCACGTCGCCGTCGAGCGGGGCTATGGCACCGAGCTGCGCAGCTGCTGGTGGCTGAATGCCGGTCCGGAGAGCAACGTGGAGCTGCTGACCACGGGGCGGCTGCGGCACGTGCACGAGGAGTTCGCCTACCTGACCGGGTTCCTGCCGTCCCTCTACACGGAGGAGGCGAGTCGGCGATGACGCTGCGGTTCGCTGCCAACCTGTCGATGCTGTGGACTGACCGGCCGTTCGCGGAGCGGTTCGAGCGGGCGGCCGCCGCCGGGTTCGACACGGTCGAGCTGTGGTGGCCGGGCCCTGACGCGGCCAGGCAGCTGCCGGAGCTGTGCTCCCGGCACCGGCTCGGCCTGGCGCTGCTCAACTTCGACGGCGGGGACATGGCGGCCGGCGAGCGCGGGCTCGCCAACGACCCGGAGCGCCACGAGCAGCTGCGGGCGAACGTCCCGCTGGCGCTCCAGATCGCGGAGGCCTGCGGCTGCACCCGCCTGAACCTGCTGGTCGGCAAGCAGCACGACCGCGCCACCCTTGGCCAGCAGCTCGGCGTGGCGGCCGAGACGGCCGCCTGGGCGGCGGACCAGGCCGCGCGGCACGGCTGCGAGGTGCTGATCGAGGCGATCAACTCGTTCGAGAACGGCGCCTACCTGCTCACCACCACCCGGCGCGCCGCGGAGTTCACGCAGCGGGTCGGGCGCCGCAACGTCCGCCTCCAGTACGACGCCTATCACATGCAGCGGATGGAGGGGAACCTCACCGCCACCCTGGACGCCTACTGGCCGCTGATCAGCCACGTCCAGATCGCCGACGCTCCCGGCCGCAACGAACCCGGCACCGGCGAGGTCAACTACCGGTTCGTCCTCGACCATCTCGAGCGCAAGGGCTACGACGGCTTCGTCGGGCTGGAGTACCGGCCCTCCACCGGTGACACCGACGATTCCTTCGGCTGGCTCGACGCGCTCGGGCGACCGCGTGGTCGCGAAAACGGGAGCAGAGCATGAGCACCATCGACAGCAGGACCATGAGCGGCATCGGGACCGTCGGGTTCATCGGGCTCGGCGTCATGGGCCGCCCGATGGCGGAGAACCTCCTCCGCGCCGGCGTTGAGCTGATCGTCTGGAACCGCAGCTCCGGACCGCAGAAGGCGCTGGAGGCGCGGGGCGCGACCGGCGTCGTCTCGGTCCAGGACGTCGGCAGGCGATGTGACGTGATCATCACCATGCTGTCCGACGACAGAGCTGTCCGCGACGTGGTCCTGCACCGCCTCCTCCTGGTGAACAGCGCCAGGCCCGGCGCGCTGATCGTCGACATGAGCACGGTCTCCCCCGCGATCAGCCGCGAGATCGCCGAACGCGCGGCCGACAAGGGCGTCCACACCCTCGACGCGCCGGTCAGCGGCGGCGACGTCGGCGCCCGGGACGGGACCCTCTCGATCATGGTCGGCGGGGAGGCCGGCGACCTGGTGCGCGCACGGCCGCTGCTGGAGATCCTCGGCGCGAGCGTCGTCCACGTCGGCCCGGCCGGCGCCGGGCAGGTGGTCAAGGCCTGCAACCAGCTGCTGGTGGCGATCACCATCGCGGGCGTCAGCGAGGCGCTGGTGCTCGGCTCCAAGCTCGGCGTCGCCCCCGACGCGATCCTTGACGTGCTCTCGAAGGGCCTGGCCGGCAACCGGGTGATGGAGCTTCGCCGCGGCAACTTCCTGGAGCACCGCTTCACCCCCGGCTTCAAGGTCGACCTGCACCACAAGGACCTGGACATCGCCCTCACCAGCGGCGGCCAGGCCAACGTCCCCCTGGCCCT
>Ga0137371_10002945_pt1 | contig 13532 bp, 14 predicted proteins | sample SagtaG_7_FD_104919 | JGI IMG/M metagenome (GOLD analysis project Ga0137371, IMG submission 104919) | Vadose zone soil microbial communities from Sagehorn Ranch, Mendocino, California, USA - Sage1_R_40_16 metaG | ecosystem: Environmental > Terrestrial > Soil > Vadose zone | place: USA... | reverse complement strand
TCGGGTGGACCTGAGCGTCAGCGGGCTGCCCAGCGGCGTCACGGCGTCGTTCTCACCAGCGACGCCACGGATCGGTGGCACCTCGACGCTGACATTCACCGCCGCGCCGTCGAGCCCGGCCGCCCTGTCCGCGGTCACCGTCACCGCCATCACCGCAAGCAGCGATCCCATCGGTACCTCCACGGCCTTCGACCTTACGATCAACGCGCCGTGAACCCACGGCGCCGGTGATCGTCCCTTTATGCCAAACTTTCCTTACCAAATAAGAGTCGGCCAGCCTGGCCGGAAGCCGCAACTTCATACCATTGGATGATGAGCCCGTCGCTGAGGAGGTCGATCATGCGTCCCATCACACGCCGCCTCGCCGTCGTCACGGCCGCCCTGGTCCTGCTCGCTGGGACCGGCGTCGCCGCCTCCGCCGCCGCACACGCCAGGCACTTCGGCTTTCACAAGGTCCGCGAGGGACTGCCCAGCGGCATCCGGCACTTCTCCCTCACCAGTACCGACATCCGCCAGGGCCGGCCCATCCCGCAGCGGTTCTGGGGCTGCACCGGTGCAGGCGTCTCGCCCGAGCTGGCATGGTCGGGTGCGCCGGCGGCGGCCCGCAGCTACGCGATCACGGTCTTCGACCCCGACGCCCCCACCGGCAGCGGCTTTTGGCACTGGATCGCGTGGGACCTCCCGGCAGCGACCACCTCGCTGCCCACCGGCGCGACGCTGCCACAGGGTGCGGTCAACGGCACCAACGACACCGGCGGCATCGGCTACCACGGCCCGTGCCCGCCGGTCGGCGACATCACCCACCACTACCAGTTCACGGTGGTGGCCCTGGATGTGCCAAGCCTGCAGCTTGCAGCGGACACCCACGCCGCCGTAGTGGGCTTCGTCATGGGCCAGCACGTCATCGCCGCCGCATCGTTGACGGCCACGGCGCGTCAGTAGTGGGCAGCCACAACACCCGCTAGCGTCCGGCCGGCGGAAGGGTCTTCTTTACAAGCCATCATCGCGTGCCCAAAGATCGAGGAAATGGGAGAAGTCTTCGGCTTCGGCCTCACACACTATCCACCGCTCATGCGGACGGGAGACATGCTGCGGCCGGGGCACGACGCCCGCGACTTCACCGACGACGCGACCTTCCCCGGCGCGAAGGAGTTCCAGCAGCTCATCCTCGGCGGTATCGAGTCGGCGATGGGCAAGACACCCTTCTGCCAATGATCTACAGGCCCAGGTAGATGCGGCGGACTCGGGGGTCGTGGCGCAGGGTGGTGGAGGTGCCGGTCATGGCGACCTCGCCGTTCTCCATGACCAGGCAGTCGCTGGTGGCCTCGAAGGTCAGTTTGGCGTTCTGCTCGACCAGCAGCAGGCTCAGGCCGCCCTGGCGGAGCCGCAGCAGGACCGCGAGGATGTCGGTGACCAGCTTGGGGCCGAGACCCATGGAGGGCTCGTCGAGCAGCAGCAGCCGCGGCCGGGCCATTAGGCCCCGGCCGATCGCCAGCATCTGCTGCTGGCCGCCGGACAGCGCGCCGGCCAGGCGCCCGCGCATCGCGGCCAGGACCGGGAACAGGTCGTAGACCTCCCCGAGGCGCTCGCGGGTCGCGGCCGTGCGCCAGTCATAGGCATAGGCGCCGAGCAGGAGGTTCTTCTCCACCGGCAGCCCGGCGAAGACGTGCCGGCCCTCGGGGACGTAGCCGATGCCATGGCGGACCATGTCGCGAGCCCTGACCCTGCTGAGGTCGTGCTCGCCGAAGCGCACCTGCCCGCCGCTGCGGGGGACCAGGCCCATCAGCGCCTTGAGGGTGGAGGTCTTGCCGGCTCCGTTGGCGCCGATGATGCCGACCGACTGGCCCGGCGCCACCTCGAAGCTGATCGACCTGACCGCGCAGACTCCCCCGTAGTGAACCGACAGCCCCTCGACCGCAAGGGTGCCCTGGTCCGGGGCTGCGGCCGGGGTCGGGCTCACCGCGCCCGCTCCGAGATGATCGGCGCCGGCACGTCCATATCCGCGGCCAGGGCGGCGTCGCCGAGGTACGCCTCGATCACCGCCGGGGTGGCGGCCACCTCGGCGGGGGTGCCCTCGGCGATCACCGCGCCGCTGGACAGGACCGTCACCCGTTCGCACAGCGACATCACCAGGCCCATGTTGTGCTCGATGAGCACCACGGTGACCCCGCTCTGCCGGATAGACCGGACGATCTCGGCGAGCTGGCGGACCTCCTCGCCGTTGAGCCCTGCGGCGGGCTCGTCCAGCAGCAGCAGCCGCGGCGCGCCGGCCAGCGCCCGCGCGATCTCGATGCGGCGCTGGATGCCGTAGGGCAGGGAGCGCGGCGCCGCCACGGCGAACTCGTCCAGGCCGAAGCGGGCGAGCAGGCTGTCGGCCTGGCGCTGCAGTTCGCGGTCCCGCCGCCAGACGCCCAGCGGCCACAGGGCGTAGCGCCAGCTCCAGCGGGTCCGGGTCCGGTCCAGCGCGACCAGCAGGTTCTCCCGGACCGTCAGGTTGCCGAACAGCCGCAGGCTCTGGAAGGTGCGGGCCACGCCGAGCTGGGAGAGCCGGTAGGGGCGGCGCCCGGAGACGACCCTGCCACCCAGGGCCACCTGACCGCCACTGGCCTTGTACAGGCCGCTGACCACGTTGAACAGCGTGGGTCTTGCCGGAGCCGTTGGGACCGACGATGCCGCGGATCTCGCCGGGCTCGACGGTCAGCGAGACGTCGTCCAGCGCCCTGAGTCCGCGGAACCGCATGCTGACGTGGCGGATCTCGAGGATAGGTCTGGCGGTCCCGGTGCTGACCCGGGCCCCGGGCTGACCTGCAGTGTGCTGCGCAGCCTGGGGTGGTTGCATGCCCGCACCCTCGACCTGATTCTGCTCGAACGGCTGAAATGAGTGGAGGGCGGGCGCCGCAACCGAGCGCCCGAGGCGGCGCGCCATCGCCGCTCGCACCCGGGCCGGGACGCCAGCCAGGCCGGTAGGGGCGAAGACCACCATCAGCACGACCACGATGCCGTAGGCGAGCTGCGCGTAGGTCGCGAAATCGGCCAGCGCCTCACGGATCAGCGACAGGCCGATGGCGCCGGCCACACAGCCCACCAGGCTCCGCCGGCCACCGATGATCACCATCCCGAGCAGCAGGAACATGTTGGCGATGCTGAACGTCTCGGGGGCGACGTAGCGGATCAGCCCCGCGTACAGCACCCCGGCCACACCGCCGTAGATGCTGGCGAGGACGAACGCGGTCATCCGCAAGTAGGGGATCTCCGCGCCCACGGCCGCAGCGGCCAGCGGGTCGTCCCGCATCGCCCGCAGCCGCCGCCCCAGCGGCGTGCGCACCACGAACAGCCCGAAGGCCAGCGCCGCCGCGAACGTGGCCAGCTCCAGGTAATAGAAGAGGTACTCGCTGGACAGGTCGATGCCGAACAGGGGCGGGACAGGGATCGCCGAGATGCCTTCGGCACCACCGGCGACCGACGCGTTGGTGACCCAGTTGGTGAACGCGAGCGCCAGGCCGAGCGTGACGATCCCCAGGTAGTGCGACTGCATGCGCAGCGCCGGCAGGCCGACCAGCAGCCCGATCGCCGACGCGGCCAGCAGGGCCAGCGCCGCGGCGGTCCAGAAGCCGAAGCCGTCGTGGGTGGTGAGGATCGCCGTCACGTACGCCCCGACCCCGAAGAACGCGACCTGGGCGATGTTGATCTGGCCGGCGATGCCCATGACCAGCCCCAGGCCGATCGCCAGCAGGGCGAACAGGAGCGCGACGTCGACCACGTGGATGGCGTAGAGGTTGAGCCGGTACGGCAGCAGCCACGAGGCCACGGCGAGCAGCCCCAGGCCACCGAGGCGGTACCTCACGCTCATGCGCTCGCTGATGCGGTCGCTCACGCGGTCGCTCACGCGCGGTTCACGGTCCTCTCCCCGAAGATGCCCGTCGGCCGGATCATGATGAGCACCGCGAAGACCAGGAAGGTGACCAGGTCGGAGTAGCCCTGGAAACGGCCGGCGGCAAAGGCGTCGAGCACGCCGATCGCCGGCCCGCCGACGATCGCGCCCGGGATGCTGCCGAAGCCGCCGAGGATGGCGCCGGCGAAACCCTTGATGCCGAGCGACGCGCCCATGGTCGGGTTCACGTACAGCAGCGGCCCGGCCAGCCCGCCGGCCAGCGCGGCCAGTCCCGCGCCGATCGAGAACGCGACCGCGTTGCTGCGCCCGACGTTGATGCCGACGGCGGCAGCAGCCTCGTGGTCCATCGCCACCGCCTGCATGGCGGCGCCCCGCTTGGTGCGCTGCAGGAACAGCCCCAGCAGCACCACGGCAGCCGCGCCGATAGCGAGCACGACCAGGCTGTAGGTGCGGATGTGCACGCCGAAGACGGCCAGCGGCGCGGCCCGGATCGGGGAGGGCACAGCACGGCCAGTCGCGCCCCAGAGGAGGATGGCGACTGCTTGCAGGACGATGCCGAAACCGATCGTGCCGATCAGCATCAGGTCGAAGTCCTTGTTCTCGAGCGGGCGCAGCACCCGTTCGATAACCACGCCGATGAGCCCGGTCACCACGATGGCGACCGCCATGGCCGCCACGAACGGCAGCCTCGCCGACAGGTAGAAGGTGGACGCCACGTAGGCGCCGATCGTCACCACGTCGGCGTGGGCGAAGTTGACCAGTCCCATGGTGCGGTAGACCAGCGAGAATCCCATGGCGACCAGGGCGTAGATCGCCCCGAGGCTCAAGCCCCCCACCAGTGTCTGCAGGAAGTCTTGCATGGACCTCTCCGATGGCGGCCGGGTGCGGGTGCGGGCACCCGGCCGCCCAAAGCTGTCAGGGTCAGCCCTTGGCCTCAGCCGTTCGCCGCGGTGAGCTGACCATTGTGGATGATGCCGATGGAGGTGGCGAAGATGCCAACGCCGGTGCCGTCATAGGCGAAGTTGCCGAGCAGCCCGTTGTACTTGGTTGCCCGGATGGCGTCGGCGAGCGCCTGGCCGGTGGCGAGGTTGCTGCTCTTCAGCGCGGTGAAGAGGATGTTCGCGCCGTCGTAGGCCTTGGCGCCGTGCAGTTCGGCGTCCTTGCCGTAGGCGGCCTTGTAGTCAGTGGCGAACTTCTTGGCGGCGTCGCTGATGGTGTTGCCAAGGTAGGGCGAGCTGACGTAGGTCCCTTCGATGTTGGCCACGCCGGCGGTGTCGCGGAACACCGGCGTGCCCTGCGGCGCCGCGCCGGCGAACGGGATGGTGATGCCCAGGTCGCGAGCCTGTTTGACGATCAGCCCGGATTCGACCTCCTCGGCGCCGAGGAAGATCAGCTGCGGCTTGGCCGCACGGATCGCGGTCAGCACGGCGCTGAAGTCCTTCTGGTCGGCGGTGACGACCTTGTCGGCGACCGGGGTGACACTCCGGCTCGACAGCGACTTCATGAACGAGTCGTGCTCGCCCTTGCCGAAGGCGCCGTTGTTGGTGAGCATCGCGATCTTCTTGAGGCCCTTCTGGTCAACCACGAACTTGGCGAGGGTCTCGTCGTAGGTCGTGCTGGTCGGCCCGTTGAGAAACAGGAACGGGCTCTTGAGCGCCACCAGGCCCGGCGACTGCCCCGAGGTGATGTTGGGGATCTTGGCCTGCTGCAGGATCGGGGCCATGGCGATGGTGACGGCGCTCTCGGCCGTGCCGAGCATGGCGACGTACCCGCCGCTGGCGATCCGCCGGGCGACGTTGGTGCCGACGGTCGGGTCGCCCTGGTCGTCGAGGACGTCGAGCTGGAGCTTGCGGCCGTTGATGTCACCGGCCTGGTTCCACTGGTCGGCGGCGAGCTTGGCGCCCTTGTACTCCCAGTCGCCGAGCGAGCTCAACTGCCCGCTCTGCGCGTCCACGACCGCGATCTTGATGGGGCCGGAGGCGCTGGAGCCACCTCCAGAGGACTTGCCGGGTGCGCTGCAGGCGGCAAGAGCGAGCACCCCGGCGAGGGTAAGGGCGAGAGCCGCCGCGGAGGACCTGAAGTGCCTGAACATGACGATCACCTCGGTGTGAAGTGGTGCTGGCGTTCTGGCTGAGCCCATGGCTGTGGCTAGGTCGAAAGGATGTCGATCGCGTGGATCACCCGACCGCCTCCTCGTGGAAGACGCCGTGGTAGATGTCGGTGATGTTCCAGTGCCCGGGTGTGGGCACTGGCGTGTTGACCATCGGGACGTCCACGACCGCCGGTCGGCGGCGCTGGACAGCGGCGCGCAGCGCCACGCCGAGGTCGCCGGGAGCGGCGATCGGGTAGCCGTCCGCCCCGCAGGCCCGCCCGAGGGCGGCGAAGTCCGGGCTGTACGGCTGGCCGTCCGGGTCGCGGAACTCGCAGCCGTAGCTCGTGCCGAAGTTGGCGCTCTGGAGATCGGCGATGGTGCCGTGAGCACGGTTGTTCATCACCACGAAGAGCACCGGGAGACCCTGCTCGACCGCCATCGGCAGCGCCGGGAGCTGCGCGCTCATGCCGCCGTCGCCGACGAGGGCGACCACCACCCGATCGGGTTGCGCGAGCTGCACGCCGACTGCGGCGGCGGGGCCGAACCCCATGGTCGAGAGGCCGCCCGGGGTGATGAAGCGCCCCTCGTCGGGCAGCTCGTAGCACTGCGCGACGCCGTTCTTGTTCCAGCCGACGTCGGTGACCAGCACCGCGTCTGGGGGGAGCGCGTCGCGCAGGTCGGCGAGGATCCGTTCCGGGAGCAGGGGGAACTGGTCGCTGCGCCCGCGTTCGCGGGCGGCGGCGAACACCTCGGTGCGGGCCGCGCGGATCCGTTCGCGCAGCCCGGGCCGCCGCACCGGTTCGGGTTGCGCGGCCCGCAGCGCCTGGTCGATGGCCTGCACCGCCAGGCTGGCGTCGGCGACCGCGCCGATCTCGACCGGGTAGTTGCGGCCGATCTCGGCGGGGTCGATGTCGACCTGGAGCAGGCGGCTCGGCGGGATGCTCCAGGTGTGGGCCGGGTCCCAGGAGCTCGCGTCGGTCTCGGCGAAGCGGGTCGCCAGGGCGAGCACGACGTCCGCCTCCCGGGCGTAGGCGTTGGTGACCTCAAGTCCCCAGAGGCCGGTCATGCCGAGCACGAGCGGGTGGCTGTCAGGGATGGTGCCCTTGGCCATCAGCGAGTGGGCGACGGGGATGTCCAGGTGCTCAGCCAGCGCCCGCAGCGCCTGGAGGCCGCTGGCAGCGCGCAGGCCGCCGCCGACATAGAGCAGCGGCCGTTCGGCCTGCAGCAGGCAGGCAGCGATCCGGGCGGCGACCGGGCCACCAAGTGCGGCAGCGGCGCTGTCGCCCACCAGCGGCAGCGGGTAGCGGGTGGCAAGCTGCTGCGGGAGGCGGCGGGAGAACAGGTCCATGGGCACGTCGAGCAGCACCGCGCCGGGCCGCCCCGAGGTGGCGGTCCAAAACGCCCGCTCGGTGAGCCGCGGCAGGTCCTCGGCGCGCTGCGCATGCCAGGCGCGTTTGACGAACGGCCGGTAGATCGCGGTCTGGTCGGCGTCGGCATGGAGGTTGACCTCCTGGTGAGGGTGCCAGCCCGAGAAGTACGAGGGCACGTCCCCGGCGATGACGACCAGCGGGACGGAGTCAAGCGCGGCCGTGGCCACCCCGGTGACCGCGTTCATCATGCCGGGGCCGACGTGCGCCAGCAGGACCCCCGGCTTGCCCGAGGCGCGTGCGTACCCGTCGGCGGCGTGGGCGGCGGCCTGCTCGTGCCGGGCAATGACGAAGCTGATGGGGCTGCGCCCCAGCGCGTCCAGCAAGGCGATGTTGGTGTGCCCGCAGGTGCCGAAGACGTAGTCGACCTGGTAGGACTCGAGCTGGGCGACCATGGCCTCCGCCGCCGACACCGTCGCGCTGTCTGCCGCCTCGACCGCGCTCGCCCTGGTCGTCATCGCCTCGCCTCCTCGGCCTCGGGTCGCGCCAGGGTGATCCAGGATTTGCCGGCGATGTCGGTGGCCTCGGCGAACGCCCGGGGCGCCTCGCCCAGCCCGAACCGTGCCACCAGGACCCGGCCTGGGCGGAGCTGGCCCTGCCGCATGACCGAGAGCGTCTGCGTGAACCCGCCCGGGTGGTCATAGATGAGCAGGCCACGGACGGTGAGGCGGCGCTGGACCAGTGTGAAGGTGGGCACGCGGGCCGGGCGGGCACTCTGTCCCACCACCACCAGGCAGCCGCCGGCCGCCGTGCGGTCCAGCGCCGACTCGAATGCCTCCGGCGCTCCGGAGGTCTCGATCACCGCCGGGAAGCGCCAGTCCAGGTCCTTGTCAGGGTCGGTGCGGGCGCCGAGGCGCTCGGCGAGCTGGACTCGCCCAGGGTGCGGATCGGTGACGAACGGCACCGCCCCGGCCTGCAGCACCGCCAGGGACACCAGCAGGCCCTGCGCGCCGGCGCCAACCACCAGGCAGCGCTGGCCGGGCCGGACCTCAGCGCTGCGAACCACGCCGAGCGCCACGGTCAGCGGTTCGACGCAGACCACGTCCTCGTCCGGCCAGGTGTCGGGCACCGGCCAGGCGAAGGCGGCGGGAACCGCGACCCGCTCGGCCAGCAGGCCTGGTGCGGAGATGCCGGCACTGCGCCGCCTGGGGCAGCCCGCTGTCGTCCCCGCCGCGCACTGCTCGCAGGCTAGGCAGGGGAAGTTCGGCTCGATCACCACGCGCTGGCCGACCTCCCGGCCGCTGACCTGGCCGCCGACGGCGAGGATCACGCCGAACGCCTCGTGGCCGAGCACCCACGGCAGCGAGGGGACCGGCCGCTCTCCCGCGACCACCGCCAGGTCTGAGCCACACAGGCCGACGCCAGCGACCGCCACCACGACCTCGTCCGGTCCGCAGCGCGGCTCCGGCCAGTCATCGACGACCTTGACGTCGCCGGCCGCGACCATCACCGCGGCCTTCACCTGCGCTCGCCCCAGACGGAGACGCCGCGAAGCAGCAGCGTCTTGACCACGGTGTAGTCCTCGATCATGCAGCGTGGCGACTCCCGCCCGAACCCGGAGTCCTTCACCCCGCCGAAGGGCACGTGGTCCAGGCGGAAGTTGGAGGAGCCGTTGACCACCAGGCCGCCGACTTCCAGCTCCCGCCAGGCGCTGACGATGCGGCCAAGGTCGTTGCTGAACAGGCCCGCCTGCAGGCCGAAGCGGCTGGCGTTGCAGGTGGCGATCACCTCGGGGAAGCCGTCGTAGGGCATGACCGCGACCAGCGCCCCGAACACCTCCTCGATGACCACGGCCGCGCCGGCCGGCGGGTCTGCCACGATCGTCGGCGCGACCGTGGCGCCGTCGCGGCGTCCGCCGAGCACGACCCGGCCGCCGCCGGCCGCCGCCTCCGCCGTCCAGCGCACCACCCGCTCGGCCGCGTCGTCGTCGACCATCGAGCCCACGTCGGTGGCCGGGTCGAGCGGGTCGCCGACCCGCAGGGCGCTGGCGGCGGCGGCGAACGCCTCCAGGAACGCCGCGTACCGCGACCGCTGGACGTAGACGCGCTGGACCGAGATGCAGCTCTGGCCGGAGTTGCTGTACCCGGTGCTGGCGCACACCCGCGCCGCCGCGCCGATGTCGGCGTCCTCGCAGACGATCGTGGCCGCGTTGCCGCCGAGCTCCAGCACCAGCCGCTTTGGTCCCGCGGCTCGCGCCACCGCCGCGCCGGTGGCATGAGCACCGGTGAAGCTGATCACGGCGACCTCGTCCACCGCGCACAGCGCCGCGCCGACGTCGCCGCTGCCGTGCAGCAGCTGCACGGCGTCGGCTGGCATCCCCGCTTCCAGCAGCAGCGCCACGATCGCCGTCGAGGTCGCCGGCGCCTGCGGTGGTGGCTTGACGATGGTCGTGTTGCCCGCTGCGAACGACGCTCCCAGCTTGTGGGCCAGCAGGTTCGCGGGCGCGTTGAACGGCGTGATTGCCAGGGCCACGCCAGCGGGCGCGCGGTAGGTCATGGCGGTGGTGCCGGCGCCACGACCCCAGCCCGCCACCGGCAGCAGCTCGCCGCCGATCTGGCGGGCCTCGGCCGCGCACACCGCCAGCGTGTCCGCGACCCGGTCGATCTCGCCGCGGCTGTCCTTGAGCGGCTTGCCCAGCTCCAGCGCGAGCAACCGGGCGAGATCGTCACGGCGCTCGGCCGCGCCGCGCGCTGCCCGCTCCAGGATCTCGGCCCGGGCTGCCGGGGCGAGCGCGGCCACCGCGTGGGCGCCCTGGCGCGCGTAGGCGGCGGCGCGGGCGACATCGCCAGGTGCCGCTATGCGGGCCCGGCTGACCACGCGCCGCAGGTACGGCCCGGTCCGCTCGGACCAAAGTCCGTCGTCGGTCCACTCGCCTGCTAGCAGCGATGGCGCGTCCACGAGCGCAAGCTCGGCGCTAGCCTTGAGGATGGCTTCCAGCATTCATTCCTCCGTGAACCGTCTAACGGTATTACTAGACCACTACATGGACTTGGCGGTAACGTACATTCGGCCGACGGCTATGGCAATAGCTGGACCGAAGAGGTATGACCTGGAGTCATTCGCGCGGGTTGGCCTCTTGAGAGCGAGGGCGTCGTGACAGCAGCAGCCGAAGAGCGCAGGCCGGATCGGAATGCCAAGCGAGCGCCGGTGGAGGCCGCCGAGGCACCAGGTGCCGCCGTACGCAGCGTGCAGCGAGCGCTGGAGATCATGTCGCTGCTGACCGAAGACCAACCGCTGGTGACCATCCGGGAGATCGTTGACGCCACCGGACTGGCCAAGACCACGGTGATCCGGCTGGTCCACACGCTGGAACAGAACGGCCTGCTGTGGGGCACGGCAAACGGCTACATGGCGGGGCCGGGCCTGTGGCGCTGGGCGCACCTTGCCCAGCGCAGCTGGGAGCTGCCGCCGGAGACGCAGCGGATGATGCGCGAGCTGGCCGCGCGGCACCGCGAGACCGCCAACGTCTACGTGGTCCGCGACCTCTACCGGGTGTGCGTGGCCCAGCAGGAGGGCCCGCAGACCCTGCGGCAGGTCGTCCACATCGGCGACGAGCTGCCACTTTGGGGCGGGGCAGTGTCGAAGGTCCTGCTGCGCGATGCGCCCGACAGCCTGCTGCTGCGGGTCGCGCGCAGCTCCCCCTACGGCGAGGGCCACGTCAGGCGCCTGCGGGAATGGATCGACGAGGCGATACAGCGGGGTTACGCGGTCAGCCACGGCGAGCGCGAGGACGGGCTGTCTGCCGTGGCCGTGCCCATCACCGATCGTTCCGGCGCGGTGCTTGCCTCGCTGTCCTTCGGCGGCCCGACCGCGCGCTTCACCGACGACCGCATCGAGCAGATGGCGGCCGACCTGAGAGAGGCCGCGCGGCGCATGTCCGACAGGGGGTTCGACCGGCCGCTCAGCCTGTCCATCTGACGGCACGACAACAGCGCGGCGCTGGTGGACCCGGCGCGGCGGAAGGAGGAGGCGCATGCAGGCACGGCCGCTCGAGGGCATCCGGGTGCTCGACCTGACCACCGTGCTCGCGGGACCGTACTGCAGCTACCACCTGATGCTGTTCGGTGCCGAGGTCGTCAAGATCGAACTGCCGGGACACGGCGACGCCGCCAGGCACCTCGGCCCGGACCCCGCGCTGAACCGGGCAGGCCTCGGGGCCTCGTTCCTCGCCCAAAATGCTGGCAAGCGGTCGCTTGAGCTCAACCTCAAGGACCCTGGCGACCGAGCGGCATTCGAGGAGATGGTCAGCGGCGCGGACGTGCTCCTGGAGAACTTCCGGGCAGGAGTGCTCGCCCGCATCGGCTTCGACTGGCCACGCCTGCAAACGCTCAACGACGGTCTTGTCTACTGCGCCATCTCCGGCTTCGGGCAGACCGGCCCAATGAGCCAGGCACCCGCCTACGACCAGATCATCCAGGGCCTGTCCGGCATGATGAGCATCACCGGGACGCCGGAAATAGCGCCGCTGCGAGTCGGCTTCCCGATCTGCGACACCGTCGGCGGGCTGGTCGCCGCCTTGGCGATCGCCGCCGCGATCGCCGGCCGGGCCGCGACCGGCCAGGGCTGCTTCCTCGACGTGTCGATGCTGGAGGCCTCCATCTCGGCGATGGGATGGGCGGTATCCAACTACCTGGTCAGTGGTGTCGCTCCTGGGCCGATGGGCGACCAGAACGCCACCGCCGCGCCCTCCGGCACCTTCGAAACGGCAGACGGGCCGCTGAACATCGCTGCCAACCGTCAAGAGCAGTTCGAGACGCTCTGCCAGCTGATCGACCGGCCCGAGCTCAGCAGCGACCCCCGCTTCGCCGACCGGGAATCCCGCAAGCGCCACCGCGACGAGCTCAACCAGGAGCTCAACCTCGCCCTGCGCCGCCGGACCGCCCTCGAGTGGGAGGAGATCCTCCCCGCCGCCGGCGTCCCGGCGGCCCGCATCCTGACGGTGCCTCAGGCGGTCGAGCTGGCACAACTGGCCCACCGCGGGTTCTTCACCAGCCTGCCGCGTCCGGACGGACCAGGGGCAGGGACGCCGCTGCGCGTCGTCGGCAACGGGGTGCACCTCGACGGTGAGCCGCTGCGCCCCACCACCCCGCCGCCGCTGCTTGGGCAGCACAACCGGGAACGGGAGCTGCTGCTGGCGCGCTGGCGCCGGCGCGACCCAAGCGCCGGCCTCACCCTGGCGGAGCGGTGAGCCAATGAGCCAGGCCCAGCACCGGCAGCCTCGCGACGAGGTGGCCGACTGGTGGGCCACCGCGGTCTCCCGGATCGAGCCAGGCGTCATCGAGCTTCGCGGGCGACCCATCCAGCAGCTGATCGGGACGGCCAGCTTCGTGTCGGTGATCTGGCTGCTGCTGCAGGGCGAGCAACCCAGCCCGGGTCAGGCCGCCTTGCTCGAGGCGGCGCTCGTCGCCGCGGTCGACCACGGCCCGCACGCGCCCTCCATCGCCGCCGCGCGCATGGCGGCCACCTGCGGCATCGGCCTCAACAACGCCGTCGCCACCGGGGTCAACCTGCTCGGCGACGTGCACGGTGGCGCCGGGCAGCAGTGCGCGCAGCTGCTGACCGAGATCTGCGAGCAACAAGCCGGCGGCGCCGATCTCGACACCGCCGTCAGCGACGTCCTGGCCGCTTGGCGCGCCAGCTCGCGCTACCTCCCAGGATTCGGGCATCGCTTCCATCCGGTCGACCCCCGCCGGGATCCCCTGCTCTCGCTGGTGGACGACGCGGTCCGCAACGGGGTGGTCGCCGGCGACCACCTGCGCGCAGCTCGGGCTGTCGAGGCCGCGCTCAACCACAACCGCGCCACGCCGGTGCCGATGAACATCGACGGCGCCACCGCTGTCGTCTACTCCGAGCTCGGCTTCCCGCCGCCGCTGGTCCGAGGGCTGTTCGTCCTGAGCAGGAGCATCGGCATCCTTGCCCACGCCTGGGAGGAGACCCAGCAGGGCCGGCGCAGCAAAGGCCCGATCCCGCCATCGATCCTCCCGACCTATCTCGGCCCCTAGCTGGTTAGGGTCAGGTGCGAGCATGCGCAAGTCCATCGCCACCGTCACGCTGAGCGGCACGCTGGAAGAGAAGCTCGCCGCCGCCGCCCAAGTGGGCTTCGACGGGGTGGAGATCTTCG
>Ga0137371_10002944_pt1 | contig 13533 bp, 10 predicted proteins | sample SagtaG_7_FD_104919 | JGI IMG/M metagenome (GOLD analysis project Ga0137371, IMG submission 104919) | Vadose zone soil microbial communities from Sagehorn Ranch, Mendocino, California, USA - Sage1_R_40_16 metaG | ecosystem: Environmental > Terrestrial > Soil > Vadose zone | place: USA... | reverse complement strand
GAAAGAGACGGGTAATTCATAAAACAACTTCCGCAGCTCTCGGGTCCCGCTCTTGCATGTAAAATCCTTCAGTCACACCCGGGCCCAATAGCCCACTCTTTCATTTATCATTTTTCATCGGCCACTTTGCCGCTTTTCATTGGTCCTTTTCGTTTGCTACCCGAGCGAGTTGGCCCCAGAGGCGCGGAGACACTGAGAAAATCTAGTCTCTGCGTCTCCGTGTCTCTGTGGCTAAAGATTGGATTTTGAAGAGCTTCTTGAGTCAAGACACGAGCCAGAAATAACAAATGCCAAATGACCGATGACCAAGACAAATGGGAAGGATAGCGCGCTCCTGTCCGGCGAACCGCGCCATGAGTAGCTGAAGCATTACTGGGCGCATTTCTGTCGAGATCCTCCAACACTACGCGACTGTGCTATAATTGCGCTCTTTCTAGGAGGTGGTTGTCGGGATATGCTGGACATGATGCGCCGCAAGAAGCGGCTGAGAGCGGTTCTGTGGTTAGTGATCTTGAGTCTGGCCCTGGGCATGTTGCTGTTTTTTGTTCCGGGACAGAACAGCGGGATTTCGGGCTTTGACACCTACGCCGCTTCTGTGGACGGGGACCCTATCTCTGTGAAGGAGTTCCTTAACACCTATCGGCGCATACTGGACAATTTCAGCGCGAGGGGAAGGAACGCGCTCGATCCCGAGATCCTCAAGAAAATCGGCCTGGATCGGCAGGCCATCGACGCTCTCATCAACGTCAAGGTCATAAAGTACACCGCAAGACGGCTGGGCCTCTCGGTCGCTCCGGACGAGGTACGGCGCGCCGTTGAGACCCATCCTAACCTGCAGGACCGCGGGGCGTTCATAGGGGTTGAACGCTACAAGGCCCTCCTTGCTGCGAACAATGTTCCGGTTTCCGAGTTCGAAGAGAGCATCGGCCTCGGGCTTCTCGAAAGAAAGATCCGGAACGTCATCAGCGATTCGATGGAAGTGGGCGAGAAGGAGGTGCGCGATGAGTTCCTGCGGGCGAACCAGGAGGCTCAAGTGAACTTTGTCGTCCTCAAGAAGGACGACTTCAGCAAGAAAGTGAAGCCCTCCGACGCCGATCTCAAAGCCTACTTCGAAGCCCACAAGGACAAATACCACATCCGAGAGCAACGCCGGGCGCAGTACTTGCTCTTTCCGCTCGCCGCCCTGGCTCCGACCATATCCGTGACCGAGCAGGAACTGAAGGAGCGCTGGGAACAGGAGCCACAGGAGGAGACGGTGGACGCCAGCCACATCCTCTTTTCCGTGAAGGAGCCGGCGCAGGATGCCGCGGTGAGGGCAAAGGCGGAGGCGGTCCTGAAGCGCGCGAAAGCCGGCGAGGACTTCGCGAAGCTCGCAAAGGAGTTTTCCGAGGATCCAGGCTCCGCGCAGCAGGGTGGAAATCTGGGCGCCTTCGCGCGCGGGCGAATGGTCAAGGAATTTGAGGAGACAGCCTTTACCCTGAAGCCCGGCGAGATCTCCGGCCTCGTCAAGACGCAGTTTGGTTACCACATCATCAAGGTGCTGCGTCACGACATTCCGAACTTTGAGTCAAGCCGCAAGTCCCTGGAGCGGGCCGTTCAGATGGACAGGGCTTCGGAACTGTTGAAGAAGAAAGCGGCGGAAGCCGGGCAACTGGCCGCCAAGCAGAAGGATCTTCAGGAAGTAGGGAAGGAAATCAAGATCCCCTTCGAGGTGCGGGAGACCGGGTTCCTAAGCAAGGATTCGGATCCGTTCTCGAATAACGTTTCTCAGCCTCTGCTGGATGAAATCTTCCGTCTCAAGAACCTCGGGGACGTGGGCAATGCCGTGGAACACCCGTCGGGCCAAGCCATTCCCAAGCTCATGGAAACCAAACTTCCCAAACCCCCGGAATTCACGGAGGCCCGCGATAGAGTGGAAAAAGATTACATCGAAATAAAAGCTGCCGAACTGATTCAAGCGGAAGCTCGTCGATTGGTCGAAGAAGCCCGAAAGCTTGGTGGTCTGGACAAAGCGTCAGCGCAGGCCGGGCTCAAAGTTAAGGCGAGTTCCAAATTCAAGCGCAACGACAGCCCCGACCCTGAGATCGGTTCGATGCCGGCCTTCAACAGCGCCGCATTCGAAAGTGAGATAGGATCTATCAGCGAGCCGATCACCCTCGACGGTGGTAACCGCATCACGGTGCTTCAAGTAAAATCGCGCACCGGTTTTGACGAAGCAGAGTATCAGAAACAGAAATCGCAAGTACGGGAGCGGCTGTGGACCGCGTGGAAAGACATCTACTTTCAGGAGTACATTCGTAAGGTGACGGAAGTCCTGGAAAAAGCAGGGAAGATCCGGATCAATCAGAGGGCCATCGACGATGTCATCGGTCATCGCTCCTGAGGCGGCCCCACCGCACAATCCACCGCGAAGGCACGAAGACGCGAAGAATCGCGAAATGTTGTTTTCCGTTAGCAGACGATTTCGTGTTAGCTAGCTGCCCGCGAGGACCTCGAGGGCGCTACCGTACGGCAAGTTCCAGATGCTGAGATCGATCCCCTGCGCGATCCCTCTCATGGAGCGAACCAGTTCGCGCGCAATAGCTATCCCTTCCTCTCGCTCTCTTTCAGGTGTTCCCGCCGCCCGCATACGATTGAGGACATGGTCGGGAACAGAGACTCCCGGCACCTCATTGGCCAGGAATTCGGTGTCTCTCGCGGTCGTGAGAAGGCGAATCCCCGCAATCACGGGGACGGAGCAGTGCTGGGTTCGCCGGATGAACGCTTCCAACAGATCGGGGACGAAAATCGGCTCCGTAATCACGAATTCAGCGCCGGCTTCCACTTTTTGTTCCAGGCGGCGTATCTCTTCATCCGTGCTCAGAGACAAAGGATTGACGGTCACACCCACGTAGAACCCGGCCGGTTTGCCGATCGGCTTGCCTCCGAGGTCCCTTCCCTGATTCAATCCCCAGGCCAGACGCGTCACTCCCGCGGAATCCACGTCGAATACCGCGGTCGCATCCATGTAATCGCCGACACGAATGGGCTCGCCGTCGGAGAGCAGCAGGTTGCGGATGCCAATCGCGTACGCCCCGAGCAACTCCGATTGCATGGCCAGCAGCCTGCGGTTGCTGCAGGTGTAATGCAGTATAGGCTCCACACCTGCGTCTCTTTCGAGAAGAACCGCCAGAGCGATGCCTCCCATGCGCGCGCTGGCACGCGGGGCTTCGGATATTCGCAGCGTGTCCACACCGGCGTCCTTCAGGTGACGGGCCGCCTCCAGAGCGGATGTGGCATCCACTCCTCGCGGAGGCAGCATCTCGACGACCGTTATGTTCTTTTTTGCGAGAATCAGGCGCCCCAGATGGCTGCGTTCCTCGACCGGAGTAACTTCGACCGGTGCTGTTGGCTCGGCCGCTGGAACGGCAACTATCCTGGAAGCGCCGGACTTTGCGGCCACCACTGCCGCCCGGATCGCCCTGATATGCGCCGGCGTGGTGCCGCAACATCCACCCACGACCCGGACACCGGCTCGAACGAAGCGCTTGGCGTAGCTCGCCATATACTCGGGGGAGGAAAGGTACAGATTTCTCCCTTCAAAGTTTCTCGGTTTCCCCGCGTTGGGTTGCGCTGCGATCTTTCGGGTAACCACGCGCGCCATCCGCTCGATGCTCTCCAGCATCACCTGGGGTCCCACGCCGCAGTTGATACCCACGATGTCCGCTCCCAGCTTCTCCAGATGCGGGCCGAAAGTTTCGGGCGGGGTTCCGTCCAGGCTGTTACCGTCTTCCTCCAGGGTCAGTTGCGCCATGACCGGGAGGTCGCACAACTCTTTGGCCGCGAGAATGGCGGCCTCGATCTCCCTCAGATCCGTAAAGGTCTCCAGGCAGAGCAGATCCACGCCGCCTTCCACCAGGGCCGCGATTTGCTCGGCGAAAATCCTCCGGGCTTCTTCCACTCCCAGCTTTCCGTAAGGCTCGAGGCGGATTCCGAGAGGCCCGATCGATCCGCCCACATAGGCAGAGCCCTGTGCGACCTCCTGCGCAATTTGGACGCCTGAAATGTTTATATCCCGCACACGGTCCGCCAGCCCGTGAGGCTCGAGCTTGATGCGGTTTGCTCCAAAGGTGTTGGTTTCGAGAATCTCCGCTCCTGCCCACAGATACTCCTGATGGACTTCTCGCACGAGCGGCGGGCGGCTGAGGTTGAGCTCGTCGAAGCAGCGGTTGAGGAAGACGCCCTTGGAGTAGAGTTGCGTGCCCATGGCGCCGTCGCCTATGACGAAAGCCTTATCCAGGTGCTCCAAAAACGGTTTGAGCATGGCGGAATCTTATCACATCAGAAAGTCGTGGTAACGGCAGGGGTGATTGACGATTTACGATTGACGATTAACGATCGACGATTTTGTGCACCGTCGTCCAACTCAATCGTCAATCGTCATTCGTAAATCGTCAATCACTTCTGCTGGAGGCTAATGGCGTAGCTGCGAAGCTCCTCGACTATCTCGGTCATGCGCAACACCTCGGCAAACAGCTTCTCCATGTAAGACCGAAGCGCGCCTTCACAGCTTTTGTCCATCATGACGAGCTGGCTAAATCCCATCACCGCGGCGAGTGGATTGTTCAGTTCGTGCAACAGCGTGCGAAGCCTGGCGCCGTCTTCCAACACGGATTCGCCTCCGGCCTCTTTGCTCTCCTTCAGTGTTGTGATCACCGAGAAGCCGGCGATTTGTTTGTCGGCGCCGATCACAGAGATCACCATCCCTCTCAGCCGCGCTTCGTCGCCGTTGCGGCTTCGATGAACGATCTCGCCTTCCCAGCGGCCGCGCAGGCGCGCGCTCTCGAGAATCCGCGGGATCTCAAAAGCCGACCGGTCCGCCAGGACTGCCGTCACCGGCCGTCCGTAAAGTTCGGAAGGAGCGCACCCGGCGAGTTGCTCCACGTTGGGGGAGGTTAAGGTGACCAGCCCCTCCCGGTTCAGGATCAGGACGTACCAGGAAGACACCATGGCTCATTTATCGTCAAGGTACGGTCACATATTTAGCTCTCCGATCCTGAATGACGAGTGACGAATGGCGAATGACGAGTAAAAAGCGACGAGTGATCGAGCTGGGCCGTAGGCGTTTTGTTCACGCGTCATTCGTCACTGAGTTTCATACGGTGGGGCTCAGGAGCACTTCACGCAGCCGCCGGGCCACGATGCGGTATTCCTTGGGCTGCAGCATCCAGACCGCTACTTCGACGACGGGCTCATCTTCTGCCGAGGGTCGCACCTCAATCCGCGGCTCCCCTTCCTGAAGGCGCCGGGCCACGTCCTTTCGCTTGAGGGGAAGGATCTGAGGATCCCAAACGATGCGCGCATGAGGGGTTTCGTTAGCGATCTCCGGCACAAACATCTCCGCCTTCTTGACGGCGGCCACGGACTTCACGGCGCCCAGAATGGATTCCACTTGCTGCTCCCAATCCTTCCACTGCGCCTTGTGATCGCGCTTCAGATACAGCTCCAAGGCTACCAGAAGCCCTACGATTTCTTCTTTACCCACCTTTGCGGCGCGGCCGACGGAGTCTGAGTGAGGCGACCCGTTGAGGAACGCGGCTTCAATCAGATCTTTGCGGCCGAGCAGCAGTCCGGAGCACTGCGGCCCTTGCAGTCCCTTGCCGCCGCTGAAGCAGACCAGATCAAATCCCATCTTGTTGTACTCGCTGAGGTGGCTCGCGGGAGGCGTATCCGCCGCGGCATCGATCATGCATGGAACACCTGTCTTTCGGGCAACCTCGACGAACTCCGCCCGTTTCACCTGCCCTTTGGGATCCGCAGAATTCAGAAACAACATCAACGCCGTGCGCCCGGAGATGGATTTCTCCATTTCGGCGCGACTCTCGACTTCGACGAGCTTCACGCCGACGGCACGCACCGCGTGGTCGTAGGCAAAGCGATGGGACTTCTGGATGATGACCTCGGTCTTCATCCCCTCGAGATCCGGCAGCCTCCTGATCTTCTCCGTATCCTTCCCCGCAACGCAGGCGGCCGTCCCTAGCGTGAGCGCCGCGGCGGAGCCCGCGGTAACCAGCGCAGCTTCGACGCCCAGTAATTCGGCTATCCTCTTTCCCACAGCAGCCTGCAACTCCGGGATAGAAACGTGACTCTCCCCGGCTTCTTCCATGGCCTTGCGGACTTCCCTTGGCATTACACAGGCGCTGAGGGTCGTGTAGGTGCCGGCCGCATTGATCAACGGACGCACGCCCAGGCGCGCATAGACGCCTCCTGCCGAGCCGTTTCTTCCAGGAGCCGCTTTCAAAAAGCGCGGCCAGGAAACCTGGGCCAGCAGCGAGACAAGACCCGCATCGCGAAGAAAACCTCTCCTGCCTACAAGCGCCTCCTTGTAACTCATGGTTCCCTCCCCCCATGGACCCCTATTGTTAACAACTAAATTGTTTGGTCTTTGACAGAAAAATTCTTTGTGTTTCTTTGCGCCTTCGCGTCTTTGTGGTGAAAAAATCCCTTAATCTCTCACAGCCTCCCGCTTTCTCGAATCCACCGCGTTGTTCTTCTCGATCTTCCTGGGTTCCTTCTCGAGCACTTCCAGGAGACCCTTGATGAGAAGCGGCCAGACCAATGTCGCGTCGGAAAGAACCTCGGCAAAACGCCCCCCTTCTTCAGGAGCAACAAATTTTCCCCAGGAAACGCCTTCGGAGTAGGTGCAGCCGCTCAACCCACCCCAATAATCCGGCTCGGGACAGATTCTCACCCCATACTTGAAACGGGGCGGCGCAAAGTCCGTGCCGACCCGATTGTTAGTGATATCGATATAGGGGCCGGCCTGCTGCGCCCAGTTCCGCGGCACCCCACCTCCTATGGTGAAGATCCCGAGGGTCTTGGCCCTCATGACGTTCTCTGTGTAACTGTTGAGATCCAGATAGGGATTGAAGGCGGGAACGAGCGACATGCACTCCGGCAGATTTGTCTTGGGTTTGTTTTTTCGGCCGTAGCGGCGCCGGTCCCGGAGTCCTGCGCGGATCGCCCAGGTCGAAACGTCCAGCCCCAATTCGGAATCCGTAAAGGCGGGTATATAGACAGGCACGTTTTTCAGGTATGCGCTTTTGAGAACCCCGTCTCCTGGATAATTCTCCGCAAGCGTGCGCCCCAGTTCCCGAGTGAGATACTCCGAATAAAGAACCGCGTCCTTGGGGATTCGCCGAAGGGTCGCGGAGACGACCTGCTCCACGCTGTTTAAATTGGCTTCCATCTCCAGGGTGTCGTGCACGCGGTTGTAGCCCCTTGCATAGAGTTCTGAATCGCTGACCTTCGGATTCACCTTGTAATGCGTGCATCCGATCGACTCGCTGAAGCCGTGGGCCATCAGCGCGCCGGTCGATATGACGCACTGAATCATGCCATGATCGATCATCCGGCAAAGGATAGTACCCATCTTGGCCACGGTCATCGCGCCTGAAAACGTTGCGACGACGTAGCAATCCGGGTCCAGAACCATCTCTTTCATCACATCGAAGGCTTCGCCAAGACGCCTGCCCCCGAACGAAGTGCGTCCCATCGCCTGCAGCAGGTCGGAAAATGAGTGGATCTCGTCAGGGTTCAACGAGACGACGGGGATGAGACCGTCCTGTCTTCCATCATGGTACTCTCTCGGCATCATCTATCCTGGAGTCAGGTTCCGTCCAGACGCAAGCTTTGATTCTATAGGTGGGGGCGATATGTTGCCAAGTCTGAACCCACGTCACGCACGCCACGCGAGTTGCAAAGTTCTTTGCGATTCTTCGCGTCTTCGCGGTGAATGCGGCGCAGGGTTTTTTCACCCCAAAGACGCGAAAGCGCAAAAAATCGCCAATTTGAAAGGGGGCGTCGGCGGGATCAGATTGGGGAACCGACACTCTGAACTTTCATCACGGACAGCACCGAGGCAACCGCCTGCTCCGGCGAGATGTGGTCTGTATTCAGAAGGAGATCGTAATGGCTGGGGTCATCGGTATCCTGTCTGAAATGATGACGGATGTAGTTTTTGCGTTCCAGATCGAGGTGACGCATTTGCTGGCGGGCTTCGTGCGGCGTCACATGCCAGCGCAAACAGAGGCGCTCGACGCGGACATCCGGCGAGGCCATAACACGAATGTGCAGGCCGGGGTGTCCTTTTAGAACGAAGTTCGCGCCACGGCCGATGAAAATCGCTCTCCCTCGTGTTCCTAAAGATACCAGCGTCTTATACAAAGCCTCGTGATAGTCGTCCGCGCCGAACGTTCCACCCTCGATCATGCCGAGCAGGCGCTGGACGGTGTCGTGAATCAGGTTCTGATCTTTCTCATCAAACAGCTGCACGAGATTCTGTCGAACGTGACTGTTTTGGGCTATGTAATCCACAATTTCCCGGTCGTACACGTGCCACCCGAGATGGGATGCGAGCCCGGAGGCTAGCGCGTCTCCTAGACTCCCCACGTCTCGGGAGATGGTGATAAATCGGTAGATATGGGCTTTCTCCTCAGCCGTCTCGTGTGCTCGCTGACGAGCGTTCCACAAGAGCATCTGGCGTTCCACCAGTTGGGCAGATCCGGACAGTTCGCCGGATTTAATGGGTTGCATAGAGAGCCTCCGCGTAGCTGTCAAATGGTGTTGTCATAGTAACACTCTCCCCCTGCAATCGCAATTTTCCGGGAGATTTCGACACCCACAGCCTCACCAAGGAGACACAGAGGACACTGAGGTTTCACGGAGGCCCCCTGTTTCCTCAGTGAATCTCCGTGTCCTCTGTGGTCGTAAAAATGTAGCGCCGGCTTCCAGCCGGCAAACGGTCCTGCTGACGCAAAAAGAGTTATCCAGGCTGACATGCCGGCGAGACGCCGGCTCTACGATTTTTTCTCGAACTCTGTGTCTCCGTGGTCAAAGGGAGGACGCTTGCAACCCCCACGGTCGTGGATTGTGGTAAGGTGGCGTCCCATGGAACGCACCTTTGTCATTCTGGGGGCGCTGTCCGGTTTCGTTGGAGTGGCTGCCGGCGCTTTCGGGGCGCACGGGCTGAGACAACGCGTGTCTCCAGACATGCTGGCCGTCTTTGAGACCGGGGCTCGATATCAGATGTACCACGCCGTCGCCTTGCTGGCTGTTGCGTGGGCGGGCACGCGCTGGCCCGGTCCAGCCATGCAATTTGCGGGCTGGGCGTTCGTCGCAGGGACGCTGTTGTTTTCGGGCAGCCTGTATCTTCTATCTCTCACGCGCGCGCGCTGGCTTGGAGCCATCACGCCGGTGGGAGGCGTCGCGTTTCTGGCAGGCTGGCTCGGGCTGGCGTGGGGTGCCTGGAAGCACGGGATTTCATAATTCCCACGCGAGGAGAATGATGGATCGCGAACAGGCAATACAAAGGTTCGGCCAGCGGATACAGCGCTGTTCCGGCTGTTTCGTTGCATTTTATTTGAAGGATATGTGGCTGGCAGCAGACGGATCTTTTTACTGCGGCAATTGCAAGGATGACACCATGTTCCATTTCGACGAGTTCTCCCGGAAGATCGACATCTCCCGCCTGCCCGGCGACGCCTAGCTTCGCCAGCTGGGAAGGATTCGACTTCTTCGTGTCTTCGCGTCTTCGTGGTGAGGCTGCGTCCAATCCACCACGAAGACACGAAGACATAAAGAATCGCGAAGCGGTTATGGGTGGAGTCGAATCTCAGTCGGGAAGCGCAAAGGCTACAATTTCGTCGTGAGGCGCGCTGCCATCGATGTTGTGGCCGTTTGCCGAGATCACGACGAACTGTTTGCCCTTGGGCGATCGGTAAGTCATCGGCGTGGAACGCGCGCTGGCCGGGAGCGCTCCCTTCCAAAGCTCCTTGCCCGTTGCAGTGTCGAAGGCGCGGAGATAAGGGTCGAGCGCGGCGCCGATGAAAATGAGACCACTGGCCGTCGTGATTGGGCCGCCCAGATTGATGGAACCCCACTCGGCCGCGTTTGGATGACCCGAGAGCCAGGGAATGACTCCCAGCGGGACCTCCCAAGCGATCTTACCCGTGGCGGTGTCCACGGCGGAGAGCGCACCCCAAGGCGGTGCGTTGCAGGGACGGCGCTCCGCCGTCAGGAGGAACTGGCGTGACACGCCGAACGGCGTGCCGTGCTGCGGGGCGAACTCGACGCCGAGGCGGTCCTTTCGTTGCGATTCAGACTGAAACTGTGCTCGCGGGATGAGCTGGATCACAGCAGCCAAGCGGTTTGTCGGCACGATCAGGTATCCGTGCCCGGGATCCCATGCCGCACCGCCCCAAGCCATGCCGCCGATGTTTCCCGGAAAGACAATCGAGCCTTCAACACTGGGCGGCGTAAAAATCCCCTCGGAGCGCAGGGAGCGGATGCGCTCGCGACACCAGTTCCGGTCGGCATCGTTCAGACCCCAGGCGTCCTGCTCGCCCAGTTTCTCAGGGACGAGCGCCGGAGGAAGGACTGGGAACGGTTGTGTCGGAAATGCCTTTTCGCCATCGGCAGTGCTCGCCGGCACGGGCCGCTCTTCCACGGGGAAAAGGGGTTCGCCGGTCTCGCGATGCACCAGGAAGAGGTGCCCTGTCTTGGAGCCGATAGCCACGGCCGCAATGTTGAGGCCTTCACGCTTGAGCGTGAAAAGCACCGGTTGCGAGGCAACGTCGTAATCCCAAAGGTCGTGGTGCACGGTTTGAAAACTCCAGACGACCTTTCCTGTTTTTCCGTCCAGGGCCGTTACACAATTGGCATATCGGTTATCGCCCGGCCGCCGGCCGCCGTAGTAGTCGGGGCTGGCGCTGCCGGTCGGCACGAAAACCAGGTTGCGGTCTTCATCTGCCGAGAGCATGGACCAAGCGTTCGCGGCGCCTGCGTCCAGCTCGGCAGGCAGCGGTTGCCACGACCAGCGAAGCTTTCCCGTGCGAGCATCGAACGCGCGCACTTCGCCGCTGGGCATGGTCGTGCGGTTGTTGTCCATGATCGCGGACCCCATGATGACCAGGCCGCCCAGAACGGCGGGCGGCGACGTCGTCTCATACTCATCCTTCCCCTTCGGCGGACGGCGCAGCCCCTGGCGCAAATCGACCATTCCATTTTCTCCAAAGTCGCCGCAGACTTTGCCGGTGCGCGCGTCGAGAGCAAAAAGCCGGGCGTCGATGGGCGAAACGAAGATGCGGCGGCGGCAAGGTTGGCCGGATTTGCGCTGCGAGTCAAGCCACGTCGCCACGCCCCGGTTGGCGAAATCTCCCCAGCCGGCGCCGATGTCGGTCTTGGGATCAAAAGACCACCGCGGCTTGCCCGTGTCGGGGTCGAGCGCGATCACGCGTCCAAAGGCCGATGTCACATAAAGCGTGCCGTCGGCGTAGATGGGTGTGGTCTGCTGGGACGAAGGCCGGCCGCCGTCCTTGGGCTGATACAAATCGCCGGTGCGGTAGGTCCAGGCAATTCTGAGACGGGCCACATTGCCGGCGTGGATCTGCGCGAGTTGTGAGTGTTTGGTCCCGCCCGCATCGTGGCCATACGCGGGCCAATCGTCTGCGAGCAGCGGCTGCGAGCAAAGGAGGAAGAGCGCAAAGGACGCTATGGGAAGCATAGACACCTCAGGGTCAGAATCCGTTCTGATGGCGAGAACGGTTGCCGTGAATTTACTCACCACGTCATTCTGAAAAACGAGCACTGGTCGAGTCCCTGCCTGTTCAGAGCCACGGGTCGGATTGAGGTCTGCGAGCCAGACTTCGCCGCGTTTGATCCTCATCGAGCATCTTCTTCTGCTAGACTTTGGGCATAATCTGACATGCCTTGCTCAGCCAGTCCCCGATCCTCGTCTCCAAATTCGGCATAAAGAGCAGCCAATTTTGTTTCGTCCAGTGACGGCATGGACTTCACCCGAGACTGGAATTTCAAAAATGCCAGGTATTCCGCAATCTGTCCGAGGTCGGCTTCACTCAGGCTATCGAGTTCCTGTGTTATCTGTTCTTTGATTGTCATCACTGATCCTCCATGCTCAACCGCAACATTATGCCATGAGCGAAACTGTTGCGGTCGAACTCCTGAGTTGTTGTCTGACTGGCCCTGCTCCCCTTGAAAGCGCAAGAGGAGTGCCACACAGGACCATCGAGCCGCCCCTTCGGGGTTAGTTTCACGCCGGCAACCAGTGAGTTACAGAGGCGTGTGACCGAGGGGTTACATTTTTCAGGGGCTGACCGCGCCCCTTCCTACATAGACCTCCCGGGCTTCCTGAAACTGGGCAAGGACGTGTTGCTTCTCCTTCTCCGAGCGCCAGCCCGGGTGCGAGCCCGCCATTTGCGCGAGCTTGTCGATCCAGCGCACGAAATAGTCCGCGGACTCCTTGCTGCGTATCGGTTCGCCGCCCACCATCACATACACAGGATTGGTGGTCGCCATCGGACGCGCGTCTTCTACCGGATGGACACGTTCGTTTCCAAACGCCTGGAGCGTATACCAGCCGCTGTGGGTGACCGTGATGTCCTTTTCAAATTCCGCATGGCGCCGGTCTCCCGGGAGAGGAATCTTTTCGAGAACGTTCCCGTTGTGGACCAGTTCGAGACGGTCCAGTGGAACGAGCGAACGCAGGATGCCGCGGAACCGGATCGCCCCTCCGCCTTCAGGCAGCCGGATCTCTTCGCCGGGCATGGCCTTGCCCGCCCAAAACTCCAGCAGGGGCCCGTTGGTAACGAAGCCCCTCCCGCGGAGCAACGCCTCCGTGAAGCGGTCCCAGCGGAGGTTTCGCTTTCCCAGGAAGAAATAGCCCCGCATGGAACCCACTAACGGGGTGCGATGCATGCTCGAGATGGAATCTTCTCCTCCCGTGACGGGCACCTTGAAGCCGTTGTTCAGCGCGTGATGCCAGGGGATCAGGCCAACCTCGCTTGCCGTGGACCAGAGCTCGTGGTAGCTGATGGTCTCCAGCGCGACATCCACGGGAAACGCCTTGGCGATTCCCAGATCGGTTTCCAAAGGATCGCGCATTTGTACGCCGCTGACAGGCCCGCCGAAAGGGTGCACATAGGCGCCGATGGCCCCTTGCTGTTTCGCAAATCGAAAGATGTCGGTGTTGGAAGGATAGAGACTCTCGATGGCCGTCCCTTCGTATCCGGTAGTGAAGGGTGAAATCAGATGCTCCTTGAGATTGAGGATCGAGATGTGGCCGTAGAACGGGGGGCGGTATTCCTCGCCTGTGTGCATGATGCGCTCGCTGGTGGAGAGCGCATGGAGCACGCGCCCCGGAGCGAAATACTGGTAGTCCAGGATCCGGTTGTCCTTGTTGGCGACCAGGTGGCAGATCACGTCGGCATCCTCCGCCGCATTCATCAAGAAAAGGTTTTCCGCGGTGTTATGCAGATTCCCGGCATAGTTCATGTGGACGTGATTGCTCCCAGAATACCACCCTCTCGCTTTCAGGTTCGTCATCCTCTTCAGAGTCAAGGTTACCGAGTGCACCTTCCCGGCTTTGATCTGGATCGTCTCCTTCGCCGGCCAGTACTCGAAACCTTTCACCGCCTCCACCGTATACTCGCCCGGAGGAACTTCGGTGGTGAAGCGGCCCGGCGTGTGGAACAAATG
>Ga0137371_10002938_pt1 | contig 13545 bp, 10 predicted proteins | sample SagtaG_7_FD_104919 | JGI IMG/M metagenome (GOLD analysis project Ga0137371, IMG submission 104919) | Vadose zone soil microbial communities from Sagehorn Ranch, Mendocino, California, USA - Sage1_R_40_16 metaG | ecosystem: Environmental > Terrestrial > Soil > Vadose zone | place: USA... | reverse complement strand
GAGCCCGAGCGCCTCGTAGAAGGCGCGGCTCTTCTCGGAATCCGTGATCCGATACATCGTATGCAGGTAGCGCGTCATTCCGGCATCGTAACGAGGGCCTTTCTCGTCTCGGCCGCGTGCCATTCGAGACCCAGTCCGTCGAACCGGGCGACGGCCTGTTCGATCAGCTCCTCATCATTTCGTGCGAAGCCAAGCGCGCGAAGCGCGAACGGCTCGAGATACGTCCCGGGCCTCAAGAGCGGTGGCGCCTCCCGCTCGATATCAGCGCGCCGCTTTAAAGAGCATTCAGGTCGACAATGCGTCGTCGTACAAACCGGGTGATCCGGATTAAAGCCTGTCGAGTTAGGCTCAGCCGGTGATCAGACTCGAGGTCTTCGGCGAGTCTGGAGCGATGGCGGCCGTTGCGCAGCTGCTCGACGAAAGCGATGACGTCAGCCGCGTCAGGCTCGCCGGCGCGACTCGGCCGGGGCACGCGGTCGTCGAGGCAACCGTCCAGCCGAGAGCCGTCGACGAGCTACTGCAAAGCCTACGTCGGCTCGGCGTGTCCGATCCCGAGGTAACGCTGACGCGTGCGGAGGTCCTCGGCCGGACGAGCGGGCAGGGGGCCGAGGCCGGACTCGTCTGGGAAGACGTGCTCGGGATGGCCGCGCGCAACTCACGGCCGATCGCGCGCTACCTCGCATTCATGTTCGCGGCAGGTGTGATCGCCAGCTATGGCGTGATCGAGTACAACGGGATCCTCATCGTCGGTGCGATGGCGATCAGTCCCGATCTCCTGCCGATCACCGCTGTCGGCGTCGGGCTGGTTGACCGTCGCCTGCGGCTCGCCGGCCGCGCCTTCGTAACGCTGGTGGTCGGCATGGCGTTTGCAAGCGCCGCGGCCGCGGCCTCCGCCTTTGCGCAGGATCAGTTCGACCGGATCCCGTCGAGCTTCAACATCGATTCGACCGTGCTGGGCAGCCTGACCACCGTCGACAACGAGACGATCGTCGTCGCCCTCGCCGCGGGCGTGGTTGGGATGCTGGCGCTCGAGACCCGCGCCAGCTCCGGCGTCGGCGTTGCGGTGTCCGTGACGACGATCCCCGCCGCCGCGTACCTCGGCGTCGCCGTAGGCCTCGGAGAGAGCGGGAACGCTCTGGGCGCCCTCGAGGTACTCGGCGTGAACGTCGTAATGCTGGTGGTAGCCGCCTCCGGCACCCTCGTGCTTCAGCGGCTGCTGGCCCGGCGTACCACCGCCAGGCGGAGACGCGAAACGGCAGCCGAAGGCTGAAAAGCAACGAGCCAAGGGACGCCCTCGGCGTCTCAATCTGAGCGAAGGCCGAGGTCAGTCCGTTTGGTCGGGATGGGCCTCGGGCGGTGGCGCATTCAGAGCGGCTTGATACTGTCGGCTTCCGCACCGAGCCGACGTCTGACTCGAGCCGTGACGCCCCTGCGGATCGGTCTTAGGTGGCGTCAGCCGAGGCGGGCGGCGCCGGTCACCCCAACCGGATGACGGCCCTTCCGCGGCCTTGGCCTAACGTCTCTTCCGGAACGAAGGCGGGCGAAGCGCCCTCTGCGCGAGAGACGAAAGGAGCGGACTCATGCCGGACGAAGGGATCGACCGCGTCAGGCTTCCGATCCGGCGACCGCGGTTCGCGGGCGTGACAAAGCGGACGCTCGCCGACTCGATGCCCGACTGGAGCCAGGCGAGCCACGTCCAAGCTGAAAGCAGGGCTCCAGGAGGCGGGAGCCGGGCTCGCGGGCTGATGCCAGTTGCGGTCGTGCCTGCACGGATCGGGCGCCGGTCTGCGAACAACGCGGGCAGGCGAAAGGAAATCCGTGAGCCCGCAAGACTTGAGTCGGCCGGACATCCTCCTCGGAATTAGCGATCAGTTGCGCTACCCCGCCGCCGCGCGAGTCAGGGACGCCGCGCGTGCTGCCCGCGCCACGGTCGGCGTCTGACCTCCATGTCACCGAACCAACGAGACCCGGCTTGGCCTCGCCGAGCCGTTGCGGGAGCACAGACCCGGGGGACGGCGGTCGCCGAACGGGGCCGTTTGTGGATCGAGAACCAGGAGCCGGACTCGCGCAAGGGCGCGACGATCGGTTGGGTGCGCCGTTACCAAGCCGCCGACGGGCAGCTGTACGCGGTTCTCCTGAGTACGTACTTCTTCGTGACGATGGTGCCCGTGCTGTTGGTGGCTGCAAGCTACGTCTACAACGATCCCACCGCGCTGGCCGACCGGATCGAGCACCGGCTCGGCCTCCACGGCACGACGGCCGATCTCTTCTCCACGATCGTGGTGGGGGCAGGCGAGCACAGGCTTTCGGGTGTGGTGATTGCGATTCTGGACCTGTTCTTCTTCGGCCTCGGCTTCGCGCGTGTCCTCCAGCTCGCCCATGCGCGCTCCTGGGGGTTCGACCTGCGCAAGCGCGCACTCGCCGATCAGGCTCGCTACGCCGAGGTGCTGGCCGCGATGGTTATCGGGGTCTGCCTGTTCGTCGTACAAACGAACCAGCTCCAAGGGGATCCATCCTGGATCGGGTGGGTGCTCGACGTCGGCTGGGTTGCCCTCTTGATCGGCTTCTTCGTCTGGGCGCCGCGTCTGCTGCTGCACCACAGGGTCGCGGCCCGCGACGTGCTTCCCGGCGCGGTCTTCACAGTGCTCGGATTGATCGCGCTACGGGCGATCTCCGGGCTGCTCCTCACGCACTGGCTCAACTGGTACTCGACGACATACGGCGCGTTCGGGATCGTGATCGCGCTCGTCTTCTGGTTCATCCTGGCCGGGACTCTTCTTGTTCTCGCCGCCGCGCTGTCCCCCGCGCTGGCCGAGCGACGGGACGCACTTGCGGCCCGAGGCTAGAGGACGGATCCGGCTCAGGCAGACCCCATGTACGTCGATTTTGGTGCGCGAACAGCTGCGGTAGCAACGCCCGGACCACCGCGCCCGGCGACTGATCAGGCTGCCCGAGCCGCGGCGTCCCGTTACGTCGCACATCAACGATGGGTTCTTCGGTTGATCGCCGTCGAGCGCGTTGGACGCGGTTTGCTGCTGCTCGCTGCGGGCGTCTACTTGCTCTTTCACCTCAACAGCGACTTCGGCCGCTTGGGAGACCGGGTGATGCGGGCGATCGAGCTCGATCCCAGGCGGCCGTGCAGTAGCGCGCCCCATCTGATCGTAGTGTCCAGGTACGCACTGGCTGTTCAAGATACGTCCGAGGCGTGAGACTTACTTCGAGCTATGCACGAGCTTCCAACCGGCACGGTGACTCTTCTCTTCACCGACATCGAGGGGTCGACTCGGCTGCTGCAGCGAGCGGGCGATGCCTACGCGACCCTGCTCGACGAGCACCGCCGCGTTCTGCGCCGGGCGTTCTCGGGCCACCACGGCGTCGAGATCGACGCGCAGGGCGACGCGTTCTTCGTCGCCTTCGCCTCGGCTCAGGACGCTGCCGCAGCGGCGATCGAGGCGCAGCAGGCCCTCGCCCGGGAAGCCTGGCCGGACGACAACGAGATCCGCGTGCGGATCGGCTTGCACACCGGAGAGCCGACGACGGCCAGCGGCCGCTTCGTCGGTCTTGCGGTCCATCAGGGTGCCCGCGTGATGGCGGCCGGCCACGGCGGCCAAGTACTCCTGTCCGAGTCGACGCGCGCTCTTCTCGACGACCGCTTCCAGGTCCGGGACCTCGGTGAGCATCGACTCAAAGACCTCTCCGGTCCCCACCACCTCTACCAGCTGCAGGTCGAGGGGTTGCCCGCGGACTTTCCGCCTCTCAAGACCCTTGAAAATCGGCCGACCAACCTGCCGGTTCTGGCAAATGCATTGATCGGGCGAACCCGGGAGCTCGAGGAGACACAGGCGCTTTTGGCACGCGACGATGTCCGACTTCTGACGCTCACCGGAGCGGGCGGAACGGGCAAGACGCGGTTCGCCCTTCAGGTCGCAGCGGAGCAACTCGAGAGGTTTGACAACGGTGTCTTCTTCGTTTCACTCGCGCCTGTTCGCGACTGGGAGTTGGTCGTCCCGACGATCGCACAGACACTGGGGTTGCGGGAACAACCCGGCGAGATGCTCCTTGAGACGCTGACCGGGTACCTCCGCGACAAGCAATCGCTGTTGCTCCTCGACAACCTCGAGCAGGTCGTGCCGGCAGCGCCGCAGATCGGCGGGCTTCTTGCCGCCGCGCCGGAGCTGAACGTTCTGGTTACGAGCCGGACGCCGCTTCGCCTCTCCAGCGAGCGGACATATCCCCTCCCACCCCTCGGGCTTCCGGATCCGGAGCACCTCGTGGATCTGGATGCGACCGCGCTGGCTGAGTACGAGTCGGTGCGGCTCTTTCTCGAGCGGGCGCAAGCCGCGACCTCCGACTTCGCCCTCACAGACGCCAACGTTCGGGCCGTCGCCGAGATCTGCATCCGGCTCGACGGGCTCCCGCTCGCGATCGAGCTGGCGGCGGCCCGGGTGCGCGCGTTGCCCCCGCCGGCGCTCCTTCGCCGCCTGGACCAGCGGTTCGGGCTCCTGACCGGCGGCGCTCGGGACGTCGACGAGCGCCAGCGGACGCTGCGTGCGACGGTCGAGTGGAGTTACGAGCTGCTCCTGGACTCCGAGAAAGCTCTGTTCGCCGAGCTCGCCACGTTCATCGGTGGCTGCCGATTGGAGGCGGCAGAGGCCCTCTGCGACCCGAGCGCCGAGCTCGGGCTCGAGCTCCTCGGCGGGCTGGAGTCTCTCGTCGAGAAGAGCCTCCTTCTCCAGCGTGCCGACCCGGACGGAGAACCGCGTTTCTGGATGCTCGAGACGATTCGGGAGTTCGCGCTGGAGGTCCTCGCCGGCTCAGGCGGCCTCGCTGACGCTCGCGCAAGTCACGCGGCGTACTTCCGCTCGCTCGCGGAGAAGATCGACTTCGAGTCGCGAACCGGCGACCAGGCGAGTCTCTACGCGCAGCTGGACGCCGAGAGCGGGAACCTCCGGGCCGCGCTCGAGTGGGCGCGAGAGACGGAAGACGGGGAGCTACTGCTCGGTCTGGCCGCACATCTCTGCGGCTTCTGGGCAGCGCGGGGCTACGTCGCGGAGGGGAGAAGCGCCCTCGAGGACGCGCTCGCACTCACCGGCAAGCGACCGGCGCGGGCGATGCTCGGCCTGTGCGTCCTGCGGATCCTGAGCGGCAACACGGACACAGTTCTCAGAGACGCGCAGGAGGCGCTCGAGGCCTGCGAGCAGCTGGGCGACGACTACAGCCTCGCACAGGCCTGGAACCTGGTCGGCCGCGTGGACAGCGTCTTCGGCGCTATGAAAAAGGGAGAGCGCGCGTGGCGGCAGGCACTGTCGTACGCTGAGCGCGGAGGCTATGCGGCGGAGAGGGCCGAAAGCGTCGCCTGGCTGATGATCAGCGCGATCTTCGGGCCGCTGCCAGCCGACGAAGGAGTCGGGCTCTGCAAGCAGTTCCATGAGGCTGCCGGGGACGATACGACGATCCGCGCTTGGTGCCAGGTCGAGCGCTCGGTGCTCGAAGCGATGCAGGGGAACTTCGAGCTCGCGAAGGAGTTGCTCGCCGAGGGCACCCGCTCACTCGGAGAGCTGGGCCTGAACGTGTATGCCGCGAATTCCGCGCAAGAGGCGTTCTTCGTCCAGATGCTCGCGGGCGATCCGGCCGCTGCGGCCGAAATACTGCGTGAGAGCTACGACGCGCTCAAGCAGATGGGCGAGCGCAGCTTTCTCTCAACGATTGCAGCCCTCCTCGCGCATGCCTTGTACGCGCTTGGCGAGTACGACGAAGCCGAGGCGTTCAGTCGCGCGAGCCAGGATGCGGCCGCCCGGGACGACGTCTTCTCGCAGGTGCTTTGGCGGAGTGCGCTGGCGAAGATCCGGGCTCGAGCTGGAGAGCTCGACCGCGCTGAAACGCTGGCTCGCGAGGCGGTTCGGATCGTCGAGGGCACGGATCTCCTCAACGCGCAGGCCGACACGCTGCTCGACTTGTCGGAAGTTCTGATGCTCGCCGACCGGCGCGAAGAGGCGCTGGCCGCGGCCCAGGAGTCCGCGAGCCGATTCAGGCAGAAGGCGAATCTCCCATCGCTCGAACGCGCCCTGACAGTCGTGAACGAGCTGGGGCCGGCGACTGCGCCTTGACAACGCGCGAACGGCGCTGGATATTCGAGCAAGTCCGCAAGAAAAGGGGGAATAGGTGGCGAAATACGAGAACGATCTGGAGGTTCCTGAGTACGTCGAGCAATATCTCTTGAGAACCGTCGTCAACACCCTTCCTCGCGAGGTCGTCGAGACCCTCAGCTCGATGGACCAGAAGGAGTTGGCCGCCCTCGAACGGCTCGGGAAGGCATTGGAGGGCGATAGGTCACAGCACTGCGGCTGCCACCACAACTATTTGTTCTCGGTGCATTGACCGACATCGACTCGGCCCGCGCGTTGGGCGCCGAGGCCGAGCTCACGACCCCGCCGGGAGCCGCCTTCCGTCTGCGACAGAAGCTTTCGCTGGCAATCGGTCCTTTCGGCGCGGCGTGCACCTCTCTAGTCGAGCATCCTCGGGTCGCCGAGCTATGGCCGGAGTACCTGATCGCACAGCACCAGATCATCCGAGCCACGGTGCCGCTGACGGAAGTGGCGGCCGAGCGAGCCCGGGCTCTCGTCGGCACAGACCCGGTTGCCGGCGGGCTGACCGCGTACCTGGACGAGCACATCGGCGAGGAGCTTGGCCACGACGAGGACCTGCTCGACGACCTCGAAGCTCTCGGCCTCGACCGTGACGAAGTTCTGGCGCGAATGCCCTCACCGACGGTCGCGAGCCTCGTCGGATCGCAGTACTACTGGATTCTGCACTACCACCCGATCGCGTTTCTCGGCTTCGTCGCGCTGATGGAGGGATTCCCGCCGACGCCCGAGCTGATCCGGACCCTGATCGCAAGGACCGGTCATCCCGCCGATGCCTTCCGCACGTTCGCGGATCACGGCGACCTCGATCCGGGCCACCGCGACCGCCTCGACCGCACCCTCGACTCACTGCCACTGACGCCTCAACACGAGGTCGTGATGGGCGTCTCAGCGACGTCGAGCGCGGGGCTGGCCGCAGCGGTGGTTCAGGAAGTGCTCGGACGCGGGCCGCACGCCGACTGAATCAGCGCCCCCACTCTGGCGGCGGTCTGCGGTGTCCGGGCTCGAGGTGCCAGTAGTCGCGCGCCTCGGCGACCAGACCGTCGGCGCCGAACCGCATTCGGTGAATCCCGGCGATCGTCGATTCGGTCCCACCCGGCTCCACGAGTAGGGCCCAGTACTCGACCGCCGCGACGTCGGCGTCCTCGACCGGCTCGCCGAACCAGACCTCGGGCGCCTCGGCCTCGGGGACAACTCTTCGCATGTAGGCACGGGCGTCCTCGAGCTCGCGGAACGGATGCGAGCGAAAGACGCAGTTCTCGGCGTAGAGCGCGGCGGCGGCCTCGCCGTCGCCTGCCCGCCACGCTCGCTCGTACGCATCGGCCCAGCGCTTTGCCGCGTTCATTCGAACGTGATCACGAGCTCGCGGATCAGGTCACCGTCCCAGATGAGCCGAAGCTCGCCCGCACGAACGCCCTCCTCCGACGCCCACCCGTAGTCGGCGACAGTGCGGTCGCCCTCGTCTCTCACGTTGCGGACCTCGACCTCGTCGTCTGGCGGGCGCGACTCGTAGGCCGCCCGGATCTCGTCGCGACCGCGGAAGGGCCCGACCGGGACGCCTTCGAAGCGAACCTCGGCATCGTTCGTGAACCAGCGGCTGAGTGCTTCCCAGTCTCCGCTGCGCACGGCCCCGTTGTGGGTCTCGATGTACTCGTCGAATGAGCTCATGGTTCGAGATCTTCTCGCACCAGGCCGTAGATGACCCCGTCGACCCACTCGTCGTGGCGCCAGTAGGCGCGCCGCCGGACGCCCTCGCGGATGAAGCCGGCCCGCTCGGCGTGGCGCTGCGCCCGCTCGTTGAAGCCGTAGATCTCGAGCTGGAGGCGGTGGAAGCCGAGCTCGAAGAGCAGATGCTGCTGAAGGAGCTTCGCCGCCTCGTCGGAGAGGCGGCGGCCCCGGAAGTCCGGATGAATCGCGAGATTGCCAAGGTTCGCGATCCGCGAGCGGCGGTTCTCGAGCTCGAAGCCCATCGCGCCGGCCCGGAACCAATCGCCGTCCCGCTCGACCTCGACCACGAAGCGGCCGAAGTCGTTCGGCTCCGCCTGCGAGCGCTCGATCTCCTCCAGCAGTGCGGCGGGATCGCGCGGACGCGAGGCAGCGAGGTACGGCTCGACGTCCTCGTGCGTCATCAGCCCGGCAAGGAAGTCGAGGTCGTCCGCGTCGGCACGGCGAAGTCGGACCGACGAACGGGACATCAGGTCTCGCTCGACGCTATCCGCCGCGTGCGCCCGAGGCGGACGGCGCCCGTTCCAAGCCCGACGCCCGCGAGCACGAGTGCAAGACCGCCGACGGCCGCCGCCGTCACGGGCTCCCCGAGCAGGACGGCCCCGTAGACGAGGGCGAAGGTCGGGACGAGATAGGTGATCAGGATCGCGCGCGAGGCGCCTGCACCCGCAATCAGGGCGTAGTAGAGGATGTACGCGACGCCCGTGCCGGCGATTCCGAGCGTCAATACCGAAGCAGTCACCTTCCAGCCGGTCATGTGGCTGGGGAGCTGGAAGAGGGCGATCGGCAGCGTCGCGAGCGTTGCGGCGATCAGGGTTCCGAAAGCCGTGACGAACGGTGAGACCTCGCGCAACCGCTCTCCCGCATAGAGGCCGGAAGCGGCATAGCAGAGGGCGGAGAAGATAACCGCTAGGGCGGCGACGATCTCTCCGCTCGGCCTGCCGCCGACGAGCAGCGCCACTCCGGCGAAGCCGACCACGAGCCCGACGAGCCGCGAGCCTCGAACCCGCTCGTCGGGGCTGAAGCGCAGCGCCAGCAGAGCGGCGAAGAGCGGCGCCGAGGCCTGGATGATCGCGGTCAGACCGGAGTCGATCCGCGTCTCCGCCCAGGTGATCGCGAGGATCGGGATCGCCGAGTTGAGCAGGCCGGTGACGACCAGCGGCCTGGCGGCGGCGCGCAACTCGCGGATGGTGCGCCGCGCTCCCACTGTGAAGAGCACGATCGGCGCAAGCGTCAGCGCGCCGAGCCCCATCCGGAAGGCGACGAGCGTGATCGGGTGAAGCTCGCGATCCCCGATCTTGATGAACATGAACGAGGCACCCCAGAGCGCCGCCAGGGCGAGCAGCATCGTCAGGTGGCGACGGCTCACATCAATCCAAACGGCTGCACGACCCGTCCTGTGAGACGGCTAGACTCGACTTTCTGACGCCGGTAGCGGAACAACCGCTTCATCGCGCCCTCGGGCTGACGGACGGCGAGCTCCAGCGAATCTGCGGCCTGCTCGGCAGGGAGCCGAATCACTTCGAGCTCGCGGTCTTCTCGCTGCTGTGGTCCGAGCACTGCGGCTACAAGCATTCGGCGCCGCTTTTGCGGCGGCTGCCTTCCTCCAGCGAGCGTGTCCTGCAGGGGCCAGGCGAAAACGCTGGGGTGATCGACATCGGCGAGGGGCTCGCAGTGGCGTTCAAGGTCGAGAGCCACAACCATCCGAGCGCCGTCGAGCCGTTCCAGGGCGCCGCGACCGGCGTCGGCGGGATTCTGCGCGACATCGTCGCGATGGGCGCGCGGCCGGTCGCGCTGCTCGACGGGCTTCGCTTCGGCTCGCCCGGGTTCGTGTTCAAAAGGGCAGTGGCGGGAATCGGGCACTACGGCAATTGCCTCGCGGGAGACGAAACAGTTCTTCTCCGCAACAGCGGACGCGTCCGTCACGCGACGATCGCCGAGATCGCCGAAGAACGCGGGCCGCGTTCGAAGGCAGCAGCGTGGACCGCGCGCCCAACTAAGGCGTTCGAACTCTTGTCGATTAATCCAGTCACACACGAGCCCGCGTGGCGCGAGGTATCTCACGTCTTCAAGCGCCAGGCCCGACGCGTCCGCCGGTTTCGAACGGCTCTCGGTCGCACGCTGACCGTCACGCCCGATCACCCGATGATTGTCTGGACCGAAGATGGACTGGAGCAGAGGCCGGCTCGATGCGTCACAACAGGAGATCGCCTTCCTTTGCTCAGCGCTCTTCCGACTGAGCGTGCGTTCGACCTCATCGACGTGATCGACGTGGCCAATGAATCGGCAATTGTGATGCTTCCAGCCAAGTGGGCACCGACGAAGGAATTTCGCGCCGCGCTCATCAATCTGATGCCACGCGCCGATCGCCGCCATTACTGGATTCGTCGACGTGAGTTCCCGATACCGATTTTCCGAGCCTTGGAGGCTGATATCCACGTCCAGCGCCCCGATCTTCGCGTGCGCTTGCGCGGACCGCGATCGACACCGATTCCCGCTGCTTTGCCACTCGACGCCGACTTTGCTCGTCTGCTGGGCTACTACCTTGCGGAGGGTTGCGCCTCCGACAGTGGGACGACGACCAAGATCGTGTGGACGTTCGGCCGGACCGAACGGGAGCGTTCGTTCGTCGACGATGTTAGGGGCATCCTCATCAACCTTGGAATTCGTCACTCGGTTGAGGAACGAGCTGCGACTGTCGCTGTGACGGTTTCCTCGCGGTTGCTCGCGACCGTCCTTCGCGATGTCCTGCGGTGTGGAAGCAAGTCCCACGAGAAGGCAATCCCGATGCAGATCCTCACTGGGCCGGTAGCTCTTCGCCGCGAGCTGCTTCGAGGCCTTTTCCGCGGCGACGGGTCTGTTAGCTTCCCACGCCGGGGAAGTCGAGTCCGGATCGCTCACTCGACGACGAGTCGGCGGATGCACGAACAACTTCTCCTACTCGTCCAGAGCCTCGGGGTTTTCCCAACCGTCTATCGCCGCGCCGCTGCGAGGCAGGAAATCGACGGACGCGCGATTAGGTCGCGCACTGCGTATCAGCTCGAGTTCGGAGCAGCGCAGGCGGTCGGGGAGGCTGCTGAATGGTTCACAAACGAGGAGGCGATACGAGTCATCGGGAAGATCGCGAAGCCCTCGCCGTTCGCCCGGCCGGCGGCGCGCTCGGAGTCCCACTCGATTGCAACCGTGAAGGTCACCGAAGTCGAGGATCAGGCTGGATGGTTCACCGTCTACGACTTTGAGGTTCCGGGGACGCATCTGTTTGTGACGAGTGGCGGCATCGTCACGCACAACTGCGTCGGCGTGCCGACCGTCGGGGGCGAGGCGGTCTTCGACGAGGCCTACGAGCACAACTGCTTGGTCAACGCGATGTGCGTCGGTCTTCTTCCGAGCTCCCGGCTCCTCGGATCTCGCGCCCGCGGCGAGGGGAATCTGATTGTCCTGTACGGCGCGACCACCGGTAGGGACGGTATCGGCGGTGCCTCCGTGCTCGCCAGCCAGGAGCTCGGAGAGGGAGCCGACGAAAAGCGGCCGTCGGTGCAGGTCGGCGATCCGTTCACGGGCAAGAAGCTGATCGAGTCCTCACTCGAGCTCGTCGAGGGCGGGCTCGTCGCCTCGCTACAGGACTGCGGCGCGGCGGGGCTGGCGTCTTCATTGGCCGAGATGGCCCGGGACGGCGCCGGCGTGGACGTGTCCCTGGACCTGGTCCCGCTGCGAGAGGACGGGATGGAGCCTTGGGAGATCATGATCTCCGAGAGCCAGGAGCGGATGGTTGCGGTCGTCGAGCCCTCGCGGCTCACGGAGGTCGAAGCCGTCCTCGACAAGTGGGAGCTGCACCACGCGGTGATCGCCTCGGTCACCGACACCGGTGAGCTGCGGTGCTTCTTCGGCGGCGACCTCGAGGGCGCGATTCCCGCCTCGTTCCTCACCGACGAGTGCCCGCGCTACGGGGTGGAACAGGAACCCCAGCCCGGGCGTGCGGCTCGGCCGATCGCGCCCGTCAACCACGAGAGCAAGGCCTGGATCTACGAGCAATACGACCAACTGGTCCAGTCGCGGACCGTTCGCAGGCCCGGCCTGGACGCGGCTGTCCTGCGCCTGCTGCCCGGCAATCGCGGGCTCGCCGTCTCGCTCGACGGACCGCGCGTCGGCGAGCTCGAACCTTACGCCGCCGGCGTGCAGGCCGTGTTGGAGGCGGCGCGAAACGTCGCCTGCGCGGGAGGCCAGCCGCTCGCGCTGACCGATTGCCTCAACTTCGGCAATCCCGAGAAGCCCGAGATCGGCTGGGAGCTGGCGCAGGCGATCGAGGGGATCGCGCAAGCGGCGGAGACGCTCGGAGTCCCCGTCGTCTCCGGCAACGTCTCGCTCTACAACGAGACCGACGGACGCGCGATCCCGCCGACTCCCGTTGTCGGCTGCGTCGGGCTCGTCGCCGACGTGCGCAAGATCCCATCGCGCTGGCGCTCGGGAGACTGCGTCCTGCTGGCCGAGACAGGCGACTCCCTCGCCGAGCAGGCTGCATTGATCGAGTTCGTCTGGAAGGCTGCTCCCCTGCTTTCGCTCGCACACGACGTCTCCGACGGCGGCCTCGAGCTCGCGCTCGCCGAGGCCGCTGCGTGGAGCGGCGCCAAAGCGGAGGTCGACCTGCCTGCCCACTCTGCGGCCGCGGCGGCGGTTCTGGCCGTGTCCCCGGACCAGGTGCCGGGGCTTGGCTGGGAGAGGCTCGTCCAGATAGGCGAGGTCACCTGATGTGCGGCGTTTTCGGCATCCGCTCCGTTGACCGCGACGTCGCGCGCGTCAGCTACTTCGGTCTCTTTGCGCTCCAGCACCGCGGCCAGGAGTCGGCCGGAATCGCGGTCTCGGACGAGGGCCGGCTGACCGTTCTCCGAGACCTTGGCCTCGTCACCCAGGTCTTCACCGAGGAGAAGCTGCGCGGCCTGCACGGCCAGGTCGCGATCGGCCACACGCGCTACTCGACCACCGGCTCCACGCACTGGACGAACTCGCAGCCGCTCGTCCACCACGGCCGTGCGCGAACGGTCGCGCTCGGGCACAACGGCAACCTTGTGAACGCCGCCGAGCTGCGCGACGGGCTCGCCGAAGACGGCGTCAAGCTTGTCACCACCTCCGACACAGAGGTGATCGGGGCGCTGATCGCCAACGACCCGGCGCCGCTGCAGGAGGCGATCGCGAACACCATCGCCAAGCTCGAGGGCGCGTTCTCGGTGACCGCCCTCGCCGACGGGAAGCTGGTCGGCTTCCGCGACCCGCATGGGTTCCGCCCGCTTGTGCTGGGACGGCTCGACGGTGACTGGGTGCTCGCCTCCGAGACCTGTGCGCTCGACCTGGTCGGCGCCAAGCTCGAGCGCGAGATCGGCCTGGGAGAGCTTGTGGTGATCGACGACGAAGGGTGCCGCGCCGAGCAGGCAGTGCCCGAGGCGAACGGCGGCGCGCTCTGCATGTTCGAGTTCTTCTACCTCGCCAGGCCGGACACGCGCCTTGCGGGCGTCGAGGTCCACGGCGCCCGCGTTCGGATGGGCGAACGCTTAGCCGAGGAGGCGCCGGTCGACGCCGACCTCGTCCTGCCGATCCCGGACTCGGGCACGCCGGCCGCGATCGGCTTCGCTCGCGCCACCGGGATCGACTTCAGCGAGGGGCTGATCAAGAACCGCTACGTCGG